>OLSH01000072.1_pt1 | contig 109615 bp, 117 predicted proteins | sample 1643221 | NCBI WGS metagenome assembly OLSH01 (sample SAMEA3136681, study PRJEB25190) | human gut metagenome | biome: human gut; feature: human-associated habitat; material: faeces | place: Austria | collected 2013 | reverse complement strand
GGTTGTGACTTCAGGGAGTCAGGAATGAGTTTTAAAGCCAGGGATGCCGTTACATGAAGTTTCCTGAAAAGTAAAAAGAAAACAGCGGCTTTGAAACCAAAGCCGCCATTTTAAATTAGCGTAAGATTGCGACTGCTGAACGACGGCTTTTTTTGCTGTCGCACGGCAGATACCTTCTATTCAATTATGAGTGTAGAAATTAGAATTATAGAATGGGCATACACAATTCACAATAATGCTTGTCTACAAGATTTTTTTTATAACGTTCCATTATAGGTCTGCTTTTATCCAACAAATATCCTAATTTCTCCAATTCAGAAAAGCACATTTTCCATGCGGTCTGGACTGCATCTGCTGTGTGAGGAATCAGAAAAGTTAAATATTTACCACTCTCCAATTCTCTACATTTAATTTGATTTAGCGCAAATTTCTGATTTTTGGGTTGATTGATACAAACATCGTAACGACACTGGCAAGGCTTTACTTTTTCAGGGTCGTCCATAGGTATAGCATAAATCACTGTATCTTCATCATATAAATTGTTCTCTTTTACCCATTTCTTAAAAGTATCCATCAGTTTGTAATTTTCAATACCATACTCACCAGTTCTTCTCATATAAATGACCATAGAGGACGGTATTCTTTCTTGCGTAGTGCTAATATAAAACCTCAAAATCATTTCTCCAATCTATAAAGTACATCGATGTCCAAACAAATCGTAACTCCAATTAAAATGATTTTCAAGAAGTTTTTAAAAATGAAAATATGAATTATAAAATTTAACTCACCTGCATATAACTACATTCCATGGACAGAGTATGAATAATACAATTCCATAATTGAACCGAAGGAGGTGAATATGGATGGGAAAGAGCGTAACCGACGAAAAAATAGTGCATGAAGTGAAGGATATTCAAAATCTGCTGGGAATCGGGAGAAATACGGCCTATGAATTTATCCGCCAGTCTTACAAGGAGAAGGGACCGTTCCGTGTTATAAAAATAGGGGATGGTTACCGTATTCCCAAAGGGTCCTTTGACCGCTGGATTAACGGTGGCAGCGGGCACTGATATATAGAGTATTTTGGTGGAATATGGTATACTAATCATATTCGAAATTTTGAATACTCCTTTTGCAAAGGAGGAATCAGATGAGTAGTTCCATGGGCAGCAGCCCAATTTTTTATGAAAACGGTTCCTGGTATCACCGCACCAAGAGCCTTTCAGAAAATCTACAGATAGAATACGGAAAGAAAGGAGGATATCAGACAGAAGATGAAGCAGCTGAGGCATATGTTGAGCACCTGAGTATCTTTAAAAACAGGTTGGCACTTTTAAAAGAGAAACAAACGCCACAGTTTTCCTTTAAGGATTACCTGGTTTATTGGCACCACAGTCGCGGGGAAGGGCCTTTCCGGCAGTGGATTCGGACATCATCCGGTTCCAGAAAATCCGGATTCATGGGGTTGACCTGGACGGATATGTGCTGTTCCATACAGCGAAGGATTTATATAAGGGAACCTGCCACATCAGCCTGTCGGAGTTGATTGACCCGGAGCTGGTAAGTGAGGATACTTTCCGCTTAGTGATTTCGGCATTCCTAATCCGGCGTTATGGGCCGGGAGTGCTGGCAGCGGCAGAAAGGGGAATATCATGCAGAGTGTAAAGATAAGGAACATGGAAACGGAAGAAAGTGTCTGGCTAAATATCCCGTCTTCCTATCAGGCGGTCAGGGAAGTATTTGCAGGATTGGGAGAGCCTGAAATGGTCCAGATTGTGAGCGCAGAGGTACAGGAACTTGTCCTGGAAAAACGGTGGATGAGATTTTATCGACCCTCGATGAAATATACGGAATTCCACAAAATATGGTAACGATACCGACAACAGCCAGGAGAGTACAGGATTCGGAACGCCTGATACCTGCTCAAAGGAAGATAACTCGCAGAAACAGTTGAACAAATGTGAAGATCAAATTATAGCGCCGGAACCACGACTGCAGAGCAGAAAAACTAGACAGTGATAAATATAGAAGCTGCTACCTTGGGCAATGCGATAAAACCGACGACGGAAATACTTATGGATAAGGGTTTTAGCACCTCCGGTGCTGAACATAAAAAGCAGTTTTCCGCTTCGGAAGATACAAACCGCAGAAAATTCACAACGTCAAAAAACGAAACCATTGATTCTTCCGTATCCGGAAAGGAGGAACAGCCAACGAGAAAAACGACTTATGCACCGACAAGAGGAATGGAAGAGTCGTTCAAGGAGCTGTCACCGCTGTTTGATGAAAAACGCTATTATTCATTATTTCCATACATGCAGGCAGACCCAGTATTAAAAGACAGTTCGTTTTACCATATGGCCTCTTATGCATTTGATGAGCCGGGTGAACGGCATGAGTACACTTCGATGCAGCTTACAGACGTAGTGGCAAAAGAACAGATTTTATAATGACAATGGTACTAAAGTGGAGATTCATCCGGGAGACGTGTTTTTCTGTGGCTCTGGTGAAGGGCATGGAATTGAAGCTAAAGAAGAAGCGATTGAGATGATCGCACTGATTTTATATAAAGATTAAAATATAACAGGGCCATTGCTCCATAGATGATCTGCCCATCTATAAAGCAGTGGCCCATAAAAAATTATATATAATTAAGAACGAATTGGTACTTTTAGTATTTTAAATTTAAATCAATCCCAACAAAGAGGGCAGCCCCAGAGAAAGTACAGGGATATAGGTAACTAAAAGCAGACCGACTATGATGATACCGAAATACGGCAGCAGGTGCTTGATAACACTTTCAATGGTTACACCGCCTACTTTACAGCCAGTAAACAGGATCGTTCCTACAGGAGGAGTGATGGTTCCTACAGAAAGGTTATAGCATAGAACAATACCGAACTGTACCGCGCTCATTCCTAAACTGGTGCAGATAGGAAGGAAGATTGGTGTAAAAATAAGGATTGCCGGGGTTGGGTCCATAAAAGTACCGACAAACAGTAAGATCACATTGATAAGAAGGAAAATTAAAAACTTATTGCTTGTAACACTGAGGACAGCGGTTGCTACCATATCCGGGATTCCCGTAAAAGCCATCGCCCAGGACATGATAGAGGATAAGCCGATCATGAATGTGATGGTACCAGTGATCTTAGCAGAATCCAGAACGATCCTTGGGATATCTTTTACTTTAATAGAACCATAGATAAGGGACAGCACAGTAGCGTATACAACAGCAACGGCAGAACCTTCGGTAGCAGTAAAGATACCGCCTAAAATACCGCCGATAACGATGACGATCATCAAAAGACTTGGTACTGCCTGCCAAAATGTTTTTAAAGCGATCTTAAGGGTCAGCTCGCTGGAGCTGCGGTATCCTAATCGTTTTGCTGCAATAGTTGCTAAGATAATGACGCCGGCACCCCAGATGATACCAGGAATATAGCCTGCCATGAACAGGGCAGCAATGGAAACACTGCCGGCTACCGTAGAGTATACGATCATGGTATTGCTTGGGGGAATGAGCATTCCTACAGGAGCGGAGGCAACATTGACAGCAACGGAATAATTTTTGCCGTAACCTTCTTTTTCCTCCAGAGGGCCCATGGTACTTCCGATAGCCGCCGCAGCAGCAGCGCCAGAACCGCTGATAGCGCCAAAGAGCATGTTTGCGATAACGTTGGCCTGTGCCAGGGAACCAGGCATTTTTCCACCTAATACTTTGGCACAATTGACAAGACGCAGAGCAATGCCGCCGTTATTCATGATATTTCCTGCAAGGATAAAAAACGGGATGGCGATCAGTGAAAAGGAGTTAGAGCCTGCAAAAATTCTCTGAGCGGATGTGGCAAAAGCAACATTGCCTGGTAGCATACAGATCATAGAAACAGCAGAGGAAAGACCGATGCCTACTCCAATGGGTATGCCCGCTGCAAGCATAACGACCAGTAATATGACCATGACAATGGCTACCTGAACTGCAATAGACATAATTTATACTCCCCCTTCTTTTTTGGTAAAAATCTCGCGCAGGTTGTACAGACTGTAAAAGATGATCAGTACACCGCAGACGGGAATGATGCTGTATACGGTTCCGGTAGGGATTTTTAAGATAGAATCGTATTGAAGCATATTCATGGTAGTGATGACTATGCCGCCATATACCAGAATGGTGCCGGAAAAGATGATGATCACGATTTCATTGATGATATCTAACGTTCTTCTTGCACTTCCTGTCAGCTTATCTTTTAAAAAGGTGATGCAGATATGGTCTCTCTGACCGAATACGTAGGTAGCGGACAGAAGGATGAGCCACACGAAGCAATAGCGGGCAAGCACCTCGCTGACACTGCTGGGGCTTTTGAACGCATAGCGCATGATAACCTGATATACAGTCAGCAGCACCATACCAATAAAGTCAATGATGCAGACTGTAGCCAGAAAACGATCCAGTCCCTGTTTCAATGTTTTCATGATTGCTCCCCCTCTCTCAGTGCAGTTACATCTGCATAGATCTTTTTCGTTACATCAGATTGTTCTGCAATCCTTTGAAGCAACGGCATGCAGCGCTCTCTTAATTCTTCTGTATCAGGATAGCAGAACTGTGCGCCGGCAGCTTCCGTATCTTTCTTTGCCTGTTCAATGGCTTCCTTAAAAAGCGTAAATTCTTCTTCGGTAGATTCCTTCATCAGCTGATCAAAGATCGCTCTGTCTTCGTCACTCATGGAATTTAAGAAATCTGTGCTGGCAAGGACGACGTCCGGGTGAACAATGTGGCGGGTGTAGGCATAGTAAGGCGCTACCTCATAGTTCTTAAAGTCACGGTAAACCAGCTCACTGTTTTCCGCAGCATCGATAACGCCCTGCTGCAGTGCGGTGTAAACTTCTGACTGTGCCATAACGGCTCCGTTTCCGCCCATTAGCTTGGTCATTTCTACATAGGTAGGGCTGTCATTGACACGAATGATCATACCCTTTAGATCATCGGCGGAATTGATAGGCTTTTTCGCGTATACATTTCTTTCGCCAGCGGTGTAAACCGTGAGGACGCGGAATTTGTACTTATCCGTAGAGGAAAACAGCTCATCAAATACTCCGCCCATAACTGCATGCTCCAGATGGTCAATGTTATCATAAAGATACGGCGCGCCTACGATCGCAAAGTCTGCATCATATCCTTCAGGAACGCTGCCGGGAACGATGGCCATCTGCAGGGCGCCGGTACGGATAAATTCTGCCATAGCGCCCTGTTCTCCCAGAACACCGTTTGGATAAATGGTCATATGGTAACGGCCATTGGTTGCTTTTTCAAATTTTTCACCAAAATCCTTCATAGCAAGATACTGAGGATGATTTTCATTTTGGTTAAAAGCTACTCGGATCTCGGTCACTTTCTGCTCTGTTTGTCCACCGCAGGCAGATAACATTCCTGTAAGACATAAAAGTCCTGCAGCCAATAGGATTTTTTTAAACATATCGGAATACCTCCTGCTGCTTTCTACAAAAGAGCTACGCTTACTTTAACGACTACTTTACGCAGTTTCATGGATTCGCCGGAAATACACTCCGGACGGTGAATGTCGGAAGGAAAGAAGATGCAAAAACAACCTGGACGGGATTCAATCCATCCTTCATCTTCTACAGACTGATAGAAGATAAGGTCACGTTCCTTGATATGCTCAGCAATCTGATAATGTCCAGTGTTTTTTGTAAAGCCAAGACGCTCCTTACCGGAAACAAGATACTGCACATCCAAATATTTTTCATGGGATTCCGCTTTTTTGGTATCCGGCTCTACGGTGACAGCGTCAAACACCTGAGCATAGATCTCTTTCCCCTGGATTTCATATACGCCAGGTTCCATAGCTGCAAAATCGTGGCTTGCCAGATAGTCCAGAGCTTTTTTGATGGCGTCTGGATAGGTTTCAAATGCGTCGTGGTTTTTGATAGATGAAAAGATCATAGTTTATTTCCCCCTCTTTTGTTAGTTTCTTCCTTCCATAGCATGTATCATGGTCACTACAAATTCATGTCCAGGCACTGCCACATGATATTTTTTTGCTGCGCGGACAACGGCGCCGCTGATGGTGTCTACTTCTGTACGTCTGCCATCCCGCAGGTCAGCCCGGATAGAAGTACAACCATTTGGATTCTGGATAGAAGTGTTCTTTACTTTTTCGATCACCGCTGCTTCGTCAAAAACAAGACCGGCAGCAGCTGCAGCTTCAATGGTTTCGTGGATAAGCTGGCAGCAGAGCTTCCATGCGTAGGCATTAGCAGCAATATATCCCATATCTACCTGAAGGATTCCGGTCAGTGCGCTTAAGGACACATTGGTAAAAAGCTTATCCCATATCAGTTTTTGGATATTATCATGTATTTTTGTCTGAAAACCACAGGAATCAAATACTTCTTTCAGATGGTTTAAGAACTGGTCGGTATCCTCTGTCAGCATTCCGAGATTGGTAACGCCGGTTCCTCCGCGTCTGACATGTCCCGGACCAAGGACTGCTCCATTATCTTCGGTAGTTCCGATGACAATGTGGTCTTCACTGACAAATTCTTTTAAAAGGTCCTCGTGTCCTGCTCCATTTTGGAGGGTCATCAGACGGGTATCCGGTCCGATCAAAGAACGATTCTGTTCAAGGGCATTTCTGGAAAAAAGCGCTTTTACGAAAACAATGACCAGATCAACAGGCTGTTCTTTTTCTGTATGGCAGACTGCATGGGGATGATAGCAGCTTGTGGTGCCATTTTCATCAATCAACAGGCCGTTTTTATTGATATGCTCTACGATATCCTGGTTTGTATCTACTAAGATCACTTCGTTGTGCTGTGAGAGGCGTCCGCCATAAATGGAACCCATAGCCCCTGCACCGATTACGGCAATTCTCATAAAGTCTCCTTTGCTAAAAAAGGGCAGCCCTCAACGAAAGGTTGCCCTATCTGTCGTCAGGTATTTATTCAGAAAACTCGGTAAGTCCCTCGATCGCGTATGCACGCACAGGGCTGGAATCGAGTCCCTTGATAGGAAGCGGAGAATAGCTCATGAAAAATACATCTGTTTTTAACTCTTCCAGATTCTTTAACACTTCCAGGAATACGATATTCTCAGCCATCAGGATATCGTGGAACGGCTTTACATCTTCATTACAGTTTTCAATAGAAACGCCGTCACCGAAACCAACTGCTTTTACCTTGTGATCCTTGAACCACTGAGCGCTCTCTGCATTGATCAAAAGACGCTGATCCTTCTCGGTGTTGGTATCTGCGGTAAATGGTGCCAGCTTGTAAGAAGAGTCGATGATTACAATGTCGCCTTCCTTTACTTTCTTTGCCTCACGGTCTAAGTCAGCAGCGGTAATGTGGCCTCTTTTTGCAACCGTTTCCCTGAAATCCACATATACGGCACGGCCCATAAAAGTAGTTAAAGGCAGATCAGCTGCGGATGGCCAGTTATCATCATGATGGTAAGGACACTCGCAGTGTGTTCCCAGATGGCTCATCAGGTCCATATTAGTATGGAAATCCGGGATAGCACCACCTGTATTAAAGCGGAACAGATGACACCTTCTGGTCTCGGTCGCAGGATCGATGATCTTAGATAAATCAATTACTCTTAACTTGCCTATTTCATAAACGCACATTTGTTTTCCTCCTTGACTTTGCTTGTGTTGTTTTGTTAGATTCTATCTCTTGACAGTATACCGGGATACCGGGATGCTGTCAAGAGATACTTAAGATGCATAATAGACAAATTTTTAACGAGATTTTTGTGCAATTTTTATGGCCTTTGATGCGTCCGTCAGAGATATATTTGGCATGGAATTTTTTAGACGGGCCTATCAGGAACAGGGGATATTTTCTTGACAGAATCCTGAATTTGACTTAATATGAAATGGTTATTTACTATGAGAAATATGCAAAGAAAGTATGGTTATTTTATGAAAGAAAAAAGTCTGCTGCAGCTACATGCCTACGATTCCATAAAAAATAGTATTCTTTCCGGGGAACTGGAACCAGGGGTGCTTTACTCTGAGACAAAACTGGCTGCTCAAATCGGCATTTCCAGGACACCGATGAGAGAGGCGTTGCAGTCTTTGAGCCAGGACGGTTATATCACCATCATTCCCAGCAAGGGATTTATGATACGGCAGTTAAATGAGAAGGATATGAAAGACAGTATAGAGATACGATGCGCCATAGAGGGATTTTGTACCAATATGATCGCGTCGCAGATTTATACAGAACGAGGAAGGCAGCTTTTAAAAGATTTGGAAGCTGCGCTTAAAAATATGGAAGAAGTGTTTGATAAAGAGGACTGTTTGGAGGATTTTATCGACTACGACCACCAGTTTCATCTGCTTCTCGTAAACTATATGCAAAATGATGAGTTCGACCATATTTTCCAGCGGCTCCTGTATCTGATACGCCTGACTTCTCTGGATGCACTGGCCGTGAAGGGACGTATTACTGGGACTATGAATGAACACCGGGAATATCTGAAGGCATTAAAAGCAGGCAATGAGGCAAAGGCTTATGAGATCATGCTCCACCACTTGATGATGCCGCTTAAGATGCATGAAAAAAAATAAAAAATGTTTTGTCTTCCTGAAAAAAGGGCCATACTAGGAATATCACAAAAGAGAAAGTAATTAATACTTATCCTCCCCTTTTAATACCTCGTTTATTTTCCAAGCCTAGCTTTCACAGTTGCAACAAGGAACCTGATCAAATGGATTGACAATAGACTGAATGTAAATAATCTTCTCCCATATCTGAGCACATATATGGGACATTCGGAGCTTATTTCCGTAAAGAATACGGAATTCAGCGGGTGTAGACTGGAAGCAGTTTTCTTCCATCTATGGGAAGGAAGGTGGCGGCATTGAAGATCAGGGATCCTGAGCTTTACAGGCTGATGAAAAATTTCCTTACCACTTACCTTCCTGATACAAAGCAGAAAAGCGCACATACGATCCAGGCATACAGGGATGCCCTTAACCTGTACATGGGTTTTCTGGACAGTGCAAAATCAATAAAACTTAAGGATGTCCGTATTTCAGACTTCAATCAGGAGAACGTGTCTGCTTTTCTCAGATGGCTGCATGAAGAGCGTGGCAATGAAAGCACCACAATCAACCAAAGGCTTTCGCATATAAAAGGCTTCTGCAGATATGTCCAAAAGAAGGATATCCTGTCTTTTGAAGCGTATAGCGAAATATGCGGGGTGGCAGGATATAAAGATGAAAGGGTAAAGGATTTTATATGGCTTACGATTGAAGATGTAAAACTCGTGCTCAGACAGCCTGATACCAATAAAAAGACCGGCATAAGAGACCGCTTCTTTATTGCGCTGATGTATGAGAGCGGGTGCAGGGATGATGAAATATTGCACATGAAGCTTAAAAATATAGTCATAAATAAAGCAGGCGAACCCGATGCCCATATATTTGGTAAAGGAAACAAGCACCGATGCACGCCGCTTTCAAGGGATATCGTACCATATTTTAATGAGTATTGCGGACTATATCATCCGGATACTGAAAAGAGCAGCGATGAATTATTGTTTTATACATTCAGGAATGGGATAAAATGCCGGGCTATGCATCTTTACCTCGCAGGAGTCCCATTACCGCTTGTGTCAGAATGGCTTGGGCATTCAAACATGGAAACAACTCAGATTTATGCAAGGGCAACCGATGAAATGAAGCGGCAGGCGCAAAGAAAACTTGGTGAAAAGGAAGGCTCCGTATTCAAAGACGATATTGCATTCAAGTATGCAGATAATGAAACTGTACTCAAGAAACTGGCTGGGCTTAAATAATTAATGCCGATATTTGCTGTAGTGACAACACATTGCTGCAGCAAATATCTAAAAATATCGGTATTAAAAAAATGTCGGCATAAGGGACATTGAAGTATTTTTCAAATCCTGCAAATCCTACCTGAAACTGGCAAAAGAATGCCGGAGTATTTCCTATGATGCCTTAAACGCCCACATCGCCATTGTATTTACCATATATATGATGCTTTCCGTGGTAAAACGGCGGAATGAAGATGATAAAACAACGGAAGCGCAGCTGGAAGAATTCACATCCAGCTTTATCGGGCATCTTCCAAAATACATGCAGGGTGCGCTTTCTGGTGCTCAGTCGGCTGCCTGAAAGCTATTTTGTGTTTCAGGACGGTTATGAGCATTTTCTTCCAGAGCCTACTCCGGTTTGAGGTTTCACTGCACAACCCCTCTCGAAAGCTTGGCATAACAAGGCATTCAGGTACGCTGTTATACTTCAACGCTTGGACAGACACACGCTGTTGCCTGTCTGGTACTATTAATATATGCGCGGGACAAATAAATGTCAAGAAAAAGAAATCTGTTCTCTTTTTTGGTTTATGGTGAGAAAGTAAACGTGAAGGTGGGACTCTGAAACGTTCTCTGAGTGAGCTATTTACGAATATCGATGCCATCCCACATTATTGAACTTTTTGCAATCATTTTGCGATCACAACACCTTTAATAACTGTATTAACGTATGTGCATTCTCGGTACCGGATTTGACTTTCTTGGTATCAAATCTTTTAAAACCATTCTCTGCCTCGTAAAAGTGTAGAAGTTTTTCCTCATTTTCAGCTTCAAGAAAAACAACCATTCCTCCTGCCATGTACTGTAGTTTTTTGACTTTTTCGATTGCAAGCCCAAGCAGTTGCTCCCCCGTTATTGCATAATTAGCTCCATCTGTATAGTTCTTTCCTAACTGAGCAATCAATTATGCTGATAATGAATAATTTCCATTCTCCGCATCTTGTTCACTTACTCTGGCAATTTTCTTTTTTACTGTATTACTGAAACTGTCAGTGTTAACAGTAATCGGTTTGATTGTTATGGTGAAATATCCTACAATCTGACCCTGTTCCGGTGTTACGACAATATATGTAACAGATTGATTTTTCTTTGTGAACTCGATTGACTGCTGAACTAAAAATCTTTCTACATCCGCATTCTTTTCACACGAAAAAGTGGAGAAAACCCGCCTGAGCATGTCTTCTCCATCTTCACCCTGTCTCAGATATTCTCTAATATTTACTATCAAAAAATCATCAATCATGTGCTTTTTTCCACTTCTCCATCAATTTTTGAATTTCAGCAGGATCATGCAGTTCTCTATATCTAAATGAAGCAGTGTTTTTCGGTCTTGTAAGAGACTCCTGATATGATTCTTCAATGGCATTAGCAAACATTTCTACCTGTTTTTCACCGGAAACGACAAAGTTCTTTGTGATACTTGAAGTTGCCATATCTAACACCTCCTTTTATAGCATGGCTTGTATCGAATTGCAGTATTCTTCATTTATATTATACGTGCAACCATCAATTTTCGCAACTGATTATTTTTAACATTTCTCAGCAAGAATTCCCCGGCCCCTGTAGGCAATCGGAAAATCTGCAAATGCCAATTTTAGTTGATTTTTTGCCGGATTGAGTATAATATTACGACTTTACAACTTTTTAAGAAAAAAATATCGTACAGGACACTTTGGTGTATAATTAGTTTGTCAACAAAGTATACAAAGGAAAGTGACCCTGTACGACAAACTCATTATACAACCACCGCACCAAGAGTCTTTCAGAAAATCTACAGATAGAATACGGAAAGAAGGAGGATATCAGACAGAAGATGAAGCAGCTGAGGCATATGTTGAGCACCTGAGTATCTTTAAAAACAGGCTGGCACTTTTAAAAGAGAAACAGACGCCACAGTTTTCCTTTAAGGATTACCTGGTTTATTGGCACCACAACATTTATGCGCCAAGAAGTTTAAAAGAGTTATCCGTTGCCTGGGACATTATGATGAACTGCTTACACTGAATGTCTATACCGACTCGGATCAGATCATCAGCCACGGCGTTCCGGTGTACGACAGCTTCATTGACGAAATTCTTCCGTCTGATGAACCTCAGGTAATTGATTGTGCATTTTCACAGTCTTTTCTGGATTATGTTCTGCCGAATAGTGTTGCTTAATACCGTGAAATGCCTTATAATTATGCATTGTGGCGTATTGTTTTATCCCATGTTATATAGTTGGGGTAAAAAAATTGTCGTAATTTCAAAAAAGGGCCTGATTTTCTTCGATAAAGGGGTGAAATAAGGAGCAAAAAAGAGCGAATAAGGACGTAAATCCGGGCTCTTTCGATTCGGATTGGCCCTTGCCGCAAGTCAAAAATACCGTGCAATTAGCACAATAAGTAAGGAAAAATCATGAGAAAACTAGCTTTAAATGATGAAATATTACTAAGTATCCAGCAGCCTGCCCGCTATATCGGGGGTGAGGTAAATATGGTAAATAAGGACCCAAAAAAAGTGGATATCCGCTTTGCCATGTGCTTCCCGGACGTCTACGAAATCGGAATGTCCCATCTGGGCATTCAGATTCTGTATTCCATGTTCAACAACAGGGAGGACATCTACTGCGAGCGCGTTTATTCCCCGTGGACGGACCTGGACCCCATGCTCAGGGAGAAGAAGATACCGCTCTTTACCCTGGAAACCCAGGAACCGGTAAAGAATTTTGATTTTCTGGGAATCACTCTCCAGTACGAGATGTGCTACACCAACGTGCTTCAGATTCTGGACCTTTCACAGATTCCGCTCCATACCTGTGACAGAACTGAGAATGACCCCATTGTCATTGGGGGAGGGCCCTGCGCTTACAATCCGGAACCGCTGGCCGATTTTTTTGACCTGTTTTATATCGGAGAGGGCGAGACTGTATATTTTGAGCTGATTGGCCGCTACAAGGAGAATAAGAAGGCCGGAGGCACCAGAAAGCAGTTTCTGGAAATGGCGGCAGAGATACCGGGCATCTATGTGCCTGCTTTTTATGATGTGACCTATAAGGAAGACGGGACCATTGAATGTTTTCGGCCAAATAATGAACATGCCATGCCGGTGGTTACAAAACAAATCGTAACGGACATGGACAGTGTTGGCTATATCGAAAAGCCGCTGGTGCCATTCATCAAAGTGACCCAGGACAGGGTGGTGCTGGAGATTCAGCGCGGCTGTATCCGCGGCTGCCGGTTCTGCCAGGCCGGGGATGTGTACAGGCCCCTCAGAGAGCACAGCCTGGAATATCTGAAGCACTATGCTTTCGACATGCTGAGGAGCACGGGTCATGAGGAGATATCCCTAAGCTCCTTAAGCTCCAGCGATTACAGCCAGTTAGAGGGCCTGGTAAATTTCCTCATTGACGAATTCAAGGGCAAGGGCGTGAATATATCCCTGCCTTCCCTGCGTATCGACGCTTTTTCACTGGACGTCATGAGCAAGGTGCAGGATGTGAAAAAGAGCAGCCTTACCTTTGCGCCGGAGGCGGGTTCCCAGAGGCTGCGGGACGTCATCAATAAGGGGCTGACCGAAGAAGTGATTCTGAAGGGAGCCACCGATGCCTTTGAGTCAGGGTGGAACCGGGTGAAGCTGTATTTCATGCTGGGTCTTCCCACGGAGACCGTGGAGGATATGGAGGGAATCGCGCTGCTTTCTGAAAAGATTGCGGAAGCATACTATGATATTCCCAAGGACCAGAGAAATGGAAAGGTACAGATTGTGGCCAGCTCCTCCTTCTTTGTGCCAAAGCCCTTCACACCGTTCCAGTGGGCCAGGATGTGTACAAAGGAAGAATTCATTGAGAGAGCTAATATTGTCCGTGGTAAGTTCCGTGAGATGAAGAATTGCAAGAGCCTTAAATATAACTGGCATGAGGCGGAGCTTACCGTGCTGGAGGGCGTGCTGGCCAGAGGTGACCGCAGGGTCGGGGCAGTGATAGAAGAAGCCTACCGCACAGGGGCCATCTATGACTCCTGGTCTGAATATTTTAAGAATGATGTATGGATGAAGGCGTTTGAGACCTGCGGCGTGGATATCGGATTTTATACCACCAGGGAGAGAAGTCTGGATGAGGTATTCCCGTGGGATTTCATCGATGCAGGCGTGTCAAAGGAATTCCTGATTCGTGAGTGGAACCATGCCGTGAAGGAAGAGGTGACGCCTAACTGCCGTCAGAGATGTTCAGGCTGCGGAGCCAGGAATTTTGGCTTCGGCGTCTGTTATGAAACCGTAAAGGAATAGGATAAATGAAAATTCGGATTAAATTCAGAAAATATGGAACAATGAAATTCATCGGCCATCTGGACGTTATGCGTTATTTCCAGAAAGCCATACGCAGGGCGGATGTGGACGTCTGTTACAGCGGGGGATTCTCCCCTCACCAGATCATGTCCTTTGCGGCGCCCCTGGGAGTGGGAATTACCAGCAACGGGGAATACGTGGACATAGAGGTGTCCTCCACCAAAGATTCGGAAACCATGAAGAAATGTCTGAATGGGGTGATGTCAGAGGGCTTTGAGATTGTAAGCTACCGGAGTCTGCCGGATGACGCGGCCAATGCCATGTCCATAGTCGGGGCCGGGGATTATACCCTGGCCTTCAGGCCGGGATACGAGCCTGAGGACATGGATAAGGAACAGTGGTTTCAGGGGCTTTTGGCCTTTTTTGAGCGTCCCAGCGTCATGGTAACAAAGAAAACCAAGCGCGGGGAAAAGGAGATGGACTTAAAGCCCCTGGTTTATGAGCTGAGCATCTGTCCTGAGGGGGATGGTGAAATGGAAGGCCCCCGCCTGTTCATGAAAATATCCACGGGCAGCGCTGCCAATGTGAAACCGGAACAGGTGCTGGATGCGTATTACGGGTTCCTGGGAAAGGAGCGCCCGCCCTTTGCCTTTATGGTACAGAGGGAAGAAGTATATGCAGACAGGGCCTCTGAGGCTGAGAAGGAAGCCGGTATTCATTCCTTTATCTCTCTGGAACAGCTGGGTGAGGAAATCAGATAATGGACAAATTAGTAGTGACCCGGCGGGGGGATAAGGTGTGTACGGCCGTGGTATCAGACGGAAAGGTAAGCCAGCTTATGCTGGAGCCGGATACCGCAGCCTCCCTGCTGGGCAATATCTATATTGGCAAAGTACAGAAGGTGGTAAGCAATATCAATGCCGCCTTTATTGACATAGGACCGGGATGTACCGGATACTACAGCCTTGAGGAGCGCTGGAAGCCAAAACGTCTTAAGACCGGCGATGAGCTGGTGGTGCAGGTCAGCAAGGATGCTGTAAAGACAAAGGCCCCGGTGGTCACGGAACGTCTGTCCTTTACGGGGCGGTACTGTGTGCTGACTGTGGGAAAGACCGGAATCGGTTTTTCTGCGAAAATCCGTGATGCCTCCTATAAGGTAAGGCTTCGATCTCTTCTGGAATGTGACCTGGCAGGGACGGAGGACCTGGGCGTCATTGTCCGGACCAACGCGGTTACGGTGGAGGACCGTACTGTACGGGAGGAACTGGCTGGGCTGATGCGGACATGGCAAAGGCTTTCGGCGGAAGCTGCATGCAGGGTCTGCTACAGCTGCCTTTACAGGGCGCTGCCAGGCTATATAGCGGCCATACGGGATTCATTTGGCGGGACCCTGGAAGAAATCATCACGGATGTTCCTGAGTACCACAAGGAGCTGAGGGCGTATCTGGAAATGTACCAGAAGGAAGACGCGGGCCGTCTGACCCTTTATGAGGACGACCTTCTGCCCCTTGGCAGGCTTTACAGCCTGGAGACTGCATTTGAAAAGGCGCTGGGTAAGAATGTATGGCTTAAGTCCGGGGGATACCTGGTCATAGAGCCCACAGAAGCCATGACGGTCATTGATGTGAATACAGGGAAGTACTCAGGCAGGAAAAAGATGCAGGACACCATATACAGGATAAATATGGAAGCTGCGGATGAGATTGGACGGCAGCTGAGGCTACGGAACCTTTCCGGAATTATCATTGTGGATTTTATTGATATGGAAAGGGAAGAGGACAGGAAGGCCCTTCTTGCCCATTTAGGATATGTTGTTTCGAAAGACCCGGTAAAGACCACGGTGATGGACATGACGGCTTTGAACCTGGTGGAGCTCACCAGAAAGAAAGTGAGAAAGCCGCTCCACGAACAGGTCTGAATATGACAATACACAACGATAAAGGGGAAGAAATATGAAAATCATAATTGTAGGCTGCGGTAAGGTGGGAACTACACTGGCGGAGCAGCTGAACAGGGAAAACCACGATATTACGCTGATTGACTGCGACAGCGAAGCGCTCCAATCCATTTCAGACAGCACGGATGTCATGAGCGTTACCGGAAACGGAGCCGTGTACCAGGTGCAGATGGAGGCAGGAATCAAGGAAGCGGATTTGCTGATTGCCACCACCAATTCAGATGAGCTTAACATGCTCTGCTGTTTGATTGCAAAGAAAGCAGGCAACTGTCATACCATTGCCCGTATCCGCAACCCTGAATATTCAGCGGAAATCAACTATATCAGGGAAGAACTGAACCTTTCTCTGGCCATCAATCCGGAACTGGCCGCCGCCAGGGAGATTGCCAGGCTGCTGCGTTTTCCCAATGCTATCAAGATTGAGCTGTTTGCCAAGGGCAGGATTGAGCTTCTCAAATTCCTGATTCCCAAGGATTCCATTCTGGACCGGATGAAGGTAATGGATGTGGTGAGCCGGTTAAAGAGCAATGTACTGATTTGCGCCGTGGAGCGCGGGGATAATGTAGTGATACCTGACGGCAACTTTGAGATGAGAGGCGGAGATAAGATATCCTTTATTGCGCCCCATGCAGACTGTGCTGATTTCTTCCGCAAAGCAGGAATTGAGAACAACACGGTTAATTCCGCCATGTTTGTGGGCGGAGGAAAGCTGACCGTGTACCTGGCCAAGGCTCTGGCTGATACCAAGATAAAAATTAAGATTATTGAACAGGATGAGGAGCGGTGCAGGATCTTAAGTGAGATTCTTCCTCATGCAATGATCATACACGGGGATGGTTCGGACCAGAAGCTGCTTTTAGAAGAAGGCATCCGTCAGACTGAAGCATTTGCCTCCCTCACTGGTTTTGATGAGGAAAATATTCTGTTGTCCTTATATGCGGCCAGCCAGTCCAAGGCCAAGCTGATCACCAAGGTTAACAAAATAGCCTTTGAAAATGTTATCAACGCCCTGAACCTGGGGAGCGTCATATATCCCAAGATGCTGACGGCCGACATCATCCTGCAGTATGTGAGGGCCATGCAGAACTCCATGGGCAGCAACATAGAGACACTGTATAAAATCGTGGCCGACAAGGCCGAGGCGCTGGAATTCAGAGTGAGGGGGGATTCGCCTGTGCTGGGGATTCCGTTGGAGAGGCTGAGGACCAGGAATAACCTGCTGGTGGCATGCATCAACCGCAATGGCCGCATCATCATGCCCCGAGGCAAGGATACCCTGGAGGCGGGGGACACAGTCATCATTGTGACCACCCATACAGGGCTTAATGATTTGAAGGATATCTTAATGTAAAGGCGGGCGGGACATGAATCGAAGTATAATCATTTATATGCTGGGCTGGATCATGAATATGGAGGCCATATTCATGACTCTGCCGGTCATTACGGCTGTTGTCTACAGGGAAAGCATCGGCTTTATCTATCTGGGCGTTGCGGTTGTCTGCGGTCTGCTGGGGTTTCTGTGCACCAGGAAGAAGCCATGCACAAAGATGTTTTTTGCAAGGGAAGGATTTGTGACGGTTTCCCTGGGATGGATTGTATTGAGCCTTTTCGGGTGTATGCCCTTTGTCATAAGCGGAGAGATTCCCCATATCATTGATGCCATGTTTGAAATCGTATCGGGTTTTACCACCACAGGATCCAGTATTATCCCCAAGGTGGAGGATATGTCCCACGCCACCCTGATGTGGAGAAGCTTTTCCCACTGGATTGGCGGTATGGGGATTCTGGTGTTCATCCTGGCGATTCTGCCCATGGCAGGAGATTATAACATGCATATCATGCGGGCGGAGAGCCCGGGCCCTTCCGTGGGAAAGCTGGTGCCTAAAATCCGCATTACTGCAAAACTGCTGTACTCCATATATTTTTGCATGACCATCGTCATGATGATCCTTCTGCTGCTTGGAAATATGCCTTTATTTGACAGCATATGTATGAGCTTTGGAGCTGCCGGTACCGGAGGCTTTGCCTGCCGTAATTCAGGACAGGCGGATTACACGGTGTACCAGCAGGCTGTCATCACCATTTTTATGCTGCTCTTTGGCGTGAATTTCAATGTGTACTACCTGCTGCTCATACGCAGGCCCAAGGATGCGGGACGGTGTGAGGAGCTGAGGGGATATCTGGCCGTGGTAGCTATTGCCATCCTGCTCATCACCATCAATATCCGGAACCTGTTTCCGTCCCTGTTCATGGCTTTCCATCAGGCGGCGTTCCAGGTTTCCTCCATTATCACCACAACAGGATACTCCACCATTGACTACAACAGCTGGCCGGAGTTTTCCAAGACAATCCTGCTGCTCATCATGTTCATCGGCGCGTGTGCCGGCAGTACGGGCGGAGGCATGAAGGTTTCCCGTGTCATGATTGCATTTAAGGAAATAAAAAAGGAGATGGCATCTGTTATCCATCCCCGCAGCGTAAAGGTGCTGAAGTTTGAGGGAAAGCCCCTGGAGCATAATACCCTCAGGTCCCTTAACGCTTATATTATTGTTTATTTCATGATATTCGGCATATCCACCCTGATTGTGAGTCTGGACAATTATGATTTCATGACGTCCTTCTCGGCAGTGGCCGCCAACTTAAATAACATTGGTCCCGGCATGTCCGTGGTGGGCCCGGCATCCAACTATTCCATGATGTCCTACCTGTCCAAAACCGTGCTCATATTCGATATGCTGGCCGGAAGGCTGGAGCTGTTCCCCATGCTGGTGCTTTTGTCTCCGGGAACATGGAAACGCAGTTAAGATTTTTGAAATACAAGTAATAAAAATGACAAAAAATCTGGAAATTCCGGTTGACATCGGAAAAGGAAAATGCTATGATATATCAGTATGCCGCACAGCGGGGTTGTAAGAGTCTGCCAGTATTCCCTGGAAGAAAGCAGGCCACCGAAGCTGGCGAGTAATGATAATAGGAGGTGCCTTTCATGTACGCGATTATAGCAACAGGCGGAAAGCAGTACAAGGTAGCAGAAGGCGATGTCATTAAGGTAGAGAGACTGGGCGCAGGCGCAGGCGAGACCGTAACATTTGACCAGGTGCTGGCAGTAAATAACGGCGAGCTGCAGATTGGATGCCCAACCGTTTCCGGTGCAACTGTTACAGCAACAGTTGAGAAGGAAGGTAAGGCTAAAAAGGTGATCGTTTACAAGTATAAGAGAAAAACTGGCTATCACAAGAAGAACGGCCACAGACAGCTCTATACCCAGGTGAAGATTGAAAAAATCAACGCTTAATTGTAAATGATATGATTAAAGCAACCGTATTCAAGAATTCCACAGATTCAGGCAATGCTGTTTACACAGGGATTGTGATGGAGGGACATGCCGGGTATGCCGGGAAGGGTGAGGATATCATCTGCGCGGCGGTTTCGGCTCTGGCTCTTAACTTTTTCAATTCAGTGGAGGCATTTACGGAAGATGGATTTGAAGGCGGGGCGGGAGAGAGCGGTTCGTTCGAATTCCGTTTCACTTCAGATATAAGTCCTGAATCAAAACTCCTGATGAACTCTCTTATTCTGGGACTTCAGAATATTGAGAGGGATTATGGGAAATCATATATTAACGTGAAGTTTGAGGAGGTGTAACACATGTTAAAGATGAACCTTCAGTTATTCGCACATAAGAAAGGTGTTGGTTCTACCAAGAACGGTAGAGACTCCGAGGCCAAGAGACTTGGCGCTAAGAGAGCCGACGGACAGTTCGTACTGGCTGGCAACATTCTGTACAGACAGCGCGGAACCCACATTCATCCTGGCAACAACGTAGGCAGGGGTGGCGATGATACCTTATTTGCTTTAGTAGACGGAGTTGTTAAGTTTGAAAGAAAGGGCAGAGACAGAAAGCAGGTTTCTGTATACCCAAGGGCAATCAACGAATAATTTCGAAGGGCTCCATACTTAGCGTATGGGGCTCTTTTTCACACCACAGGAGGTACTGTGTATGTTTGCCGATAGCGCAAAAATATTTATTAAATCCGGTAAGGGCGGAGACGGCCACGTGTCCTTCAGACGCGAGCTGTATGTTCCCAACGGCGGTCCTGACGGAGGTGACGGCGGCCGTGGAGGCGACGTCATTTTCCAGGTAGATAAAGGAAAAAATACCCTGGCAGATTTCCGGCATGTGCGTAAGTATGTTGCAAAGGATGGCCAGGAGGGCGGGAAGAAACGCTGCCATGGAGCGGATGCCGATGACCTGATTGTGAAGGTTCCTGAGGGAACCGTTCTTAAAGATTTCGAGACGGGAAAGGTCATTGCCGACATGTCAGGTGACAACCAGAGGGAAGTCATCTTAAGGGGAGGCAGGGGCGGTCTTGGGAATATGCATTTTGCAACATCGACCATGCAGGTTCCCAAGTACGCGCAGCCGGGACAGTCCGGCGCGGAGCTGTGGGTGCAGTTGGAGCTTAAGGTCATTGCGGACGTGGGCCTGGTGGGCTTTCCCAATGTGGGAAAATCCACGCTGCTGTCTGTTGTCAGCAATGCAAAGCCTGAGATAGCAAATTACCATTTCACCACCCTGAATCCCCATCTGGGCGTGGTGGACCTGGGAGACGGAGCCGGATTTGTCATGGCTGATATTCCCGGTCTGATTGAGGGAGCTTCCGAGGGCATCGGCCTGGGACATGCGTTCTTAAAGCATATTGAGCGCACCAAGGTTCTGGTCCATGTGGTGGACGGCGCTTCCGTGGAGGGCAGAGACCCTTTGGAGGACATAAAGACCATTAACCGGGAACTGGAAGCCTATAATCCGGAGCTGTTAAAGCGTCCTCAGGTGATTGCCGCCAACAAGATGGATGCGGTATATGCGGAAGAAGACACTGAGATCATACTTGACGAGCTGAGAAACGAATTCGAGCCAAAGGGAATCAAGGTGTTCCCCATATCCGCTGTCAGCAGACAGGGAGTGAAAGAGCTCCTGTACCATATCAATGACCTGCTTAAGACGGTGGATGATGCGCCGGTTGTGTTTGAAAAGGAATTCGAGGTCCAGTACCAGGGCGACAGGAACCTGCCTTATACGGTGACCAGGGCGGATGACGGCGCTTATGTGGTAGAAGGTCCCAGAATCGACAAGATGCTTGGATACACCAATCTGGATTCTGAGAAGGGATTTGATTTCTTCCAGAAGTTCCTTAAGAATACGGGAGTTCTGGACGACCTGGAGAAGGCCGGCATAGAGGAAGGCGATACGGTCCGTATGTATGGGCTGGAGTTTGATTATTACAAATAGAAGGAGTTATTATGACAAGCAAGCAGAGAGCCTATTTAAAAGGCCTGGCCATGAACATCGATCCTGTATTCCAGATTGGTAAATCCAGCCTTACGCCGGAGATTACCCAGGCCGTGGACGAGGCCCTGGAAGCAAGGGAGCTGATTAAGGTGACGGTGCTCAAGAATTGTCTGGACGACGGCGGTTCCATCGCGGATGTCCTTGCAGAGCGCACACACTCACAGGTGGTCCAGGTCATTGGCAGGAAAATCGTTCTTTACCGACCTGCCAAAGAGGAAAAGAAACGTAAGATCGTGCTGCCGGAGAAATAGACAGACAGGTATCCGGTAAAGGTATGTGAAGAAGGGATTTGTTTGGCAAAAATAGGAATATTGGGCGGGACCTTTGACCCCATCCACAATGGCCACCTGCGTCTGGGCAGGGAAGCTTATGAGCAGTTTGGGCTGGATGCAGTCTGGTTCATGCCCACAGGAAATCCACCCCACAAAAAAGATCATAAAATCACTGCGGGAGAGATGCGTGAGCGTATGGTTAAACTGGCCATTGCAGATACTCCCTATTTTCTGTATTCGGATTTTGAACTGAGGCGTAAGGGTAATACCTACACCGCCCAGACACTGTCCCTCCTGCGTGAGGAATACAAGGAGGATGTGTTCTACTTCATCATAGGGGCGGATTCCCTGTATCAGATTGAACAGTGGTTCCACCCGGAGCTGGTCATGAAGCTGGCAGTGCTTCTGGTGGCCGGACGTGCCTATCATGATGACCACCAGCCCTTTGACAGGCAGATTGAATACCTTACTGCCAGATATGGGGCAAAGATTTATCCCATCCGCTGCCGTGAGATGGATGTGTCCTCGGAAGAGATAAGGGCATCCGTATCCGACGGACATTCCATCCATGGATTTGTGCCGGATGCAGTGGAAGAATATATTAAGGACCATGGACTGTACGGGGGCGGCGTCAAGAACCCGGTCCTGGCCGGCAAAGGAGAATAAATGTATGGAAAACCAATGCAGCCAGATTATGTTATACAGGAAAAATCTTAAGAGAAAGCTGGCGCCCATGCGCTACGAGCATTCTCTCAGCGTGTCATACACCTGCATGAATCTTGCCATGCGTTACGGCTGCGACCTGGACAAGGCGGAGCTGGCCGGACTGATGCATGACTGCGGGAAGCGGTATTCGGATGATATTATATTGAAAAAATGCTTGAAACATGGTCTGGAAGTGACGGATGCGGAGTACAAGGCCCTGCCTGTGCTTCATGCAAAATACGGGGCATGGCTGGCAGAGCACAAGTATCAGATTACGGACCGGGAAATCCTGGATGCCATCGGCTGCCACACCACAGCCAGGCCGGAGATGACGACTCTGGATAAAATCCTCTATATAGCGGATTATATAGAACCCAGGCGCTGCGAGGCCGAGAATCTGCCAAAGATAAGGCGGATGGCGTATGAGGACCTGGATGAGACCATGTATGCCATATTGGCAGGAACCTTGGATTATCTGGAAAAAAAGGGCGGAAGCATTGACCCCATGACGGTCCGGGCATATGAATATTTTAAGAAAGTGAAAGGAGAACGCGATGAACTCAAAGGAAATGGTGAAACTGGCATATCAGGCTCTCAGCGATAAAAAAGGAGAGGACATTAAAATCATTGACATCCAGTCCGTATCAGTTCTGGCAGATTATTTTATAATCGCTGACGGCAGCAACCCCAATCAGGTGCAGGCCATGGCTGATAATGTGGAAGAAATTCTGGAAAAGGCCGGCTGTGAGTGCAGGCAGATTGAGGGCTACCAGAATGCAAACTGGATTCTGATGGATTACAAGGATGTGATTGTCCACATCTTCTGCAGGGAGGACAGATTGTTCTATGATTTGGAGCGAATCTGGAGAGATGGAAAGACATTTGTGGATGTAAACGAGCTGTAATGTGTAAGAGCCAGATAAATAGAAATAAATGAAAAGAAATTCGGTCAAATTTGTTCTATGCGTCTGCGGACATAGATGAATCTTTAAAAAACAGGAACTGCGGTGTATGGATAACAATACACCGGCAATCCCTGTTTCGTGCAGTTACTGTAGTATTATGTGTGATACATCATGGTGCAAAAGACGTATCGTCCCCGCCGCTACATCATACGCACCAGGCCAATGACCTTGCCCAGAATCTCTACGGTCTCCGTGATGATGGGTTCCATGGCATCGTTCTCAGGCTGGAGGCGGTAATGTCCGTTCTCCTTATAAAAACGTTTGACAGTGGCTGAATCGTCCACCAGAGCCACAACAATCTCCCCGTTGGCCGCAGTGGGACACTGCTCCACAATCAGCTTGTCGCCGGGCAGGATTCCGGCGCCAATCATGCTTTCGCCCTTAACCTTTAACATGAACGTCTCCGCGTTGGGAAGAATCTCTGCCGGGAATGGGAAGTAGTCCTCAATCCGCTCCTCTGCAAGAATGGGTTCTCCGGCTGCAACGGTTCCGACGAGAGGGATATTCACCATCTCTCTGCGGTTAAAGTTAAAAGTGTCGTCTAAAATCTCAATGGTCCTGGGTTTGGTGGGGTCACGCCGTATGTAGCCCTTTTCCTCCAGGGCGGACAGATGGGAGTGAACGGAAGAGGTGGACTTTAAATGTACTGCCTCGCAAATCTCCCGCACAGCCGGCGGATATCCCTTCTGTAAAATAGTCTCTTTGATGTATTCTAAAATCTCCTGCTGCTTAGAAGTAATTTTATCCTGTGCCATAATCAACCTCCTGCGTTTTCTATATTTATAGTAACATATGTTCGATAAAAATGCAAACCTTCGTTCGGTTTTTTTCCGGGAACACTTGACAAACATTTGTTCTGGTAGTATAGTATGTATATACAAAGGAACAGACGTTCTGCATTGCGCGCAAGAAGGAACCGCCCCAGGGAGGTTACCATATGAGAGTGAGAAAGAGAAGGTTGGCAGCTACATGTTTTACGGTTTTACTGTTTGTTTCCATTATTATGGGACGTACCATATTTACTTCCATGGCCAAGGAGGAGGGGCGCAGGACCACCCCTTATTATAAGAGCGTCCGTATTCAAGAAGGGGACAGTCTTTGGGGGATTGCCCGTCAGTACAGGGAAGGCAGTTCCATGAGTATGGAAGAGTATGTGAATCAGCTCAGGCAGATGAACGGCCTTAAGAAGGACACCATCCATACAGGACAGTATCTGACTGTAGTATATTTTGAGTAAACCGGATTAGCTTCCGCACATATAATATGATAGTATGAAATACATTTAAAGCCTTTGGGGATATCCGGCCAGCTCCAAAGGTTTTTATCTTTTCACGGATTTTCTTTATATTTCGGTTACATTTCACCCCAAAATTTCCAAGAGTCCCAAATTATATAATTTTTCAAAGCTTTATTGAGCAAAATGATACAAATTTCTTTCTTGATGTAAAGATACCGTGAAAATGAATATCATACGTCGTGATATAATACACAAATTGCAGAATGAACTCTTCTTGGATTTGTAACATTTTTTTTCTATAACATTTATATTATGAATTTATAAATAATATGTATTTGAAATTATTAAATAAGGTGACTATAATAGGCAAAAGCAAACGAGAAGAGAAAGGGGGTTGTTTAGTATGAACGGTTTAGTGGAATCACTGATGGAAGAGCTTAACTGCAATGTGGTGTTCACAATACCGCTGTTTGGCGGTATTGATGTAATGGAATCCGTGGTAGTGACATGGATCATCATGGCGATTATGATGGTAGCTTCCCTGATACTGGTCCATGGCCTGAAGGTGAGGAACATAAGCAAGAAACAGGCTGCCCTGGAAAGCGGCATGTCTTTTATCTATGATTTCTTTGAAGGGCTTCTGGGAAAGGAAGGAAAGGATTATATACCATATCTGATTACAGTGGTGATATACATAGGAATTGCCAATATGATTGGACTTCTTGGCTTCAAGTCACCAACCAAGGATTTGAATGTGACCGTTTCCCTGGCTGTTATGAGTATCGTGCTGGTGGAAGTGGCCGGCATCCGTAAGAAGGGTGTCAAGGGATGGATAAAAGGCTTTGCAGAGCCCATTGCCATCATAGCGCCAATCAATGTGCTGGAGCTGTTTATACGGCCATTGTCCCTGTGCATGCGGTTGTTCGGCAACGTGCTGGGCGCCATTGTTGTCATGGCACTCATCAAGCATTTGCTGCCGTTAATTGTGCCGCTGCCATTCAGCTTCTATTTTGATATATTTGATGGAGTGATACAGGCATATGTGTTTGTGTTCCTCACATCACTATATATAAAAGAAGCCATTGAGGATTAAGTTTGCAGCCTTATGGAAAAAGAAAATATTGAGAGAAAAAGGAGAGTCTTATTATGACAGGATTAATCGCATTAGGAGCAGGTGTTGCAGTTGTTACAGGTATTGGAGCAGGTATTGGTATCGGCTTGGCTACTTCCAAGGCAGTGGACGCTATTGCAAGACAGCCTGAGGCAGACGGCAAGATTACAAAGGCACTTCTGTTAGGATGCGCCCTTGCTGAGGCAACCGCTATTTACGGCTTTGTTATCGGCCTTTTAATCATTCTGTTCTTAAAATAATTTTTAGCAGGAAGGCGACTTGATATGTTAAATTTAAACATTTGGAATGTAGCCTTTACGGTTATCAACCTTCTGGTTTTATATCTGTTCATGAAGCACTTCCTGATTGGTCCGGTGCGCAGTATACTGGATGAGAGGAAGCAGATGATTGAGCACGACCTGGACGAGGCAAAGAACAGGGAAACGGAAGCGCGTCAGATGAAGGAGCAGTATCAGGCCTCCATCGGCAGTGCAGACGAAGAAGCTTCAAAAATCATCGAGGAGGCCAGGAACAGGGCTGCCGCAGAGTATGAGCAGGTTCTGGCCCAGGCCAGAGCAGACGCTGCCAGGAAGATGGAAGAGGCAGACAGGACCATTGCCCTGGAGCGCGAGAAGGCCATGAATGACTTGAAGGCCGGCGTGGCCGGTCTGGCCATGACAGCAGCTGCCAAGCTGATCAGCGAGCAGAGCGCACCGGACGGCGACAGGAACCTATACAACCGCTTTTTAGCAGAATCAGGTGAAGGAAATGACTGAGACAGCCAGGACTTATGCCATTGTTCTATATGAACTGGGCATACCGGAAGATATGGTCAGGGAAGCCGTAAAGCTGCTTAAGGAGAATCCGGAACTTCCGGAGGTCCTTAATAGCCCGGTGGTTCCCCTGAAAAGTAAGCATGCCGTTATTGAGAAGGTGTTCAGGGAACCGGAATTTTCCGCACTGATGGTACGTTTCTTAAAAAAGGCTTGTGATGCGGGATGCATCGGACAGACAGAGGAGATTGCAGCGGCCCGTGACGCCTATGCCAGGAAGGCGGCAGGTGTTATGGATGCCGAGCTTCACTATGTTACCATGCCGGGTGCGGCCCAGATTACAGGAATGAAACAGTTTCTGTGCAGGAAATACAAGAAAAAAGATGTGAACATCCGATTGGTGAACCAGCCGGACCTGGTGGGCGGTTTTGTCCTTAAGGCCGGGGATACAGAATATGACTACAGCCTGAAGGGGCAGCTGGTAAGGCTGCGCCGGGCTGTGGTAAGATAGGAGTCTTGATATGAGCACAATCAGTTCCCAGGAAATCATCTCCATTATTAAGAGTGAGATTGAGAATTTTGACATGCATGCCGGACAGGAACAGGAAACTGGTTCTGTCATCTGGGTAGGAGACGGCATAGCAATCGTATACGGCATTGAACATGCCGTGTACGGGGAAATCGTTATATTTGAAAATGGTGTTAAGGGAATGGTCCAGGATATCCGCAAGAATGAGATTGGCTGTATCCTTTTCGGAAAGGATACAGGAGTGGGCCAGGGCACCAAGGTAGTCCGCACCAGGAAAAGAGCAGGCGTGCCTGTGGGAAGCGGATTCTTAGGAAGGGTGGTCAACGCTCTGGGAGAGCCCATTGACGGACTGGGCCCTGTAAAGGAAGAAGATTACCTCCCGGTGGAGGAGGAAGCTCCCGGCATTGTGGACAGAAAGTCCGTGGGAGTTCCCATGGAGACAGGCATCCTTGCCATTGATTCCATGTTCCCCATTGGCCGCGGCCAGAGGGAATTAATCATAGGAGACCGGCAGACAGGTAAGACCTCCATTGCCATGGATACCATACTGAACCAGAAGGGCAAGGATGTGGTCTGCATCTATGTCGCCATTGGCCAGAAGGCATCCACCGTGGCAAAGCTGGTTTCCACCCTTAAGAAGAACGATGCCATGGACTACACCATCGTCATGTCGTCCACGGCCAGTGATGCAGCGCCTCTTCAGTACATAGCGCCCTATGCCGGGACTGCCATGGCTGAATATTTCATGCATCAGGGAAAGGACGTTCTGATTGTCTACGATGATCTGTCCAAGCACGCAGTGGCTTACAGGGCGCTGTCCCTGCTGTTAGAGCGTTCTCCGGGCCGTGAGGCTTATCCGGGCGATGTATTCTATCTTCATTCACGTCTTCTGGAACGCTCCAGCAGACTTTGTGATGAAAAGGGAGGCGGCTCCATTACAGCCCTTCCCATCATTGAGACACAGGCCGGGGATGTGTCAGCATATATCCCCACCAATGTTATCTCTATTACAGACGGACAGATATTCCTGGAAAGCGACCTGTTCTTTTCCGGCATGAGACCGGCTGTGAACGTGGGACTTTCCGTGTCACGTGTAGGCGGTGCAGCCCAGACAAAGGCCATGAAGAAGGCATCAGGAAGCATCCGTATCGACCTGGCGCAGTACCGGGAGATGGAGGTGTTCACCCAGTTCAGTTCTGACCTGGATGAGGCCACCAAGGAGCAGCTGGCTTACGGCAAACGGCTTATGGAGCTGCTTAAGCAGCCTCTGGGAAGGCCCCTCAGCCTGCATGAACAGGTCATTACCCTCTGCGCGGCGACCCACAAGGTCATGCTTTCCGTTGAGGTTTCGGATATTAAGGAATTCCAGATGAACATGCTGGCCTGGTTTGATGAAAAGCATCCGGAGATTGGGAAAGAAATCGAGGAAACCAAGGTCCTGAACGATGACCTGATAAACCGCATCGTGGATGCGGCAAACCAGTATAAGACAAACCAGTACAAGGCATCCGTCTGACCAGGAAGAAGGAGTTAATATGGCAAATGCAAGAGAAATCCTCAGCCGTATGAAAAGCGTCCAGGATACCCGGAAGATTACCAATGCCATGTACCTGATTTCCTCCACCAAGCTTAAGAAGAGCAAGAAACTGCTGGAGGAAACAGAGCCTTACTTCTATACCCTTCAGGATTTGATACGCCGTATCCTGCGTCATATGCCGGATGTAGAGCATTTTTACTTCAATCCCAGGAAGGAAATTAAGGAGGAGGACAGGATAAAGGGACTGATTGTCATAACCGGCGATAAGGGACTGGCAGGCGCTTACAACCATAACGTGCTGAAGATGGCCCAGGAGTGGATGGAACAGAGTAAGAACCACCGGCTTTATGTGGTGGGGGAACTGGGACGCCATTATTTTGAGGCCAGACACATCCAGGTGGAGGAGCAGTTCCATTACACGGTACAGAACCCCACCATGCACCGCGCCCGTCTGATTTCCTCTACTATATTGGAGGATTACGAGGAAGGACGTCTGGATGAGGTCTGGATTATATATACGCAGATGATTAACAGCATGCAGATGGAGGCGGAGATGACAGCGCTCCTTCCCCTTAAACGGGAGGATTTCAGCAATATCGTCATCCCTGCGGATATCATCCAGGAGGAGATTCAGATGGTACCTTCCCCCAGCGCTGTCATGGACCATGTGGTCCCCAACTATGTGACCGGATTCATATTCGGCGCCCTGGTGGAGTCCTTCTGCAGTGAGCAGAACGCCAGGATGATGGCGATGCAGTCTGCCAGCGACAATGCCAACGCAATCCTGAACGACTTATCCATAGAGTATAACCGTGTGAGGCAGGCGGCCATTACCCAGGAAATTACAGAGGTAATCAGCGGTGCCAAGGCACAAAAAAAGAAACAATCGTAAATTCGTAAATATAAAAGGAGGCAGCCATGAGCAAGGGAAAAATCATACAGGTCATGGGACCTGTAGTTGACGTGGCTTTTGAGGATGACGGACTTCCCCATATCAAGGATGCCCTGGTGGTGGATAATCAGGGTAAGAAGTGCGTCATGGAAGTGGCCCAGCATGTAGGCGGCAATGTGGTGCGCTGCATCATGCTGGCATCCAGCGACGGCCTGTGCAAGGATATGGAAGTGGAGCCCACAGGCGCCGGCATTCAGGTGCCTGTAGGCGAGAAGACCCTGGGACGTCTCTTCAACGTATTGGGCGAGACCATTGACGGAGGAGAGAGCCTGGAAGGCGAGGATAAATGGGTAATCCACAGGGACCCGCCTTCTTTTGAGGACCAGAGCCCTGTTGTGGAGATGTTAGAGACCGGTATTAAGGTAATTGATTTGCTGGCCCCCTATGCCAAGGGAGGAAAGATAGGCCTCTTTGGCGGTGCAGGCGTGGGCAAGACCGTGCTGATACAGGAGCTGATAACCAATATAGCAACGGAACACGGCGGATATTCTATTTTCACGGGTGTGGGAGAGCGTTCCCGTGAGGGAAATGACCTGTGGACCGAGATGAGGGAGTCCGGGGTGCTGGAAAAGACAGCCCTGGTATTCGGACAGATGAATGAACCACCGGGGGCCCGTATGCGCGTGGCCGAGACAGGACTGACCATGGCCGAGTATTTCAGGGATGTGGAGCATCAGAACGTGCTTCTGTTCATCGATAATATATTCCGTTTTGTCCAGGCAGGTTCCGAGGTATCCGCCCTGCTGGGACGTATGCCTTCGGCGGTGGGATATCAGCCCACCCTGGCCACTGAGGTAGGCGAATTACAGGAGAGGATTGCTTCCACCAAGAACGGTTCCGTAACATCGGTCCAGGCTGTGTACGTGCCTGCTGATGATTTGACGGACCCGGCGCCCGCCACCACATTTGCGCATCTGGATGCCACCACGGTATTGTCCAGAAAGATTGTGGAGCAGGGCATTTATCCGGCTGTAGACCCTCTGGAATCCACCTCCCGTATCCTGGAAGAGGATGTGGTGGGTAAGGAGCACTATGAGGTGGCTAACAAAGTACAGCAGATGCTTCAGAAGTATAAGGAGCTGCAGGATATCATTGCCATTCTGGGCATGGAGGAGCTGTCTGAGGAGGATAAGCTGACCGTAAACCGGGCCAGAAAAATTCAGAGGTTCTTATCCCAGCCATTCCATGTGGCGGAAAACTTTACCGGCGTACCTGGAAAATATGTGCCTGTAAAAGAAACCATCCGCGGATTCAAGGCCATCATTGACGGCGAGATGGACGGGTACCCTGAGGCGGCATTTTTCAATGTAGGTACCATTGACGAGGTTGCGGAGAAGGCCAAGACCCTGGAGCATCATGAGGCTTAACCAGGACTGTCTGCCGCGGAAAGGAGCCGGGATATGTCTGCATTTTGGCTGAAAATTGTAGCCAGCGACCACGTATTTTATAATGGGCATTGCTCGTATCTGGTGGTGCCAGCACCAGACGGTGAGATGGGCATTATGCCTCACCATGAGGCCATGATTCTGGCTATCCAGGAGGGTAACCTCCGCTTTAAGGTGCCGGAGGAAACAAAATGGCATCAGGCCATTGTGGGTCGCGGAATCCTGCAGGTGGCCAATAACCGTGTGACCATGATTGTGGATACCGCGGAAAGGCCTGAGGATATTGACGAGGTCAGGGCCAGGGAGGCGCTGGAGCGCGCACAAGAGCAGCTGCGCCAGAAACAGAGCCTGAGGGAATTTAAGATGTCCCAGGCGTCCATGGCAAGGGCGCTTACCAGGCTGAAGGGAAGCCATCTGAAGGAATTGAAGTGATGGAGGCTATGATAGTAAGAAAATTATAAAAGTATGGCTGCGGGATGGAAACATCCTACAGCCATTTTGAGTTTTGTATGAGAAAATTGCAGAAGTCCATCACAATGGGATTGTCCTTGCCAAGGGGAGAACACATGAGGATAATCTGACGGCGGCATACCTGATCCTTGATGGGAAGCAGCTTTACCGGGGAGTGGGGAGACATGGGTCCCCATTCACCGCCTAGTGGCCCCCAGGAGTACTGGGGCCAGAATCCGATGCCCAGTCCGGCTGCAATCAGGTTCCTGACAGACTCTGTGGTATCACTTTCGAAAATCACGTTTGGGACAAAATCCGCCTCTGAAAAGTAACTGTTGCATATCTGGCGGATGGGCCTGGAACCGGCCAGGCATATGTATCCTGCATTCCTTGTATCAGCCAGTTTAATGGAATTCTTATCCCCATAAGGAGAATGGGTGGGAACCGCCAGATACAGATCTTCTTCCAGCATGACCATGTAATCCTCATAATCGGTATTTTTTAAGTCGGACCGGACCGCAGACACGCATAAATCATAGTCAGCATGGTTCTCAGCCTGGTACAGCTGGAAGTTCACATCCGGCCGCAGGGCCCTGTAAGCAATGATTCGGTTGGTAATCAGGGTGGATGCTGCCAGAAGCTTTAAATGGATGGTGTGGCTGGACATGTACTGGTCGGCCCTCAATTCGCCGGGAATCCGGTCCAGGGCGCTTACAATGGGAATCAGCCGCTTTTGAAGAAGGCGTCCGGCTTCATTTAGTTCTATACTCCTGTTTTTTCTCTCAAAGAGCGGCACACCCAGCTCTGCTTCCAGCCGGTGGATGGCCTGAGAGAGGGCCGGCTGGGCTATCTGAAGATGTTCGGCCGCCTTTGTCATGTGCTGGTATTCAGCGGCTGTCAAAAAATATCGTAATTGCAGTAATTCCATATGTCACCTCGGAGATATGATTTTACGAACAGGGGGTTCCTGTCCGGGTATCCGACTATTATATAACAAAATTTAAAAAAATGCATTCAAAAATTATAATGAGAAAAAAACTCGCATTATATTTGAACAGGGATAAAAAAACTCAACGCCGTAAGAACGAAAAATACTCATGGAAAATGAGAATTATTCCTTATTTCAGCTATTGTAATTTCGCATTTGGCTCTTGAAGCGTATCTGGCCCGTGGGATTTGGAAGAGATTTTAAGCCTTATGTCCATTAAATATGAGGAGCATATGGAAGACCGTGCTGGATTCCCCCACAAGATAGGCCTGCTGCTGGGCTATCCTGAAAAGGATACAACTATGCCCGTGAGCACATAATCCATATGGTTTCCCGCGGTATGAAGATTGATGCAATCTTAAGGATACACAATCTGAATCAATATAAATCAGTGACAATATAAGGAGGATACACGACATGAATCAGATTATGGTAGTTTACTGGTCACAGACAGGCAGCACGGAGGCCATGGCAAATGCGGTGGCGGAAGGCATCAAGGAGGCAGGAAAGGATGCCCTGGTGACAGAGGTCTCCAATATATCGGCAGATGCACTTAAGGATGCAGGCGTTTTTGCCCTGTGATGCCCGGCTATGGGAGCAGAGACCCTGGAAGAGGGCGAGATGGAGCCGTTTGTGACAGAGGTGGAGGCATTTGCTTCCGGTAAGCATATTGGTCTCTTTGGGTCTTATGGATGGGGAGATGGAGAGTGGATGCGCGGCTGGCAGGCCCGTATGGCTAATGCAGGCGCTGATGAGTATGAGGACCCCTTTAAGGGGGAGCCTGTAATACGCCCGTTTGACAGGTGGTCATGATTAAGTACCTCAAATTTTCAATGGAGCAGTCTCTAGCAGTTTCAATGGAACCGTTTTTAATGGAATCGTTTACAAATGAATTAACTTGAAAAGCAGATGGAGTGGTGTTAGAATATATTATTTAATAAAAGGATTGGCACAGGAGCCTGGAACAGGACTGTGCCCGGGACGGAGGAATCATATGAATCAATTTGTCACGGAACAGCTCATCTACGTATTACGGCTGGTGGCCGCTGCTCTTTGCGGCGGTCTGATTGGCTGCGAGAGACAGAGTAAAAAAAAGACAGCAGGCACCAGGACCCATGTAATCATTGCAGTGGCCTCTGCCATGATGATGATTATCTCCAAGTATGGGTTCGGGGATGTGCTGAACGAGTATGTAAAACTGGACCCTTCCCGTGTGGCGGCGGGGGTGGTTACGGCCATTGGCTTTATTGGTTCAGGCATCATTATTTTCCGGAACAACAGTGTGAACGGAATCACTACCTCGGCCGGAATATGGGCGACTGTGGGCGTGGGTATGTCCATGGGAGCGGGAATGTATATTCTGGGGGCTGTATCCACAGCCATCGTGATGCTCTCGGAACTGTTCCTGGGCAGGAAAGGTTATTTTTCCAGAAGGAACGGGGAGGACAAAGAGGTGGAGATTGAATACTGCGAAAGTCTGGATGAGGATATCTACCAGTTCATCAACCGGACATTGCAGGATCAGAACTGCAAGATGGTAAATATCCAGCTTACAGAGGAGGCGTCCACCTATGTGCTGACTGCCCAGTTAAAGACGCCTGCGGACTACGATATGTCCGACCTGGTGGGACAGCTCAAGAAAAAAGGCCAGCTGAAGCGCATATCTGTGCAGTAAGCCTGTCATATGACAGTATGGCAGAAATGACCGGTTACCGGCCGTGTAGTATACAATATCAAAACAAGAGGATTGTGAAATGCAGGAAAAGACAGACCAGCAGATTTACGAAGACTTTGCCTCACAATTATGTGGATGGGTAAGGAATGGGACCTTGCCGGCCTCCGGGAACCAGGATATCCGATACGGCCTGGAATTACAGAGAAAGCGGATGGAAAAATACCATGTAAAAATTAAGTACAGGCTGAATCACCGGAAGAGACGCCAGGAACATGTCGGTTACGCCGTGTTTTCGGATCCTGTATTAAATCAATAAGCTGGTCTGGAAGGCCTACCGGAAAGATGGATGACTTGGTCATTACATATATACGGAAACAGCCCTAAATGTACTGTCAAATTATGCGTCGGTGTGCATTTCCCTGTGATTTTTACTGATTTTTGGTACCATGGGTTTATGGCTTTGGTGTTATGGGTGCAGGATGCTCCTGGTCAGAGGGGAGGAGGTCCTGTTCCGGGATATATTTTTCAGGAAACACAGGTACAGCCTGGATGATATACGCAGTGTAAGATGGAACCATGACGGCTTTGTTTTTTCAGGCAGTACCGGTAAGCTGTTTACAGCCCGTATTTAAAGGAGTATCAAAGATAGATGTAAGAGGCAGACAGCTTGCTATGGACTGTATGTGATTTGTTCCTGCCTGGTCCGGTTTGTCCTTGTCTGGTCCGGTTTGTCCTTGTCTGGTCCGGTTTGTCCCTGCCTGTATACGAGAGACCGTGTGACAGACCGTGTGACAAAAATCTCCCTGCCTACACGGCCTGCCGGTACTGTGCCGGTACTGTAACTCCATGGTCCCAGGCTATTTCTCCCGAAGCCTGACCTTATTCCTGGCGCTGCGCCTTCTCTCGTCCTCCAGCGCGGCATAGTGGCGCTTAGTGGTATTGACGTCGGAGTGGCCAAGCACATCGGCTACCAGGTAGATATCGCCTGTCTCGCGGTACAGGTTGGTGCCATAGGTGCTGCGCAGCTTGTGTGGGGTGATGGGTTTTAAAGGAGCCACGGTGCGGGCATACTTTTTAACCAGATTTTCCACGCTGCGCACGGCCATTCGCCTGCGCTGCAGGGAGAGAAAGAGGGCGTCCTCGTGTCCCTGTTCCGGGATGATGCGGTCGCGTTCCTCCAGGTAGTCTAAGAGGGCGTCCTCCACCTCTGTTCCGAAGTATACGGTCACCTCCTTGCCGCCCTTGCGGTAGATGCGGATGCCGCCGTTCTTAAAGTCAATGTCGGAGATGTTTAGCCCCACACATTCAGACACACGGATTCCGGTTCCAAGAAGGAGGGTAAGGAGGGCCAGGTCCCGCGTCTTTGTTTTCGCATGGTAACTTTTCTGCTTATCGGTCAGCTTGTCGCCCTGTTCCACCTCGTCCAGAAGAAGGGCCACCTCATCCACGTCCAGACGGATGATTTCTTTTTCATGGAGTTTGGGCAATTGTACCAGGGCGGCAGGATTGTTCTTAATTCGTTCATTCCTGTAATAGTAATTGTAGAAACTTTTCAGGGAGGATATTTTGCGCATGATTCCCCGTTCCTTGTTCATGACCTCCTGGTTCTTGTCGTTGAAACGGTATTTCAGGTATTCCATATATTCCTCAAAATCCGTGACAGACAGCTGGTCCAGATGGTCCAGTGTGATTTCCGGCACAGTAATCTTGGCAATGGCCGGATTTTCCTTATGGAGGAAATCAAAGAACACATGCAGATCATAGGCATAGGCAATCCTGGTCCTGGAGGATGTCCTGGGCTCGATTCCGCGGAAAAAGTCACCGCAGAATGGCGGCAGGTCTTTTATCAGATTGCGCAGCCGCAGAATGTTTTCCCGGTCTACCTGTTCATGGTATGATAATTGACTCATGTAAGTGGATGCCTCATTTCATAAATAGTTTTGACGCGTCAGACACGCTCTAAGAGATATTTTAGCGTCAATTGCAAATGATTGTCAATTGATTGTTTTTTTCGTATGGTTGTATAATATAGCAATTCAGATAAACAAACAGACAGAGAAAGAAGGTAATATGGAATTAAAATTAGAGTTTGACAGCCGGTCCTGCGGCGTATCCATCTTCCTTCCGGAGGGGACAAACGGAGAAAAAGGCGGTGGATGAACTAATGATGGAGCTTACCGGAACCGTGGAGCGGATGAAAGAGTCCGGCGTTTTTTCGGCAGAAAAGGAAATCTCTGTCATAAAAGCGGTGACTCCGGACTTTCACAAGGGGAAAGGAGGTGGAGGAAACGCCCTTTGCCTATTACAGGGAGCCGGTGATGATACTGGCTCCATGGGAAACTCCAGCTATCTGCTGAGAGGAATGGGAAATCCGGGCACTGAATATTATTATGCCCAGGCTGGGCTTCAGGAAAGGAACCAATATTGACCGTGTGTCACAGTATGGAAATACTGCGGATTTGAGGGGTTTGCTTGAATGGTGTATATTTTCAATCCATATCCAGTCAACCTATTTTACCAGATCCAGATAAGCCCCGTATCCTTCCTCCTCCATCCTGCTGCGGGGTATGAAGCGGAGGGCAGCGCTGTTGATGCAGTAGCGCAGTCCGCCGGTCCCGGCAGGACCGTCTTCAAACACATGGCCTAAATGGGAATCTCCCTCGCGGCTGCGCACTTCCACGCGGTGCATGCCGTGGCTGCTGTCAGGGTGTTCCGTGACAACGCAGGACATGACCGGTTTTGTAAAGCTGGGCCATCCGCAGCCGGAATCAAATTTGTCAGCAGAGGTGAAAAGCGGTTCTCCTGTGACGATATCCACATAGAGGCCTGGCTCGTGATGATTCCAATATTGTCCTGTAAAGGGCCTTTCGGTGGAGGCATTCTGGGTCACGTCATATTGCTCCCTGGTCAGCCGTTTTTGAAGCTCTGCCTGGTCCGGCTTTATGCCTGTGCTGCCGTCCGGACGTACAATGAGGTCCTTAAGACTGCTGAAATCAATATGGCAGTAACCATGGGGATGATTTTGCAGATAGTTCTGGTGGTAATCCTCTGCCGGATAAAAATTCCTCAGTGGTTCTAACTCCACGGTCAGTGGCCGGCTGTAATCCTTCTGAATTTCATACATGACAGACTGGATGGGGCCGCGGTCCTTATCACTGGTATAGTAGATACCGGTCCGGTACTGACTTCCGCGGTCATTTCCCTGACGGTTTATGCTCACAGGGTCAATGATTTTGAAAAACTGTCTGACCAGTATGCGCAGTGCGACAATGTCCGAATTGTACAAAATACGGACTGTTTCAGCAAAACCAGTGGTGTCTGAGCAGACCTCCTCGTAAGTTGGATTTCCCTTGGTTCCATTGGCATAGCCGCATTCAGTATCGCAGACCCCTGGTATACGGGAAAAATATTCTTCAACTCCCCAGAAGCATCCTCCTGCAAAATATATTTCCTGCATGATCAATCAACATCCTTTCCTCTGTTTTCTTCTGAATTGAGTCCATGATTATATTATGCCCTGGTAAGGGACTAAAATCAATGAATTAATAAGCGGACATTTGAACTCCTAATAGTAGATGGAGATATTTATAAAAAATGATGCAAATGGAAATCTGGTCTATGTGTATGAATGGGAGGGCGTAAGGATGGGAGAAAAGGAGTATGAACAGGCAATTTTTCATTCGATACCAGCTGATTCACGGCAATTCTCTGCCGGTCGAAGCGGCTGGTATCAGCAGTTCCGGCATCAGAATATCCAATTGCCAGAATACAGTAGCAGGAGAGAGGCCGTTAATCTGAACATTGGTGCATAAGATAGTATGAGGATATTCCTCACATAACCGCTTAACATACTGCACAGCGGACAAGGTTTTTCCAGACCCTTGTTCTCCACAAAAGACAAGCAATCCTTCGGGCCTAAAGTAACCGGGATGTGATTTATAAAAATCGTGGTTATGCTTAATCACCTTTACGACATTGACCGGATTTAAACTACCATCCAATATAGACAGGATGGGTAACCTCACCCCCTGGTAACTATTCGTTAAACTAGACTTTCGCGAATAGTTAGAAACCGCTCTATTCGAACCAAGTTATACCAATATTGCATTAAAATCAACATTTAACGCAATATTCATTTCACAGTTTATAGCAGCATCCATACCCTGGGGTTACATACCCTGCACATGGATGCTGCCTTCCTTTTTAAACTTTAATCCCTAAAAACTTATATATTTAAGCGGCATATCCGCCATGGGCACTTTTGCCAGCTTCATTGCAGAGCTGTTCAAATTCTTTTAATTTCTGCTTTACCTCTGTCGTCAGGTTCTTTGGAACCTGTACCTCTACTGTCACATACTGGTCGCCATGTACAGCTGGATTTCCTGAGGTCACAATGCCCTTACCCTTCAGACGAATCTGGCTTCCGGACTGTGTACCTGCCTTTATCTTGCACATAACATCACCATAAATCGTGGAAATCTTGACTTGACCACCAAGCACTGCTGTTGTAAACGGAATTGTAACGGTTGTATAAACATTCTGACAGTCTCTGAGAAATCCCGGTTTGTCATGTACTGTTATGTTCAGGAGCAGATTTCCAGGCTCTCCGCCATTGGTTCCGGCCATACCTTTTCCTTTTAAACGAATTACTTTGCCGTTTGCAATGCCTGCCGGAATATTTACCTCCATTGACTGCACCTGTCCGTTTTCGTCCTGCAGACGGATTATTTTTTTGCAGCCAAAGGCCGCTTCATCGAAACTGACTTCTATGCTGCTCTGAATGTCTGCCCCCTTTTCCGGGAATCCGTGTCTGGAATAGGTTTTGTTGAATCCGTTACCCCGAAATCCATTCGCTGTTCCTCTCTGAAAAGCACCAGAACCTCCGAAAATATGTTTCAGAATATCGTCCATATCCTCTCCGCCTACAAAATGATATTCACGATAGCCATTATTCATATCTCCGTAGGCATAATGGGGTTTATTCTCAAAACCATTGCTTTCTGTGCTTCCATAAGCTCCGGCTGTCTCATCAAATGCTGCATGTCCATACTGGTCATATAATTCCCGTTTTTTTTCGTCACCCAGTATATCATAGGCCTCATTTAGTTCTTTGAAACGTTCTTCTGCCTGGGCATTTCCCACATTACTGTCCGGATGATACTTTTTTGCCAGTTTCCTGTATGCTTTTTTAATTGCTGCGGCATCTGCTGTCCTGCTGACACCTAAAACATCATAATAATCTTTTTTCATCATTCATGCTCCCCTTCTTTCCTTTGGATATTTAGATAAGAGAAAAACGGGAGAACACTTAAATGCTCCCCCGCATACCTTCGCTACTACATTATCTCCTGATTGTATTACACTTCTTTTTTTCGCTGCCGGTTCGAGTTCTTTCTTAAAAACAAACATTTTCAAAATGACAGTTTCATAGTTTCCCTTTGATCCATAACCCTATCTGTTATATATGTGTTATAACACATACTAGATGTGCCGTCAAGAGTAATTTACAATTATGGTAGCGTCAATTTCTCCTATTATACCAGGTTCACTACCTTTACTCTACTTTGGGCTTTTTCAAGGACCTCGCACCCTGCTTTAATCCAGGCAGATCCATCTCCTGCAATATAGATCTTTTCCAGGTATTCCAGGTCATAGGTCGCTCCGATATAATCTCTTACCTCTTCCCACAGCTCTTCATTCTTTTTTCCCGGCTGAAATAGTGTTTTCCGATTAGACGGTATCTCTTGGACTTGGACTTCTCTCCGTTTTCCTCTACAATATCCTCATAAACACAGATCAGCTTGGGCATCAGGGTATTGTTCTTTCGCCCCTCTCTATCCCGCTTCAAATCCCCCTTCTTCTCAAAAAAATGGGCTGCAACATGCTCCTCATCTGCTTTGATATGTGGGTGCAGGATTCTTTTTTTCTCCTCCTGTTCCTGAATCGGCAGTTCAATTACTGTATCATGCACCAGGTTTTTCACCGTCTGCTTGCTTACGGAATCCCCCAAACTGGCATGCTCGCCACCCTTGCGGTACGGGTATATTCGTTGAGACGGGCCCCCTTTATCTGGTGTAGCTGAAATACAGAAAAATTGCCGTGGTTACCTGTTTGCAGAAAAATACGAGCAGCAGATCCAGACCCAGAATGGACAGACTGTTGGCCGTTGACAGGCTTCCGTCCTCTGCCAGCTTCTTTTTCAGCTCCTGGTTCACTTCCTCCGCCCTGTCCTTACACCCATGAAAATCGAGGACTTCCCGGGTGTGTTTCCAGAACATCCGGTCTGCGATTTTCCCCAGTGGATAGAATTCCAGCGCCAGCATAATGAGGATGAACAGAAATACATAGCCGGTATCATAAGGCAGAGAACGCAGTCCCGGATGTCGGATATCAGGTAACCGTCCAGCCGCGGTTTTTCATCTTCCGGACTGTTAAAGCGCTTGGGCACGATTTTGAACCTGTATTTACAGTAAGGGCATTGAATAGGACTTCCAGATTTTGGAGGGTGTCAGGCACACTCTCTACATCCGGAAGTCCAAACTCTGTCAATTGATTCCCAAAAGCTTCAGTATTTCATTGTGAGGCTTGTCCGCATCCGCCTGAAACACATCAATGTGATTCAGATCCCCGCTCCTGTCCGTAAAGGCAGGGAATAAAAAGCCGCATACGGGTTTATCCGGCTCATACTCCCCGCTCAGTGGGCAGACGGCGCAAATCATATATTCAAATACTTCTTCTGATTCCCACTGGCGTTCCTTGTCAGAACCTTTTGCCGGGATATCATAACGGTCATGGAAAACCAGGATGGCATACTCCCTGTCTGCACGGTAATGCTCCATGACAACATCATAAAAGGTATCCATCAGGGCATCATTTTTCAGGCCGCATTCGTTCATGGCCATGAGCAGCTGCCACATACTTCCAGGTTTCCGTGCGCTTTGAGGATATTCATACTTTTTCAGGTTCACATTCGTGGCTGCAAAGGGGATTTCCTTAGCCAGCTTCAGTTTCTTTGTCCGTTCTGATGCTGATAATTTCAGAAAATTAATATTAAAACTTCCGTCAAAATCCCCATCCCTGTCCACATAACATCCCGCAATCCTGGTAAAGGAGGTGCGGGAAAGGGTCATCCGTCTTGTAAGCTCCAGCATGTCTTCTCTGTTTATCATAATCTGTCAGTTACCTTCCTGTCTTTTCTGTCATTCATAAACAGATTGTACCATATACTTCATGGACCAACAACCTATTTTCCTACTGTAAAGGAAAGCACGATATCTCCGTCAGACGCAGATGCATTTATATTCCGTTTGGAACCATGGTCTTTCTCGTAATCCTCTTCCTGCTCAAAGTCAGTCTGTTTTAAATCAGCCTGTTTCAGGTTGCAGCTGCCATCTGACATTTCCAGGGAAAAATCCGTCAGCAATCATCGCCTTGCCGTCGATGGTTATCTGCTCTGCTTTCCTTCCCGTCAGGTTTACGTTTCCATAGGATGAGGTGATGGAATATATCTGCATCCGGGCCATTGTATTGTAGATTGGGTCTGAATTCGTTAAAGACACGGTTTTCAGGGGGATATCATTTGGCACGTAGACTCTCACAACGCCCTGCTCCCGGGTGTACACTGGAAGGTTTATACTGCGGCTCAGAGCCATAGTATACAGACGGTACTCCAGATAATACTGGCTGCGGGCTGGCCGTCACCCTGCTCACCAGCTTCGGCGCGCTGGCGGGCATCTGGCTCTGCGGCGACCTCTCAGCCAGGATTGGAATGTCCGCTTTGGATATTTCCTGACCGCATATTGATGAAGGATATCAGCCTGTCTGTCAGGCCGGGCCAGAAAATCGCCATTTTGGGAAGCACTGGAGCCGGAAAAACGACCCTTATTAACCTGCTGATGCGGTTTTATGAGGTGAACGGAGGAAACATCCTGTTGGACGGAAAGGACATCCGAACAGGCAGATGCAGATGACTCTTGAAAAGCTCCATACACGGCGCTCCATGGTGCAGCGCATTATGGACCTGGAACGGACTCCGTTTCAGGTCCTGAGGGACCGTCTCCCTTCCATGAAGCTGTTTTCCACAGAGGATAGGGAATCCTGCGGGACCAGGATGCCGAACCCCGGCTGTATCTTAAGGGGCTTCTCAAGGTAAATGCCCAATCCCCTGACTGTAATAACGCCGGAGCATCCTGGAAGCCGCCCGGTCCATGGGATATGGCTGCGGACAGCTGGCAGGCCGTTATCTGCTAACTGCCTGTGACGGGTACCGCTGCGATTATTACGAAGCATGGCTTGAGATATGGGACAATGGATGATGCTTTGTCAGTTGACGATTTTCAGATACACCCTGGATGTGAGTATATATACAGCCGCATAGATAACCGCGAACACTGCCAGGGTTCCGGCCGTGGTGGCTGCAAAAAGCCTTACATTGGTCAGGTTCATGGCTGACAGCAGCTTTGTAATAAGGGGAAAGGCTGCTGTGATGTGCATGGCTGCGGCAGCTAAGGGCAGGAAGAACATTAACAGTATCTGGGAACGTATGGACTGCTTGATTTCTGTTCCTGACAGCCCGACTTTCTGCATGATTTCATAGCGGCCCTTGTCATCATAGCCCTCTGTCACCTGCTTATAGTAGATAATCAGCACAGTGGCCATTACAAAGAGGGCGCCCAGAAAAAGTCCAAGGAACAGCAGTCCGGCATTCAGCGAATAATAGGAGGCCCTCTGAAGGGCCGCGCACTCTCCCCGGAAACCTTCGGGAATAACGGAAGCCTTTGTCATGATTTCTTCAAAAATACGGATTTGCGTGTCTTTGTCCTGGTCTAAATCAAATCCGTAATGGTATTGGATATGGGACGCAAATTCCTCTGCCTGCGTCTGCTGGAGAGTCTCCAGAATCTGCATTTCCTCCATGTCAGGTACGATCAGATAATATACCACAGATCCAAATGTATCAGCTCCCTCCCAAAGCCCATAATCTCCGGCCGGCACAGTTTCATAGGTTCCTCCCAAAAGGGTCAGATCATTTTTCTGATAGGTTTTTTCCCGGGTAATGACCATGCACTGGCCTTCTGTCAGCTTTGCGCTGTTTCCTGTTATCCGGTTGTAGTCATCCTGGGTCATGACATACATGGGACTGATCCGCTCCAAATCTTCTGCGGTGTATAACTGGCGTACATCAAAGGCGCCCTCCTTGACTTCCATCACCAGAAGCGGCAGGTCCCGGTAGGCCAGAGTGTTTTTTTCGGATATGTGATTGGCTGACAGCACCTCTTTAACGGCAGATGTGATGACTTCCTCATCGCTGTCCGCGGCCTTATCCGCCTCCAGCATGATATTGCGCGGAAAGCGGTTCCTCAGGACATCGTCCATACCCACATAGAGGGCCACTGTGCTGGACAGCATGACCAGTACGGAGGTGGACAGTATACAGATACCTGCCAGACCCGCGGCATTCTGCTTCATGCGGTACAAAAGTCCGGATACAGATATGAAATGACTGGTCTTGTAATAAAACTCCTTCCGCCTTTTCAGGAATTTTAAAAGTGCAATGCTTCCCGCGGTAAACAGAAGGTATGTGCCAATCATCACAAGGATGGATGCCAGGAAAAACACACCGATTGCAAGGGCCGGATTTTTGGTAGTAATGGCCATGTAATATCCGCTCCCCAAGGCCAGGATACCGGCTATGGCAGTGATGCCGTGAGTTTTCGGCTCCCTTTCTCCCATACGGCTGCCATGAAGGAGGTCCACCGGGCTGCTTATGTGTACCCTGGCCAAATTGACAGCGAGAATGACCAGGAACACCAATCCATATAAGAGAATGGATAAGGCGGCCGCTGTTCCGGAAAAGTAGAATCCCCACTGCACAGGCGCTTCCAGCAGGCCCAGCAGCAAAAGATAGACTGCTTTGGACAGGATAAATCCTCCTGCGATTCCGGCTGTAAGGCTTATGGCAGCAATGATGAGGGTTTCAAAAAACAGGATTTTCCCGATATGCCGCTTGCCCATCCCCAGTATGTTATACAGCCCAATCTCCATCTTCCGCCGTTTCATCAGAAAGCTGTTTGTATAGAACAGGAATCCCCCGGTAAACAGCGTGGTGATGAAGCATCCAAGATTTAAAATGGTCCGCATGTCGGAGCCGCCATTCATTTGGGCAATCTGTTCATTGGAGGCCAGGGTGAGAAGAATGTCAAACATCATCACGGACCCGGTGCAGGTCAGGATATACGGAACATAGGTCCGGGCATTTTTCCGGATGTTCTGAACTGCCAGTTTTAAGTAGAATATACCATTCATGCCCGATCACCACCTGTCGTTATCATAGTCAATGTATCTGCAATGTTCTGGTACAGCTCATCATTTGTTTTCTTTCCACGGTAGAGCTGATGGAATACCTCACCGTCCTTTATAAACAGCACGCGCCCGGCATGGCTGGCTGCCCGGACACTGTGGGTCACCATCAGGATGGTCTGCCCTTCCCGGTTGATTTCCCCGAACATCCGAAGAAGTCCGTCTGCTGCCTTGGAATCCAGGGCCCCGGTGGGCTCGTCCGCCAGCAGGATGCCCGGATTGGTAATGAGGGCCCGTGCTGCTGCGGTTCTCTGTTTCTGTCCGCCGGATATTTCATAGGGAAATTTATTCAGCAGTTCTGACAGCCTCAGCTTTGCGGAAAGAGGCACAAGCCTGCGCTCCATCTCCTCATAGGGAAGCTTTGATAACACCAGGGGCAGAAAGATATTATCTTTTACCGTAAAGGTATCCAGCAGGTTGAAATCCTGGAATACAAATCCCAGATGGCCTCGCCTAAACTCCGCCATCTTGTGCTCCGGGATGCTGTTTAAATCAGTTCCCTTTAGAAAGACAGAACCGGAAGTTGGCCGGTCCAGGGCTGCCAGTATATTGAGCAGCGTTGTCTTTCCGGAACCGGATTCCCCCATGATGGCAACAAACTCTCCCTCTTCCACTGTAAAGCTGACATCCGCCAGGGCCTGGACCCGGTTTCCGCCAAAGCGGGTGGTGTATATTTTTTTCAGGTGCCGTACATCCAAAACAGCCATGCTTTATTCCTCCAATCTCATTTATCGGTCATTTCCAAGTGACATAAGATGTAATACACATGCATTATACAAAATCAGGGAAAGGGCTGCCATGGCTGTATCTTACATTTTCCTTTGGAGGCTTACATTTTTGTAAGATTGGCCGCGGTATCTGTCAGGTAAAACAAAGTGAAAGGGGCTATTCCACCGGAAGGGATTCACTTCCAAGACGAATCCGGACCACGGTGCCCTTACCTGGTTCTGATTCAACCGATATGCTGTGTGACAGGCGCCTTAGAATTCTCCTGCACAGATAGAGTCCGATGCCGGAAGAACGCTTATCAGAATGTCCGTTATAACCGGTAAAGCCTTTCTCGAAAATACGGGGCTGGTCTTCCCATGCAATTCCTATTCCGGTGTCCCGGATGACCAGGGTTGTTTCGGGATCTTCTTCCACCCATATGGTGACTCCGCCCTGCCTTGTATATTTCACGGAATTGGACAAAATCTGTTCCACTACAAACACCAGCCATTTTTCATCAGTCAGAACGCTGCGGTTAAGCGGTTCATAGGTTAATGACAGTCTTTTCCGTATGAACATTCCGGCATATTTGTGTACGGCCTGCCGCACAATGCGGTCCAGGTCATTCCACTGGACAATCAGGTCATTGTGATTGTCCAGCCGCAGGTATTGCAGTACCATGTTCACATATTCCTCAATTTTAAACAGCTGTTCTGTAAGCTCCGGGGCTGATTCTCTCTCCTGCTTCTGCAGTAAAAGCCTCATGGCCGCAATGGGTGTCTTTATCTGATGGACCCACATGGCATAGTAGTCAGACATTTCATTCCGTTCCCTTTCAGCCTGGCTGCGGATTCGTTCCCTGTCCCTGCCGACCAATGTCAGCAGATTCTGGTATTCTGTTTCCAGCAATGAACCGGAGTCAGGATAGGACTCAATGTAAGAATGGTCCGGGTCGCGCATGAAAGCAGATTCCATACGGGATAATAAGCCGGCCTTTCTGCAAAATTGCCTGTAATGCCATGCAACAAGCGGGACCGCAGCGCAGATACACAGCAGGAATCCGTACAGGACTGCCTCCGCAGGCAGACGGTATCCATAAAATACAGCGCCAAAGATCGCGGTAAAAAGTAAAATGAGGCTGATAACCCCCCTGTACCGCTTCAAATATTCCATGGCCAGCGGCCCACTGGAACTATTTCTTGTATTCTCTGCCATACATGACCTCCCAATCACTCAATCAGATATCCGCAGCCTTTTCTGGTCTGGATGAAATCAGACAAACCGGATTGCTCCAGCTTTTTTCGCAGCCGTGTGACATTTACGGTCAGTGTATTATCATCCACATAGCTGTCGGATTCCCACAAACGCAGCATCAGGGTATCGCGGCTTATAATCCGTCCCTTATTTTCCATGAGAATCTGGAGGATTCTCTGTTCATTCCGTGTCAGGGTAAGCTTATTGCCGTCCACATACAATGCCCCGTCATCCACATCCAGCACAGCGCCACGGTGTTCCAGCAGACGGTTCTGTCCTGCAAATTCATAGGTCCTTCGCAGCAATGCCTGTATTTTAGCTGTCAGGACATCCAAATCAAAGGGCTTGGCAATAAAATCATCACCGCCCATGTTCATAGCCATCACTATATTGAGGTTGTCAGAGGCAGAGGAAATAAATATGACAGGTACCCTGGAGCATTGGCGGATCTGGCGGCACCAGTGATATCCGTCATAAAAGGGAAGGGAGATGTCTAAAAGTACCATCTGCGGCCCAAAGGCCACAAATTCACCCAATACATCCTCAAAGTTCACTGCACACAAGGTTTCCCACCCCCATGACCGTAAATGGTCTGCCAATACCCCCGCGATGACGTGGTCGTCCTCCACAATGAAAATTTTATACATAGGTCCGGCTCCTCTTACTGAATCTGTCTGGTATGGCTGGGAAGATGGATGGTTAAACCGCAGCACTTCTCACAGAGGACAAATACCCGTATCCTCCCGCCCATACCCCCGTAATCGTATTATCTTCGGTATCCAGATTAACGTATATTCTGGAAATGCTGTTTAGATTATGCCCCTGTTCAAAGATATACTGGTCTTGTTTTGATGCGTACTCGTATAAATAGCAGGCCAGCGCACAGTTGGAGGTGCCGGTGGCGGATTCCTCATCTATGCCGTAAAGCGGGGCAAAATTCCTGCATATGGCGGTCAGGCCCGTCTCTTTTGCAGGGGAGAACGCATGGATGCCGATGCATTCTTTCTCCCGGCTTAGCCTGGTGATGGCGGCAAAATCAGGCGTCATCCTGCCCAGAATCTCAGGGTCCGTCACCGGAACCATAATATCCCTTAATCCCGTGGACACAATTTGCACAGGTAAGGTATCGGCGATGCCGTCCGGATTAAAACATGCCTCCACATCCCCCTTATCCAGCTTTTCATAGAATTTCGGGGTATTCTGCTCCATGAAAATCAGGCCGTTTTCATCCGCACGTATTCTCAATATACCTGATTTTGTCTCAATGGTATACTCCTGTTTTTTAAGCATCCCTAAATGCCGCAGCACAGTAAAAGTCCCTATTGTGGCATGACCGCACAGAGGGACTTCCCCCTCAGAGGTAAAGTATTCTAACTTAAAATCAGCCAGCTCTGAATCATCCACAAAGGCTGTCTCTGAATATCCCAGCAGAAAGGCTGTTTTTGTTTTTTCTGCTTCATTCAGGCGGGCCCGCTGCAGCACCACGCCCGCCTTATTTCCGCCCCTGTTATCTTTGCTGAACGCACTCGCCACATAAACATCCATCGTCATTCGCAGTCTCTCCTGTCATAATGCAAAAATACGGCCAGTTTGCCGGAGGTAAATATAAGATCCACGGTTATGGAACCGTCATTCTCAGATACGGAACATAACCCTGTTTTTAAACTCCTGTGCCTTGCCGTCGTTCCAGTCATGGACCGGCCTGTAATAGCCCGCAATCCTGCTGTAAACATCTGCGGTGCCTTTGCATTTCGGACAAATCTCCTGTCTGCCGGGCAGATAGCCGCAGGTCTGGCAGATGGTGTAAACAGGAGACAGTGTGAAGCAGGGGATATGGTGCTCTGTAATCATGCCGCGGAGCAGGTTCCTTGCTTTTTTCCAGTCCTACAGTTCCTGCTCCATGTACACATGGAATACAGTGCCTGTGGTGTAAAGGGGCTGCAGGGAATCCTGGTTTATAAGCGCATCCTGCAATGTGCCGTCATAATCAGCCGGCAGCTTGGTGCTGTTTGTATAATAGGGCTTGTCCCCTTCGCGGCCGGCTGTCCGGATCCCGGGGAAACGCTCCCGGTCCAGTCTGGCGAAGCGGAAGGTAGCTGACTCTGCCGGCGTGGCTTCCAGGCCGTAGAGATTACCGTACTCTATCTGGTATCCAATCAGCTTTTCACGCATATGGTTCAGGACAGAGACAGCGAACTTCTTTGTCTCTTCGAATTCCAGGCCGGCCTTCAGCCACGGCGCATTGAGCCCTGCTTCATTCATGCCGATGACGCCGATGGAGGAAAAGTGATTGTCAAAATCAGTGAGGTAACAGGCCGTATAGGGATAAAGCCCATTCTTTAACAGGGTGGAGATCACCTTCCGCTTAATGCTCAGGGAACGGGCAGCCAGGTCCATCATCTGGTCCAGCCGGGCATAAAACTCCTTCTCGTCCTTTGACTGGTACGCAATCCGGGGAAGATTGACCGTGACCACGCCAACGGAACCTGTATGCTCCCCGTATCCGAAAAAGCCGCCTGCCTTTTTCCGCAGTACATGGAAGTCCGGCTGGATTCCATCATAAGAAGTCCTTACATCTTCCGGTTTCATGCCGTTTCCCTTGTAATTGATGAAATACGGGGTCCCGTAATGGGATGCAAGGGAAAACAATAACCGGTTTTGTTCGGTATCCGACCAGTCATAATCCGCTCCTATCCCATAAGCCGGAATGGGATACTGGAATCCCAGGCCATTGGCATCGCCTTCCAGCATGGTTTCCATGAACGCCCTGTTCACCATGTCCATTTCATTCTGGCAGTCCCCGTATGTAAATTCCATTCTCCTGCCGCCCACAATGGCCTGTTCATCCGCCATGTCTCCTGGCACCTTCAGGTCCATGAAAATGTGGGAAAATGGGGCCTGGGTACCCCAGCGGCTGGGGGTGTTGACTCCAAAGACAAATGCCTCCATGCATTTCTTCACCTTATCGTAGGACAGGTTATCTGCCTTCACAAAGGGAGCCAGGTAGGTGTCAAAGGATGAGAATGACTGGGAGGCAGCCCACTCATTCTGCATGATTCCCAGAAAGTTTACCATCTGGTTGCAGAGGGTGGCCAGGTGCTTGGCCGGGGATGCGGTGATTTTCCCGGTGATGCCGCCCAGGCCGTCCAGCAGAAGCTTTCTGAGGGACCATCCGCAGCTGTAGCTGGTCAGCATGGATAAATCATGGATATGGATGTCACCGTTTACGTGGGCATCGGAAATCTCCCTGTCATACACTTCCGTAAGCCAGTAATTGGCAGTCACTGCGCCGGAATTGTTCAGAATCAGCCCGCCAACAGAATATGTGATGGTTGAATTTTCCTTGACGCGCCAGTCCTCCACCTTTACGTAGTTATCCACCACATCCTTATAGTCCAGGATGGTCTTATCTAAATTCCTGATTTTCTCCCGCTGTTTTCGATACAGTATGTAGGCCTTGGCCACATCGGTGTATCCGGATTCCTCCAGGACCTTTTCCACGCTGTCCTGGATATCCTCCACGCTAATCCGGCTGTCTTTTATCTTCTTCTGGAAATCAGAGGTGACCCGGAGCGACAATAGCTCAATAATATCAGCCGTATATGATTTACCTGTTGCTTTAAATGCCTTCTTGATAGCCAGCGTTATCTTATCCAATTGGAATTCCACGGTTTCCCCGTCCCTTTTAGCCACTAAAAGCATGTTCTTGTCTCCTCCTCGTTAGGTGTGAATCACTGTCAGTATAAGCAGATTTATTCCATTATATCAAAGACATGGGCATAAATACAGCATTATTTCATCAGAATGCTTTGCCTCCCATCCGGGCGTTTATTGGATGTCGCCAATGGCCTGAATCACCCCTTCCAGGGAAAACCATTTATCCCATTCATATCCCGGCTTCTCAGAGGATCTGTCATAGACAGCCTGGAATGCCTGATTGTATTCTTCCTGAGTCATCATGACACCCTCCCAATCATATTGATAGATGGGATTACCCTCATCATCAAACTGCACATTGGAGTTATCCTCTGCCCCATAATACCCGGATGCAATGGGAATCAGGCGGCCGGACTCCATGCTGTACACGATATCGTAGTAGCAATCCATATTTCCCTCAGAGTTGCACAGAAGATTTCCGCGTTCAATATAAGAGAAAGAGAGTCGGGACAGCTGCGTTTCATCGGCAGCCCCGTCTGCAAAACTAACTATATTGCAGCCCGTTGCCTCGTCGATTCCGATTTCCACCAATTCCGGGATGGCATCGTCATTGATGTAAATTAAATTATACCCCTGCCACTGACCGCTGTCCTGGGATTGGAGAAGGTCGATATAGGCCTGTTTCCAGCCGGATGCAGATACTTTGGTCCCGCCCTTTCCCGTGCCCAGAAATCCCAGGACAGACTGTATGGTCTTTTCGGCAAGGGCCGAGTTGGCGTTCTCTGACAGATTTCTCTCCAGGGTAAAGCTGCCGTCAGCCTTCCCGCTGTAGATTCTCACCTCAGGATAGCCGGTGCCTGTCTCCGGCCCGGAGGCCGGTGAGTAGCTACATATTATGATGATATCATTGAAACCATCGTTGTTATAGTCAGGAAAGGACACTGCCTCCACCTTATTAAACGTCTCATTGCTCCGTATGTTGTCCTCGTACACGCCGTCCAGAAGGCACACCGTTTTTCCGGCCTTCTTTATCTCAAACAGGACATCTGCAAGAGGATTTTGACGGCTGTCCGGTTCATAGGATGAAAATGTGACGCTGCCCAATGGCTCCAGTGTCACATCAAAAGTCTGCTCCTTAATCAGCAGATATCCGGCCGTCCCCTGGTCTGAATCAGCCGGGGCTCCGGTGCTGTCTCCCTGCTGCGCCGATGCCTGGTCAGGCCGGGAGCCCGTTAGCGTGTCAATCCTGATTTCCGGTTCTGCCTCAGTGTTTTGGGTTTCTGTCTGTTCCGGGGACTGCACCTGGGATGGTTCCTTGTGTCCGCAGGCAGTCAATGCGCCGCACAGCGCCATGCAGAGTAAGGATGTTGTCAGTTTGTTAGCGATATGCCTCATGTTTTTTACCTTCGTTTTCATATGTGTTTTGTATTCCATTACAGAACTGAAATTACAGACAGCATCATGGAGTCCATGATAGAAGGTGTTCCATTGCATTGGCGGACATATGATAGCATTCATTAATACTTCTCATATCGTTGGCAATATTATAGACAAAAGGAGCTGTCCAGATGACTGCTGTCTCTTCCTTTTGATAGCATGATACAAACACATCCCCGCCTTCCCTCCTGTAAACAGACAGTACTGCGTCAGGAGGGCCTGGCGGCGGTTCCTGGTCTGGAAGAAAGGTCCAGTTCCTGCCGGACATATCCGTAAATAACTGGTCCATCATCCAATCGGACGTGGTATAAAAGTGATTTCGGTTTTTTAATTGTACATTCACCGTATCCCCGGATAGGCGGGAAATGCAAAGCCGGGAAATGCCCTCTGTCTCCATCCAGTTTTTTTGTGACATATACCTAATGGTTTCCTGCCCGTCCCATTTTCCTGTTGCATTCCATGAATCAGTAAAGAAGGAATTATCATGGTCCAGGGTAACCGGACGTTCCGGTGTGCTGTACGCCAGTTCGCCCTGGTCAGTACTTACCAGCAAAAGACTGTTCTTTATGTAGTTCTCTGCCGTATCCATGAATGCTGCAAGGGCGTCTGCGTCTCCGAAAAAGCCTGTCCTGTCCTCCTGCTGAAGTGCAAAGTCTGCCGTGTGGGAATGTACCTCCACTGTCTTGTTATCCGGACCTATATAAAAGACCCGGAGACTGTATGCGCCATATCCCTGGTTCATATAGGGGGAGTATTCCAGAAGATAATCTGCCCCGTATTCCCTGTAGAGGTACAGCATGGACCAGCCTGCATGAGCCAGACTGTAGTCGTGCTTCCAGATGACCGGGGAATCAGCGGATTCTCCTGCCAGTACCTTAAGGGAGGAATCTTGTCCTCCCGATGCTTGGAGATCAAGCAGTCCGGCAGTGATGCGTTCCGGTTCTCCATCATGGTTTATATCCGCAAAGAATATAACATCCGTATCAGTCCCGTACTCCATGGGATAGAGAGCTCCTGCGTCCATCAGCTGTTCCGGTTTTACTGTGATTTCAGGCAGTTTATGTGATAAGGCGGAAATTGCCCTGGTCTGAGCTTCTGTGTTATCATCCATTCTGGTTCCGGTTTCGTACCGGGGTTCTGACACTGTTTCCGGCGGCTGCATCTCTGACGGGTATTCCGTGCTCTCCGGCAGAGTGGGCTCACGCACCACGCTGCTGGCCGCTGTGGAAGATACTGCGCTGCTGCATCCGCAGAGCAGTGCAGTCACTGCAAGTATAGTCACTATCGTCCAAGGCCATATCATCCCATGACGCATCCCCCGGAGTTTTCTCATCATCCCACATTCCATCCTTTCCCTGCGCTGTTCCATTTTATACTAAAAGTATACTATAAGTGCAGGAAGAGAACTCTTAATTTTCCCTTGCAAAATTCCTAATATCGACGATTCTGCTTTTGCTGCCGGACTTTCTGCCCGAAAACATGCACATAATCAGGGGGATGAATAAAATACCGGACAGAAAAAAGGGAACCCCACAGCCCCAATGATGTAATACTACAATCACCGGCACTGCGGGGTTCGGTATTGTTGTGTCATGGTTATCCTTCAATGGAGATATATTTCTTCTCCTCTGCCAGGGACTTTGCTTCCTTCTTGGAAATGGACAGTCTCAGGATGCCGTGCTTGAATTCACCCTTTATATCCTCTTCAGTCACATCCCCGCCCACATAGAAGCTTCTCTCGCAGGCACCGGCATAACGCTCCTGGCGGATATATCTGCCGCTGTTCTTCTCCTGCTCATCCTTATCCAATCCTTTGGCAGCGCAGATGGTCAGATATCCGTCCTTGAGGGATACCTTGATTTCGTCCTTCTTAAATCCCGGCAAATCCATTTCCAGCTCATATCCTGTATCTGTTTCACGGATGTCGGTTTTCATCAGGTTTTTGCCTCTGCGTCCATATAATTTCTTCTCCAGCTTCATCATATCCCTGTCGTCAAAAAATGGATCCCTGAAAAATTCATCAAACATATTTTCACCAAAAATACTGGGCATTAACATACATCATTCCTCCTTTGTTATCTGTGCGGCTCCCGGAGACAGTTCCGGGAGCAATGTATGTTTAGGTCTGTCTGTCACATATCAGTTTAACCTTCGATTGCAATATACTTTTTCTCTTCCACGGCCGGTTTTGCTTCTTTCTTGGGAACCAGCATCTTCAGGGTGCCGTCCTCGAATTTGGCCTTGATGTCCTCCTGGGTCACTGCGTCACCTACATAGAAGCTTCTGCTGCAGGAACCGACATAACGCTCCCTGCGGATGTAGGTTCCGTTGGAATCCTTCTCATCCTTGCTGGAATCTGTTGTGGCCTGTATGGTCAGATAGCCGTCCTTGAGCTCTGCCTTTACATCTTCTTTTTTGACACCGGGCATGTTCATGGTTATCTCATAGCCATTTTCAGTATCCTTGATATCGGTATTCAGCATATCGAATGTCTTGTGGCTGCCGAATGAGTAATCAAAAAAGTCATCCAATAAGTTTTCTCCAAAAATACTAGGCATCAACATATGTCATCTCTCCTTTATTTAATAATCTATGTGGTTGTTATATATTGTACTGGAACTGGATGGGAAGGAACTTATGAAATACATCTCATTTCATCTTTTTCTTACCTCCTCCTTTGTTCTACACGTAATATAACACGCATTATTAGCAAAGTCAAGAGGTGAGTGCTAATTTCACACTTTTTTCACATTTTCATATTTTCCCGTACGTTTTCACATTTTGGGCTTGGCAGATTCTGTGAATGATTTAAAACATTCCTCATGGAATCTTTATATTTTCCCCATGATTTGGATATGGAATCTTTAAACCTTATGGTGCTACTATAATGTCATCCAAAGATGCGGATTTAACGTTTTATTTCCTGATCTTCCTTAAATCAGGCAAAAAACGTGAAATATTACAGGAAATCCAAAGATCTTACCATGGAAAAATCCATGCAGGGCTCCTATACTTATAATAACACCATATGACAAATCCGGCGGAAAACAGAAGCCGGTGATATGCAAAGGAGTGTAAGATTATGACAAGTATGTTAGTTAAGTTTGAACAGCCGGAACAGGTGGTAGATTTTGTGAATACACTGAGCCATTATGACTGTGATGCAGATATTAAGTATGGCAGCCGTATGGTAGACGCCAAGTCCGTTCTGGGAGTTCTTTACCTGGCGGTATCCCGCACAGTGGAGCTGATTCTTCACATTGATGAGGATGGCTCCAGGGATATAAAAAACAGACTTGCGAAATTTGCGGTATAAACAGAACAGGATTCGGAAAAGCAGCCGGCTATATTTTGCCGGCTGCTTTTGACTATCTGATTATGATTGTGATGGCGGCGGCGAACACGGCTGTATAGGCCAGTCCGAGAATTGCCAGACGCCAATATTCCTTTATGGTTTTAAATGATTTCATACCGCACACCTCCCGAATTTCATTTTGTGATTTCATTATATAAAATCTCTGTAAATTCTGAGAGGCGTATTTTGTAAATTCTTTGTAAAACAGTGTTTGGATATTAGGTTTTATCTTTTCAGCCCGCGGCTATCTGCTCCAGTACAGTATCTCGCCGTCATACTCCATGGTCAGATACTCTTTGTCATCCTCAGATATCAGGTGAAGAGTCAGGCTGTTTTGGCTGTCTCCATGGTCTTCATAGGGAGTAATGGAGGCGGTAATGGAACCGCCTGATTCTGTGGAGCCGCCCGGCTCCGTGCACTGTCCCTTTCCGCCGATGCCGATTCCGATATAATAACTGATCTCTCCGGTATCGCTGATTTCCAGGCCATTGCCCATATGCAATCCGGTTCCGAACATCTCCTGCAGGGAACCATATTGTTTGAGTTCGGCCTCTGTTTTCGGCCCGTTTAGGGTCCAGGATCCTGCAGCCTGCCGGATGATTTCTCCGGAAACCACATTGGTCTCACTGCTGCTCTCTTCTGCCGGTTGTCCGGTTGCTTTTGTGCTGCCTGAGGACTCATCCATGAACTTCTCTATCAGGGCAGACACCTCCTTATACTCTGCTTCCCCGTACATTACAGCCTCGTTTACCTGGCCGGTCAATGAATCAGCTGTATCGAAACCATCGCCCCTGTTCAGATAAATGGATATGACGCTGTATGGGATAGGGCTGTCCGCATTCTGAAACATTTTTCCCACGCCAACGATGACATCCTTTTTTCCGTCCTTGTCTATATCCGGAAAGGATACAAAACGGACGCTGTCAAAGATGCCGGGAGTTCCGGTACGGTCTTCCCAGGGAAAGGTATAGAGGACCTGATTATCCTTCATAAGGTAAAAATGGGGTGTGTCAAGGGAATCCTCCGGTTCACAGGACACAAACCGTACCTTACCCCAGCCATCCAGTTCCACGTCAAAGGACTGGTCCTGGATGATGGCTCTGATGCCATTTGCAGCCGGGGCAGTTTCATGACCGGCAGAAGTGCCGGCCTGGGTGTCGGAATAAATATAAATCTCCTGGTCTGCCCCGGTTTCTGCAGCAGGCTCTGACTTCTGGCCACAGCCAGACAAAAGCATCAGCCCCAGCAGACTTGCGATGCAAAGTACTTTTCCTGAATTCCTCAATTTAAAATCCTCCCTCATGTAATCCGTCTTTTTCAGTTGTCGTGTCTGGTTTTATTGTAAACAAAAAGGATGCAAGTATCAACTTAGCGCGGATAAAAAAGAAAAGTTGACATAAAATTTTTATGTTAACCTGCAAATCTTTTACGGCCAAATCACCCTGCCGCGCGGCAGCACTATTCAATGGGCGCCTGATAAAATCCGCCGTAAAAGTTTTCCGTTTTAATCATATTGACAATGACATGGGGATCCTGTTCCCGCATGAGATGCACAATATCGTTCACCTCATAGGAGGACACCACGGTGTGAAGCAGATACATCTTCTTATGACTGTAACCGCCCACTGCATCCACACAGGATATGCCGTGTCTGTATTGTTTTATGTACTGATTTATGATTTCCGGCGCCTTGGTGGTGGTAATCTGCAGTGTAACCCGTTCATACCTGTGATGGAAGGCAGAGATGGCTTTGGTGGATACGAACTGGAACAGGATGGAATATCCTGCATACAGCCATCCGAACATGTATCCGAAGATGCAGAGAATCACGCAGTTGCCTGCAAACACATATTCCCATATGGACCGCCCTGTCTTATTGGAAACATACAGGGCAATGAAGTCCGTGCCGCCTGTGGAGGCATTTCCCCTTAAGGCAATGGCAATGGACAGTCCGTACAGGAAACCGCCGAAAACCACATCCAGAAGCACATCGTTGAACAGGGGTTCAAAGCTGCATATTTTGAGAAAGAAGCTGGCCAGGAACACCTGAAGCATGGAATAAAAGGTAAAACGCATGCTGATGCTCCTGCTGCAGAGGATGGCCACCGGTATATTGAGGACCAGCATTCCCAGGGAGGTGGAAATATTGTGCCCGTAGAGGGAGGCAATCCTGTCAATGAGGATAGCCACACCGGTAAATCCGCTGGACAGAAGGTTGGCCGGCCGTATAAATGCCTGAATCACATAGGTCTGCAGCAGGGCGGACGCTACTACAGCCAGGATGGTTATGAGCCTTCTCACCAGTATGTTCTTTTTGTATTTTGCTATCATGGTCCTATCTCCCCAACTCCCCAAGGCTGTCTAAGAGCTGGCGGACCAGTGTCTCTGACACCACGTCATAGCAGTTTGCATGGGGAGGTTCTGCAAAGCCGTAGGTCACTCCATTGGAAGTGGTGGTGGGGTCCGTCATCCAGTCCTTGCAGGAGCTGTGTACCTGCTTTATTCCGGTTTCTTCCATGAGCTTTCTGGCATTGGAGGCATTGATGCCGCTTCCGGCCAGGATTTCGATGCTGTTTCCATAAGCTGACTGAAGGGCTCCCAACAGAGCCTTTCCTTCCACTGCCTTTGGTTTTAAACCGCTGGTCAAAAGACGGTCAGCCCCCAGCTCAATCAGGGTCTCTATGGATTCATAGGGGTTGGAGGTGCAGTCAAAGGCCCGGTGGAATACTGCTTCCTTTCCATGGCTGTGGATAATGGAAATCATTCGGGCATTCCTTTCCCTGTCAATGGAGGCGTCCTCCCTAAGACAGCCGAAGGCAATGCCGTCCGCTCCGTGGCGGACCAGATGTTCGCATTCCCTGAGCATTACATCAAAATCTTCTTCACTGTAACAGAATCCGCCGCCTCTGGGCCGGACCATGGCAATTACCTTCACATTGCAGTGTTCCTTCACAAGTTCCAGGGATGCCAGGGAGGGCGTGAGCCCGCCCATGTGCAGGGCGCAGTTCAGTTCAATCCGTCCGGCTCCACCGGACGCAGCCTGCAGGGCATCGTAGTAGCTGCCGCAGCATATCTCCAACATATAAAAACCTCTCCTTCTTCCTGTCCATCAGCACAGTACCGGCCAAAGGCCTAAAGCTGTGCAAGACGGTACAGGGCCAGTGCATATATTTTTGCGTTGGTTACCAGGTCGTCCACGGTCATCCACTCATTTGGATTGTGGCTGATTCCCTTTTGGCCCGGAAAACTGGGACCGAATGGGACAATTCCGGGCATGGCCTTGGCATAGGTGCCGCCGGTGGTGGTCACGGGAGTGCCGTCCATGCCCGTGACCCGCTCATAGCTGTCCTGCATGGCTTTTACCATGGGCGTATCCTTGGCAAAAACCACCGGATCATAGTTCTGTACCAGCTTTGCCTTCAGGCCGCAGCACTCTGCCTTTTCCGTTATGGGCTTCATGATTTCCCGGATGGTGATACCGCCCGGGTAGCTTAAGGTGGCGTCAAAGGATACCATGTTTTCCGTGTTTCCGTGGCCGGCGTTCCCATGTCCGGCGTTCCCGCCGGGCTCTAAACCCAGTCTGTAACCGCGCATTTCCATCATACCATATTCTTCATGGTAGTAGTCAATACCCAATCGGTCGCCTGTGTTTCCGGCGCCGATAAAATATTTGTTTACAAAGTCGAAAAATGTACCCAGGCATTCCCTTGTGCCAATGATGCGCACCACTGCCCTTCCTCGCTCACTGTATACCACAGGATATTTGCAGTCCGGCGTAAATCCGTAAACAGGAGGTTTTTCTTTTGACAGATAGTACCTGAGGTCCTCAAATCCCGTTTCCTCGTCACATCCGAAGATGATGCGCACCGGATGCCTGAGGGTAAGCCCCAGCGCCTTGACAGCGGCCAGCCCGTACAGGCAGGCCATGACAGGCCCTTTATTGTCCAATACTCCCCTGCTGTATATGACTCCGTTTTCCATATAGCCGCTGAAAGGCGGCTCCCTCCAGCCCTCGCCCACCGGCACCACGTCCACATGCCCCATGGCGCAGACATAGTCTTCTCCCCTGCCATAGAATGCATATCCGATGTATCCGTCCAGATTAACGGTTTCAAAGCCCATCTCCCTGCTGATGGAGAGGGCCAGGTCCAGGGCTTCCTTTACACCGGGGCCAAAGGGAGCCCCATCCCGGGCCTCCCTTTCCACGCTGTCAATGCGCACCATCTGACGAACATGTTCAATCAGCCGGTCCCGGTTTTCGTCGATATAGTCCAGAAGCTTTCTGTCTATCTGATTCTGCTCATCCATATTCCTATTCCTCAATGGGCGCCATGCGCGTCTTCATATAGTTTTCCATCCACTCATCCGATGCCTTTTCGTAGGTACAGCGGCCGTCCTCCTGGCGGGTCACCAGATACACGGTTGGCTCCAGGGCCTCTGTGACAACGGCAAAGGAAAATCCCTCTATGTTGGTGGCCACGCCCCACTCGCCCTTTGGGTTCATGGCTATAAGGGATAAATCACCTGCCTCGCCCCTACGCTCCCTAAGCTCCGCGTCCAGGCGGGACACGGCGGTCTCACAGGCCTCCTGGGGATGCATACCCTCTCCCATGAGGCGAACGATTTCATAGGAAATGCAGCCCTTCATCAGGTCCTCACCCAGGCCGGTGGCACTGGCAGCGCCCTTTTTGCTGTCAGCATAGAATCCGGAGCCGGATATGGGCGAGTCCCCTACTCTGCCCTTCTTCTTCATAAAGAGGCCGCTGGTGGAGGTAGCGGCTGTCATTTTGCCGGTTATGTCCAGGCAGGCCATGCCCACGGTATCGTGGCCGGAGTATGGCTTAAGCTTTTGGGAGGCGGTCTGGACGGCTGCCTGGGCGGACATCTCCTTTAAGCGTTTTCTGTAATGGGCCTTTGCCCGGTCTGTCAGCATATTCTTGCGCTCAAATCCTTCCTTGTGGGCGAATTTTTCAGCGCCCTCCGCCACCAGCAGGCTGTTGACCTTTTCATGGCTCAAGCGCCTGGCAATGGACACAGGATTGGCAAAGTCCCTGATGGCCGCAACAGCGCCGATATCCAGGGTATTGCCGTCCATAAAGGCAGCGTCCATTTCCACTTCCATCTCCTCGTTGGGAAGTCCGCCGTAGCCAACGGATTTATAGTAAGGAAAATCCTCCACTTCCCGGATGGCAGACTCGATGGCGTCTCCTGCGTCCCCGCCGTCCTTTAACATTTCGGCGCCCTTAGTGATTCCCTCCACTGCCATGCGCCAGGTTGCAATCATACCCCACATCCTGCATATCCTCCTCTATTTGAAACAGAATTTATGTTCCAGTTCCGCTGTATCGCTGCCGTCAGCCAGTGCCTTTGCCAGTTCACACATGTTCTTAAGCGCGTCGTTCAGTCCCATGCCGCCCTTTTTCGGTGTTTCCACAATGGCCACCTTATCCTTGTAGGCGGCGATGGTATCCTTGTTCTCTACGGACATGGCTGCAAATGCCTTTGCCTTTGTGGTGGCGTTGATGTCGCATGCCACCTTTGCGCACATGGCCGCATAGTCAGCGAAGTTAAAGGCAGGACCGCACATGACCACATCCGGCTGCAGCTTATTTACCATGGCGCAGAGCTTGCGGCTTACCTCCTCCGGGTCAGCTAAGAAGGTTCCGTTGCCGCAGCACAGGCAGGCTGTCACATGGCCGTCCACCTTCTTTAAGAAGGGCTCCATCATGACTGCGGGACCGATGGGCTCCTTTTTGCCTGTAAGGGGAACCATTGTGTCATCTTTTGTTCCAAGACCGGACTGAATCTGGTCGTATATCATAATAATTTTCATTATCTTCACCTCATATTATTGTATCCCCATTGGGATTGTCAAAGGAAAGCCGGGCCGTCAATGGCAGCCGTCCTACAGGTCGTCAAAGGAAAGGTCATCAAAGTCAATGTCATCGTCATCTGATTTCTCAGAAGCCTTGGCCTCATCTTCCAGGTACTGCTTATCCATCATCTTAATGAACGGCATGTAGATAAATACTCCCAGTATGAGAAGCAGCAGCTGCAGTACGGCTCCCTGCCATCCTGTTGCCAGGAATCCGGACAGCACCACAGGCATGGTCCATGGAATGGCAACGCCCGTACAGAGGGGAACCAGACCAATGCTCATACAGAAATAAGAAATCACGATGTTTATGGTCGGCACCAGCATAAAAGGAATGAGAATCATTGGGTTCAGCACAATGGGAAGGCCGAACACGATGGGCTCGTTGATGCCGAACACGCCGGGGATTAACGCCAGTTTGCCTAATTCCTTGATACGCTTGGAATGGCAGAATAAAAGCATTGCGATGAGCAGTGACAGTGTGGAACCGCATCCGCCGAAGGTTGCGAACAAATCCTGGAACTGCTGGGAAATGATATTGGGCAGTGCCTGGCCAGCCTGGAATGCAGCCAGGTTGTCGGCAGACAGGGTCTGAAGGATGGGATTGAACACAGCGCCTACCACGGAACCGCCGTTCACTCCAAAGAACCAGAAGAAGTGAAGGAATATATATGCGATTACCATGGCCGGAAGCGTATTGCCCAGCTTTAAAAGCGGTGTCTGCAAAATAGTAAAGATAAAGTTAAATGCATTTTTATAAGGAGTCATTGCAAATACGATATTCATGATAAAGAATACCAGTATGGAAACACCAGCAGGAATCAGGGCCGAAAACGACTTTGATACCGTAGGAGGAACGCCGTCAGGCATCTTGATGACCCAGCCCTTTTTGTTTACCCACGCATAGATATGGACTGACAGGAAGGCTACGATGATTCCCACGAAGATACCTTTGGATCCCACCCAGTTTAACGGAATTCCGGTGACGCTGGAACCGCCGTCCACAAGAATCTCGTAGGGCATGATGAGGAACCAGCTTACCAGGGCAATGGCGGCTCCGAAAAGCTTATCTGCGTTCATCTGTTCTGCGAAGGAATAGCCAATGCCTACAACGGCCAGCACTGCCATGATGGAGAAGGTGGCGTCAGTGGGCTTTGAAAAATAGGATGCCCAGTTGTCCCCGAAAAACCGGGCCCAGAAATCCGTCCATCCCGGTATTGGGAAGTTGGCAATCAGCAGGAAAAAGGACCCTACGATTAATAGCGGCATGGACAGCAGGAAGCCGTCACGGATGGCAATGAGATATTTATTCTTTCCGATTTTCTCTGCCAATGGCATGAGTACGGACTCTAACTTATTTAGCATGATTCATGTTCCCCCATTTCAACTATGATTGTTTTAACCCAGGCCGGCTGCGATGCTGCGCCGGACTGTTATTTTGCTGATTTCATGAGCTTGATGGCTGATTTCAGCACCTTCTCACCGTTCATCATACCGTAATCCGTCTGATCGATGACCTGAATCGGGATGCCTTTGCCGCCGTACTTTTCCACGATTTCGCCGTAGCGGTATTTGACCTGGGGTCCTAAGAGAATCACATCCGGGTGCTTCTCATCAATAATCTGACCAATCTTTCCGTCCGGGAAGGCCTCCACTTCGATGGGAAGGTCATGGGAATTGGCTACGCCCTGCATCTTGCTTGCCAGCATACTGGTGGACATTCCCGCGCTGCAAAATAAATATACTCGTTTCATGATTAAATCCTCCTTGATATATATAGCTTCCTTTTATTGTTCCTGTTTTATACCGACGGGTAAAACACCGTATCTGTCCTTACCGATTTTCCAGCTTTTTCTCCAGTTCAGCGATTCTTTCGTAGCTGGCAATCATCTCTTCTGCGATAATTTTAAAGCCTTCCGCGCTCATGAGCTGGTCTTCTGCATGAACCAGAATCATGGAACCGCCTACCTGCTCTCCCTGGGCTTCCTTCTGAATCAGTTCAAAGTGGGCCTCATGTCCAACTAAGAACATCTCCTGTCCAGTCCTTATACATTCCCTGGCGCCCTCAAAGTCGCCCTGCTTTGCTTTCTGGATTGCTTCGATGTAGCTGGAACGCGCTCCTCCTACATTGGAGATAATTTTGAAGCAAATCATTTCTAATCCCTCTATCATTTTTACTGCCTCCTTACTGCTTTTGAAACGAGAAAATGCAACAAAACCATTCTGTTTGCTGCATTTCTTATTAAGTTGCCTTAATTATAAGACAGTTATTCACTTTTTTTCCTTAAAGGCATTTCCTAGCTGTTAGGAAATTCAACCCATAATTCTGTCAATAAATTCCTCATAGCTGCATGGAGCCACTAATTTTGCCAGCTCCTCAGGCTGGTTTACCACATTGGATACCCAGTCAAAGAAAATTTTAATCATTCTGGCATCCCCCTCGTTGATGGCGAAAAGCATGACCAGACGCACCTCAAAGGCGCCCCATTTCACCGGATTCTTAAGCTGCGCCACGGCAATGGTGGAATTTCTTGCAAAGGCGCCAAAGGCATGGGGAATGGCAAAGATGTTCACAAAGGAAGTGGGCGACATCTGCTCCCTCTTTAAGACCACTTCCGTGAATTCCGGCTCCACGATGCCCTCCTTTTCCAGGCCCGCGCACAGCATACGGATGATTTCCTCGGGCTGGTCCATGTCTACCTGGGAGTGATAATGCTCCTTTCGTATCAGGTTCCCTATATGGGATGTGAATTCCAGCCGGAAGCCCTTTTTGTCCAGGCGGTTGATGGCCTGGAGGATTTTTGACTCCGTTTCCGAGTCCACAAACAGGTTGATGGAGACTGTCTCCACATCCAATCTGTGCTCCAGGGGAAAGGTGCTGAGGAGCAAATCCGAATCCAGGGCCGACACTTCGTCCTCCTCGAAATAGCCGAATACCTTTAACACCTCCATCCGCTCACGGAACATGTCGGATATCTTCTTCACACACATGTCGGAGAAGGACTGGTTGTGGGGCAGAATCATCACAGCCCTGTATTTTCTCACGGAATTCATGCGTTCACTGGCAGCTCCCAGGTGAAGGGCAATATAACAGCTTTCCACATCTGATATGGGCCGTCCCAGCCGCTGCTCCAGAAACTCCAGCACATAGATTCCCATTTCAAATACAAGGGGATATTTGCGCTTGATTTCCTCCACGAACACATCCTCCATCCGCACCTGGTTCTTAACACGTTCGATGAGTCCGTGAAAATGCATCTTAAGACCTGCCATCAGGTCGTCGTCCTGCCTGAAATCCAGGCCGAACAGGGCATAGACCTGTTCCAGGGCCTCAGCCACCAGCTTCTTGGTATTCATCCACTTCCCATTATAATTGACAAAATCGCTGGTGTAATTGGAAGCCCGTCTGCCCATGATTACCAGGGCAAACATGCCCACCTCGCCGTCGTGGACCGTTATGTGCAGCCGCTTGGAAATGCGGTCAAAGAAGGTCTGGGATATCTGGTATTCGATGGTTTCCTCCAGCCCCTGCATCCCCTCCTCCATATTGATGTAATTAGCGCAGTTCATCCGTTCAATGCTGGTCCCCGCATGAAGAATCAGCATGGGAAACATGGACTCATGGATGGAATAATCATATTCTTCCAGCACATTCACAAAGATATCCTTGACCTCAATCAGGTTAAAGCTTCTGTAGAGATGGGCCAGGGTGTTCAGGTTAAGGAAGTTCTCCTGCACCTCAGCCACCAGTAAATCCCGGTAGAAACGGCGCTTGCTGGCCTCGTCTCCCTTTAAGGATATGCATTCCTTGTTCCGCACCAGCTTAAGGCCGCCGTAAGGCTCCAGCATCTTGCGTATGCGCTTTAAATCATTGTCAATGGAATAACCGCTGACATAGATCTGACTCTGGAGCATGGTAAGGTTCAGCTCCTTTACCTCAAAAAGCAATTTTTGTATCATGTATGCACAGCGGGCGCCGGGAGTCTGGGGAATGTCTGCCTCCCTTGTCTCTGCCCCGGACGCCAGGGCAGGCCGTGCATCCTCGCACAGCCTGTATCCCTGACGCACATTGGACTCGATGGGCGGCGGGTCCATGCGCTTATTGATGGCCCCCACATCGGAGCGGATGGTCCGGTCCGACACCTGCAGAAGGCCGGCCAGCTGCAGGCTGGTCATCCAGTCCCCCCGCTCTGATAATATGGCAAGCAGCTGCTCCTGTCTTTTATTCTGCATGGTTAAACTCCTTCTCCTACAGTCTTATACAATACGGAACGCGAACACCCTCCAGGGCTCGATATAGTCTAACAGCACATGTTCATACTCCGGCAGATGGCCAATCACATTCTTGCGGCCGTCATTGGGCATATCCTTTGTGACGATGTGGAGCTCTCCTTTATATTTCAGGTAACCGTCATTGAGAATGGCCACATCGCCCTGCTTTAAATCCCTGGTGTTGGCAGCCGGAATGGACTGGTCCGCAAATGTCACCCTGGGCCAGGTGGAGCGGATCATGTATTCGCTCATATCCCCTCTCGCCACATGCTTTGGCTCATAGTCCAGGATCCGTCTCTCTGTGTCTGTCAGCTCCTTTTCCAGTTCAATGCCGAAGGTAAGGATGCCGGGATTGACAGCCGCGCAGGCATTGAGCTCCTCGTCCGTCGCATAGGCATTGGCAATCAGCACATCATCAATCATGCCCGTGGCAAACATATGGCGTACCTGGAAATCCAGCGGAAGGCCGCGGTGCATTTCCAGAGTACAGAGTCCTTCGTTTAAAGGCCATGGACCGTAAGCTCCGGGCGCATTGCTGGATACAAACGCAGCAACCCTGAGGCCCAGTGATTTCATCTTGTCATTGCACCGGTTAAAATGCTTCAGGCTCAGTCCCGTGTATGCCTGCGGATAAAAATTATGGCAGGTAATCAGTTTCTCACGGTCCGGATGGTGATCCATGATGTTCTCCACATACACCAGCTTGGTGCTGGCATTCAGCTCCACCTTCAGCCCCTGTGGATTATAGGTCATAAGGCTTTCCTTCATGCCGTCAAATCCCTCGTCCAGCCGGATGCCGTCCACATGCATTTCCCGGAACACGGACAGGTCCTCATAGGAGATTCCCAGCCTTGAAAATACAGCAGGGCTTACATCCGGAATGATTTCCATGCCGCAGGCATGGGCCTCATCAGCCAAGCGGCGAAACTGTCCGATGATTACCTCCCTGCTCTTTTCCCCAACACTTAAAAGACAGGTAAAGATCCTCTTATACCCCAGTTTACCTGCCTTTCTGATATACGCTATGTCCTGTTCTTCTGTGGAGTGCTCCGGATAAATAGAAATACCTAATCTTGCCATAATAATAACCCCTCTTTCCAGATTTGGACTGCAAAGCAGTTCTTTGACATTAACTATAGCCTGTCAAGAGGGGATTTTGCGGTAAATCCTTTTCCTAACAGCTAGGAAACGGGTTGATTTTATCATGGCCGCCTGTCAAGAGCGTGTTTATAAAATGGTGCGCATGAGCCCCTGTAAGAAACCGGAGGCCTGGCCCTCGTCAGGCCCTTCTACCGTAAGCTCCAGGCTTTCTCCCTGGTGCACGCCCAGACTCATGAGGGCAAGGACATTCTTACAGTCCGCTGTACCCTTTTGGCTTTTAAGGGTTATCCGGCTCTCATATCCTGCGGCCGCCCTGCTCAGACTCATGGCATTGGTAGCATGAAGCCCCTGCTTGTCAGATACTACATATTTATAACTTATCATTTCATCATCATCCTTAATTTATGTAACAGTTCAGACATCCGATGTGAACTGTTACTAATTTATTCTCCCCCATTTTAACATAGTTAACTTTTCTTGACAACCAGGTGTGTGGACAGGTAGAATAGAAAAAGCCGTGCAGCATTCCGGTAAAGACGAAATACCGAAGGCACTGAACCGGCAAATAATGACCAGAAAGGATTAGTTGGAACCCACATGAAATTACAACGTCTTCTGAGCCTGACACGCCAGGCTCTTGATACATACGGGCTGATTCAGGACGGTGACCGCATCGCCATAGGAGTGTCAGGAGGAAAGGACAGCCTGACACTCATCCACGCCCTTCATCATCTGAGGAGGTTCTACCCTGCAAAGTATGAACTGTGCGCCATTACCGTGGATTTGGGACTGGGCAACATGGATTTGGAGCCGGTGGCGGCCATGTGCCGGGAATTTGAAATTCCATATGAAATCATCCGCACGGAAATCGGCGCTGTGCTCTTTGACATCCGCAAGGAAACCAACCCCTGTTCCCTCTGCGCCAAGATGCGAAAAGGCGCTCTCAATGAAAAAGCAAAGGAGATGGGATGCAACAAGATTGCCTATGCCCATCACAGGGATGATGTGATTGAGACTATGATGATGTCACTGTTCTATGAGGGAAGGTTCCACTCCTTCTCACCCTATACCTATCTGGACCGCATGGACCTGACAGTCATCCGCCCCATGATTTTTGTCACAGAGGCAGATGTTATAGGGTTCCGGAATAAGTACCAGCTTCCTGTATGCAAGAATCCATGCCCCATGGACGGATACACAAAGCGGCAGTACATTAAGGAGCTGATACATAAGCTGCAGGAGGACAATCCTCACATAAAAGACTGCATGTTCCGGGCCATATTGGACGGCAATATAAAAGGATGGCCCCAGGCGTTGAAATAATGCCTGAGGTTATCCTTTTGTATTTACTATACCGGGGGCGTCTTGCAGGTCGGGGCTGCCATACATGCCGGAGGCACCATACATACCGTAGGTACCTTACATACCAGGGCCGCCCCCGCCCGTACCGCTCTGGGCCTGACCAGGGCCGTTGTCCTGGCCTCCGGGACCCTGGCTTGTGCTGTCAGAACCGGATCCGGGACCAGAGGTGGAAACGGAGTCAGGCTTCTCTGTTTCAGGAGCCTTTGCAGGATGGCTGCCGGAAGGCTCCCCGGCATCGCTGCCGCCTGGTCCGCTGGCTCCCGGTCCCTGTTCCTCATCCGGATTTTTAGTGCTGTCAGGAGCCTTTGTGGGTTTGTCTGAGACGCCCGGCCCCACTTCTTCGGTCTCTTTTGTTTCCTCGGTGCTCTCCTGGGTGGTCTCCTCTGTCTCATCTGTCTCCTCTGTACTCTCCTGGGTTGTTTCCTCAGGCGCTGTTATTTCGGGCAGAGGTGTCTCTGCCGGCACATTCCGGGCAGGCGCCTTATCGCCTGAGGAGCTGCCTCCTGAGGAACCGCCTCCTGAGGAACCGCCTCCGGAAGGAGCCGCCTTACCCTCCTCATAAAGCCCTGTTTCTTCCGATATATGGGCGCTGATTTTCTTGACAGAGGAAGATGGACTGTAGGATGTCTCCTCGCCGTACAGGAACTGATGGAGAAGGATTACATTGCTTTCCAGGGTGGCGGGCACAACGCAGTCCATCTTTCCGATTTTCATGGTCTGCCTTGAGAATGGGAAACCGGCAGTCTCTCCGATGTGATACTTTCCAATATCCTTTGCCAGAGGCAGCACATCGCCTACTCCTACGCTGGTGGAAATTTCCTGTACCATGTAGCCTGCCAGTGAAGTCAAAGTTGAGAGGTCAGCCTGCTTTGCTTTTGCCAAGGCAAGCTCAACCACCTTTCTCTGACGCTCCGTCCTCTGGAAATCCGTATCCATGAGACGCAGCCGGCTGTAGGCCACGGCCTGAACACCGTCTAAATGGTTCATCCCGGCCTGTTCCAGCTGATAGGAGCCAATGCCGGTTGAATTGACGGTCTCTGTAATAAATCCGTTGATATACTTAAATTCCGCAGGCGTGATTTCCAGGTCTATGCCGCCCAGAATATTGATGGCCTCGGCCACTGACTTCCAATTAAAGGTGGCATAGTCATCAATTTTGATATCCAGGTTTTCCTCCAGGGCAGACACAGCCTGCTTATGTCCCCCCTTAAAGTATGCTTCATTGATTTTATGATAGGTTCCCTCTGAATTGATTTTCAGGTAAGTATCCCTGTAAACGCTGACAAGGCGGATTTCTCCCGTGGACCTGTCAATGCTGCATATCATCTGTACATCTGCCAGGGCGTTCTTGGTATTGCCATCTCTGCTGTCCACGCCAAATACAGCTATATTCCAATATCCTGTGGGTCTGTGAAGGAACAGCCAGGCCCCATATCCTATGAATGCAGCCAGAAGGAGCAAAAGAATCCCCTTCCATCTGCCCTTTTTACGTCGTTTTGCCATCTGTCCCTGCTGCCGTCCGGCAGATGTTCTGCCCCTTTCCATAGTATCCCGCTGCCTTTTTCCGGCGCGCCCCTGATTCCTTGAAACAGACTGTGCCGCCCTGGCCCTGTCCGGATTGGAGGAGGCGCTTCCCGCCTGACGTGATTTCCCGCCCCGGGCCTGCCTGCTTCCCGCGGACTGTGCCTGGTGCCGGCCTTTTGCAGAACCGGACGAACCACGGGAAGACCTCAGGCGGCGGGCGGGCATCGGAGGTTCGTCGTCCAGATAGTCTTCCATGGGAAAATCAACCTCCCTGTCCCCTTCCACGTCGTATTCCTCGCCGTAATAGTACTCCTCGTCATACTCATCGTGACCATCATAGGATTGCCTGGTACTTATGCGCTCCCTGGCAGGCTGCGCAGGCCTCTGGTATGACCTGCCGCCGCCCTGCCGGACGCCGTCCCTTCTGGCACGGGCCCTCATACGTTCCAGCTCATCGTCATTTTCTCTGTTATTCATGATTATACTCCTCTTTATCTATTTGGTTCCTATACGAAAATCATTCCAGGATACGCCGGTAATTTATCATTCATAAATCATATAATTGCACCGTCCCCCATTATATCACACAGGCAGGGGAATGAATAGAACAAAAGTCTTAAAGAATCTTTAAAATAGCGCCTGTAACAGGGATTATGCCGGGGTCCGGCAGGGCCGCTCACCCCAAATATGGTTGACGCATAAAATAGAGTGAGCTATAATATTCACAATCTGTCACAGGAGGGATAGGGACTCATAGCAAAGCTAAGCGCCATGCACCTTTTACCGGGAACGTGAACAGCAGGAAGGTCTGCTGCCGGTGGAAAGGTTAACGAGGTGGAGAGAGAATCGAGAAATTCGGCGGGTGCTCTCCCATGCTGTCCGGGCGTGTTGCATGCCGGAAAATATGCGGGTAACTGCAAAACAAAGCCGGCGTGACCGGATAAATCACATCATATAAAAATTGTTGATAAATGGAATGCTGAAAACTGCCTGTATAAGACAGCTTGGTTTTTTGTTGTCTTTTTCAGGAACGACACCGCAGTTTAAGTAACTGCAACTAACAAAGAAAGGCAGAACAAATTATGTGTGGAATAATTGGATATACGGGCCCTTTGGAGGCCAGGGATGTATTGTTAAAGGGACTTGCCGGACTGGAATACAGAGGATATGACAGCGCCGGAATTGCTTACTTCAACCAGGATTCCCAGGTCAGGACCATTAAAAAGGTGGGAAAGGTGGCCGCCCTAAGAGAATGTGTAAAATCAACCGACGAGATATCCCACTGCGGAATCGGCCATACCCGCTGGGCCACCCATGGAGGCGTAACGGACGCCAATGCCCATCCCCACAGCTTCGGGCAGGTAACCTTGATTCACAACGGCATCATCGAGAATTACCGCCAGCTTACGCAGGAATACGGATTGGAAGGCCGTCTTGTCTCCCAGACCGACAGCGAGGTGGCTGCGGCTGTGCTGGATGCTGCTTACAGTGAATACGGCCGGGACCCGTTTAAGGCCATCGCTGCTTTTACAGGCAGACTGGAAGGCTCCTATGGTTTCTGTATCCTTTTCGCGGACCGTCCCGGAGAGATATATGCCGTAAGGAAGGTAAGCCCCCTTGTGGCATCCTACACCCACTCAGGAGCTCTTGTGGCCTCAGACCTTACTGCCCTGATTTCCTATACCAGGGAGTATTTCGTGGTTCCGGAGGGCTGTATCGTGCGCCTGACGCCATACAAAGTCCGTGTATACGATATGGACTTTAACCGTGTGGAGCCGGAGGCACTGGAGGTCAGCTGGAACATGGATGCGGCCATGAAGAACGGATACCCTCATTTCATGCTTAAGGAAATCCACGAGCAGCCGGAAGCCCTTAAGAATACCATTCTTCCAAGGATGGTGGACCGTCTGCCTGATTTTAGGGATGACGGCATTCCGGACTCCATATTCGCAGAGTGTTCCCAGGTGCGCATCATTGCATGCGGTACTGCCATGCATGCAGGAATGGTGGCAAAAGCGCTGATGGAGCCAATGCTCCGGATTCCCGTCACCGTGTCCATTGCGTCTGAGTTCCGGTATGAGGCCCCGCTGATTGATTCCGGCACCCTGGTCATGGTCATCTCGCAGTCAGGGGAGACCATTGACACGCTGGCCGCCATGAACCTGGCTAAAAGTCTTGGCTCTCCCACCCTTTCCATTGTCAATGTAAAGGGGGCCACCATTGCCAGGGAAAGCGATTACGTATTTTATACCCATGCAGGTCCTGAGATTGCAGTAGCCAGTACAAAGGCATATTCCGTGCAGCTGGCTGCCCTCTACATGATTGGCTGCCGTATGGCCCTGGTCCGGGGGGCATTCAGCCAGGAAGAGGCCCGGGAATTCATGAAGGACCTGATGGATGTCATACCTGCCATGGAAACCATGATTGGACAGTCTGAATTCATCCAGTCCTTTGTGCGCCACCTGATTCGTGAGAGGGACACCTTTTTTATCGGAAGGGGCCTGGATTACGCTTTTTCCCTGGAGGGAGCCCTGAAGCTTAAGGAAATCTCCTACATCCACGCGGAGGCGTATGCTGCCGGTGAATTAAAGCACGGAACCATTGCCCTGATTTACGACAATGTGCCTGTTATCGCCATAGCCACCCAGGACCATGTCTTTGCCAAGACCATTTCCAATATCCGGGAGGTGAAGGCCAGAGGCGCTTACGTCATCCTTCTGGCAAAGAAACAGTCTGTGGTGGAGGACGGAGTGGCTGACATGGAACTTCGGATTCCGGACCTGGAAGACCGCTTCACCGTGTTCCCTATTGCAGTGGCCCTGCAGCTGATTGCCTACTATGCTTCCGTCGGCAAGCATCTGGATGTGGACCAGCCCCGCAACCTGGCAAAATCCGTTACAGTTGAGTGACAGTGCTCTGCTTTGCATCCCAGTCAGTGAATATCTGTTACAGTAAAAATCAGATGCAGCAATACCGGTATAGCCGGCGTTGCTGCATCTGATTTTTTAGTTACTTATGCCCTGTCCCCCTGCATTTCGCTGGGACTACTTCTGTTTCCTCCACTCCTGCTTCACTTTTGCAAAATTCAGGATGACATCCACTGCGCCCTCCGGTCCTGTGACGCTGCTGTTGAGGCACAAGTCATAGCTGCGGGGATCGCTCCACTTCTTGTTGGAGTAATAATTATAGTAGCTGGCGCGCTGTTTGTCTGTCTTAATCATGATGTCCTTTGCCTTGGACGCGTCCACTTTGTACAGGTCCTGAAGGCGTTTCAGCTTGTCATCGTCGTTGGCCGTGATGAATACGCTGACTACATTGGGGTAGTCCTCCAGGGCGTAATCCGCACACCGTCCTACCATGACGCAGGAAGCCTCGTCAGCCAGCTTTTTGATGGTGTCAAACTGTGCCAGGAATATCTTATGGTTAATAGGCATATCGGAATATCCCGATGCCGTATAGCCCATGGAATAGGAATCCATAACCAGTGAGTAGAGGAAACTGCTGGTGGGCCGTTCGTCGTGTTTCTCAAACAGCTCCTCGCAAAGTCCGCTGTGTTTTGCAGCCATGGATAACAATTCCTTGTCGTAGAACTTAACTCCCATCTTTTCTGCCAGTAATTCGCCAATCATCTTGCCGCCGCTGCCACACTGCCTTCCAATGGTGATAATAAGATTATTTGTCATTCTACATTCCCCTTTCTGCACTGTCTGTCCTGTAGGTCATAAGTCATATTTTATCTATTAAGTATTATAACTCAAAAATTCAGAAAAGTATATAGAAATGTATAAAAAAGTAAAAAATAGTATAAAGCTTTGCGACAAAAGTGACAACTTGTCTATTAAAGTATGTTTTTACTGCGCTTTTTCGCCCTGGTTCAGTTTAAGGTATGGAGAAGTTTATCAAAGTATTCCGGCAGGGGCGCTGAAAATTCCATATATTCTCCCGTTCTGGGATGGATGAATCCCAGAACGCCGGCGTGAAGGGTCTGGCCGCTGAGACCGCTTATGGGACACTTGGCAGGCCCGTACACAGCGTCCCCCAAAAGGGGATGGCGGATACTGGCCATGTGGACGCGAATCTGATGGGTGCGGCCTGTCTCCAGCCTGCACTCCACATGGGTGTACTGTCTGAAACGGTTCAGAACCCTGTAATGGGTTACGGCATCCTTGCCGTTCTGGTAATTGATGCTCATCTTCTTGCGCTCCACAGGATGGCGGCCGATGGGAGCGTCCACTGTCCCCTCATCCTCTGAAATGACGCCATGGACAATGGCCTGGTATCTGCGGGTAATGGAGTGTTCCTTGAGCTGGGCTGCGATGGAGCTGTGGGCCATATCATTCTTACACGCTATAATAACCCCGGTGGTATCCATGTCGATCCGGTGGACGATACCCGGGCGCATGACGCCATTGATGCCTGAGAGCTGGCCCTTACAATGGTACATGAGGCCGTTTACCAGGGTATGGCTGCAATGTCCGGCAGACGGGTGGACCACCATTCCCTTAGGCTTGTTGATGAGGATGACGTCCTGGTCCTCATAGAGGATGTCCAGATCCATGGGCTCCGCGTCGATTTCCGGCTCCACGGCCTCCGGTACCTCCAGCTCAATCCTGTCCTCTTCCTCCACGATATAGCTTGCCTTCACGCCCTGGCCGTTAACCAGGACCTGCCCTGATTTAAGGAGCTTCTGGATGTAGGAGCGGCTTAAATCAGGGCAGGCTTCGGCAAGGTATTTATCAATACGCACATGGTCTTCCATATCCGTTGGATAAAATTCCTGTTTCAAAGGGGTATGTCCTCCTGTCTGATGTTTTATGCTAATGTTTTTTCAATGAGAAACATGCCATGTCCTCGTCCTTATAATAAAACATGATTAAAAGCACAAGGCAGGCAGCGCCGATGGTAACATAGCAGTCGGCCACATTAAAGATAGGAAAATTAATAAGTTTAAAATACAGGAAATCCACCACATATCCCTGGCAGACCCGGTCTATCATGTTTCCCACAGCGCCTGCGCTTATCATCATCAGGCAGACGGCCAGGGGACGGTATTTGCCGTCTGACGGCATCTTACATATGAGGTAAGCCACTGCTCCCAGCACAAGGACCGCGATGAGAAAGAAGAAAAGCTGTTTTTCCTGCATCATCCCGAAGGCAGCGCCCCTGTTTTCCGAATAATAGAATTCAAATACCCCGTTCCAGATGACAAAGGGCTTCTGGCCTTTTAAGGATTGTACCACCAGTCCCTTGGTCCACTGGTCCAGGCCCACCAGAATAGCGAAGCCGATCAGGAAGCTGACAATCAGGGATTGCTTTTGTTTTGTCATTATGCCTGTCCTCCTATCACGTCAAAACCAGCCTTCATCTCATCAGCCGTAACGGTCTTGTCCACATACGCCTGTCCAATGGCCTTAAGCAGGACAAAACGGATGACGCCGGCGTCAACCTTCTTATCGCTCTTGGCGGTTTTAAGTACCTGCTCCCACGCAAGGCCCGGCGCCGCGTCAGGAATTCCAAAGGAAAGGAAGGTATTCCTGATATCCGCCGCCTCTTCCTCCGTAAGCATGCCTCTGAGCTGGGATATACGGGCAGCACCTATACAGCCCAGTCCCACGCAGTGGCCGTGGTGCATGGTGAAATTCTCCAGCTTCTCAACCGCATGGCCCAGGGTATGGCCGAAATTCAGAAGAGCCCTCTCCCCCTGTTCCGTGGGGTCCTGCTCCACTACACGCTTTTTAATCATACAGCTCTCGTAAACCATGGCCTGGCACAGATCCAGATTCCTGGCAGCAATGCCCTCACGGTTATCCTTCAGCCACTGGTAATACTCCTTATTCTTGATCAGGCCGTGCTTCACCACCTCCCCCATGCCGGAGGAGAACTGTTCCTCGGGAAGGGTTAAAAGGGTGCTCAGGTTCGCATAAACCAGCCGGGGCATATGAAAAGCGCCTACCATGTTTTTATAGGCATCAAAATCCACGCCGGTCTTACCGCCGATGCTGGAATCCACCTGTGAAAGCAGGGTGGTTGGAATCTGAATAAAGTCAATTCCCCTGAGGTAAGTGGCGGCTCCGAAACCGCATAAATCACCGACCACACCGCCTCCCAGGGCAGCCAGCATGTCCTTTCTGTCAAAATGCTCCAGAATCAGGTGCTCATACAGGTTCCGCACCGTATCCAGATGTTTATTCTCCTCCCCTGCCGGGAATGTAAAGACCGAAACAGCCTTGCAGCATCCGGACAGAATGGATCGCACCTCCTCCAGATAAAGGGGCGCCACATTGGAATCCGTCACAATGCAAATTTTGTGTTCCTTAACAGGAAGGCAGGATACTGCCTCCTTTAAACCGTCAAAGGATTGGGCCAGTACAATATCGTAGATAGCCTTCCCATCCCTGCATACATTTATCCTGTCAGCCATGCCAGTATCCTCCTGATTTTATACAACAAATCGGCAGACACACCAGGTCTGCCGCATACTTGTCCCCTATACAGGGGCTTCCTTTTCCTTGTCAATTACAAATGGATATTAAGTCCTGAAACATCCATGCCCATGGCGCCGCCTGCGGCCAGAATGTCCTGGAAATCCCCGGACAGTTCCACGGAATCAGGTGTTGCGATGAAGATATAATTAGATATCTTCTGCAGATTGCCGTTCATGGAATAGGTGGCTCCTGAGGTGAAATCTATGATTCTCTGAGCCACTTCTGTATGTATACCCTCCATATTCAGTACCACTGCCTTGCCTGCCAGAAGGTAATCACAGATGTCTCTGGAATCCTCCATGGATGTGGGTTTAATCATCGTCACTTCCATGCTGCGTCTCATAGGTACTACTTTGGGATTGGATCTTCCTAAAAACCGGGGCTTGTCCTGCTCCTCTTCATCATCATATTCCGTATTCTTCTTTGAGAACAGTCCCTTGCGCGGGGCCTCCTCTTCAAAGTCATCGTCCAGGTAGTAATCATCCTCTTCCTCATCAGGATTTAATCTCATGGTATCCATTAACTTACCTAACAGACTCATCTTACACTCTCCAATCTCTATATGAAGTGCTTACTGGGGGAAACACCTTATCGTGCACCGAAAATACCGGTACCGACCCTGACCATGGTTGCTCCTTCTTCAATGGCAACCTCGTAATCCCCAGTCATTCCCATTGAGAGCACACTCATAGTAACATTATCAATGTTTTTGTCACCTATGTCAACAGCAAATTCAAATAATTTTTTAAAAATTCCGCGATTTTCTTCTGGATTATCTACAAAAGGCGCAATTGTCATAAGCCCCTTAATATGCACATGGGAGAAATCCTTAATCTGCATGATGGCATCCTCCACTTCCTCCATGAGGAACCCGTATTTGCTCTCCTCACGGGCCACATTGACCTCCAGAAGGATGTCCACATCCAGTCCCAGCTTTGCCGCGTCTGTCTCAATCTGCTGCGCCAGGCGCAGGGAATCCACAGAGTGAATCAGCACGGCCTTGTCAATGACCTGATGGACCTTGTTGCGCTGCAGATGCCCAATCATGTGCCAGCGGATGTCTTCCGGAAGCTTCGGTTTCTTGTTCAGGATTTCCTGTACCTTGTTCTCACCGAACTCCCTGGCCCCTGCATCATAAGCCTCCATAAGCATGGAAACGGGTTTTGTCTTGCTGACTGCGATGAGAGTCACGTCCTCAGGATTTCTTCCCGCCCTGCGGCAGGCATCTTCAATATGCTTTCTTACTTCTTCCAGCTGATTTTTTATCATATTGTTTTCCTCCCTTACTGGTACAGCAGCTGTCCTTCCTCCACCATGGAGGCATCCAGCACGATATGATCGTACACGGACAAGCCGTATTTCATGTTCTTCCGCACAGTATAATATTCACTGTTGGAATCCAGTATATCAATTTGTTTAAAAATAGTATAGCCTTTATTAATATTGTAAACACCCTTCAGGGAAGCAGTCCTCCCAATCTGGTAACGGTCCGGGGATTCGGGCCTGACCACATAATCCCCTGCCTTGAAGCCGTTTTCCTCGCCCATGTCCACATAATAGAATTCGTCGTCCGAATAGTAGACCGTAGTGGGCACGAAGACAATGGATGTGCCGTTTTCCGTATAAACTTCCTTATAAAAACCGTCTTCCGAGGAATCGCCGCCCTGGGTCATGTATTCCAGCGGTATAAGGTAAAAATTCTTGTCCGTCACTGCGCTGACAGGAATTTTAAGACCGTCAGCCTTATCCACTTTTATCTCGAAATCCACGAAACGGTCCGAGATAAACTGTTCCATATATTTTGAAAAATCCAGTTTCCCATAGGCGGCCCCATCCTTGCCCGTAAAGGTGGAATAGGCAGCCGGTGTGCTGAGGGAATAGTCGCGGAATATGACACGAAGGACGGTCTTGTCATTATAAAGGGCCGCGTCCTCGTCGCTCAGCGGAAATACGATGGACCATTTTTCCGAGGTAACAATCTTATAGGCCGGGGAGCCGCTGTCAATCAAATCCCCGGATTTATGTACTGTCTTGACGTAGGTGCTCCGGTCAAAGGCAGCTGCCTCCACGTCTGACGTTGTCATGGATTCAAAGGAGTCAATTCCGTAAGACACCACTCCGGACACATTGGATCGGACCTGTTCAAAGACAGCCCCGGACTGTTCCGCCAGCTTGTCTAACTGGTCCAGGGTGCTGAAGCTGGAATACTCCATCACCGAGGCGTCCAGGGAAATCCTGGCGTCATAGATGGTTCCGAAATCCTGGTTCTGAAAGGACAGCACAAAGGATGTAAGCTGCTTTTTCAGGTCTGACAGGCTGTCATCGGAAAGGGAATTGCCCTCCTCGGCGTTCTCTTTTAACAGTGCCTCCAGGTTCCCTGTCTCATCCAGGGAATAAATGCGGCTTCCCACGGAAGCACGTTTTCCCTCCCGCAGATAATAGTTGATATAGCCGGAGCGGTCTGCTGTGCGCACCTGCTCCTCCCGGAGAATCAGCCCGTTGTAGATTCGGTTATTGACGATTCCGCCGTCCACCACCTCATAAAACTGGATCTTCTCCCGTTTCAGATACGTATAAACGCTGAATACCAGGTAGATGAAAATGATAAAGAAGATAATCATTCCCACATTGATGTTGAGAGGCCTGCGGTAACGTATGACTTTTTTGTTTTTCTTTTTGGCCATAAATCCGGCCTCCTTTTACAAAATACGCATCACTTCACAAAAAGCTGCCCTCCATACCAGGCATTTTAATCCCAGCAGGTTGGCAGCCTATAAATCCTGTCTGTATTTTATCACAGAATATGTATCATTACAATGAAATAATCACATCGCCCTTAGCACACTCAGGAAGCTCCGCAGCGTCCATGGAAATACTTAACACAAAGGTTATATGATATTTTTCACCGATATTTTTCAATGTCATATATGTATCAGAAATGTCTGCTCCCTCCAGGCATGACAGCTTTAAAAAGCTATCCAGGTACATGGTCTCCAAATCGTGATCCTGAGAGATAATACCACAGATAAATCCTAAAAATCCATCGCTGTTTGAAAGTGGGAATTCATTGACATTAATGAGACGAATCTTGTTGTTTAACTCATACATATGCTGGGCACTCTTATCCAGATATACGACAGTGCCGTTGGCCCCCTTGATAGCTGCATTGGCCATATCTAACAGATGTTTGGTCTTGCCTTTACCTTTTTTTCCTGCAATAATCTGAACCATACCAATCTCCTCCTTGAGTTATATATGTTGTATAAAAAATCAATTAAGATTACTTTAATTATAGTATAAATTCATAGAAAGCGCAATCACTATTTGACGATTTTAGAAATTATATTTGTCATGTTATCATATAGGCCGGGACGGCTGTCCGATTTCAGTACAACAGATATATATTCCTTATCATTCTGGTCCCTGGTAGCCATGATGAGACAATAGCCGGCTGCGTTTGTAGTGCCTGTCTTTCCCCCGAATACGGTCAGGCCTTCCGGCGTCTCCCGCTCCCTTGTCATGAACCAGTTTCCGCCTTTCCATGTCTTGGTGACGGCCTGGCTGTCCTTGTCGTGGTAGTTGGCAGTATAGGATGTGGTACCCACAATCTGCCGGAATACCGGATATTTGAGGGCCTCATTGAAAATTAGATACAGGTCATAGGCCGTGGTATAATGGTCCGGATCGTTGAGCCCGTGAGGGTTCACAAAATGAGTTCCGGTGGCTCCCAGACTGGCAGCCTCCTGATTCATCATGTCAGCGAACTTATCAATGCTGCCCGCAATGTGCACTGCGATTGCAGCGCCCGCATCATTGCCCGAAGGGAGCATGAGCCCATATAAAAGCTGTTCCAATGTCAGGGTATCACCCGGTTTAATGCCGCACAGGGTGGCCCCGGATTCCGTGATGACGGCATCATCCGTCACAACTACCCGGGCGTTCAAATCGCCGTTTTTAATGGCTACAAGGGCTGTCATCACCTTGGTGATACTGGCCGGATACAGCCGTTCAAAGGCTTCCTTGCTATAGAGTGTTTCCCTGTCGCTGACATCAAAAAGGGCAGCTGCCTCCGATGTCACATAACTTTCGTCAAAGCTGCCTTCATCCTCCACTACGCATAAATCCGAAGCAAAACCGTCTGCATAGCGCACGGTCCGGGACAGGCTGTCCTCCATGACCGGGATTCGATCTTCCAGGCTGTAGGGTTCCTTAACGCCTGAAAGACAGCCCGTAGTGGAAAGGGCGACAGCCCCCAGAAGAAGCGCACACAGAAAGCTGCGCGTCCGCACTGCCTTCATTACCTGACTACCTCGCGCCATTCCATATCGCCTCTGTCAAGAGCCTTGATAAGCAGTTCGGCAGATGCCAGATTGGTGGCAAGGGGAATATTGTAGATGTCACACAGGCGGACCACGTCGTTTACATCCGGCTCGTGTGATTTGGGATTCTGCGGGTCACGTAAAAAGATGACCAAATCCATCTCATTGTGCTCAATCTGAGCTGCCATCTGCTGCATACCGCCCAGATGCCCTGCCAGATATTTGTGAATATTAAGGTTAGCCACCTCTTCAATCAGGCGGCCTGTGGTGCCTGTTGCATACAGTGTGTTCTTGCTGAGTATTCCTCTGTATGCGATGCAGAAGTTCTGCATCAGTTTCTTTTTTGCGTCATGTGCAATCAAACCAATTGTCATATTAAATTAACCCTCCTTGGATTAGATATGTCTTGTTTCTCTCTGAAGCCCCACATTGAGCACCAGCCCTATTCCCATGAAGATACTGATTAGGGAACTGCTTCCGAAACTGATGAACGGAAGGGGAAGTCCTGTATTGGGAAAGATGCCTGTGGCAACGGCGATGTTGGCAAATGCCTGGAACGCAATCAGTGTTGCCATGCCCACACAGATAAGGCGGCCGGATAAATCCCTGGCCCGTGCAGCCATCATAAGACATTCATAAATTATCAATAAAAATAAGGCGATGACCACCACGCAGCCGATGAATCCCAGCTCCTCGCCGATCACGGCAAAGATGAAGTCCGTCTGCTCCTCTGACAGGAAATTGCCGTTCTTGACAGACGCTATGGTGGTATTGAAAAGCCCTTTGCCCTTTAGCTGGCCTGAACCGATGGCAATGATGGAGTTATTCTGCTGATAACGGGCCTCTCCGTACTGGTCCGGATAAAACCAGGCCAGGATACGCCCTGCCTGATAATCCTTTATGAATGGAATCATACCGTGAAGCAGCAGGTAGACAAAGGTGGACATTACGGGAATGGTAACAGCCAGTGTTCCCGCAATCCACTTATAGCTTATGCCGCTTGCAAATACGATTCCCAGTACCATTACCATAATCACAAGACAAGTAGACAGATTCGGCTGTTCGAAGATCAATGCCGCCGGAATGGCAAAAAGTACGGCTGCTATGGCTACGGTACTGACCTGATTAATCTTTTCCTGGTATTTCATGAAATACCAGGAAAAGGTTATGATAAGGCCTATCTTAACAAATTCCGATGGCTGAAGCTGGCCGATGGCCGGAACCTCAATCCACCGCCTGGCGTTGTTCACCACATTGCCCCAAATCAGTACAGCCACAAGGCTTGCAATACACAGGCCGTATATGAGGGTACTGAAGTTCAGGATTTTGTGGTAATCCACCAGGGAAAGACCAATGGCCACAGCCAGTCCTATGAACACTCCTAATAGCTGCTTGTTGACTGCATCCGCGTTCATGTTCGTAGCGCTGCGGATAACCAGCACGCCGATGACGTTGAGTACAATCATATAAAATATCAGCCGAAAATTAAAATGTCTGAAATCATAATCCAAAAACATATTTAATATAGCCCCTTGTTCGATATGGAACGAATCGGTATGTTGGCATGAAGCACAGGCAGTGTCCGGCAGCCGCCTTTTTGGGGACTGCCCTCTGTATCCATCTGTATCTGGACTTTGTCCTTTTCTATCTCCATATATTTGGAAATGGCGTGTATCACGTCATCTTTTATCATCAGTATCATCTCCGGTGAGCAGCCTGCCTTATCGGATACCAGCAAAAGCTTTAGCCGCATCTTAGCTGTCTCTCCGGAACGCCTGGTTTGAAGCCCCTGGAACCATCTCACCTTGACACCATCCCTTCTATGCTCTCTTAAGTATTCCGCGCAGCCTGGCAAAAAAGGTTTCCGTCTCACCGGGATTTGTCATAGGTATGCTCTCTCCCAGTATCCTGCGGCAGATATCAAGATAAGCCTGTCCGGCCGTAGAACCCAGTCCCACCAGAGGTTCTCCCTGGTTGGTGGAAATGACGATATTCTCGTCATCGGGCACTGCTCCGATGATGTTTACTGCCAGAATGTCCGTCACATCGCTTAAGGACATCATGTCTCCCCTGCGGACCATGTCGGCCCGGATCCGGTTGACAATCAAGTCAATCTCGTCTATCTCCGCATGTTCCAGCAGACCGATGATACGGTCCGCATCGCGGATGGCCGAGACCTCCGGCGTCGTAACCACCAGTGCCCTGTCAGCACCGGCTATGGCATTGTAAAATCCCTGTTCAATGCCTGCGGGACAATCTAACAGTATGTAGTCAAATTCTTCCCTCAGGTCATCAACCAGCTTTATCATCTGCTCCGGATTCACGGACGTCTTGTCCCGTGTCTGGGCCGAAGGCAGAAGGTATAGGTTCGGGTATCTTTTGTCTCTTATCAGGGCCTGCTTCATACGGCAGTTGCCTTCCACCACGTCTACAAGATTGTAGACAATGCGGTTCTCCAGTCCCATGACCACGTCCAGGTTGCGCAGGCCGATATCTGTATCAATCAGCACTACCCGCTTACCCAGGATAGCCAGTCCTGTTCCCACATTGGCAGAAGTAGTCGTCTTTCCTACCCCGCCTTTTCCAGAAGTAATCACAATGACCTCGCTCATGATGAAATCCTCCTGAAAATTACTTTACCTTCCTATTGTACATTAAATTTCGTAAATTTACCAGTATTTTTTTGGCATTAAGCAAAATTTAACATATTGTTTAGGAATGACTTTTTTAAAGACCGCATAACAATGGCCCTATCTTCCACCAGGGCTATCATGGGTCCCCGCCCCAGACGCTTGTTTCTTTCGTTGAAACGGCTGCTCAGATCTCCGATGCGGATTTGCAGGGGAGCCATGTCAAGGGCCATGACAATGGCCTGGGGATTGCCGGACACGCCGGCTGTCACCGTACCCTTCAGCTCTCCCAGCACAACGACATTGCCCTTGGCCGTTACCCTGGCTCCGTGGTCCACATTTCCTATGAGCACGATGCTGGCCTCGGATTCCAGGCAGTCTCCCCGCTTCAGTGTACCCCGGTAGAACTGTCCTGTCTGGGAGTTCAGTTCCATCAGCTTATCGTTAAGTGCTTTCTCACAGCGTTCAATCCGTTCCGCATCCGTGTCCAGAAGACAGAGGACTTCTATCTGTGAGTTCTTCGTAATCGTATCGACAATTGCAAATTCCTGGGCCGCAGTCAGATCCCGGCCCTCCAGGGTCAGGGTCATCTGGACAGAACCCCAGAAACGGGCGCTCTCGCTGAACTTCTTCCCAATGGCCTCCAAAAGCTCGCCAAAGGGGAGTTCAGGGTCCAGGATGACAGTCATTCCTGCCTTGCTGCTCTTAATTACAACTGCATTGCGCATACAATCACCTCTTTTGCTGGTTTAGTCACCGATTTTTACATTTGATACACCTAATGCACCGGAGCTTTCTATCTGCTCCAGGGTGGTATATTTATAATAATACTCGTACACCTTTTTGCCAAGGGTTGCGGCGTTAGTTCCCGCATAACCGTAAGGAATATTTACAGTCACGGCGATTTCCGGATGGCTGTAAGGCGCAAAGGACACGAAGAAGGCATGGTTGGAACGGCTCTTGTCCTCCTGGGCTGTTCCGGTTTTGCCTGCCACCTCCACGGGGAGGTCGGAGAAAATGCTCTTGGCGGAGCTGTCTGTGATTACCCGGCGCATACCGGTCTGGACTGCGTCCCAGGTACTGTCAGCCGCGTCCACATGGGAGCTTATGGCAGGGGTATAGTCCTTAATCAGGTTGCCGTCAGAGTCGGTAAGTTTATCTAAAAGGCTCAGCTCAAATACATTTCCGCGGTTGGCAAGGGCAGCCACATAGCGGGAAAGCTGGACATTGGTGTAGGAATGGGTGCCCTGTCCCATGGCGGAACGCTCCGGGTCCTCAGATGATATCTGGGGCTCGTTCTCGGAAATCTCCACACCTGAGGTGTGGTCCAGACCGAAAAGGGTTGCGTATTTGCGCAGAGTGGCAAGACCCTGGTCCGGCGAATAGGTGCCGTCCGGCTTCATACAGAGCCTGTGGGCCAGCTCGGCGAAGAAGTAGTTGCAGGAGTTCTGTATGCCTTCTTCGATGTTCTCGCTGTTATGGCGCCCGGGCCAGATCCAGCACTTGATGGGCTTGGAAATCTGGTCGTATATACCGGTACACTCGATGGTGTCCTGAAGCCCAATCACGCCCTCTTCCAGGGCTGCCACAGCCGTGATGGGCTTAAAGGTGGAGCCCGGAGCCTTCTGGGCCTGAGTCGCGTTGTTGTACAGTGGTCTGGACATATCGTCCTGGAGCTGGCTGAAATAAGCTGCGTCCACGCTGCCTGACATCAGGTTATTGTCATAGCTGGGGTATGTGACCAGGGCCCGCACCTCTCCCGTCTTTACGTCCGTTACCACTACTCCGGCCGTACACGGGTCCAGGGCCAGCTGTGCCGGCGTCAGCTCCAGGTTGGATATCTTCTCCTTGATAAACTGGTAGGTGTAGGTGGAATCCCCCATCTGGAGAGCTGCTATGGCCTGGGCGTCATAAGCCAGGACACCCTGGGCATAAAGGGCCAGACAGAGCTCACGGCCTGTTATGACCTCGTCATTAATCAGGTAACGGAACATGCGCTTTGTGAATTTGTTGTCGCTGCGCAGGGAGTCGATGACATGGTCCACCAGCTGGGTGAATATGTCGTCGGCATCGGAATATTTGCTGGTCACGTCCAGATGGGTGGTGTCCACCCAGTTTCCCGCGATTCCGCTGTAGATATAGTCCCTCAGGCTGATGGTGCCTTCTCTCCAAGCCTGGTATTCCGGCGAGGACTGATCAATCTTATCCTTCTGTATGATACCTACGGACCCGTCAGACAGATAAGCATAGATATAATTCATATAAGTAGCCATGTCCTTGGGAAGATCGTTCATGGCCAGGGCATGGGAGCTGAGAAGCTCGTTCCGTATCGCCGCGAGTATCTGTTCCCTGGATGTCTCGTATTTGCTGTAAATCTGTTTTTCAATGTCAGACGCCCCCTCCTGGGACATATCCATCAGGGACAGCACATTGTTGTTAATCAGCTGGTAATATGCGTCCTTCACAGGAATGGGTATCTTGGAAGGGTCATAGGTCTTATCAGGGTCCAAATCATCGTACTGGAGATGGTAGCTGATGATACCGGCCAGCTGCTGCTCAATCAGCTTGTAAACAGCAATCTGCAGGTCCCTGTCAATGGTCAGGTACACATCATCCCCGGCCTTGGCGTCCGTCTTTTCAATGATTTCGCGGGGACGTCCCATGTTGTCCACATACATCCTGGAGTAGCCTTTTTCTCCCTGAAGCTCCAGCTCCATGGATTTCTCGATTCCGATACGGCCCACAATATCGTTGAGATCGTATTTGTCCGGGGCGTCTTCCGGCAGGCCGGCGGCCTCGTCGGACTGGTGCCACTGTTCGTTCAGGGAGGACAGCTGGTCCTCCTGAACCTTGCCGGTATAGCCGATGATAGGGGCGAAATAGATGCTGTCCTCATACCTGCGCACATAGGACTGCTCCACCGTGACGCCCTTTAAGTCCGCGGCGTTTTCATTGATTTCCACCATGGTCTCATTGCTGATATTGGTGGCCACGGTGGTGGTCTCGTACTTCTGGTATTCGGTCAGCTTCATGGTGTAGATAATGTTTATCATGTCAAGGGCAATGTTGTCCGGTATGACCAGGGGATTGCCTTTTTCATCCTTCATCTTATCCAGCTCATAGTCCACCTTCTTGCGCTCAAAGGCCTCTCTGGCCGTGATGTTGGTGGGATACTTGCCCTTTGGGTCGTTGAGGCTTGCGGTGGAAGAAAGACCGTAAAAGTTCAGGAAGAAACGGGTTCTGGCGGAATCAGAACTGGATGTAAAGAACATCTCGCCGTTCTGATCAAGGGCAATCTCGAATTTGCCTTCCACGGTCTCCCCGCGGCGGTCCAGTATCCGTACCAGGCGGTAGAGCATCTGGTTGCGGGAACTGGGCCTGGGATAATCCCCCAAATCCTGTATGGTGACGGAATAAGCCAGCTCATTATAAGCCAGCCTGTTGCCGTTCCTGTCATAGATGTTGCCCCTGGACCCCGGTGTCGTGACGCTTTTTTCCGTCCTCTGCATATAGGTTTCCTGGTATTCGCTTCCGTCCAGAATCTGCATCTGGAACAGCTTGCCTAACAGCCCGGCAAACATGACGGTAAATATCACGGAAAGTGCAAAGAGCCGTGAGCTGAACAGCTTCTTGAAAAATTCTTTTACTATTTCTAACAGTTCGTCAAACAAGTTTTGTGTCTCTCCTTTTTCCTATATCCTCCACGCGTCTGCTGGCGGAAAGGAACAGCCTGTAAATCAAAAGGGTGGTAACTGCGGTAAATATAATCTCCGGAAGCATGATGTTCCTGAAATAATAAGGAAGGTTCAGACGTCCGCGGATTAAGAAACGGAAGACGTATATATACATGCTGTACCAGATTCCGTTGAAAATGCTGAGTATCAGCGGAAGGGTGATGTAGTCTTCATAATAGTATTTGGTAAAGATGCCGTTGGCATAGCCGATATAAATATATATCAGGGTATAAAAACCAAAAGGCCCGCTGTAGAAAAGATCCAGTAAAAGGCCTGAAAAGACGCCGTAAAACATCCCCGCGTTCTTTCCGTGGATAAAACCAAAGGAAAACGTAAGGATTAAAAGCAGATTGGGCGTTGCCGACAAAAACGGAAGCAAGGGAAATACGCAGTTCTGCACCGTAAATGCCAGCACGATAAACAATATATTGATAAGTACCTGTTTTATCTTTGCTTGAATCACTGGGCAGCCGCCTCTCCTGTATCTTTGATATCCGTAATGATCAGCACTTCCTGCAGATTATTAAAATCAGCCACCGGAATCAGGTAGCCTGACTGGGTCAGGTGATCCGGGTCAATGGAGACATCCGCAGCATATCCAACCAGGATTCCCGGAAGGAACTTGGTGCTGATGTTGGAGGTAACTATCTGATCGCCGTCCCTGAGGACCGCATCCTTTGAAAGATCCGTAAGCTTAAGACGCCCCTCCTCATAGAGGGTCAGATCTCCTGCCACAATACAGTTATAGGAGGAATCCAGCTTCATGGCTCCCACCCGGCTGGAATCGTCGATGATGGAACGCACCGTGGCGTAATTGGCGCCCACATCCGTCACAATGCCCACCAGACCGCCGTCGGCAACCACGTTCATGTCCACGGCCACTCCGTCGGCAGAGCCCTTGTTGATACGGAACACCTGGAACCATTTTTCCGAGTCGCGGGCAATGACCCTGGCCCCGATTTTATCATACTGCATATAATCCTGGTCCAGCTCGTAGAGCTTCCTTAAGCGGTCCAGTTCAAACTGTTCTGCCTGCAGACGGTTATTGTCCTCTGTGAGCTGTACAATCTGTGTCTTCAGCTCCTCATTTTCCCGCAGCGCGTCTTTTAAGCTGCCGTAATCCTTTAACTCGTTATAGATGCCGGTACCCACTGCGTTGACTCCTGTCTGAATGGGAATCAGAAAATATCCCACACCGGTGCGCAGGGGTTCCATGATGCCGTCCTTCAGGGATGTGATGCAGATGAGCAGTACGCACAGCACCGTAAGTCCTGCCAGAATATATTTACTGTGTTTGGTTTCCATGGATAAACTTCCTCTTACATTAAATTCTCTTCGCGGAAACTGAGATAGCGCCTGTCTCCGATGACAACATGATCAATCAGTGTGATTCCCACCAGGTCTCCCGCTTCCTTCAGGCGTTTGGTGAGCAGCATGTCCGCTCTGCTGGGGGTGGGGTCTCCGCTGGGATGATTGTGAACCAGCACCATGGACACGGCCCGGCACCTGAGCCCCTCTATGAGTACCTCGCGGGGCGTCATGACAGATGCATTTACCGTCCCTCTGGCCATGATTTGATCACGAATCATGGCCTGCTTTGTATTCAGGAACATGACGCGGATTTCCTCCTGCTCCAGATGGCGCATATCTTCCATATAATAGTCAGATATTTCCTCCGGATGCCCAAAGTAAAGGGCATGCTCGCTGGCCTTCCGCTTCCAGATTCGTTTTGACAGCTCTCCTATACAAAGCAGCTGGACCCCCTTTACCTTACCCACGCCCTTGATTCCTGTAAAGTCCTCCAGGGAGTGATGTAAAAGGCCCAGAAGGCCTTCTCCGGGGCTTCCAAGAGCCAGCAGGCTGTCTGCCAGGTCCAGGGAGTTTCCCTCCCTGCTTCCGGTGCGCAGGATGACTGCCAGAAGCTCTGTGTCGGACAGGCTGTCCGGACCCAGACGCAGACATTTTTCATAGGGGCGGTCCTTGTGGGGCAAATCCTTAATTCTTATTCTTTCCATCTCTCTCCTAACTACGCACCTCTCCAAGCACAAAGTCAGGAAAATTATATATACCGGTAAATGATGAGTGCCACTGCCACGCCGATGATGCTGGCCATGGTAATCTTGATGGTCAGTCCGAAGGTGATGACCAGGATGCCGAAATTAATTACCAGAGGCGAATCCAGCCCAAAGGATTGTCCGAAATTCAGCCAGTTCAGCCAGGAAATCCCTTCAGCCAGCTGTCCCATGAAGCCTCCTAGGACAATGCCTGCCAGCAGCATGATTAAAAGTATCCAGAAATTCTTGTAATGCATGTGTCTTACCCTCCGGTCAGTCAGGCCAAACCCCTGGGCCACAGGGCCTGGGTTCGGCCTAATTAGTATATATTACCATAAGTTTCCTGGGGTGTCATCTTAAGATTTTCAAAAACCCCGTCATCCAACAGCTGCTGTAATGACTTGAGTATTCCCAGCTTGGCGTGGTACCAGGTCAGTCCTCCCTGGAAATATACGGCATAAGGCGGCTTAATGGGACCGTCAGCTGAGAGCTCGATGGACGATCCCTGGACAAAAGCGCCTGCCGCCATAATAACAGGGCTGTCATATCCCGGCATGTCCCATGGTTCAGGTGTCACATAGCTGTCCACCGGCGCCGCTGCCTGGATTCCCCTGCAGAAGGATATGACTCCCTCAGGCGTGCCAAAGGTGATGGCCTGGATAATGTCATGGCGGGATTCACTGCCGTTTGGCACCACTGCGTAGCCCAGGCGCTCATAAATGTTGGCCGCGAATATGGCGCCCTTTAAGGCTCCTGACACCACAACCGGTGAAAGAAAAAGTCCCTGGTAGAGCTGCTGGTTTAACCCCAGGCTGGCGCCCACCTCTTTACCCAGTCCGGGAGCGCTTAAGCGGTAGGATGCCCGTTCAATACAGTCCTTTCTGCCCACGATATAGCCGCCGATGGGAGCCAGTCCGCCGCCGGGATTTTTGATCAGGGAACCCACAATCATATCCGCCCCCACATCGGTTGGCTCCAGGGTTTCCACAAACTCTCCATAGCAGTTGTCCACCATGCAGATGACGTCCGGTTTTATGTTCTTGATAAAGGAAATCAATTCCCCAATCCGCTTCACAGACAATGTGGGGCGGGTGGCGTATCCCTTGGAACGCTGTATGGTCACCAGCTTTGTCTTTTCATTTAAGGCTGCCGCAATGCCTTCATAGTCAAAGGAACCGTCCTCAAACAGGTCCACCTGGCGGTAGACCACCCCGTATTCCTTAAGGGAGCCAACAGAATCCCTGATTCCAATGACTTCCTCCAGGGTGTCATAGGGCTTGCCCACAGGCGACAAAAGCTCGTCCCCGGGACGCAGGTTGCCTGACAGGGCCACGTGAAGGGCGTGGGTGCCGCTCATGAGCTGAGGACGCACAAGGGCGCTCTCACCGTGGAATACGCTGGCGTACACATCCTCCAGGGTATCACGTCCCAGGTCATTGTAACCGTAGCCGGTGGTGGCTGCAAAGTGGATATCGCTGACACGGTTGTCCTGCATTCCCTTGATGACCTTCATCTGATTGTATTCCGCCACCGCATCAATGGCCTCAAAGCGTTCCTTCAGCGCTTTTTCCGTTTCTGCCGCAAATTCCCTGACTTCCCGGCTGATGCCAAGGCTTTCGTACATCTGGTTCATTTCATTTATATCCATTGGTTTATAATCCTCCGTTTTCCGGTTTGTTATTGTAGCACGATTCCCTGCTTTGCGCAATCCTCTAATATCCGCTCCAGGACTTTTGAAACATCCCCTCCGAACTCAGGCAGATTCAAAAAGCGTACATCCCTCTCACGTTTGAACCAGGTCAGCTGGCGTTTTGCAAAATGTCTTGTATCGCGCTTCAGTATATATACAGCCTCCTCCAGGCTGCATCTGCCCTCCAGATAGTCCAGAATCTCCTTATATCCCAGCCCCTGCATGGAGGTATGGCCTCTCCGGCAGCCCATATTCTTTAAGGCCTTTACTTCCTCCACCAGTCCCTGTTCCATCATCAGGTCCACCCTGCGGTCAATTCTCTCATAGAGCAGGGCCCGGTCCGTGTTCAGAACATAGTAGAGGAAATTGTAGGGGGATTCCTTCTCCCGCTCCTGCTGGTTATGGAGGGAAATCTTCTCCCCTGTCTGGCGGAAGTATTCAATGGCCCGGATGACACGCTTTATATTGTTGGCATGGATTTGAGCGGCTGCCTCCGGGTCCGCCTGGCGGAGCATGGCGTGAAGGACCTGGGGCGCCCTCTCTCCCTCCCGCTCAGCCAGGGCTTCCAGTTCCCTGCGGACAGGGCTGCTGTCCTCATTTTCCTTAAAATCAATATCGTACAGCAGGGCCTGTATATAAAAACCGGTTCCGCCGGCAATGACAGGGATGCGGCCGCGGCTGTAAATCTCCCTCAGGGCCTCCTTCGCCATCTGCTGGAAGGTGACCACGTTAAAGGACTCCTGTGGCTCCAGCACGTCAATGAGATAATGGGGAACGCCATCCATTTCCCCGGGAGTCACCTTGGCAGAGCCGATATCCATGTGTCTGTATACCTGCATGGAATCCGCGCTGATGATTTCCCCGCCAATGGCCTTTGCCAGCCGGATGGAAAGGGCGGTCTTTCCCACTGCCGTGGGTCCTGTGAGGACAATGAGCGGCTGCTTCATAAAAGCTCCTTTCAGACAATGCGTTTGAATTTTTTCTCCAGCTCATACTTGCTCATGGAGATGATGGTAGGTCTGCCGTGAGGGCAGGAATAGGGATTTTCCAGGTCCAGAAGCTGGTCAATGAGCACATTGGCCTCCTGGAAGGACATGGTATGATGCCCTTTGACAGCTGCCTTGCAGGACATCGAGGCCACCTTTTCATAGATGATGTCCGGGTTATGTACAGACATATCCTCCGAAAGCCCGTCGATCATCTCTGTCAGCAGTTCCTTCTTGGCAATGGAAAACAGGTTGGCAGGCACACCGCGCACCGCGTATTCCCTGCCGCCAAAGGGTTCTATCTCAAAACCGATTCCCGTGAAATAATCCATGTATTTCTTCAGGAGAAGTTCTTCGTTCATGTTCAGCGTGAGGATAATGGGCGGGTCCACCATCTGCATGTCGTACTGCCGCGTCTTTAAAGACTTTATGGTATTCTCGTAGAGCACCTTTTCATGGGCGGCATGCTGGTCAATGATGAACAGCTGTTCGTTGTACTCCACCATCCAGTAGGTGTCAAACAGCTGGCCGATAAGCTTATGCTTCAGCCTGGCCTTGGGGTCCAAAAGCTTGCCGTCAAACAGGTCCAGCTGTTCCGGCTCAGCGGCGCCGCCACCTGTACCGGCGGCGGCATGGGCAGAAGCGGTATCAGGTGTGTCAGAATTTCCGGTACCCGCACCTTTTTCTGTATCCGTATCCATACGCTCCTCCCGGACCGGAAGCTCTGTCTTGCGGTTTCCCTTCAGAGGATTAAGGGCGGCCGGGGAGACTAAACGGTTTTCCTGTTCCTTTCTTCTCTCCTTCAGCCAGTCAGGCATCAGCTCATTGACAAAGGAGGGCCTGGGCGGGGCCGACTGGGCGTAAACAGAACCGGCGCCGGAGGATGGGCCGCCGTGCTGTACCTGGTCAGGGCTGACGGCGGTTTTCCGGCTTAAGTTCTCCCGTCTGCGCACCTCGAAGGGCTCGGGGCGGGGAGCCAGCTTCTCTGCCAGCTGCCTTGCCTCCTTTTCCTGCCTGGCTTCCAGGCTTACCTGGGGAATCAGTTCCTTGTGGGCCAGGGCATTGCTGACAGCCCTTAACACTGCATTGTACACCTTCTCCCCATCGGCAAAACGCAGTTCCATCTTGGTGGGATGTACATTCACGTCCAGGGTATCCGGCTCAATATGGAAATGCAGCATGGTAAACGGGTACTTGTGCTGCATCATATAGGGCTTATATGCCTCCTCAATGGCCTTGGATATGATGGTGCTCTTGATATAACGGCCATTGATGAAATAATTCTCGTAATTCCGGTTGGACCTGGCTATAACCGGCTTGCCTGTAAATCCGGTGACTGTAATCCAGTCCTCGTTGATTTCCACCGGGAGAAGGTTTCCCGCAATCTCCCGTCCGAATACAGTATATATCAGGTCCTTCAGGTTGTGGTTTCCTGAGGTGTAGAGCTTATTTTGATTGTTCTGTATGAAGCGGATGGAAATATCCGGGTGGGAAAGGGCAATCTTCTCCACCAGGGCCGCCACATGGGCTCCCTCTGTCATGGGGGTCTTAAGGAATTTCTTCCGCGCAGGCGTGTTGTAAAACAGGCTGCGGGCAATGAGGGTGGTTCCCTCAGGGGCGCCTATCTCCTCCAGTCCCTTCTCAACCCCGCCTTCAATCTGGTACCGGGAACCGGTAAGGCTGTCTCCTGTCTTTGTAATCAGCTCCACCTGGGCCACGGCCGCTATGCTGGCCAGGGCCTCGCCGCGAAAGCCCAGGGAGGATATGGTGAATAAATCCTCCACTGTTTTGATTTTGCTTGTGGCGTGGCGCAGGAATGCCAGGGGAATCTCTTCCTTTGGGATGCCCCATCCGTTGTCAGTGACGCGAATCATGGAACAGCCGCCGTCCTTGATTTCCACGGTTACGGCAGTGGCATGGGCGTCGATGGCATTTTCCAGCAGCTCCTTCACTACGGAGGCAGGCCGCTCAATGACCTCGCCGGCCGCAATTTTATTGATAGTGCTTTGGTCTAAAACAGTTATGTTGGCCATGTTTAAGTTCCTTTCTGTCTGTACTCAGCCAAAAAGTATCTCTAAAAGCCGGCCCCAATCTTAGATGCCAGGGCCGGCTTTATCAGTTGCTTTTTACAGGTATATAATCCCTGACCTGTATCCATTTCACCGACTTTCCGGAACGCTCTGAGAGAAACGTCCGCAGGCCGTTTATGCAGACAGCGCCCATCTGTCTCTTATCCAGCAGATAGCCGCCGTGGTCCATGGTATATAACACCAGGCAGCGCTGTGTCTCGCATATGTGGGATATCTGGCTGTATGCGTGGACTGCCCTGCCTCCGGAAGTCCTGAAATAATTCCGGTAAAATTCATAGGTCACCGTAAGGGGTTCTCCATTTTTGACAAGGAAACGCTTCCATGCAGTGTCCAGCTGCATCCGGTTGGAACGGTCTGAATTAAAGAGGCCGCTGCGGACGAACCCTGGCCCCCCGGTGCGGACCAGATACGCCAGAATCAGGAAGATAATGGCAGCGGTCAGGGAGTGGAAAATGCCAAATATGCGCAGGAGAATGGAAATTACGCAGCCGGCGCGGCATGTCCATAAGAGAGCCGTGAATGTAAGCCACACCCAAAGGGGCGCAGACGGATTCAAATGTTTTTCCACGGAAACCATATGGTACAATGATTCCTGGTTCATCTTCATGTCAACCGTATAGCAGACGGACTGCGTCTTAGCCTGCTGGTCTTCTGTTATCATATCAGATTCCTTTTCCTTGCTGCACCGGCGGCCTTCCGCCCCAATACTGCATTACATGATGCAGTACGGTTTATCCCCTCTCTTTATATACAACAAAACCAGATAAAACACAAGCCCTTTTTACAGAACCATGGGCCTTACCGGGTCATGAGCATTACAAATCCATGAGTCCCTCCAGAACATGGACCTCCATGCGCCCCTGTTCCAGGTCCACATTCAGGATACAGTCACCGATGGCGGGAAGCATCAGTTCCTTTCCGTCCTTCATGGCAACCACATACACATCATTGGCCCCTGTTTCCAGCACATCCTTAAGGGTTCCAAGCTCCACGCCCTGGTCAGATACAACGGTGAGTCCAATCAGGTCCGTGATGAAGTATTCATCGGGCTCAAGGTCCACGGCCTGATCCCTGGTAATCAGCAGGTCCTTGGATTTATACTTTTCTATTTCATTTATATTGTCATATCCCTTGAATTTGAGGATGACCATGTTCTTGAAGAATTTCACATGTTCGATTTCCATGGGAATATGCTCTTTTCCAGTGTCAAGGATGACTTCCTTCAGCTCTTTGAAACGTTTGGCGTCATCTGTGGTGGGGAATACCTTTACTTCCCCTTTGATTCCGTGGGCGGAGGTTATGACTCCCACTCTCAGCATGTTTTCCATACACCTGTCACCTTTCTGTGATAAGTAATTTTACGGAGCAATATTTCCGGGACAATATTCCGGAGCAATAAATGAACCGCCAGCCCTGCGGCCAGCGGTCCTCAACTTGTCTGCTTACTGAATCTCAACAATTACTTTCTTGTCTTCCTTGGATGCAGCGGCCTTGACAACGGAACGGATTGCCTTTGCAATCCTGCCCTGCTTGCCGATGACCTTGCCCATGTCGGCAGGAGACACCTTAAGCTCAATCAGGGTGTCCTCGCCCTTCATTGATTCGGTAACAACAACTTCTTCTGGGTTATCGACCAGTGCTTTCGCAATCACTTCGACTAATTCCTTCATCTTAACACCTCATTTCAACTACTGAATGCCGGCGATTTTTAAGAGCTTTCCTACGGTCTCAGTTGGCTGTGCACCTGTTGCTAACCACTTCTTAGCTGCTTCCTCGTCAAATTTGATGACACTTGGTTCCCTGGTTGGGTCATAAGTGCCGATTTCCTCGATGAACTTGCCATCCCTTGGGGATCTGGAATCAGCAACTACGATTCTATAGAAAGGAGCCTTCTTCTGTCCCATTCTTCTTAATCTCATCTTTACTGCCATGTGATTTCACCTCCTTGTGAATTGTTCTTATATTAGACATACAGGAGTATTCCTGTTTGACTAGCCTGGTCTGCGGATTGTTTTATCAGCATTCTGTGTCCTAAAAGGGCATCTTCATCTTGCCGCCCAGCAGTCCTCCCAGACCGCCGAATCCGCCTTTTCGCCTGCCGCCGCCCATAAGGCCCGGCATCTGCTTCATCATTTTCTTCATCTGGTCGAACTGTTTTACCAGACGGTTGACCTCGCTGACCTCCACACCGGCGCCTTTTGCAATGCGCTGTTTTCTGGAAGGGTTTATGAGATTTGGATTGGCCCTCTCCTCTTTTGTCATGGAGAGGATGATGGACTCTACTCTGTGCATGGATTTTTCACCTTCATCCATATCCACACCGGACAGCTGGTTTCCCATGCCCGGCATCATGGAAAGGATACTTCCCATACCGCCCATCTTTTTAATCTGCTGCATCTGGGTCAGGAAGTCATTGTAATCGAATTCCGCCTTGCGCAGCTTCTGGCTCAGCTCCTTGGCCTGTTCCTCATCCACCTCGGCAGCCGCCTTCTCAATCAGGGACTGGATATCGCCCATTCCCAGGATTCTGGAAGCCATTCTGTCCGGGTAGAACTGTTCCAGGTCGGACAGCTTCTCGCCCATACCAACATATAGAATCGGTTTACCTGTGACTGCGCGGATGGAAAGGGCCGCACCGCCTCTGGTATCGCCATCCAGCTTTGTGAGGATGACACCGTCAATACCTATCTTATCGTTAAATGTACCGGCCACATTCACGGCATCTTGGCCGGTCATGGCGTCCACCACCAGTATGGTCTGACAGACATCCAGATTGTCCTTTATCTCCACCAGCTCATCCATCATGGTTTCATCGATGTGGAGACGTCCCGCCGTATCCAGAATGACCACGTTAAGGCCGTTTTTGGATGCGTGTTCCACGGCTGCCTTGGCAATGTCCACAGGCTTGTTTTTGTTTCCCATGGAAAATACCGGAATGCCTACCCGGTCGCCGTTAATCTGCAGCTGCTCTATGGCAGCCGGCCGGTAGATGTCGCAGGCAGCTAACAGGGGCTTACGTCCCTTTGCCTTCATCTTGGCTGCAATCTTGGCCGTGGTCGTGGTCTTGCCTGCGCCCTGGAGACCAGCCATCATGATGATGCTGATTTCGCTGGAGGGCTTTAAGGAAATCTCAGTTGTCTCGGAACCCATGAGCTTTACCAGCTCCTCGGTCACGATTTTGATGACGGTCTGTCCCGGTGTCAGGCTTCCGAATACGTCCTCGCCCACTGCCCGTTCCTGAACGGACCCGATGAACTGCTTTACCACGCGGAAGCTTACATCTGCTTCCAGAAGCGCCATCTTTACTTCCTTTAATGCGGCTTTTACATCGGCTTCTGAAAGACGGCCTTTACCGCGAAGGTTTTTGAATACATTTTGTAATTTATCGGATAAGCTTTCAAAAGCCATGAAATAATCCTCCTAAGGCTGCACTGCGTTTAATGAATCACTCATCAAAGTGTGCTGGTGATTTCCGCGGACAATCGCCGAATCTGGTCAATGAGGGCCATATCCCTGGTGCGTATGCATTCATCAGAGAGACGTTCCAGCTCACCGGCCATCTCCTTGACTTTCATGAACTTGGCTACCAGATGAAGCTTGGCCTCATAATCCTTTAGTATCTTGTCGCATCTTTTTATCAAATCGTGGACACCCTGACGGCTGATTCCCTGCTCTCCCGCTATCTCGCTGGGGGAAAGGTCACCGAACACCACGTCCTCGTATACCCTGCGCTGATGTTCTGTCAGCAGTTCTCCATAAAAATCATATAACAAACCCTGCTCCACAATCTTTTCCATTTCAACCACCTGTGCTATCATACACGATAGAAAAAGGATTGTCAAGCATTTTTACTTGACAATCCAAAAAAATCAGCAGCAAGATACATCAACAAAATATGACAGCGGCAGTGGTACACACTTTCCTGTCACTGGTAATAGACATTTTTGTTTACGGATATCAGCAGTATGGCAGCGATAAAGCATCCTATAATAAGCGTTCGGTATATCCCTGAAAAACGGGCGCCAACCTGGCTGTCAATGAGGCAGAACAGGATACTGCCAAACATCAGGATGGTGGGAAGCAGTACAAAAAACAGGTATTTTCCCTTGGAAACACTGTGGGGAGGCGGCGTGCACCGCACCAGCTTCACAAGGGGAAGCCTGGCAAGGCGGAAGCTGGGACCGAATGTTAAGGAAGCCTGATAAGCGATTCCCTCCAGCCGGACCAGGGCACAGGTGGATTCCAGCCGGATCGTCTCATAATTCAGATTCCTTCTGGCCGCGTAAAGGGCTGTCTCCCGCGCAAAGTCCTCCGGCGTCAGGATTTCCCCCTCAGGTTCAAAATAGATGTACTGGGAGTGGAGTTCCTTCTGAAACATCTTCCAGTCTTTCCTGATATCCTCCAGCCAGGTGTTTTCGCCATCTTCACGGCTGATTTCCTCCAGACATTGTTCCACGACCGAGGGTTTCAGCGTCTGCTGTTCTTCCAGTCTGGCACACATCTGTTCCAGCTTCTTTAACTGAGACATTTCCCCATCAATCCGGTCCAGGCGCATGCGCATCAGTTCGCTTAAGGTCAGCCTACCCTCAAAAAGTCCGCGGATATCCCGGATGGGGATTCCCAGCTGCCGCAGAAAACGGATTTCCAGCAGACGCTCTATATCTTCCTCGCTGTAATCCCTGTAACGGTTTCCCTCCGTGCGCCGGGGAGCCAGAAGTTCCTCGCTCTCATAGTAACGTATATTCTTCCGGTCCAGGCCTGAACGTATTTCAGCTTCTTTCATCTTCATAAGCCCATCTCCTTTCTGTTTATGATTTGATTATAAGGTATCCAGCAGCTGTACAGTCAAGGGAAATTGTATATAAAAAGGGAAAACTGTTTAGTTTTCCCTTTCAAAGTCAATCATCCGTCCTGATAATATCTTTACACCTATAGATTCAGGAATAATTCCTATTATCGGTCGCAGAGAGGTTTGTAATTCTCTTCCTTCATAATGCTTGTATAGGCGGGACGGATAATCTTATCCATATTAATCAATTCCTCAATGCGGTGCGCGCTCCATCCCACAATTCTGGCAATTGCAAAGATTGGCGTGAACATTTCTTCCGGGATATCCAGCATGCTGTATACAAATCCGCTGTAGAAGTCCACATTGGCACTGACGCCCTTGTAGATTCTGCGTTCCTCGGTGATAACCTTGGGGCCCAGCTCCTCAATCATGGAATAGAGGGCAAATTCTTCCATACGGCCTTTTTCCTCTGAAAGCTGGCGCACAAAGCGTTTGAAAATCTCGGCACGGGGGTCTGACTTGGAATACACTGCATGGCCCATTCCATAGATAAGGCCCTTGCGGTCAAATGCCTCTTTGTGAAGCAGTTTCTTCAGATAGGATTCCACCTCATCCCTGTCCGTTACATCCTTTACCTCGTTCCTTAAATTCTGCATCATTTCCACTACCTTGATGTTGGCTCCGCCGTGCTTGGGTCCCTTTAAGGAGGCCAGGGCCGCGGAGATGACGGAATATGTATCTGTGCCTGAGGATGTAACCACATGGGTGGTGAAGGTGGAGTTGTTGCCGCCGCCATGCTCCATATGCAGGATTAACGCCAAATCCAGTACATGGGCTTCCACCTGTGAGTACTTCATGTCGGGCCTCAGAAGGCGGAGCAGATTCTCTGCTGTAGAGAGATTCTCGTCCGGGCGGTGTATGTACATGCTGCCATCCCTCTCATAATGGTTATAGGCATGGTAGCCATACACAGCCAGCATAGGCATTACGCTGATGAGCATCATGCACTGTCTGAGTACATTGGGAACGGTAATATCCCAGGCCTTCTCGTCATAGGAAGCCAGGGTAAGAATACTCTTGCTTAAGGATATCATCATATCTTTTGTCGGTGCTTTCATTACTACATCACGGACAAAATTTGTGGGAAGTGTACGGCTGAATGCCAGGCTTTCTTTAAATTTTGTAAGCTGATCTGCATTAGGAAGTTCTCCGAACAGAAGCAGGTATGCAATTTCTTCAAAACCATATCGGTTTTCTCTCACTACCCCGCCAATCAAATCATAGATATTATAACCTCTGTAAAATAGTTTTCCTTCGCAGGGGACCTTTACTCCATCCACTACTTTGTTGGCTTCGATTTTGGACACCTTCGTCAGACCCGCTACTACGCCGTTTCCGTTTTTATCACGGAGCCCCCTCTTCACGTCGTACTTTTCATACAGTTCCAAATCAATCCTCTCATCGCTCATACAAATGTCTGACCACTGGCTCAAGTTGTCCATAAATTCCTTTGTTTCAATCATGCAGAACCTCTCCTTTCGACTGTTTGATTTTCTCTTATAAAATTCCTCCTGTAAAAGTGATATTTTTACTATTTTATTCCATTTTAAGATTTTTTGCAAACTTTTTTTAGTTTTTTGTATAAATATAAGTTCAAAACAGGAAAGATTCCTGCTCTATCACCTGTTTTTCAGCACAGATTTTGTCTATGAGGGGCTGAAGGAGCGGTTCGGTGGTCCGCTGCAATTTTTCCAGTTTACTGGTTTCTATGGGTTCACCGTAAGCCTTATACTGTTCATGCGTTTGTGTATCCATGAGATACGGCTGCAGATTTGGGAAGATGCGTTTCTTAATATATTGAAATATCTTGACTCCTCCATAATCCAAGTCGCCGGTGTGGAGATAGGTCGTCCCGCAGGAAGTCCGGATGCTGGACAGAACCCGTTCCAGATGAATCAGGAATGCACGCTCATCCGGTGAAAAGTATCCGTGTGAATATATGATTAGAGTCCCTTCCTCATAGGGCATGCTTTCATAATTCGCTTTATTCTCCACTGTAATCACCTTGGTAACGGACTGTTCCGGTGGGATAGATGCTTTCCTGAGTGTCTGGTTGTTAAAGACAAACCCGCAGGGAAACAGGGAAAGATTTATCTTGTTTCCTTCCAGTTCAATGACCAGGTTTCCTTTCACGGCTAACTCTTGGGCATAGCCGTTAATCAGGAGCTGGTCCAGCACCTGACAGTCATCCATGTCATCATTTACCGTGTCCAGATAAACCCTGGCGGCAGATAGGATTTTGGATTGCAGGTGATTTTCAAAGGCTTTGGAATTTCCCAGATATTTTTTGCTGAAAATCCTTTTATAGACTGGTTCCTGCAGACAATCTATGGCCTTGAAACAGGTAAACAGCAGTTCCCGCTTCGGGGTATCCAGTGCCTTTGGAACATCTCCTTTATCCAGACTCTGGAGAAAGGATTGGTAATAGCTGCGTATCCACTGGCTCTGTATCAAAGCAAGCTGTCGGTCCACCTCTTCTTTCAGTGCATTGACACGCTTGAACTTCGGTGTTTTTCCCAGACGTTGGTATATAGTCTCCATCTGTTCCAGGCGGTACCATACCTTTTCTGCCTCGGTTCCGTACTGATACCATTTGACCTTCAGCAGCCCCTCCTTTTCCAGCTTCATAAGCTGGTTCATAAAGTCCTGTTTTCCTGTTTCTTTAAAATCCTGTTCCCTGAATATGACGGAGCGGTTTCCGCTCATGCCCTCCTTCCAGTCCACAGTGCTGTTCTCGCATTTTCGGATAATACATTCCAGCGGTGCGTTCATAAAAGGCTTCCCATCCCTTTCTCATAATGACGTTCTCTATTATGTATCCGCAAACTCATTCCTATCTTCTTCATCCTGCATCAGCTCCACAAAGCGCTCCCGTTCAAATTCCTGGATGGATATGGACTTCTTGTTGGGGTTTGCAAAGACAAAGGTCTTGTCCACGTTTTCCACGTAATTCTGGATTTTGTCATTGGTGGCACTGATGATGGCCTGGAACCCAAGTCCGCGGATCAATTCAATACAGCTGGCCACCTTCTCCCCGTCCATCTTGGAAAACGCTTCGTCCAGTACTACCAGCCGTATGGTTGGATTGCGCTCCACCTTAGAGGGAAGATTGATGCGGTAGGCCTGGGCAAAACTGGCCAGAAGGGCCACATACAGCGGGTTTTGGCCTTCTCCGCCTGAATTCTTCTTAATCATCTTGCTCAGCCGGATTTTGATAACCTCATCCTGATTCTGTATGAGCTGCTGCATGTCAAAGGACAGGTAGGTGCGGTAATCTGAATACTTATCCATGTTCCGCCTGGCCTCGTCCATCTGATCCGGGGCGGCGTTTTCCGGGGGGATAAAAATGCTGATGAGTTCATTCATCAAATCCCCATACTGCTTTTCATGCTCAATGGTAAACAGGTCCATCTGGTTTTCATAGGAATAATTGAGGTCCGCCGGATTGATATCCAGTGAATCATCCATAAACATATCGTAGAATCGGCCGTCAGGTCCTTTGTTGCGGCCAATAATAAACTGGTACTTGTCCTTTCCGAAATCCAGGCGGCTGATGATGCGGTTCAGCTCATCCTTGCGGATCAGAGCCTCCCGGATTGCGCTGCGGATTTTATACATGAAGTCATCCCGGAAATGCTCTACCGCGGATTTGGCCTGTTCCGTGGCTTTCTGCTTGTATTCTTCCAGATTGTCGCATTTCAGGGCGCTTAAAAGGTGATCATAGACAGCGTTGTCTCTGGCGTTTACCGGGAAATTGCGGTTGGGATACGTCCGGATATAGCTGGTCCTGACCGTCAGAAGCTCCTGAAAGGCTGCTTCCCTGGCCTCAGACAGCTTGCTGCACCTGACAGTATAGGTTTCCTTTTCCCTGTCATAGCGCACCGTATCCCTGGAGGACAGATAGGCTGTCAGTTCATTGTCATAGTCAGGATTTTGCGTTAACTCCCGTTCCTTTGACGTGAGAACGGACTGGCTGTCAATGGACTTATTCCGGTATCCTTCTATCTCCCGCTCTTTATCGCGGATGAGTACATTCAGGCTGTCCCTCTCCCTCTTTTTGCCGTCGCAGAGCGTGATGACCGCCTGGCGGTCCCGTTCTAACTGGTCTACATTTTGCTCCTTTAAAAGCTCCAGCTTCTGTATCAGCTTTTTCTTTTCACGCTCCTTGGCCTTATAGCTGTTTATGTCCTTCAGCCAGTCCATGTATTCCGGGGGCTCAGCCGAGAGCCAGGGAAGCGCCAGGATTCTATGGGCTTCCCTGACCGTCTCCTCCAATGGCTTTTTCTTTTCATCCAGGGCCGCCAGCTCCTGCTCCAAAAGACGGATACGTCTCCGGACGCTGTCCTTGCCGATATAGGCGAATTTAGTATAGTTATCCGGGTTGATGTGCTGCAGGCGGAAGGTGTGGTAGAGCATGCAGCCGCTGGTGATGCCGATACGGCATTCCCTTAATTCATCTATGGTATCGCACTTGATGACCCTGCCAAGGAGCAGGTCCATATAGGGCCTTAAGTAGGATTCCCTCACAGTCACTTCCTCTGAGAGGGCGCCTTTTTGTACCTGGGGCTGGTTCTGGGATGCCTTTTCCGTGTCCAGCACAGCCACGTTGAAGTATTCCTTTTTATCCAGTTCCCCGTAGATTTCCAGGGCGGTCCTGGCGTATTTTGGAGCTACCACCAGATTTAATTTGTTATTTCCCAGATAGCCCTCCACTGCGCTGCGCCACTCATCTCTCTTTACATCCAGCAGATCGGCCAGCACATGCACATCCACGCTCTTACCCGTTTCCTCCAGGAGGCGGCGCTGGATGTAGCTCCGGGCATTCTCCAGGTATTTGGGATAGGCTTTGCTGCCGGAACGAAGCTTTTCCAGTTCATCCCTTGTCTGCTTTTCCTGCTTTTTGAGCTCCCTGAGTGCGGAAGACGCCTCCTGATGCTGCTTTTCCGTGTCTGAGCGCATGGATGCCATGGATTTTTTCAGGCGTTCCAATGTCTCCAGATCAATAGTGCGGTTTTCAAATTCCTCTATATCCCAAAGAGTCTGGTTGGAGGTGATGTCCTCTTCTTCCCAGCGCTTTAAGGCATCTGTGGCCTGCTGCCACCTGGCCTCGCTTTTTCCCAGCTGTTCCAGCAGTTCATTCAGGCTCTTAAGCTGGTTTTTAAGTTCCTCGTACCCAGTGGAGGCAATACGGCGCAGCAGCTCGTCGCTCTGCCGGGTCAGTTCTCCAATCTGTTCGTCCACGGAGCTTCTGGCCTGGATCTGCTTTTCCAGATCCTCTCCCGCCAGCTTTGCCTTGTGGGCCAGGGTGCGGACCTCTGACTGAAGCTGCAGAATCTCCAGTTTCTGCACAAAATAGGAAGATTTTTTGAGCTGCTGTTCCTTGTCAGCATAGCTTTGGAATCGGTCCTCAATCTGTTTTAAGGATTGGATTTCCGCACATGTATCCTCGATTTTCTTTCTCATGCGGCCGTACTGCATGACGCTTTCCTGCATGTCCTCGATATGGATGTCCTGTTCCATGCAGATGTATTCCTTAACAAAATCCTCCAGCTTGATGTTCATTCTGAACGGGATGGCCCGCTTGAAGAGAAGGGGGAATTTTTCGGAGTCCAGGCCGCCCAGGTAGGAATCATAGAGTATCCGGCGGAAACGCTCGTTGTGGGAGGTCAGGAAATACTCCTCCCTGTTGTAATTGGCCTGAAGATAGTCCTCTATTTCCACGATGGACATGGTCCGCTTCCCGCCCCTGTAGCCATTGTCCCACATGGGGCCTTTGTGCCAGAAGAAGCGGCGGGATATCTCATTGGTGGCGGTCTCCACATCAAAGACAATTCCCACGCACTGGCACTGGCCCGTATCGCTTCGTTTCAGCTCCAACACAATGGTGGAGGAGAAGTTCTGGTTGCGCAGATAGGAAAATTCGTTGTTGTCGCCGATATTTACCATACCTCTTAGGTATTCAATCAGGCTGCGGTCAGAGTCATCGGCAGCAGCCTTGTTGAAGAAGCCCCGGCCGTCCGTATTGGCGTAGAGCACAATCTGCATGGCGTCTATGACAGTGGACTTGCCGCTGCCGGAATGTCCGGTGAAAAAGTTGATTTCATCATTAAAGGACAGAGTCCTTTTCGTTATATAGTGCCAGTTATTCAAACATATCCTGGAAAGGGCGAGAAAACGATCATTTGCTATTTTCTGTTCCATGGTTCTCCTTCCTCTGCTGTCATATCATCCGCGTCTTCTTCCTCCAGTTCGGCCTTCAGCTGGACTCCGCTGTCATCCGTATCCTCATCAAAGGAGGAAAGAAGCTGGCGCACATCGTCTCCCATGAGCACCACGTTGATGCAGGGATATATTATCATGCGGCTTTCACTTTTTAAGTCCTCTAACAGATCCAAAGGTTCAATGACCTGGTATTTTTTCAGAAGGGTAACTGCCCGGCGTATATCCGTGAGGGCGGGCTGCTTCTTAAACAGCCTGTAATTTCCCAGCTTTTCGTGGATTTCACGCAGGGATGTATAGACGTTGACACTGGTGGAAACGCTTTCCATCTGTTCATCGTATATCAGCTTCAGCACCAGCAGGTACAGGGTGGCGAGACGGGGCAGCTTGTCACCCACCACATTTTCACCCTGGATGTACATGACGCCCATCTGGCTGTTTTCACGCAGCTCCACTCCGCTGATGGCAAAATAATTCTTGATGAATTCCAGGTGTTTGCTGCATACCCGGTAGTCTCTGTTGTACTGGAATCTTCCGGTACGCTTGTCATATTTATGTTCCAGTATGAACGTCTGGCGCCATAGGAGGCGGATGATTTCCGTCACTTCCGACTGCTCCGAGTGCATCAGATTGTCGTAGTAAGGGATGCTGTTTCCGGTGTATCCGGCCGCGGGCGCGATGTCTGCCACGCTGTTTTCCAATTCCATGTTTTCCACTATCTTGTCCTCCTGACAAATACCAGCCGCGGATAGGTATAGCCGCCGCTGTGTACCATTTCCGAATCTTCCTCTTCCACCTTATAAGGGCTCTTTCTCCTGGTGGAATAGTCATAGGCCAGTATCAGTTTTTCAAAGTCCTGGTCTGAATGTATGGTTTGTTCGTCCACCACCATTTTCCCGTCTGCCATGCTGCCTTCTATAAATGCTTCAATCTCCTTCTGGCTGTAACGGTTCCTGACCTTGTTCAGGTTCAGGACTTCCTCCATGGACAGTTCCTCGGATTCTTCCTCATCCTTTAACTGTTCCGTGAAATCCGCCTTGGTCTTACGGCGTTTGTACAGGGATTTTTCTGACAGTATGGTCATCTGGGACAGGTTCATCCTGGCGCTTACAGCTGTCAGTTCCTCTTCCGGACAGCCGTATTCCGACATATGGTTCAGAAGTTTGATTACAAGCCCCTTCATGTTGTCCTCCTGGTTTAACAGGTAATTGAGGCGTGTGACCGTTGCCTTGACATAACGGGTGTGCTCCTTGTCCATGTTGGAGATGCGGTGTTCGATATCGTCAAACCCACGCTCCAGCTGGTCCAGCTTCTCCACAATATCGTATTCTGTCAGGGGCGTCTTCTTCTGCCCCCTGGTTGAAGCCGCGCTTTTGGCGCACATTTTATTGATCCAGGAACTGTCCTCCCGCATGGCGGCTATCCAGGATTTAATGTCTGTCTTGTAGAGATAAAAATTGTCTGAGGTCTTTAATATATGATATTTTTTATTGACAATTTCCGTCACGTATCCTTCCAGGTGCTCCTTTAACAGGGTACCGTAATTCTTCTGTTCCAGCAGGCTGCCAAAAAACTTATCCATATTGTGAAGCATGTCCTGAAGGGACTTGTTCAGTTTTTTCGTGTTTACCAGAGCCGTATTTAACAGGCTGACGCTGGAGCGGGGGTCGTTTTTCAGAGAAAATAGAATGGCATAGACATTCTGGATATAAACCTGGGTCTCGTCCTCATCGTCGTTAGACAAACGGGAAAATGCCTCAATCATCACCGCGGCGTAATCCGGGATGACGATGTTGACCGTCATGCTGGCGTAATCATCCACCTTGCGGAGCCAGCCGGTCCGCAGCAGCCAGTTAAGAACCCTGGTGGCAGGCGGTTCCAGTTCATCCCAGTCATCCTCGGTCTCATCCTGCCATATGACATATTTTTTCCGGGAGAAATATTCACTTAAAAGCTGGATGCAGACTTCCCTGCTGAGGAAGTAATTGCTGTACTCGTACTCCTCGTTGATTTTAAGAAGGGCTTCTATGTAAGTAGACCGGTTAACAGAGCGGAACAGGCTCCAGAACCGGTCTGGTATTTCATTCATCAGTATCATTTACAAACCTCCGTATTTCCATATCATTATAGCAGGAATTACCGGAAGTGACAATCAGAAATCATTTCGCCCTTACCTTACCCTGACTCCAGAAGCCGGGCTTTCAGATACTCCAGAAGAACCGGCTGGATGTCCGGATAGGTCCAGTTATCGGGCGGTTCCAACAGCGCTATGCGGGCTATCTCATACCCTTCAGGCATGGGTCCCAGTTCTGTGATATTGCCGTAATAGAGCATTCCGTAGTTTATGACAGGAGTGTCCGTGTCTTCCAAGGTCTCACGGACCGAATATGCGCTTAACGGCGTCAGGGTGAAGCAGGCTGCCCCGGTCTCTTCGTATAATTCCCTGCGGGCCGTGTGTTCTATCGTTTCACCTGCTTCCCTGCGGCCTCCGGGACACTCGTAGGTATCCCGTTCCCTGTGCTGGCAGAACAGCCATTTGCCCCGGTATCTGGACAGGATGACTGCAAACTTCAGCAGGGAATCATCCACTGTGTTGTGAAATTCGACGTTTATCATGTGGTAGTCTCCTTATTTGGAATCGTTAACTCACATATCCAGTCCAAGGTAAAGGAGCAGTCCTATGGAAAAGAACAGGACATGGGGAAAACGGAAAAAGACATATGCCAAATCCACAGAGGGGCTCCTGCGGATAACGGAAGGGGAACAAACAGCCACAGCATACAGAACATATAGAATGCGGCAGACAGCCCTCCAAACAGCAGGAGTTTTTTCTTATGACAGGTTCTGCTATCCGCACAGTGCCTGCCACATTCAGGGCATGCATCAGACTGACTGCGATTCCCACACTTATAAGGGGCATGACGAATGTATGCAGCAGCATATAAGGCATGAAATTGTATGTCCGTGTTCTGAGCAGGTCCAGATGACGTTCCAATGCTGCCAGAATGAGGTAAGAGGCCAGGGTCAGGATGCCCCAGGACACGGCCTTTTTCAGGTGGCTCTTTCTGCCGGCAGCCCTGATTTCCTCATCCGCACTGGCAGGCATCTGTCCGTATACAACCACAAGAATATCGGTTTCAAAGGCACCGGCCAGGGCCTCCAGCATGTCCAGATCCGGCTGACTCCTGCCTGTTTCCCTTAGTTAAAGATATTGTTCTATCTGAGTGCCAGATTTGTCTGACACTCAGATTTTTTGGTTAATCAATTTTACCGACAAAGCGGTAGTAAATCGCTATTTCCTGTTCTCGAAAGCCGTTAGCGAGCTTCACTGCTTCATACACTACGATTTTTTCAACCAGCGTATTTAACAGTTCGGCGGTCAGTTCAGTAGGATTGGCATATTTTTTAATGAGTTCAATCCATTTCTCTGCATCAGTTACAGTCTGCTTGTTTGTTGCCAATTCTGCTTTGAGTTTCTGGATTTTCTTGTCTAACTCCATCTGCTCTGCCTGATACTTCTGCGACAGCATTTGGAAGTTCTGTTCTATGATTCGCTCCGAAACTCTATCCTCGTACATTTTCACAAACAGTCTGTCAACCTCTGCTTTGCGTTTCTCAACCTTATTTAGCTCCGCCGTCTGTTTCTTCACAGCTGCGGCTCTCTCCTTGTCTCCGGCTTTCAGCAGTTGTTGTAGGAGCTGTTCTTCACCCAGCTGTGCCTGCTGTGCCCAATACTGAATTCTCAGCAATACATAGGTATACAGTGTGTCATATCGGATGTAGTGCATCGAACATTTTCCAGTGCCTTGCCCATACTTGCTGCAATGATAATGACCGTAAGGCGTTTTGTTCTGTCGATTTTCCCCATAGGCGAGTGACCAACCGCAGTCGGGGCATTTTACAAGACCAGAGAATATCTTTGTTGTACCATCTTTCTGCTTTCTCCTACGGGAAGCAATCTGTTCCTGAACCCGGTCAAACACATCTTTTGAGATAATAGCCTCATGGGTGTTTTCTATACGCAGCCATTCTTCTTTCGGCTTGCGCACTTTCTTCTTGTTCTTGTATGAGATATTGCTCTGTTTGTTGTGAACGCTGTTACCGATATAGGTTTCGTCTCTCAGAATATCTTTCACTTGACCGATTGACCAGTCATACTGCTTTTCTTCCGGTGCCTCGGCATAGATGTGGGCAAACGTACCATATCGGGTATAGTTGAGCCAGCCAGACGTAGGGACTTTCTCAATAATCAGTGCAATGCTTGCAGCACCAGAGCCATGGTAAGCAAGTTCAAAGATTTTCTCAATGATCCATTTGGTTTCTTCATCGACTACAATGGCATTTTTGATTTCCGGATGTTTCTTGTAACCCAATGGTGCGTAAGTACAAGTTCGCTGACCGGCAGCGTGTTTTGCACGAAGGGTAGCTTTTACTTTTCGGCTGGTATCCTTGGCAAACCATTCATTGAACAGATTTTTGAAAGGAACGAAATCACTTAGACCTTTTTCAGTATCTTCATTTTCTGTGACTGCAATATAACGGATATGCTTTTCGGGAAAGACGAATTCCAGATAGTAGTCCATCATAACGTGTTCACGACCAAAACGAGAAAGGTCTTTGGTGATGATACAGTTGATTCTTCCTGCATCTACATCATCCATCATCCGCTGAAACGCAGGGCGGTCAAAATTCGTACCAGACCATCCATCGTCAATATACTCGTCCACAACATAGAAGTTATTATCCCTTGCATACTGCTGTAAAATGGTTCTCTGGGTTTCAATGCTGACGCTATCGCCAAAGTTTTCATCGTCACGGCTTAATCTATAATATAGTGCGGTATTGCATGGTTGCTTCATTCAAATCCTCCTTCTGTGAAACAACCCACGCTTACAATACTTCGTATTTGTATTGTACTATATGCGAGGGCTGTTTTCAATTTTGTCGCCTACAAACTTGACATTATTTTTTCAGTTGTCCGGCAGAATACTGGATAACATTCTCGATCAGAGTTTCGACGGACTTTCCGTTTTCAGAAAACCGTTCACTAATCTTAATCATCGTTTTCCTAATCATCAGATAATCTGCACCCTCTACACGGACATAGTGAGAGGTATTTTCAAGAGTAGGCACCGGAGCTGTCCTGTCGTCATTGACTCGGCGATTCCATTCCTCAATAACTTCTTCAGGCGGAACAAAAATCGGATCGAAGCAAGCACATAAATCAATGGGGATATTGTCTGTACAGTCAAAATCAAATTCGTGGTTCATTCATTTCCTCCTTTGTGTGTAAATCCCTTTTCTCACTTCCTGCCACGCATGGTAGAAATAAAGAAAATAAAAAAGCTGCCACACAGAGCATCAGAATATAAGCAAAAACGTTTGCACTTCTGATGGTTCTATGTAACAGCCAACATGAAGGAATTTCCCCTCACGAATATGTCTGACTCTATCGGATAAATCCCGAAAATATATCGAACCGCTATTCAGTTTTCAAGATTATTATAATATATGGATATCAGAAAATCAAGTAAGGCAAAGAATCAGAACATAGTATGTCGTATAATAGTTACAGTTCACAGGTCAATGTCATTTAGTTAACTTTTTGTAAAAGAAAGAATGTTTCTTTAAAATAGAGA
>OLSH01000063.1_pt1 | contig 117543 bp, 113 predicted proteins | sample 1643221 | NCBI WGS metagenome assembly OLSH01 (sample SAMEA3136681, study PRJEB25190) | human gut metagenome | biome: human gut; feature: human-associated habitat; material: faeces | place: Austria | collected 2013 | reverse complement strand
TGTATTTCCAGTGAAAGTAGGACATTGCCGAGCTCTCCCATTAGAGACCCCTGTTACCTTGACGGTAGCGGGGGTTTCATCTTTTCTAGCCTTCCTCTTTTTCAAAACAAAAAAATCGGTCATCGTCTTTTTTGACCATGACCGACTTTGTGTTGGCTCCTTGCCTCTTTAGCTCAGGAGGATAATCTGTTCACTCAACTGAGCACGTAAGAGGTTCTGTGCCTTGCGCTCATCCCCCTCCTTGATGGCAGAGAGGAGTTCACGTTCTTTCTGGGCAATATTGAGGAAGAATTGCGGATCGTAGCGAGGAAGCTTTTCCGTTGTCTTTTCAAAGTAGGTGACAAGCGCCGCGGAGAAGACCTGAAGCACACGGTTGCCGCACGCTTCAAGAAGCAACAAGTGGAATTCTCTATCCCAGTGGTCCGCATCACGCGTGTTATGCGCATTGCGTTCAATCTCTTCAATCGCGTTTTCTAAGCGTCCCAACATCGCTGGCGTCATACGACGAATCGCGAGCGGGATGATATCGACTTCAATCAAGAGACGCGCTTCAATAAATTCGCGAATATCGAAGTTAGCGATATCCATCTGCACTTGAATCTGCGCAGAGAGGTTCTTCGGCTCCAACGTATTGACTTTCATACCGCGCTTAGGCGCGCGATCAATGATGCCCATCTGAGCGAGCACGCTAAGCGCTTTACGAACCTTGTAGCGCGTGATATTGAATCGCGCAGCGAGTTCCGCTTCCGTGTCGATATGGCCATTGTTTTTGGCTTGTTCCAAGATGTGCTGGTGAATCTGATGAAAGAGAATCTCTTCAGCACTCTGTGGTTTATCCGTGTTACTGGGCATGTTGTGTTGGCTTTAGGAGAATAAAGATAAAAAAGAGGGGCTCTTTTGGAATCCTCCCTCTAATCATAAACTAGCCAGAATTGAAATGTCGACCAAGAGAGCGTCTCTCAGCGCATTTAAAGCGCTATTCCGACAACGTTTTTGCTTTATTGCAAAGTTCGTACAGTTTAGCGAGCGCTTCGCGTGGCGAGAGATCGTCAATTTCGATTTGCGCGATCGTATCAACGAGTGCTCGGCGTTCCTCTTCAAAAGGATCCTCCGCTTCAGGCAAAACACTGCTAGAGGTTTCTGGTGCGACTTGCGTTTCGAGAAACCCTAAATCATCAAAGAGACTCCCCTGGGGCGTCTGATTTTCTGCTTCACGGCTCTCGAGCTTTGAGAGGTAAGCTTCTGCTCGGCGTACCACATGAGAGGGGACGCCAGCGAGCTGTGCAACGGCAATCCCGTAGCTTCGGTTTGCCGGACCCTCAGAGATCTCATGCAAGAAAACGATGCGCTTTTTGGACTGCGTTGCCGAGACATGCACGTTAGCCACTTCTTTTAAGTGACCCGCGAGCTCCGTGAGTTCAAAGTAGTGCGTGGCAAAAAGCGTGAGACTGCGTGTGCCTTCGACGAGTTCTTGTGCAATGGCGGCAGCCAGGGAAAGCCCGTCAAACGTTGCGGTGCCGCGTCCAATTTCATCCATCAACACGAGCGAGCGCTCTGTTGCTTGGTGCAGGATCGTAGCGGCTTCCGTCATTTCCACCATAAAGGTTGAGCGACCACGCGCTAAGTCGTCACTCGCGCCAATACGCGTGAGGATACGGTCAATAGGACCAATCACCGCGCTCTTAGCTGGGACAAAAGCACCAGCCCAAGCAAGAAGCGTAATCAACGCGACGCTTCGCATATAGGTGGACTTACCACCCATATTGGGACCTGTGATCATTAAGCAGCGTCGTCCTGCCCCCAAACGGCAGTCGTTCGGGACAAAGGTTTCAATCGTGGTTTCAACGACTGGGTGGCGACCTGCCTCAATATCAATCCCAATGCGATTGTTCAGTGTTGGACGCACCCATTGGTGTTCTTTGGCGTGCATCGCAAGACTTGCTAGCGCATCGCTCTGAGCGATAGCTTGCGCAGACTGCATTAAGACGGCGACATAGGGGTTGAGCACTTTAATGAGTTCATCGTAAAGGGCTTTCTCTAAGTCGTTCGCACGTTCTTTGGCACTAATCGCTTTGTCTTCGTATTCCTTTAATTCGGGTGTGATGAAGCGCTCGACGTTTTTTAACGTCTGGCGACGATGGTAGTGCACAGGAACGTCAGGAGCTTGTCCTTTGCTCACTTCGATAAAGAACCCGTGCACGCGGTTATATTCCACACGAAGGGTTGAGAGCCCCGTGGCAGCCTTTTCTCGCGCTTCTAAATCCATCAAGAATTGGCCTGTGTTATCACGAAGAGCACGAAGTTCGTCGAGCTCCGCGTTAAAGCCAGCACGAATCACATCCCCATCACGCAAGAAGGTGGCAGGTTCATCAAGTAGTGCGGCTTCTAAGTGCTCTGAAAGTTCTTCAGGGAGTTCAATCGCGTCTCCTTGTGTGTGGAACCACTCGGACTTCAATTGAGCTAAGAGCGCACGAATGCCTTTTACCGTGGGAAGCGCATCGCGCAGGGCGGCCAATTCTTTAGGACGCACAGAACCCAAGGTAATTCGGCTTGCAATACGTTCAATATCAGGCAGGCGCGAGAGCAGGATGCGCAGGTCTTCTAGAGTGCTGTCAGAGAAAAATTCTTCAATTGCGCTGTGGCGGCTTTCTGCCAGTGCGCGATCACGCAACGGTTCATTGAGCCAGCGCTTTAGGGTGCGAGAGCCCATCCCCGTTTGGCAGTGGTCCAGAATCGAGAAAAGCGTAGGCCCTTTGGTTTCTACTCGAAGACTATCGCTAATTTCCAAATTACGACGGCTAGCAGGATCGATCACCACAAAGTCTTCTTCATGAAGAATCTTGAGGGGTTCGATAAAAGGCATGATGTCGACTTGCGTTTCTTCGGTGTAATCAAGCAGTGCATTCGCAGCAATCAAGACTGCGGGCGCTTCTTCTAGACCAAAGGCATCTAAGTTGTCGACATTGAAAAGCTTTTTGAGCGCTTCCTCACCGTGCTCGCCATCAAAGTGCCATTCGGGCATTGGGGTGATGGTGAGCTCAGGATAATCTTCGCGGAACTGATCCTTCAATTTTTCTGGGACCAACATTTCCGTTGGGGAAATACGAAAGAGTTCACTTGCAAGCGACGCGGCAGGAATTTGGTTTGCCAAGAAGCGCCCGTTACTTAACGTCAACCAGACAAGTCCCCAGGTTTCTGCTTTGCTGTTCAAAGGCGCAACAGAAAGGAGCACCGCGTCGTCCTTTTCAGGAAGAAGCGAAGCGTCCGTGAGCGTCCCAGGCGTAATGATGCGCGAAATACGGCGCTCCATTAAGCCTTTGCCAGGCGTGCCGAGTTGCTCTGCAATCACAATTGATTCACCGAGTTTGACGAGCCGTGCAATGTATTGGTCAAGCGAGACAGCAGGAATCCCTGCCATGGGAATGGGCTCCCCATTTTTCATCTTGCCGCGCTTGGTGAGCGTAATGCCAATTAAACGGTTGGCCTTAATGGCGTCATCGAAAAACGTTTCATAGAAGTCGCCCATGCGAAAGAGCACCAAGGTGTGAGGATACTTTTGCTTGACCTCAACGAATTGGCGCATAGCAGGGGTGAAATCAGTAATCTCAAAAGATTCAATAGAAGGGGATGACGTCATGTTTCTAAACTGGTGAAAGCGATAACAATAACCTTCTATTTTAGCGCATTAGGTCACTCTTCCCAAAAATGCCCTTCGCTTTCTGAGGGCGCAAAAAAAGAGCACGCTTTTTTTAGCGTGCTCTTCAAAATCGACTTCTCGCGAATTATTCAGCTTTAGGAGCTGGGAGCTTGCCAACGAGCGGCAAGAGCTGAGCGAAGATCTTTGGCGTGCCAGCGCAAACCTGACCGCTCTTTAACCAGTTTTCACCGCCTTCGAGGTCGGTGATCAAACCTCCAGCTTCGAGCACCAACAAGCCACCAGCGGCGATATCCCACTGAGACAAGCCACTTTCCCAGAAACCATCGTAGCGACCGCAGGCGAGCCAAGCGAGGTCAAGGGCAGCGGAGCCGGGACGACGGATACCAGCCGTGCGTTCAGCAACACGCATAAAGCTCATCATGTACTGCTTGAAGTTATCCGTACGACGGAAGGGGAAGCCCGTACCGATCAAAGCACGGTTCATATCAATCAAGTTGGAGACACGGATACGGCGGTTATCTAAGAACGCACCCTGACCTTTTTCAGCGTGGAAGAGTTCGTTTTTCGCAACGTCATAAACCACCCCCAAGACCACTTCGTCGCGGTAGAGAAGCGCAATCGAAACTGCGTACTGAGGGACACCGTGCATGAAGTTGAGCGTGCCATCGATCGGATCGATGATCCAGAGGTAGTCACTATTCTTCGGACCAATGCGACCTGCTTCTTCCGTCAAGATAGCGTGAGTAGGATAGGCCTGCTGAAGGCATTCAACGATAACCGCTTCAGAATCACGATCCGCATTCGTGACAAAGTCGTTCACGGCCTTATTGTCGACCTGCAACTGGTCAAGACGAGTGGCTACACGAGAGATTTCGTTGCCGGCTGTACGAGCCGCTTTAATCGCGGTGGAAAGAAAAGGAGATGGCATGGTGTATCTAGAACAATTTCAAAATTCAATTTGAGCGTGAGCTGTGAAGAGTCGAGCTCACTCAAGAAAGCGCCTATTGTACTCTAAGTTTTTAACGGGAGGCGCGAAGAGCGAGGAGGAGAATGAAGGAAGAATGCGCCACAAAGCCTCTCACACGTATACAATATGCGAGTCTTTGCGTGTCAAGAGGATTTCTTGATGTGCGTTTTCTTCACTAAGGAGTAGCCTTCTCATGTCTCAGCCATCGTGGTCTGATCGAATTCGTTTTGTGCTCTGTGAACCAGGCCACCCCGGCAATATTGGTTCTGCGGCACGCGCGATTAAAACCATGGGATTTCACGATTTACGCGTTGTGAATCCTCGTGAAGCGAATTACCGCACCCACGAAGAGGCTGTAGCCTATGCGACGAGCTCAGTAGATGTCTTAGAAGCGAGTCGCTCTTACACGTCGCTCACCGAAGCACTCGAAGGGGTGACCTACGCTTGGGCGTTGACTGGCTACGATCGTGAATTTGGTCCAGCGCTCACTCCTTTGCGTGAAGCGAGTGTGGCAAGCCGCAATTGGCTCGAGCAAGAAGAGGGCGACATTGCCTTTGTGTTTGGCACAGAGCGCAGTGGTCTCACTAACGAAGAAGTGATGCTCTGCCAAGGGTGCATTGCGATTCCTTGTAATCCAGAGAGCCCCAGTCTTAATCTCGCGCAGGCCGTGCAGATTACCACTTATGAAATGCATATGACGCTTTTGGAAGAGAAGGGGCAAAAGCTCTATGACTGGCAGTCGCGCTTCTCGCGTGAAGCCCCAGCGAGCGTGGAAGCGATTGAAGGCTTTTACGAGCATTGGGAAAAAGCAATGATTGCCTGTGGGGTTCATAACCCCGAAAATCCCAAATTCTTGATGCCAATGACGCGTCAACTCTTTGGTCGCAGTGGGTTAACGCAGACCGAAATTGACCTCTTGCGTGGGATTTGTTCTGCCATTATTTGCCCCAAGCGAGAACGCGCTGGGCGCAAAAAGCCGTGAGAAAACGCTAACTTCCTTTAGGCGTGCTATCGTATAGCCGATTGGTGTAGTGCTGAAAATTTCGCACAACGCTCGGGTTTTCTGTCAAAATGGCAGGGAAGATGCATTTTTCAGGTATCTTTACCCCAACCAACGGACTACTCAAAACAATTAAAAAGAGACACTATGTTTGAACGTACAAAAGAATTAATTCAGACCATTATGGATCGCGACCCCGCGGCCAAATCCAAGTGGGAAGTGGTTTTTGCCTATCCTGGATTCCATGCCGTGATGATTCACCGCTTCTCGAGCTGGTGTTGGTTGCAAGGCTGGTGTTCGTTTGGACGTTTCGTCTCTCACGTCGGTCGCTTCTTGACTGGTATTGAAATTCACCCGGGTGCCAAGATTGGTCGCCGTGTCTTTATTGACCACGGAATGGGAGTGGTGATCGGGGAAACCGCTGAGGTGGGTGACGATTGCACGCTCTACCATGGTGTGACCTTGGGTGGGACTTCGCTTACTGAGGGCGAAAAACGCCACCCGACTTTGGGTAAAGGCGTGATTGTGGGTGCTGGCGCTAAGATTTTGGGTGGCTTCCTTGTCGGAGACAATGCTCGTATTGGTTCCAATGCGGTCGTTTTAAAACCCGTTGAAGAAGGGCAGACCATCGTTGGGGTGCCTGGTCGCGCAGTGGGTCAAACGAAGCGTGAACAAGAAGAAGCGCCGAAGTTTGAAGCTTACGCCGTGGATAAGAACGAGATGGACCCCTATATCCTTGCCATCAAAGAGTTGGCTCGTGTGACTGGGGAACAAAACGCCGTGATCGAACAGTTGAACGCTCAGGTGCGTGCCTTGGGTGGCAAGGGTGTGGAAGAACTCCCGAAACTCAATACGCGTAACGTAGGGGTGCCTACGCGCCGCGCTCGTCACCATCGTCAAAAGGATGCTCGTCGTCCAAATCGTGAAAACGAAAAGCAAGGCTAAAAAATCAATTTCTATCGAAAAAAGGAGAACTTAAAAAGTTCTCCTTTTTGTATTAATGCTTCACTTTAGGCGCAACCGTCAGCACCTCTAAGAGTTTCGCTTCGAGCGCAATCACTGTCGCATCGTCTCTGAGCACTGGCGAATCAATCAAGAAGACGTCTTCGACGCGCTCGCCCAATGTGGCAATCTTCGCGGTCTGCAAATTAATCTTGTAGTCGTAGAGCACACGGAAAATCCCGTAAAGCAATCCTGGTCTATCCGTACACACGATGTAGAGAATCCAGGCGTTCCCTCGCTCGTCTGGCGTCAAAGTGACGCTCGGTCGCAGAGGGAAGTGCTGGGAGCGGCGAGAAAGTTTCCCTTGGGCAGGAGCTGGGAGAGGCGTTTCCGAGACAACCGCGGCAGCGAGCCCAGGTTCCAATTTCTTTTGCAATTCTTCAAGCGTATAGCGCTCAAAGCGGTCGGCCACTAAGAACGTATCCAATGCCCAACCGTGACGCGTTGTGTGAACGCGCGTATCAACGACGCTCAACCCTAGTTTCGCGAGATAGGCCACGGCACGCAAGAAGAGCCCTTGGCGGTCAGGCATATAAAGCAAAATCACATAGCCACTTTTGCCCGAGGCTTCCTGCACTTTCACGATTGGCGTTTGCGTGTGCAGGTTGGGGGTGAGTTCCAGCGTATGCCAGATGATTTCTTCAGAGCTGTGGCGCATGAAGTACACCACGTCCAATTCCTTCCAGAAACTGTCGATATCAATCGCAGGGTCTTTTTCCAGAATCTTTGCGCGAGCACTATTGAGACGAAGTTCCATCGCTTCATCCGTGCTACTGCTGTTGCCAGAGAGCATATCCGCGGCGCTATGGTAGAGACGCTCGATGAGTTGCCCCTTCCAAGGCGTCCAGACTTTTGGACTCGTTGCACGAATATCTGCAATGGTCAAAAGATAAAGTGAATCCAAATGTGCCTTATCTTTGACCGTATCGACAAAGCGTTTTACGACGGCTGGGTCTGAGATATCTTGGCGCTGAGCGACCTGACTCATTAAGAGGTGGTAGCGCACCAGAAAGACCATAAAGTCGATATCTTCTTGCTCAAACCCAAAGTCTTTCCCGAAGGCCGCCATCTTTTCAGCCCCAATCAGATCGTGGTGCCCACCTTGTCCTTTACCGATATCGTGAAAGAGTCCGGCAATGACAATACGCCAAGGCTTTTCCACGCTTGCCATGACGTGCGAGCAGTGAGGGTATTCGTGTGCAAACTCGCTTCGCGCAAAGCGACGAATATTACGAATGACGCGTAACGTATGCTGGTCTACCGTAAAGATATGGTAGAGGTCATGCTGCATCTGCCCCACGATGGGACGGAAAGCTGGCAAAAAGCGCCCCAACACGTCCCAAATGTTCATGTCTTTGAGAGCGTGATAGGCGCCCTTTGGCATCGTGAGAATCTGCATAAACATCGCTTGGTTCGCAGGATCCTCACGGAAAGTCTGATCAATCGAAGGCACAGCATGCCAGAGCGCACGCAGCAGACGCGTTGCGTAGCGACCCGTATCAGTGCGGTGGTAGTACTGGTAGAAGGTGCGCAAAATGGCAGAGGGGTCTCGCGTGTAGACTTGGTCGTCCACAATGTCGAGTTCGTCCCCATGCATCACAAAAGCGGGATCTTCAGTGGGCGTCGTTTCTGCTCTCACTTCCCCGAGGATTTTATTCGCGAGGGTTTGCAGTTGAATCACCGAGAGCTGCACCACAGAACGCGCATTGAGGTAGTAGCGCTTCATGAAGGCTTCTGAAGCACGCATTAATTCCGTGGCTTCGTAACCCAACACTTTCGCGAGCTCTTCTTGAATATCAAAAATGAGTCGGTCTTCGTGGCGACCTGTGAGAAGGTGGAGCGCAATACGCCACTGCTTTAAATTCCACCACGCCGCTTTAAGTGCATGGACTTCCTTTTCCGTAATGAGTCCAGCCGTGGCCATGCCTTCCACATTATTGGCAAGGCCTGCGGCTTCTGCGCACCAGAGGAAAACCTGCAGGTCGCGCAACCCACCGGGGCTTTCTTTGAGATTGGGTTCCAGTGCGTAAGGGGAATCTTCAAAGCGATGGTGGCGTCGAGAGAGCTCCAGCATCTTGTTGCGGTAAAAGTCCGCCACATTTAATTTTTCACGAAACTTCTGCCAAGCCTCTTGAGTAAGGGTTTCTGAGCCCCAGAGGTGACGACTTTCTAAGTAGGTGGTGGCAATCGAGACGTCGTTGAGAGCTTCCTCTAAAAATGAGGTGGTATTGCGTACCGAGGCACCCACACTAAGTCCAAATTCCCAAAGTGCGGTCACAAAAGCGGCAATTTTTTCCTGAAAGGCCGTGTCTTCGGTGACGTGGTCAGCGGTGAGCACCAGAAGGTCAATATCCGAAAAAGGAAAGAGTTCATTGCGACCATAACCACCCACCGCGATGAGCGCTAAGTCTTCCGTGGGCAGGGCTTCTCTCTCGCAGAGTGCCTTAATCGCCTCATCCAAAGCGTGGCTATGCGCGAGTAAATACGCATCGGCATTCCGGTCGCTCTGGTACTGCTCAGCTAAGCGTGCACTCGCTTCTTGAAACGAAGCCGCAATGGGCGAAAGAGGACGAGAAGACTTTATCACGAAAATACTCCTGAGTGTGAGGCGGACGAGCAGCTAGAGGATCTTGTTAGTGCCAGAGTTCGCTCTAGCGTTAGTTTTCTTTGGCGCCAAACTGTGCCAACCTGTCGCTCTTGTCATCACGATAAGCGGGAAACGGGTAAGCATCACAAAGAATAAGCGCAAATGCATGCCTAAAATGCGTTTTGCGTCCGCTCCAAACGAGAAGTGGCTAATCTGATCCTTGGGTGTGCGCAGGTGAATCGGCACATTTAAGACTCGTACGCCAAGCCAGAGAAGACGAACGAGCGTTTCCGCGTCAAACTGCATCTTGCGCCCAGGTTTAATACGCGCAAAAAGCTGGTTCACAGCCGCCAGAGGATAGAGTCGATAACCGCAATGCGCATCTGCAATGGAAAGACTGAGTGCATTGAAGTTCGCAAGCCCAGTCGAGATGCGATGCAAGAAGCGGCGCTTCCGATTAAAGGGAGCGCTCTTTTGGCTGTAGCCACAAATCACTTTATCGGGATTGCGACGGGCGAGCTTCAAGAATTGAGGAATCGAGGCTGGATCCATTTGCCCATCAGGGTCAATGGTGATGACGTGCGTATAGTCATCAATCGTGGCTTGCTGGAATCCTGTCATCAAAGCGGTACCCTTGCCACCGTTCACTTTACGATGAATGACGGTCACAAAAGAACAACGACAAAGGTCACAGGCACGATGCGTTTCCTCATTGGAGCCATCGTTGACCAAAATAATCGGCAGATGGAATTTGAGGATCTCCGAGACAACGTCTCTCACCGTATCTGGGTGGTTGTAGACGGGCATGACCACAACAGGGCGAAAGTAAGGAAGCTGTTCACTCATTGACTAGTCGTCTTTTCTAAAAAACTGCGTGCACAAAAGAAGGTGGATTCCTAAAAGGAAGACCTCGAAAAACGAGGTCTTCTTCATAGCTGAGATTGTACTCAAATTGCGTTATTGGAGACGCGAATTTTTCGCAAAAAGCCTTAGGTTTTTACCCGTATCAAAACGCAGGTCTTCGCGAGTGCTTTCAGTGAGCCATTCCCAGAGAAGTGCGTCCGCGTTGCTGTCGAGCGCGGGGAAGGTTGCGGTTGCCTCAACGGCGGTTTTTTCTCGCGCATCAGTGGCCACAAAGGGCCCACGTTCCCAACGCGCTTTAAAGAGGGCATCTTGAGTTTCATCCTGAGCGGCAAGCATGAAATGCCACTCGGGCGCATTCTGGCACTCTTCCCCCGCAATCACCCAAAGAGAAATCGTGCTGTGTTGCGCAATGAGTTCTTGCGCTTTTTCAAGTCCCAAGAGTAGTGGGTGCTCATCATCGTGAAAAACGAGAAGCACATCGGTGGGCGAAAGCGTATGGACAATCTCGGCTAAGCGATTTTCAAAGACTCTTCCCCGGCTCACGACAATCGTGAGTGTGGGAGTAGGAAGGGTAGGGGAGACTTCTTTCCAGCGTTTACCCAGACTAACTGGCGCGGTATTTTCAGTGGCACGATACTGAGCACCTAGAATTTGTACACATTGCAGCACGCTGTGGTCTCCCAAAAAAAGAAAAACGACTCCTTAATTATGCCTCAAAGAAAAACGCTGTCCAAAAAGAAAGGCCACCTCGTCTTGTGAGATGACCTTCAGTGCTAATACAGTGAAGGATTAGCGGTTTTCGGGAAGCTTCCAGCCTTTGACAAAGTCTGGTGGCGCCTGAGTACCTTTACTCACCGTCAAGATGTCGTAACCCGTTTCCGTTACGAGCACCATGTGTTCCCACTGGGCAGAAAGCGAATGGTCTTTTGTGACCACCGTCCAGCCGTCCTTCATCGAGGTGACGTGGTAGCGACCGGCGTTGACCATCGGCTCGATCGTAAAGACCATGCCAGGTTCAAAGACGGGCGTCGGGTTATGCGTTGGGAAGTGGTTCACATGGGGCTCTTCATGAAAGCCCTTACCAATCCCGTGACCACCGTAGTCACGCACGACAGAAATTCCATGCTTATCTGCAAAAGCCTGGCAAGCAATACCGATATCGTTAAAGTGACCACCTGGTCGCACAGCATCAATCCCTGCCCACATTGTCTGGAAGGCAAGGTCAACCATACGAGAGCCAGCAATGGTGGGTTTCCCAACCACGAACATACGGGAGGTGTCCCCGTGGTAGCCATCCTTGATGCTCGTGACGTCGATATTGACAATGTCGCCATCCTTTAATTTCTTGGGACCCGGAATCCCGTGGCAGACCACATGGTTAATCGAAATACAGGTGGTGGCAGGGTAGGGCGTCATCCCTGGCGGCGTGTAGCCCAAGCAAGCAGGAATACAGCCCTGCGAGATGGTGTAGTCGTAAGCGAGCCTATCGAGCTCAGCCGTGGTGATACCAGGCTGAACATAAGGGGTGAGGTAGTCGAGGAGTTCGCCAGCGAGTCGACCAGCAACGCGCAAGCCCGCAATATCCTCAGCGGTTTTAATCGAAATAGCCATTTTTTTCTAACAATCCATTTAGACGTTCCACGAAAAAGCGCGCGATAGAGAGAAGCACACCAAGGACGTCTTTTTGATAAGTGCTCTCTATTCTAATCAATTTGTGAGCACTTCATGAGAAAAGAAAGCGAAAGCATGGTGCTAAGTGGTGAGAAAGTGCGAAAAAAAGAGCATTCGGTAGTTGCAAGAAGTGGGGATAAACCGTATAATTTTGCGCTTTGAGTTCTTCTCAATTTGAGTGAACTCATTCTTTAACTTTTTAGGCTCGGTGTGCCTTAGTCGGCCCCGAGTAAATCCGCGCACGTTCTCTATAACCGAGGTGCCTTCACTTACTGGAGGTTCCCACTGAACGTGTTAGACTTTAAACCTTGGAGAAAATCTCATGGTCAGCATGCGTGAAATGCTTGAAGCTGGTTGCCACTTCGGTCACCAGACCCGTTTCTGGAACCCGAAGATGGGCAAATACATCTTTGGCGCCCGCAACAAGATTCATATCATCAACCTCGAAAAGACGGTTGCCAATTTTGACGAAGCCTGCAAGTTCATTCGTCGCCTCGCCGCTCAGGGTGGCAATGTTTTGTTTGTTGACACCAAGCGTGGTGGTCGCGAAATCATCGCTGCTGAAGCTCAGCGCGCTGGTTGCCCCTACGTTGATCAGCGTTGGTTGGGCGGTACGCTCACCAACTTCAAGACGGTTCGTGGCACGATCAAGCGCTTGAAGGATATGGAACAGCAGATCGAAGACGGCTCTGCCGCTGCTTTGACGAAGAAGGAAGCTCTTGACTTCCAGCGTTCCGTTGAAAAGATGAACAAGTCCATCGGCGGTATCAAGAACATGGGTGGTCTTCCTGACGCCTTGTTCGTGATCGACGTTGGCTATCACAAGATTGCTATCCAGGAAGCCAACAAGCTTGGCATCCCTGTTATCGCTGTTGTTGATACGAATCACAACCCGGAAGGTGTGGACTACGTGATCCCTGGTAACGACGACGCTGCTAAGGCTGTCGCCATCTACGCCAAGGGCATCGCTGATGCAATCCTCGCTGGCCGCGCCGACAGCCAGACCGAAGTGGTCGAGGCTGCTAAGGACGCTGAATTCGTTGAAGTCGAAGAAACGACCGAAGACGAAACGCCGGCTGCCTAATTAGAGGCACTGGAGAGACTGAAATAAGTTTCTCAACCCTATCTCAAGCGGGAGTCGCGACAAGCGTTGCCCCTTCCCCGAGATAGGTGCTTCAGCAAAATGATTGAGTAGTTCGAGAGAATTGCACAAACAGTTTGTGAATAGGGAAGGGGGGGCCGACGCTGTGTCAGTCCCCTTTTCTTCTTGCTGCCGATACTGGCAGGTAACGAATTTATATTTCCCCTTTACTTTTTAGGAGTTTGACATGGCTGTTATTACCGCTGCTATGGTCAAGGAATTGCGCGTTAAGACCGACGCCCCGATGATGGAATGCAAAAAAGCGTTGACGGAAGCTGATGGCGATTTGGCCAAGGCTGAAGAAATTCTTCGCGTGAAGCTTGGCAACAAGGCCACCAAGGCTGCTGCCCGTATCACCGCTGAAGGCGTGGTTGTGGTTTACCTCTCTGAAGACCGCAAGGTCGGTGGCGTTCTCGAAGTGAACTCCGAAACGGACTTCGTGGCTAAGAACCCTGAATTCCTCGAAATGGCTAAGACCGCTGTGGAACTCGTTGTCAAGCAGAACCCGGCTGACGTGGCCGCTTTGGGCGCTTGCAAGGTTGGCGACAAGACCCTCGAAGAAGTGCGTACCGCTCTCGTTGGTAAGATCGGCGAAAACATGACCTTCCGTCGTTTCGCTCGCGTTGAAGCCAAGGGCACGCTCAACTCCTACGTGCACGGCTCCAAGATCGCTGTCTTGGTTGACGTGATCGGTGGTGACGACGAATTGTCCTACGACTTGGCCATGCACATCGCTGCTTCGAAGCCGAAGGCTCTCGACGAAAACGGTGTTGATCCGGAAGCTATCGCTAGCGAACGCCGCATCGCTCTTGAAAAGGCTCGCGAAGCTGGCAAGCCCGAAGCTATGCTTGACCGCATCGCTGACGGTTCCGTCGCTAAGTTCTTGAAGGAAGTCACCTTGGTGAACCAGCCCTTCGTTAAGGACGACAAGAAGACGATCGCCCAGTTGTTGAAGGAACACAACGCTCAGGTCGCTGGCTACACGCTCTATGTGGTTGGTGAAGGCCTTGAAAAGCGTAACGACGACTTCGCTGCTGAAGTGGCTGCTCAGGTTGCCGCTGCTCAGAACGCCTAATTCGCGTCGCGCTCGTGTAGGGTGAATCACTCGATTCACCCACCAAAAGAAGTCCGTTAAAACTCGCATAAATGAGTTGGCGGGCTTTTTTGTGGCTCGGACTTTTGTTTTTTCGCAAATGCCCCTCATCTAACTACGGAGAAATACCGAGATATCCCCTATAATGAAGAGATTTTAAAATTTACCCGGCTCACGGGGAAGACAAGATTTTTCAGAAGTAGCGACCTGCCTCACTTTCGGAGAAAACGCAATGGAATCGACAACAGAAGTGGCAAAGCCAGTTTATCAACGTATTTTGCTCAAACTTTCGGGCGAAGCCCTGATGGGGGAAGATCATTTTGGGATTAACCGTGATGTTCTCTCTCGCATGGTTTCGGAAATTAAAACGGTGGTCGAACTTGGCGTCCAAGTCGGTATTGTCGTTGGTGGCGGGAACATTTTCCGCGGTGTCGCTTTAGGCGCCACGGGGATGGACCGTGCAACAGGTGACTACATGGGGATGCTCGCGACGGTGATGAACGCCATGGCCTTGCAAGACGCTTGCCGCAACAATGGCGTGGAAGCACGTGTGCAGTCCGCTCTTCACATCGAACAGGTAGCTGAACCCTATATTCGTGGGAAAGCATTGCGTCACTTGCGCTTGGGTCGCGTGGTGATTTTCGCGGCGGGTACTGGTAACCCCTTCATGACGACCGATACGACAGCTGCCTTGCGTGGCGCTGAAATTGGTGCTGAAATCGTGTTGAAGGCAACGAAGGTGGACGGCATCTACACAGCTGACCCGAAGTTGGATCCTAATGCGACGATGTTTGAACAGTTAACCTTCGACCAGGCCTTGCATGCCAACTTGAAGGTGATGGACGCGACGGCTTTCGCACTTTGCCGCGAACAAGGTCTGCCTATTAAAGTCTTCAACATCAATAAGAAGGGCGCCTTGCGTCGTGTGGTGTTGGGGGAAAACGAGGGAACTTTAGTTCACTCTTAATCGCGCTTTCTCGCTAAAATAGATAAATAGCCTGTGCAAAACGACAACGAGTTCTAAAGACCACAGGCATGACACACTTTCGGTGAGTGCTCATAATTGGCACTCACCCCAACCAAATCCGGGAAGATGTTTTCCCATGATGGAGTTTTAATTTATGACAGTTTCTGAGATTATCAGCCAAATGCAGCACAAGATGGGTCGCACTGTGGAAAGCACCCGTGAATCCTTCACCAAGATTCGTACGGGCCGTGCTTCGACGGGTTTGCTCGACCACATCATGGTCGACTACTACGGCAGCCCCACGCCGCTCAATCAGGTGGCTCAGTTAGGTGTGGCTGATGCTCGTACGTTGACCGTTCAGCCTTGGGAAAAGAAGATGGTCGCTGTGGTGGAAAAGGCCATTCGCGAATCTGATTTGGGCTTGAACCCGGCCACGAACGGCGACGTGATCCGTTTGCCGTTGCCCCCGCTCACCGAAGAACGTCGTCGTGAATTGACGAAGGTTGTTCGCAGCTTGGGGGAAGACTCCAAGGTGGCTATCCGCAACTTGCGTCGTGATGCTAACATGGCTTTGGAACACCTCCAGAAGGATAAGGAAATTAGCGAAGACGAAGAACGTCGCGCTAAGGACGAAGTCCAGAAGGTGACTGACCGCTACATCGCTGAAATCGATAAGGTCGTCGCTGAAAAGGATAAGGAAATCATGACGGTTTAATCGTCCGCTGTTTTTTGAGAAGGGCGCTTTCTAGCAATGGAAGGCGCTTTTCCTTTATCTAGAAACGGAAAAGCCCGCGAAGAAAAATTCTCGCGGGCTTTGAACTTAGTAGCCTAATTATTTAAAGAGCTTTGCGACGGTGTCTTGAGCAAAGACTTCTTGCTGCTTAATCAATTCAGCAAGTTCCTTGTTGTCTTTAAAGTCCATCGACAAGCCAGCTTTTTCATGCGCGACGATGTTACCCGGATCCTGCATCGTCTTCTTGAAGGCATCCACATAGAAGTCGATTACGTCAGCAGGCGTTCCAGCGGGAGCAACGAGTGCACGAGCGGAACCATACCAGTCACCGTAGTAGCCTTGTTCAGCTAAGGTCGGGACGTCGGGCAACTCAGCAATACGCTTCGGGCTAAAGACCCCGAGAATACGGAATTTGGCGTCATCACCCTTAATGAAGTTCGCCACGTCAGCCACCTTCGCGCAGGAGAAGTCGACTTCGCCTTGACGCAAGCGGAGCAACTGGTCAGCCGTACCGCCGTAAGGAATCGCTTTGTATTTGAAGCCTGCGGACTGCGCGAGCAATTCTGCTGCAATATGGTTCGAGGCTTTGCGACCGTTCGTGGAGGCACGAATACTGGGGTTAGCCTTAGCCGCGTCCACCAAGTCCTTCAGCGTCTTATAGGGAGAATCCGCACGCACGACTACTACGCCTGTTTCCGTGAGGTGATTCACGATCGGGACGATCTTTGCAGTACTGAAAGGAGCGCCAGGCATGGCAGCGAAGGTGGTGAAGGTGGGAAGGTTGATAAAGCCAATCGTGTGGCCATCGGGTTTGGCTTTGGTGAGTTCGGTCCAACCGATCTTACCGTCAGCGCCAGGCAGATTATTGATGATCAGTGTCTTACCTACAAACTTTTCTGCTTCAGAAGCAAGTAAGCGTGCCCCGGTGTCGGTGCCAGAACCGGCTTTGTAGGCGACGATGACGGTAACGTCAGTCGTTGGAGCCCAAGCCGATGCAAGAAGCGGCATCGATAAGGCAGCCACAGCAAAAAGTGAAAGCAGTTTTTTTGACATGGTAGAGATTCCTATAGAAGGTGGTCAAAAATGGACAGCTAAAACGCACATGGTCGGGGAACGTGAGCGGGTAGCGGTCATCGTCATCATGGGCGAAAGAGGTGGCGCTGTCAACGAGCAGGGCCTCTCTAATCGCGCTTTTTCGGGGAAAACCCCACAATGAATCAGAGATTGGGCGTAACGAGGTGTAAAGAAAAAGGTCACATCCGAGCAATGCGAATGTGACCTGAGAAAAGAAGTGGGGAGGAATTAATGGTCGCCTTTCAAGCGATTTTCCCAACGTTCCATCAAGAGAGGACTCAAGACGCCTAAGACGCAGAGTGCGATCATGATCCAGCAGACTGGCGTTGAGAAGAGAATCGTCCAATCCCCATCACTCAAGAGAAGTGAGCGACGAAGGCCATTTTCGCCAATCGGGCCCAAGATAAGCCCCAAGACGATAGCGGCAACGTTCAAGCCAAACTTACGCACCAAGAAGCCAATAACGCCAAAAATCAGCATGATCACGACTTCCACGATGCTGTTGTGAATGGCGTAGGAACCCACTACACAGAGAATGAAAATGGAAGGAATCAGGATGGCGTCCGAAATACGCGCAATGTTTGCAAACGCGCGGCAGCCGAGCATCCCAATTGCGAGCATCGCGAACTGCACGAGCACAAAGCCAGCAAAGAAGGTGTAGGTCATGCTTGCGTGCGTCGTGAAGAGTTCGGGTCCAGGTTGCAGGCCGTGAATAATAAGACCACCCATCAGCACTGCGGTCACGCTTTCGCCAGGAATACCCAAGGTGAGGGTTGGAATCAAAGAGCCACCCGTCACAGCGTTATTGGCTGCTTCAGAGCCCGCCACACCTTCAATTGCGCCATTACCAAAGTCTTCCTTATGTTTAGAGAAGCGACGCGCTTCGTTGTAGCCCATAAAGCAGGCGATCGAAGCACCAGCACCCGGCAAAATCCCGATGATATTCCCAATGATCCAAGAGCGAATCATCGTGGGGCTCAAGAACTTAAAGTCAGCCCAAGAGATCCCGAGGCGTTCTTTGAATTTCACTGAGCGGTTACGCTTCACAATACGTTCTTCAGCCAAAATCAGCACTTGCGACATGGAGAAGAGACCGATCAGGGCGCAGGTCACGTCTACGCCGTTATAAAGCGTACTCTGACCGAACATGAAGCGCTCGACGCCTTCCATCGGGTCCATCCCAATGGTGGAAATCAGGAGCCCTAAAACGCCCGAAATCAAGCCTTTGAGAAGCGACTTCGAGGAAACGCCAGCAATCACCGTGAGACCGAAAATCGAAAGCCAGAAGTATTCTGGGCTCTTAAATTTGAGCGCAATTTCTGATAAGACAGGCGAGAGGAAGTAAAGAGAAATACAGCTTAAAAGCCCGCCCACGAAACTTGCGATACACGCCACACTCAATGCTTTGGCCGCTTGCCCTTTGAGAGTGAGCTGATAGCCTTCAATAGCGGTAGCAGCAGAAGCTGGGGTGCCAGGCGTATGAATCAAAATCGCGGAAATCGAACCCCCGAAAATAGCACCGCAATAAATCCCGCCCAAAATGATCAAACCCGTAGCTGGATCCATCCCGAAGGTGACAGGCAGAAGGAGCGCCACACCCATCGCGGCCGAGAGCCCAGGTAAGCAACCAATGGCAACCCCTAGAGCCGTTGAGGCGAGCATGGCGATTAAGTTAATCGGTGTCAGGGCATGAATAAAGCCAGCGCCCATTAAAGATAAGGTTTCTAGCATGATTCAGCCCCCTTAATCAAAGAGAACGCCGTGTGGGAGCGGCACCTGTAAAAAGAGCGAAAAGACCGCATAGACAAGCGCTACCAAGGCCACAATCGCTAAGAGGATGTGGAATTTGGGCACCTTCAAGAAAAGCATCGTTCCAATCAAATAAATGGCGGCAGCGAGGTAGTAGCCCACGGTGTACATCAACACCAAAAAGAGCACACAGCCTGCGATGACGCCGAAAAATTGAAGGAATTGGAAATCTTTAAAGATGACAGGGAGGTCGTTTTCGATGGTCTTGGTGCGCATCCATTTCATTGTGGCTTGCCCCAAATAAAGTGTATTAAGGACAGCTAAAGCGATGATGAGCCCTAGAGGGTAGGTCTGTGCTTCAGGAGGAAGCTCAACCGTCATGACATAGAAGAAAAGCGCAATGGCATAGATCGCGCCTACTACAGCAAAGTCTGATTTTTTCACGATAATTCGGTCTAAGGAAGGTCAAAGACGCTTACATTGTGAAGGGCAAGCGCTGGAACGTCAAGTGTGAAAACCCGAATAAAGATCTGATTTTTTTGCGCTAGCTCTTGTTAGCACTGAAAAAAGGACTTGACCACAGAGGCAAAAATTGGTAGGGGAGAGCACGTGAGGAGGCTTTCCCTGGAACTCCAGAGGAAGGCGGTCAGCTTCAAATTTCTTTAGCCGAAAGAACTAGAAACGCTTTTTTGTGCGAGAGTTGCTTCTTACCTATAAAATAACTTTCACCTCAGAGGCTTTGTCCTCTCATTTTTTTCTCTTTTTTTCCTCTGCGTACGATGACAATCTCGCCACTTCCTCATCACGTCGCCATCATTATGGACGGCAATGGCCGCTGGGCTAAAGCTCGCCTTCTGCCTCGTGCTGCGGGGCATCGTCGTGGCGTGAGCGCTCTGGAATGTATCACCGAGAGTGCTGCAAGAGCAGGGGTGAAAGTGCTTACCGTTTTTGCCTTTTCTTCTGAAAACTGGGCGCGCCCCAAGGCGGAAGTCACGATGCTCATGAAGCTTTTTGCGAGTTCGCTTAAAGACTGGGCTCAACCCTTGAAAGAGGCTGGTGTAGCGCTTCGTGTCGTGGGGGACAAAACCGCGTTTTCCGACGAATTAAACGAAGTGATTGCTGATACGGAGCGCGAAACCGCAGATGGCACCCGCATGACGCTTAACGTGGCCGCGAACTACGGGGGTCGTTGGGACATGATTCAGGCCACAAAAGCCGTGCTCGCTAAAGGAAAAGAGCTAACTCCTGAAGCGATTGAGGCAGAACTCACAGTGCCTGCCGTGGATTTGATGATTCGCACTGGGGGTGAGTACCGTATCTCGAACTTCCTCTTGTGGCAAAGCGCCTATGCGGAGATTTTTATTTCCGACGTGCTCTGGCCCGAATTTAACGAAGCGAATTTCTTACAGGCGCTCACCTGGTACTCTCAGCGCGAACGTCGTTTTGGACGCACGAGTGAGCAGCTCGAGCAAACGGGAAACTGATTTTTCTATAGAAGGTGTCTAAATTTAGGCACCTTTTTTCTTGACGAAAATCTCTTTCAAAGCACCTCTACGCAAGGGTTTTCACGCAAAAAACTCCTCTTTGGCGCGGAAAAGCTTTTCTATCTCTTCTCCTTTTCGCTAGAATAAAGGTGCACAAAAGTGGGAATCGCTTTTGTGAATGACGAGAAAGGACCCGCTTTTTGGGAGGTGCCTTTCCCGACGACCCCATTTTTAGACAATCCTGGGACGCGAAATCCCATAGGACAGAGGATTCAGATTTATGTTGCTCACGCGTGTGATTACGGCAGCCGTGCTGTTGGTCGTTTTGATGGTGTCCATTTGGATGGGACCATTAGCCTTCGGCGGTGTGATGGCGATAGCCTTTGGTGCGGCACTTTATGAATGGTTGCGTATCGGTGGCTTGGGCGCTCGTCCAGCTCTGCTCGTTTCCGTGGTGGAAATGGCTACACAATTCTCCATCTACTGGGCTGGCGGCTTAGAGCGGATGAATTGGTTCCTCCTTGTGATGAACGGCTTAGTGATGATCGCTTGGTTCATCATCTTCATCGCTGAACTCATGCATCGCACCACGGGCTTTAACGTTTCGCAACGCCAGTGCCTTTGGGCTGCGGTGTGCTTTGTGCCCGCCACTTACCTCTCCATGCTTTACCTCTACCAGATTGGCGACTGGGTCTTAGTGCTCTCCGTCTTCTTGATCGTGTGGGGTGCGGATATTTCCGCTTACTTCTGCGGTCGCGCTTGGGGTCGTCATCCGATGGCACCTGCGATTTCGCCAAAGAAGACCATGGAAGGCGCAGTGGGCGCTTATGTGATCGTGGTGATTTTCTTCCTCTTGACCTACGTCTTCTGCGATCAGCCTAACGTCTTTACGAATTACGTGTTTGACCACTTGGGTCTTGGTGTCGGTATCCTGCTTCTCTTGTGGTTGGTGGCCTTGTCGATTTCGGGCGATCTTTGGGAATCGATGTTAAAGCGCTTGGTGGGCATTAAGGATTCTTCCAATTTGCTTCCTGGCCACGGTGGTTTCTTTGACCGCTTGGACGCCTCGCTCCCTGTGTTGCCAACGGCGACCTTTATCGTGCTATGGATTAACATGATTCACTAAAAGCACGTTTGGCTCAAGTACAATAAAAGGACTGTCTCGTTTTGTAGATGGTCCTTTCTTTTTCGGTCTTTTTTTGGAGTACGGCATGGCCGCAGAAGCCACTTCTCAGTCTGAAGGCGCAATCCCTTTAGTGCCCGCTTTAGCATCAGGGGAAATCCATCGCGAAGAAATCGTGGTAAAGCATTCTCGCTTTATCGTGACGCTTGCGCGTGTTTCGGACCCAGAAAGTGCTAAGGCTTTTATTGCTCGTATCCGAGAAGAACACCGCACAGCAACCCACAACTGTTGGGCGTATGTCGCAGGGCCCGCGGGTGACAGCGCCTTTGTGGGGTCAAGTGACGATGGGGAGCCACAGGGGATCGCTGGTCGCCCGATGTTAACGACGTTGCTCTACAGTGGGGTGGGCGAAATCGTCGCGGTTGTCACGCGCTACTTTGGTGGCACGCTTCTTGGCACAGGTGGGCTCGTTCGCGCCTATCAAGGGGCGGTGAAAGCAGGGCTAGAAACCCTTCCCACGAAACCCATGGAAACGGGGGTGCGCGTTTTGGTGAGCGTGGGACCAGAATGGATTAGCGCGGTCGAGCATCAAGTGCACGTAGCAGGTGGTCGCGTGGTAAGCACTGACTTTCGTTATGACGCCTCTTTTGAACTGAGTATTCCAGAAGAAAACGTTGAAGCCTTTGAGACGAAATTGACGGACCTCACCTCGGGAGATGCACTCGTTGAGCGGCTCGACGAAGAATGAGATCGGACTTGAGATCGCGTCTCATTAACAATTCCTCACATTCTCCACTTCTTAACAATCGAGTTTTCTCGTCTTTGCAATTTCCTGATAAATGATTTTTTGACAAAGGCGATAAACTTCCTCTCAACGATCTAGAGAGGAAGAAAGTGCTTGATTTTCTTACCTTTTTTCGTCTCTTTCTTTTTTTCAGTCTTCTCTCTGCGGAACGCTTTTTCTGCAGAGAGCTTTTTTCAGCCTGCAAAAACGCTTTTCTTTTGCAAGGTGAAAACTGGAGTTAGACAAATCATGAATACCGCTTTTAAATTGCTCATCGCAGCAACTTTTGCCACGACACTTGTAGGATGCGCCAATATGCCTGATACCGTGAAAGACGCCAACGCAGCCGCCGTTTCTGAAGACCACTTCGCCACGACCGATATCGTCGGGAAAGACGTGACGTACCACGTGGTGAATCCTGATCCGATTTTCAATGCTTGTCCTGTGTTAATCACGAAAAACGGAAAGGGCTTCTTGGTGGATACGCAATTCTCCAAAGCTGATGGAGATAACTTGGTCGCCTTGGCTCGTGCCAAAGGGATCGACATCACCACGATCTACATTTCCTTTAGCGACCCAGACTTCTACTTTGGGCTTGACCAAGTTGTGAAGGCCTTCCCGAAGGCAAAAGTGTTAGCCACACCTGCAACGATTGCCCGCATTCGCGCGAGCTACCCCACGAAGCTTGAAGTTTGGAAGGATACGCTGAAAGAAAATACACCAGACAGCATGGTGCTCCCAGAAGCGCTTCAAGGCAACACCATCAACTTTGAAGGCGATGTTTTTGAAGTAGTGGGGTCCGATACAAAGCGCCCGACGCTCTTTAACGCGAAAGACAAAGTGCTCTTAGGTGGTCCATTGGTGAACGGTCCAGAACATCTCTTTATGGCCGACGCGAAGACGCTTCCCAACATGCAAAAGTGGGTCGACGCCTTGGAAGAATTAAAGAGCTTCCACCCTGCCTTTGTGCTTCCAGCACACAGCGCTGAGGTGAAGGACTTCGATCCGAGCAATATCCAGCGCAATATCGACTACATCCGTGCGTTTATGGACGTTGCCAAGCACGCCAAGACGAGCGAAGAAATCATGAAGGCGATGCGCGCCAAGTTCCCGAATTTGGCTGACGGGTCGCTCGAGATGAGTGCTCAGGTGGTGTCTGGCGAAATGGATTGGGAACCGTTTGATTTGCCGTAATCCTCTCAAATCGACATAGCAAGAGGTGCTGATGCTCTAAGGAGCGTCGGCACCTTTTTTAGCTTTAAAAAACGGTGAAAGAGTATGTCTCTTGCCTATTTTTAAGGCAAATTTTACAGAAAGTGAGTAGGATCATGTGCTTCAAAATCGATTAGTTTGTTTTAGTGAAATTTTTGAGGCAGGAGCATCGTCTGTGCGATTTGCGATTTTCTACTCAGTGATAGTGCTCGTGGTGATTTGGCGCTATCTCATTCCTCTCAAAATTGGCCGTGGGGCAAAGATTTTTGCGGGACTCTTGATGTGGGTACCGCTACTGATGCAATTCTGGTTGCTCTCTAAGGGCGGGCTCGCTAGCCCAGAAGTCCCCCGTTGGGCATTGATTACCTTTAATGTCCTCTCGCTCACCCTCGTCTTTGTGGCGATTCTCGTTATTGTGCGAGAAGTCTTTATTTTCGTGAGTGTGCTTGCTGGGCGTAGCGGAGAGCGTGCTCACCAGGTGATTCAAAAAGATAAGCGCGTGGCGCTTGGAATGCTTGCTGTCACGGGCGGTTTGGCAAGCTTTGGTGTGAGCCAAGGGATTTCAGTGGCGCGTGTGGTAAAGCGCGATATGCCCATTGCCAATTTGCCTGATGCACTTGAAGGGTTCACCATTGTGCAGCTCTCAGACTTGCACGCCTCAGCGCTTCTTCGTGAACCGCATATGATGGCGGTGATGGAGCGCGTTAACGCCTTGAACCCTGATCTTATTTTGATCACCGGGGACGTTGCCGATGGGTTTGTCACGCGTCGCGAAAAGGACGTTGCTCCCTTGGCGCAATTGAAAGCTAAGTTGGGGGTCTTTGTCTGTGAAGGAAATCATGAGCACTATGTGGACTATGACCACTGGGTGCAAGAATTCCCACGTATGGGCTGGCACTTCTTGCGTAACGCTTCGGAAACGGTCACCTATAACGGCGCTCAGTTGACGATTGGTGGTGTTACCGACCCAATGGCCAAGCGCTTTGGTCGCGAAATGCCTGATGCGAAGAAAGCCTTTGAAAATGCTCCCGAAGTGGGTCCTCGCATTTTGATGGCGCATCAGCCCAAGCCCACGCCAGAGTACCGAAAAGAAGCGCGCTTTGATGTGGTGCTCTCGGGGCACACTCATGGCGGACAAATTCGCGGGATGGACCGTGGCGTTGCCTTCTTAAATGGGGGATTTGTCTACGGGTGGTATCCGCTCGAAGGGGGCTCGAAACTCTATGTCCATTCGGGCACCGGGCTCTGGAACGGGTTTGCGATTCGTTTGGGTGTGCCAAGCGAAATTGTGCTCTTCACGCTCAAGAAGGCTTAAATCTCTTTACGAAAGAAATGGGAGGTCGTGGAAAACGCGGTCTCCTTTTCTTTTCTGAGATGGACTAGAATTAAAGGACTTTTCTTTCACTTGAGAGCGTGTGTGCTAAGCACCGACTCTCAAATTTATTCATGAAGCTGAATTTCTTATGACTCAACCCATTACGCTCTTAGGGGCTACAGGCAGTATTGGTCGCTCCACGCTCGACGTGGTCGAACACTACAGTGACCGTTTCCATATTCACGCCATTGCGGGAGGCAATCGTGTGGATGAACTCGTTGAGGTTGCCGCGCACGTTCACCCCAAGCACGTGGTGATTGCGAACCCTGTGCTCGAAGGCGAATTGCGTGAAAAGCTCTCCGCCGCGGGTTTAACGAGCGTAAATGTGGGGGCGGGCGAAGCCGCTGTGGCAACGCTTGCGTCCGACCCAGAAACGGAAGTTGTGGTTCAAGCGATTGTGGGGGCGGCTGGAGTTGCACCAACTTTTGCCGCAGCCAAGGCAGGGAAGCGCTTACTTCTTGCCAACAAAGAAAGCGTGGTCTGCGGTGGCGCTCTTTTGATGCGCACGATTAAAGAGCATGGGGCAGAACTTTTGCCAGTTGACAGTGAACATAACGCCATTTTCCAGTGCCTGGTGGGTGCAACCCCCAAGGCTCGCGCTGAAGCGCGTTTGCTTTTGACCGCTTCGGGTGGTCCCTTCCGTGGTTGTAAAGATTTAAGTGGCATTACCCCCGCACAAGCTGTGGCGCACCCCCGTTGGAAGATGGGGCGCAAGATTAGTGTTGATTCGGCCACTCTCATGAATAAAGGCTTAGAAGTCATTGAAGCACGTTGGCTTTTTGACTTTACGCCCGACCGTATTGATGTCGTCGTGCATCCAGAAAGCATTATTCACTCTGCTGTGGAATACGCCGATGGCGCGGTGATTGCCCAGTTGGGGACTGCCGATATGCGTGAACCAATTGCGTACTCTCTTGGCTGGCCAGAACGTATGGACGGGCACGTGAAGCGCTTGAAGCTCGCTGAAATTGGGAAACTCACCTTTGAAGAGCCTGATCTTGAAACCTTCCCGCTTCTTTCTCGCGCTTATAGCGTGCTGCGAGCAGGGGATGCGTCTTCTATTGTGCTTAACGCTGCCAACGAAATTGCCGTGGGCGCTTTCTTGGATCGGGGCCTTCCCTTTACGAGCATCGTGAAAGTGGTGGACTGGGCACTTGAACATATTCAGGCACCGCTGCCCAAGAGTGTGGACGATATCATCGCGCTTGACCGTGAAGTTCGCGTGCGAGCGGCAGACTATGTGGCTTCGTTGCCGCAAGAAGCCTAAGACGCATACACGGGAGAAAGCATGTTTTTAATTTCCTTAATTGCCTTTTGTATCATCATTGGCGTTGTCGTCACCATTCACGAAGGTGGCCACTTCTTAGCCTCGAAATACTTTAACGTCAAGGTCTATAGCTTCTCGGTTGGGATGGGCCCTGTGCTCTTTTCTCGCAAAAAAGGCGAGACGAGCTACGAAATCCGCGCCTTCCCGATTGGCGGCTTTGTAAAGCCGTTGTCCTTAGACATGGACGAGGCCAAGACTTTAAGCGATAAAGAACGCGCTCGTGCACTCGATGCGCAAGCGCGCTGGAAGCGCATCATCATTTATCTCGCAGGTCCCTTTGCTAACCTCATTTTGGCTTGGGTTTGCTGGAGCATCGTCGGGATGACGGGCGTGGCGGACTTTTCGCTTAATATGGGAAATCCTCCTCCTCAAACGCAAGCCGCGCAGATGGGTATTGCTGAAGGGGACCGTATTGTTGCCGTCAATGGCCGTCCTGTGATGGGGTACTCTGAAACCAATACCCTCCTGATGAACGAATTGGGCGAAGAGATCACTTTCCGCTTTGAGCGCCATAATGGGATTTTTGAGCGCACTGTTTCGCTTCACGGGATGACGCTCTCAGATGTCGCCAAGTGGCCGATTTTGGCTAAGCTCGGCTTTGTGCCTGAACTCAAAACGCCGATTATTCGCAACGTCCTTCCTAATAGTCCCGCTGAAAAAGCAGGGCTTGAAGGGCAAGAGCGCGTCTGGGTCATTAATGGCGAGGCGATGGAAACCGTCAACCAGGCGGTCAACACGATTCGTGAGGCTGGCGGGCGCGAAATTACCTTGACGGTAAGCCCCTTTGAAGAACCGAACGAAAGAGAAGACGTAGTCGTCACACCTCGCCAAGCCGATGGGGGTCGCTGGCAGATTGGGGTCAATCTGAGCGGAATGCCTGAAGTGATTGAGGTGAAATACAACCCGCTCGAGACGGTCGTCAACAGCTATCAGCGCGTGGTGATGTTCTTGGAATTGAATGCTCAGGCCATCCGTGCGATGATTTCTGGCACCGCAGATACCAGAGAAATGGTGCAGGGACCTGTGGGCATGGCAAGTGTGGCTGGGAAAGCCGCCGTAGCTGGGTTTAGTACCTTCCTTGATACCATTGGGATTTTCTCGTTGGCCATTGGCTTTATGAATTTAATTCCAATTCCGATGCTCGATGGGGGTGAAGTGATGGTCTTGGCGGTGGAGAGCGTGATTCGTCGCGATTTACCGCAAAAGTTGCGTGATGTGTTAAAGATGACGGGTCTCTTTATCGTGCTCGCCTTGATGGTCTTTGCGCTCACTAACGATCTGGCTAAACTTCTCTAGGACTAGGTGCAAGGCGTAGGCGAAATACCTTAATTTTTAGGAAACTTTTTCAAAAAAGCGAAGGAAAAAACGCTTCTTATGAGAAAACTCCTAAAAAATGCTATTGATCCTATGAAAAGTCCTAGTACAATTGAGGAACATGTGCTTAAGGGCAAAAAAACCTTAAGCTCGATAGTGAAAGTTTGAGCGAAAGAGGCTGCGCTTTCAGAAAGGAGCAGTTTCTTTTTAGCTAACTCGTTATTGAAGAAACGCACTGCGGTAAGGGCAGGGCGTTTGGGTAAAAATCTTTAAGAGAGAGTGAATTTTGAAGCACAATCTGACTAAAGTAGCAGCAGGCGTTTTGTCTGCCTTGATGTGTGCCGAAGGCGCTTGGGCGTTTGTCATCTCTGACATTCGTGTCGAAGGGATTCAACGTACTGAGCCTGGTATCGTGTTTTCCCATTTGCCTTTCCGCGTTGGTGACGATTATACCCCTGAAAAAGGGACGCGTGCCATTCGTATGCTTTACCGCTCTGGCCTCTTTAAGGACGTCAACCTCACGCAGGATGGCTCCACGGTGGTGGTCTCTTTGGTGGAACGTCCGGCTGTGGCCACGATTACCACTCATGGGATTAAGGTCTTTGATAAGGCCGCCGTTGAAAAGAGCTTACGCGATGTGGGCTTAGCCGAAGGTCGTATTTTCGACCAGTCAACGCTTGAACGTGCTGACCAGGAATTGCGCCGCCAGTATTTGGCTCGTGGTTTTTATGGCGTGAACGTCAAGACCACCGCTACGCCACTTGAACGTAACCGCGTCGGCATCACGATTGACGTTGACGAAGGCCGCGCTTCTTCCATTTCCTCCATCCGTTTTGTGGGCAACAAGGTCTACGACAACGACGATTTGCTCGACTTGATGCAGTTGGGTACGCCTAACTGGTTTAGCTGGTACACCAAGCGTGATCTCTATAGCCGTGAAAAATTGGCGGCTGACTTGGAAACCATTCGCTCCCACTATTTGGACGCTGGCTACTTGGACTTCAAGTTTGACTCCGTCCAGGTCTCGATCTCCCCGAACCGCTCTGACGTGTTCTTGACGATCAACATGACCGAAGGCGAACCTTACACAATTTCTGGCTCGAAGTTGCAGGGTGACCTTTTAGGGTTGGATGATGTCTTCACGCCAATGCTCACCTTAAAAGAAGGGAGCACCTATAACGCTTCTGAAGCCAACGCTGTGGCTGAAGCCATTAAAGATAAGCTTTCTACCTTGGGTTATGCATTCTCCCAAGTGACGCCCAATCCGATGACGAACCCCACAGACCATAAGGTCGAAGTGGTCTACACCGTGGACCCGGGTCGTCGTGCTTATGTGCGTCGTGTGAATATTTCCGGTAACAACCGTACGCGCGACGAAGTGATTCGTCGTGAAGTGCGTCAGTACGAGGCCGCTTGGTTCGACAGCGACAAGGTGAAGGTCTCTCGTGACCGTATCGACCGTTTGGGCTTCTTTGACTCCGTGACGGCTGAACCAGTGCCTGTGCAGGGCACGCGCGACCAAGTGGACTTGGACGTGAAGGTGCAAGAACGTGCGACGGGTTCGGTCTCCTTGGGTGCTGGTTACTCCACCTCTGAAGGGATCGTGCTCTCTGGCGGTTTCGCGCAGAATAACCTCTTTGGTACCGGTAAGTCCTTACAGGTTGACTTGAATACGTCGAAGTCTCAGCGTACTTACGCCGTGAGCATTACGGAACCGTATGTGACTCCGACTGGCATTTCTCGTACGTGGGACGTGAGCGACCGCCGTGTGGACTTGAATAAGTTGGACGTCGCGGACGTGAAGTACGAAACCGGTGCTGCCGCGCTCTCCTTCGGTATTCCGTTTACAGAATATGACCGCGTCTTCTTAGGTGGCCGTGTGGAATCGACGAAGGTGTCGGTGAACGACAACTCCCCGCAGCGCTATAAGACCTACGTGGAAAAATTCGGTAAGAATCCGTGGTCTGTTGCTGCAACGATCGGTTGGGCTCGTGACTCTCGTGACAGCTCCTTGGCTCCGAACCGTGGTGTGTATCAGCGCTTGAACGGTGAAATTGGGTTGCCGGGTCTCGATATTGAATACTACAAGTTCACGTATCAGTACCAGCACTACTGGCCTGTTACGAAGAACTTAACCTTGGCCTTTAACGGTCAGGTGGGCTACGGTGACGTGTACGGCAAGACCGACATGTTCCCGTTCTTTAAGAACTTCTACGTGGGCGGCATTGGTTCCGTGCGTGGCTTTGAATCGGGCTCCTTGGGACCGACGGAATCGGATCCGGGTAACTACAGCTCTTCAACGAACTACCTCGGGGGCGACCGTATGATGAACGCCTCGGTGGAATTGTTGGCTCCGCTCCCGGGTGGAGACCGTACGTTGCGTATCTTCACGTTCTTGGATACGGGTTACGCTTGGGGTTACAAGGGTACGCGTGTCAATGGTGTGATGCAGTACGAACGCCAGCCGATCGACTTTGGCGATCTGCGTGTTTCGACGGGTATCGGTATTGCCTGGATCTCGCCATTAGGGCCGTTGAAGTTCTCCATCGCCTATCCTTTGAAGAAAGAAGAAGGCGACAAAACGCAACGCTTCCAGTTCCAGATCGGTACTGGTTTTTAATCAACGAGGTTGGTGGGGCGTGTCGCGCCGACATGCCCACTCGGGCTACAATAGCGAAGAGTTACCACTTCAGACGGGATGCCCGGTTTGTGCGGAGTGTCCCGTTTTTCGTTAGGAGAGACAATGAAAAAATCTGTCTTAGCAGCTTTGGCTGCCGTGGTGTTATCAACGAGTGTGTTGCCTAGCGTGGCGAGCGCAGACGATCTGCGTATTGCTGTGGTGAGCATGGAGCGCATTTTGCGTGATACGAAGTCGGCCGCTATCGCAAGCGAACGTCTTAATGAAGAAGCTAAGCGTCGTCAGGACGAAGTCGATGCGCTCACGAAGCGCTTTAAGCAGCGTCTTGAAAATTTTGAAAGCAAGTCGGCGAGCATGAGCGAAACGGATCGCTTGGCTGAGCGCCGCGACTTAGCGGAAATGGAACGCGATGTGACGCGTCGCAGCCGTGAAGCGCGTGATGAATTCAACCAGCGCCGCTTGGAAGAAGTGCAACTTCTTCAGAACCGTGCTGGTCACGTCATTCAGGATATTGCCAAAAAAGAACACTATGACCTAGTGCTCTTTGAATACTTCTACGCGAGTAATCGCGTTGATATCACGCAGCGCGTGATTGATGAACTTGATAAAGAAGTTCCCGCGAAGAAGTAATCGTTAACTTCGCCAATTTCTTCAAATTGGTGCACTAGGGCTAATGAGCGGTGCAACGTGTGTGCCGCTCTCTGGGGCACTCTGCCCCCATTTTCATTTTTCCTCACTGTGGAGTCGCTAGAGCGATGCAATCTCACCGTTTTTTACTCTCTGATCTGATCAATAAAGTTGCCACCTTGAGCCAAGGTCGTTTGTCCATGGAATTAAAGGGGAGCGATGCGGAAGTGAATCGCTTTATGCCGCCGCATTTAGCTGGCGAAGGCGATATGTCCTTTTTGACGGATGCGCGCTATGCGGAGTCGCTGAAAACCTCGAAAGCAACGGTGGTGATTCTGCGCGAAAAAGACGTTCCCGCGATTTTTGGGGAATTGCCGACAGACCGTCGTGTGCTTTTGTGCGATAACCCATACGCTTTCTTTGCTTTTGCTTCGCAGTGCCTCTTTGAAGTGACGTATCCCGCGGGTATTCACCCGAAGGCCTATGTGGAAGAGGGGGCTGAAGTCGATCCCACCGCAACGATTGAGGCTCTCGCAGTTGTGAAGCGTGGCGCAAAAATTGGTGCTCGCACTGTGGTGCGCTCTGGCGCTGTGATTGCTGAAGACGTGGTGTTGGGGGCAGACTGCTTAGTGCACGCCAATGTTGTGATTGAGCGCGAAACGCAGGTGGGTGACCGTTGTATCTTCCAATCTGGCAGCGTGATTGGCGGGGACGGCTTTGGCTTTGCCCCCTTTAATGGCGAATGGGTCAAGATTCCGCAGGTGGGTCGCGTCATTATCGGTAACGATGTCGAAATTGGCGCAGGCACAACGGTGGACCGTGGTGCATTGGAAGACACCGTGATTGAAGAGGGCACAAAGCTCGACAATCAGATTCAGATTGCGCACAATGACCATGTGGGTAAACACGTGGTGATGGCAGCTTGCGTCGGTATCGCTGGTAGCACTAGTGTGGGTGACCACACGATGGTGGGCGGCGCCGCCATGATCAACGGCCACATCGATATTCCCGCGAAGTCGGTGGTGGGTCCAGCCTCTGTTATTACGGGCTGGGGTCCAGAACCCGCACAGCGTACGGGCTTTTTCCCTGCCTTGGAAGGTAACCAATTTAAGCTTGTGACGGCGACGGTGGCTCGTTTGCCGCAATTGCGTAAAGACTTGAAGACGGTTGAACGTCGTGTGGATGAACTTGAGGCGTTAATCCGTAAAGCTGAAGATTAATTGCGCAAAATGCGAGACAATTTTGCTATCGTTTTAACTTCTTGAACTTTTTTCTCTCTAAGAGGCCCCAATTAAAATGTCATCGATGGATATCCAAGAAATCATGGCTTCCTTGCCACATCGTTTCCCGTTCTTACTCATTGACCGAGTGTTAGAGCTCAATGTGGAAGAGGGTAGCGTCGTGGTGCGTAAGAATGTCACCGCGAATGAACCGCAATTCACGGGACACTTCCCTGGCGTACCTGTGATGCCAGGTGTCTTGATTGTCGAAGCGATGGCTCAGGCCTGCGCTATTGTGGCACTTTCTCGTTTGCCCGAAGGTGTGGATCGTAAGAACTCTCTCTTTTACTTCGCTGGCATTAACAAGGCTCGCTTTAAGCGCGTCGTGCAGCCTGGCGACACGATGATCATCAAGGGTAAATTCCTGCGTCAGAAGTTGGGTGTGGGCATCTTTGAAGTGGTCGCGACGGTCGATGATAAAGTCGTTTGCGACGCTGAGTTGATGTGTGCTTATCGTCCGATTCCTGGCAAAACCGCTGCGGAATAAGACTTTTCCTTGTTTCTCTGAACAACAGTTCAGTCTCAAAATTCGGTGAGTTGAAAGAAGTTGTTGCGGAGAAAAGGAATTCGGAAAAACCCTCAAAAGTCCTAGAGACTAAGGCGTTTAGCTTAAAATTGTAACAGCAGCTCCCTTGGGAATTTCACTGGTGGTTACATCCTCTAGAAAGGTGTAATACCTTCGGGGGCAGTTTCCGTTAAAGTATGACTCATACAGCAAGGCTAAGCGGTTTTGCTGGAGTCTCCTAACATAGGTTGAGTCTAAGAAATGAGGGTTAGCCCGTGATGCTTTTTTCAGTATCACGGGCATTTTTTTGCCTGCAAATGAAGTGGTATGTGTTTTTTGGAGACTAGGAGATTCCCGCAGAGCAAAAGAAGTCTTTCCTCAAAAGAGCCTCTACGGCTATAATTAAAGCCAAATTACGTCCGATTAATACGATTCCCATGCGGCTAGAGTGACATAAAAGCGTTTTTCGTGGCTTTTATGCGCCTTTTATAAAGGCACTTCTTCCCTAGGGAATCATCACAACCTAGTGAGATAGCTGGCTTTTTAGAAGAATTAGAGCACCACATAGGTGCAAGACTCCAGCACTGCTTACAGGTTTCCAAGGAATTCAAGCATTATGGCTAAAATTCATCCTTCCTCCATTGTTCACCCCGATGCCCAGTTGGCTGACTCCGTTGAAGTCGGTCCCTTCTGTATCATTGGCCCAACGGTCAAGATCGGGGCAGGCACCGTTTTGCGTAGCCATGTCGTGGTGGAAGGTCGCACAACGATTGGCGAAAATAATGTGGTTTTTGCAGGGGCAAGCGTCGGTTGCCAGCCGCAAGACAAAAAGTATGCTGGCGAAGATACGGCACTCGTCGTGGGTGACCGTAACGTGATTCGCGAAAACTGCACGCTCTCGATTGGAACCGTGCAAGATAAGGGTTTAACTGTCGTGGGGAGCGGCAACCTCTTTATGGCGAACGTGCATATTGCGCACGACTGCCAGGTGGGCTCTCAGACGATTTTGGCCAACAACGTGGCCTTGGCTGGTCACGTCGTGGTGGAAGACTACGCGATCTTGGGCGGCCAGAGTGCAGTGCACCAGTTCGTGCGCGTTGGCGCTCACGCCATGGTGGGCGGGATGTCGGCGCTTTTGCGTGACTTGCCTCCCTATGTGATTTGCTCCGGTAACCCCGCGGGTCCTCACGGGCTCAACAGTGTAGGGCTTCGTCGCCACGGCTTTACGGACAACATGATTCGTGGACTTCACCAGGCTTATCGCTATCTCTATCGCGATGGCTTGACGGTGAACGAAGCGCTCGAAAAGATGGAATCGATTAAAGACGATTTCCCCGAGTCCGCTGAAGTGGTTGGTCACTTCATTGAATTTATTGCTGCCAGCGATCGCGGTCTGGCCCGATAATCCAAACAATTTAACAACGAGGTAGAGTGCATGACTGACACTATTCAACGTGATGGCGCTGTATGGCTCGCTGGTGAAGCGAGTGGCGACTTTATCGCTTCGCTGATTCTCCCCGAAGTCATCCGCAAGATGGATGGCGCCCTTCAGTATGGGATTGGTGGCCCGAAAATGGCCGATGCCGGTTTTCGCGCTTGGCACGATATCAGCGAACTCAATGTGCGTGGCTACGTTGAAGTGCTCGCTCACTTACCTCGTCTGATCCGTCTGCGTCGCTCCTTGGAGCAGCGCATTGTGGATTCGCTCCCGCGCGTTTTCGTGGGCGTGGATGCGCCAGACTTTAATTTAGGTTTGGAAGCGAAATTGCGTCGCCACAAAGTGCCAGTTGTGCACTTGGTGAGCCCCTCGATTTGGGCTTGGCGACCAGAGCGCATTCAAGACATTCGTCGTGCGGTGGACCATATGCTCTTGGTTTTCCCCTTTGAAGAAGAAATCTACCGTAAGGCAGGGATTCCGGCGACCTTTGTGGGTCACCCCTTAGCGGGCATCATTCCGATGACGCCTGATACCGAAGGCGCTCGCCAGTATTTAGGCGTTGAGGCTAACGGTCGTCCTGTGGTCACGGTGATGCCAGGCTCTCGTCCAGCGGAAATTTCTGGCTGTGGCGCAATCTTCTTTGAAGCGTTGGAGCGCTTAATTAAGCGCACAGGTCCTGTGACAGTGCTCGTTCCTGCGATAAATGAAGAAGCCGAGAAGAATCTTCTGCAACTCGCACACGGCTACCCCAATGTGCAGTCCTCGTTGATCGTCAAAGTGGGCGAAAGCCACAAGATGATTGAAGCGGCTGACGCAGTGCTCGTCGCTTCTGGGACGGCAGCGCTTGAATGTGCGCTTTACAAGAAACCCATGGTGGTGGGCTATAAGATGCCTGGTCTCACGGGTCTTTTGATGGAAAAGAAGGGGTTGATCAACTGTGTCTCCCTTCCCAACATTCTCCTTAAAGAAAAAGTGGTGCCAGAGTTCCTCCAGTTCTTCTGCGAACCCGATCCCATTTCTTGGGCTTTGTCGGATGCGATTGAAAACGATAAGCGCCGCGCAGAGTTGGTGGAACGCTTTAGCGCGCTTCATGAGTCGCTCACGGCGGACACCGCAGCACTTGCTTCTGACGTGATCACCTCGATCGCACACAAATAAGATGCCGAATGATTGGCGATGGATCGGTGGCGAATATTCCGCCACCGAAACTTTAGATAATGGCTTACCAGACTTGTTTGGTGAGCTTCCTTTTCCTTGGGAAGAGCCTCTTGCTGCAGGGGTGGACGAAGCAGGGCGCGGAGCGCTCGCGGGTCCCGTCTGTGTCGCTGCGGTGATTCTTGACCCAAGCACTCCCATTGAAGGTCTGAACGACTCGAAAAAACTCACCGTCGCTGAGCGCGAGCGCTTAGCCATTGAGATTCGTGAGAAGGCCACGGCCTGGGCCGTTGCGTGGGGGAGCGTGGAAGAAATTGACGAGCACAATATTCTTCAGGCGACGATGATTGCCTTGAAACGCGCCGTAAACGATTTGTCCGTCAAACCCACCACTGTGATGATCGATGGGAACTACCGCCCGAAAGGCCTGCCTTATCCTGCCTGCACCCTTGTGAAGGGCGACGCACGCGTGGCGCAAATTGCCGCTGCTTCGATTCTCGCGAAAACAAGCCGTGATCACTTAATGACCGAAATGGAAGGGAATTATCCTGGTTACCACTTCGCTAAGCACGCGGGCTATGGCACAGCGGTGCATCTTGAAGCACTTAAAGTACTGGGACCATCTGCCATTCACCGCAAAACCTTTGATCCCGTGAAGACGATGCTCGCCAATGGGACTACTCCTCGCGATACCGCTTCTTTGGAGACGAAAGAATGACTTCTCCTGCTTTTACTCGTATTGAAAGCGATGCGAATGCGCGTTTTAAACGTTGGAAAAAATTAGCGCTTGAATCGCGTAGTGTAAAAAAAGAGGGCGCGACGCTTTGCGAAGGGGCGCATCTTGTGATGTGCCTTTTAGAGCGCCCAGAAGTCAAAGTGACGGCTATTTTGGTCGATGAAAAGCATGTGAACGAAGAAGCGCAGGCGCTTCTTGGGAAGCTTCAAGACTTGCACCCTCGTGCGCCGCTCTACACCTTAATGCCAGTGCTTTACAACACACTCTCCCCTGTGGAACATGGGGTAGGGTTGATGGTGGAAATTGACGTGCCCAAGGTGGACAAAGCTGCCAAGCTCACTGGGGATATTCTTTACCTTGATGGTGTGCAAGACGCGGGGAACGCGGGGGCGCTCATTCGTACCGCGGTGGCGGCAGGAGTTAAAACCATTGTTGCCTCACCTCAGACTGTCCTTCTTTGGACGCCGAAAGTCTTGCGTGCCGCGATGGGTGCGCACTTTGGTGCAAAGATTCTTGAGGACGTCACGATTGAGACTTTCTGTGACCAGTTTTCTGGCACGATTTGCGTAGCGGATGCCAGAGGCGGAGAAGATCTTTTTGCCACCACCACATACCCCAAAGGGGAAACGGCGTGGGTAATGGGTGCAGAGGGGCCAGGTGTTTCTGAGCGCGCATTGGAGCTCTCTGATCGTCGCTTTTATATCCCGATTGAGGCGGATTGCGAAAGTTTGAATGTGGCCGCTGCTGGCGCCGTCTGCCTTTTTGAACAACGTCGCCGTCGCCTTGCGCGTTAATTGAAAAGAGTGCCAAAAACTTGGCAATTCACGACAGGAAAAAACCGAAGGTTTGAAGAGCACCCCGCGAAAGATTGATTTCTCGGGGTTTTCTTTCGCCCCTTGACTTAGTCCTCATGACTGGGGCGGTTTTCTTCTCTATCTCGCGCCCCTATAATGGGAGAACACACATCAATCCTTCAGTTGAGGAGCTGATTTATGCTGAATTTTAATTACTACAATCCCTGCCGTTTGGTCTTTGGCCGAGACGCCGAAAAAGAAGCCGGTAACCTTGCCGCGTCTGTTTTGGGCGGCAAAGGGCGCGTGCTCGTCGTCTATGGTGGCGGCTCTGTAGTGCGCTCCGGGCTTCTGGCTCGCGTTGAAGAAGCGCTCACTCAAGCAGGTCACACGGTAGTGGCGCGTGGTGGCGTACAGCCCAATCCTCAGATGAGCTTTGTGCACCAGTTGCTTGAAGAATTTAAAGACGACCAAATTGATTTGGTCTTGGGTGTGGGTGGCGGCTCTGTGATCGACACCGCAAAGTCCACCGCCGTAGCCCTCAAAACCAAGGCGGATCCGTGGCCTTATTTTGCGGAAGGCCGTATCCCAACGGAAGCCCTTCCTGTGATGGCGATTTTGACGCTTCCTGCTGCAGGAAGTGAGCAGTCCATTCGCTCGGTGATGACCCACGAAGGCATCAAGACGGGGATTGGCGCAGAATGCATTCGCCCGAAAGTGGCGATCATCAATCCTGAACTCTTTATGACGTTGCCTCTTAAGCAAGTGGGTTCTGGCGTGGTGGATATGATGTCGCACATTATGGAGCGCTATTTCTCCGCTACCGACAATACTGATTATGTCGATGCACAGTCTGAAGCCGCGCTTCGCACCGCTATGGAACACGGTCGCAAGGTTTACCAAAACCCGAAAGACTATGACGCTTGGTGTCAGGTCGCGATGGTCGGCACCTTCGCACACAACGGCTACTTTGGCTTGGGTCGTCAAGAAGACTGGGCCTGCCACGCGATGGAGCATGAAATCTCTGGCTGGAACGATGCGATTGTGCATGGCATGGGTCTTGCGATTTTGATTCCCAATTGGATGCGCTATGTCTCGCAACAAAAACCCGCTCGCTTTGTGCAGTTTGCCCAGAATGTGATGGGCATCACGCCGCAAGAAAGCGACACGGAAACGATCGAATTGGGGATTGCAAAGCTCTGTGCCTTCTACCAAGACATGGGCATGCCTCTGAAACTTTCTGAATTGGGTGTCACCGATTGCCCAGTGGCCCAATTGGCAGAACGCTGCTGCCGTTGTGGTCCAGTGGGTAAACTCTTGCCGCTTGCCGCTGCTGATGTGGCAGCGATTATGGAAGCCTCGCTCTAAAAAAGCCGTCCTCTAAACTTGATGAGCTCAGTCGTTTTGGCTGGGCTCATTTGTTTTCACCTCAACAAAACGACAAGTTGCGCTAAGCTGCTAGCTTGACTCCTAAAAAGACAAAGACCAGAGAAGAGATGCAATCGTTTTGGATTTTAATTTCAGCGCTCCTTGCCACACTGTCCTACGCGCTGATGAAATTAACACCACAGTACGCCTTTCATGAACTCTTTTTCATGCGAGCGGTGTTTTTAGTAATCGTGGTGTTTGCGCTTCTTCTCGTGCGCCGCGTCTCGCTTAAAACCACGCATCCTTTCTTGCAAGCAGCTCGAATTTTCTTTGCCATCGTTGCGCTCAACTGCAACATTGTTGTGACGCAACACATTCCTTTGAGCACTGCGCAAACGCTTGCCTTCACATCTCCACTTTTTGTGGGTGTTATGCTTGTGTTGGCAAGCCTTTGGAAGAAAACGCCTGTCAATTGGGCGATGGTCGGAACGCTGCTGTTGGGCTTTGGCGGTGTGGATTTGATGCTTCGCCCATCTTTTGCCGATACGGGCTTCTTTTATCCAACGTTAGGGCTTCTCGCGGGCTTTAGTTCTGCCTGTGGGAGTCTCATCCTCACACGCTTAGGTCGAGGTGGAGAGCCCATTTTGCGAACGGTCTTTTATCTTGCTATGGGAAGTCTACTTTTCTCAGGTGGCGCGGTCGCTCTTTATCCTCTCTCAGACCTCAAAGAACTCTTTTTGGAACCGATTCTCCTTTTGATGGGGCTTTGCACGGCAGGCGCGCAACTCGCACAAACGCAAGCTTGGGGAAAAGGTCATACGCTTCTTTGCGAGAATTTGCAGTTTTCGACCATTTTCTTTGGTGCGTTTTTGGGCTGGCTTCTTTTTGCCGAAGTGCTCGATTGGGTGAGCTACGTCGGGATTTCCATTGTCTTTACCGCCGCGATTCTCGCGACGATGATCAAACTCCAGAGTAAACGCGCATAAAAAATCGCTCTCAAAACTTCCATCTTGAGAGCGATTTGGCGATTCAAGGAGCTCGAATTAGTGGTCAGACTTAATGCCTGCGCCACACATCGTGATCAGCACATCACGCTTCGGACCCGTATCTTCACAGAACTTCAACCAAGCCGCATAGTTTGCAGCTGTGGTATGTTCGCAATAGATTCCGCGACGAGCAAGTGCGGCGCGAGCTTCGAGAATGCGATCTTCAGGGGCGTGCACCACTGTCACATTGTGTTTTTGCATGTAGGCAAGCAACTCGTGACCACGCATCGGCTGGCCAATAGCAATGCCTTCTGCGATAGTGGGTTGAGGAGTAATCTGAGCGGGCTCGTCTTTTCCTGTCTGGCGTGCTTGGTAGAGCGGGTCGCAGAGTTCACTTTGCAGTGCAACCACGTGCGGTTCTTCCTTAATCGCGCCCGAAGCCATTAAGTGTTCAATGGCTTTCATCACACCAATAAAGAGCGTGCCGTTCCCAACTGGGACGACGATATAAGCGGGAAGGCGACCCAACTGCTCAAAGGTTTCGTAGAGATAGGTTTTTGTGCCTTCGTAGAAGTAGGGGTTATAAACGTGGTTAGCGTAATAGGCACCCCCTTCTTTTACTGCCGCGCGACAAACATCCGCACAATGGTCACGCGTTCCCGGAATCACGTGTGCCTTGGCGCCATGCGCTTCAATCATCGTGATCTTCTTGGGGCTAGTGCCTTCGGGGACATAAATATCGCATTCGATCCCCGCGCGAGCGCAGTAAGCTGCGACACTATTGCCAGCGTTGCCACTAGAGTCCTGTACACAACGTTTCACACCAATTTCCACCATGTGGCTAACGAGTGCCGCCGCACCACGGTCTTTAAAGGAGAGCGTTGGCATGTAATAGTCCATCTTGAGGAGCACATCGCCACTCGGGTCGAGCGGAATAATCGGCGTCATGCCTTCACCCATGGTAACGCCTCGCCACGCGTCCCCATCAATCGCCATAAAGCGGCGATAGCGGAAAAGGCTCCACTCCTTGGTGTCAATTAAGGCAGAATCCCAGGCAGGAGGTTCAAAGGCGATATCAAAGAGTCCACCACAGTGGCAGTGGGCATCCTGAGTGGTGGTGGGCGTTAGGGCACCACAGCGCGTACAAACAAAATTCATTTCAAAAACCTCCTTTAATCGGCGCTCATCTTGCGCACTTCATCGATATAGGCATAAACCGTGACGCGGGACATCTCGAGCTTTTCCGCCACAATATCCACGGCACCCTTCATCTGGAAGACACCACGCGACTCCATAAACTGAATCATCTCGAGGCGGCGCTGACGCGTGAAGGGGCGTTGCGTTTGATTGATCACACTGTCAATCAAGCTCGTCACGATGTCGAGCATGTTGTGGTTGACATTTGTGGGGTCAATGGAGTCAGTCGAGAAGTGCGTTGGCGTAATTGTCGTATCTGCTTTTTCAATCCCCGGGAGAAGCGAAGTTAGAAGCTGAATCTGCTCGGTGATTTTGGTGGTATCGAGGTTGATACAAAGGGCTCCCAAAAGCGTGCCATCTGCCGTGCGGATAAAGAGCGAAGAAGAGCGGATGAGTTTTTTATGGTGGCGGAAGTAGTAGTTCGGGATCACGCCTTCAGCGCTGTCGGCTGCGACAAGCGCCTGAGAGATCAAGTGGTTAAAACTTTCCCCGACTTTTCTCCCTGTCACATGCCCGTTGGCCACATAGCAAACGGACTTTTCTGGAGTACGTAAGTCGTGTAGGACGACCTCACAGTCTTGTCCAAAAGTTTGGACGATTAATTCAGCCACAGCAACGTAAGGGAGGAGTTCAGCGGGGATAGCTACGACTGGTTGGGACGAGTCACTCATGAAAAGCTTTCCTTAGAAACGTGAAGGAGTCTGAGATTTCAGTACAATGAGGAGCGTATTTTTTTGGGAACACTCACCTAGGTATTGACCAAAAAGTTGGCAATAGAAAACTGAAAAGATCACAATAAATGATCTACATATAGAATAAATTCTATAACAAACCTTTTTGAAATAGAAAGAAAAAGTCGTTCTTTTTCTCTTTCATAAAGAAGAAATTCTGAGGTTGAAGCGTTCATTGGACATCGAAAAGCAGAAAAGAGAACAGCATGCAACGTAGTGATTTTGAATTGATGGCCCCAGCGGGATCCCTTGAAGCCATGATGGCGGCATTTCAAGGGGGCGCGGATGCGGTCTATTTTGGAGTGGGACACCTCAATATGCGTGCGCACTCGGCGCGCAGTTTCACGGAGGATGACCTACCTGAATTAGCCAAGCGCTGTGTAGACCATGGCGTGAAGAGTTTTTTGACGGTCAATACCGTGCTCTACGATGAAGACCTCGGGGCGATGCGAGCCGTGATGGAAAAAGCTGCTCGCGCAGGGATTTCTGCGGTGATCGTGGCGGACGTCGCAGCGATGCTAGCGGCACGCGCCGTGGGGCTTGAAGTGCATCTTTCCACACAGTTGAATATCGCAAATGTGGAGGCCCTTCGCTTTTACGCGCAGTTTGCCGATGTGGCGGTGCTCGCTCGTGAGTTAACGCTGGAGCAGGTGGCTCACATTCATCAAGCTGTCATTTCAGAACCCATTTTGGGACCTTCTGGGAAACCCATTCGCCTTGAGATGTTCTGCCACGGGGCGCTCTGTATGGCCGTGAGTGGTCGTTGCTACTTGAGTGAAGGTACGCGTGGAAAGAGCGCTAACCGTGGGGAGTGTCTGCAGACTTGCCGTCGCGAATATATTGTGAAAGATAAAGAACGCGATATTGAGTTGGAAGTCGACAATGGCTATATCTTTTCGCCTCAGGACTTAAAGACCATTGGGTTCTTGGACCGTATGGTTTCGGCTGGTGCGCGTGTCTTTAAGATTGAAGGGCGCGCTCGTGGTCCAGAATATGTGCGTACCGTGACAGCTGCCTATAACGAGGCTCTCATTGCCATTGCCGAAGGCCATTGGGAAGAAGCCTCTTGCAGTGCTTGGGATGAGCGCCTAGCGACCGTCTTTAATCGCGGTTTCTGGGATGGCTACTATTTGGGCACACCTGTGGCTGAGCTCACTGATGGCTATGGCTCTAAAGCAACGGAGCGCAAAGTTTTCACTGGTCAGTGTTTGAGTTACTACTCGAAGGCGGGTGTCGGGTACTTCCGCATTCAGGCTGGAGAATTGAAAGAGGGGGATAAAGTGATTATCACGGGCCCCACTACAGGGGCAGTGCCCGTAGAAGTGCAGGGCTTGCGAGTGAATGATCAGCCTGGCACAGTGGCGAAGAAAGGCGATGAGGTGACCTTTAAGGTGCCTGAAAAGATCCGTACCCACGATAAACTCTATCGCATGGAAAAGGCAGATCGTTAAACGATTCTCTGGAAAACCCGAATATTCATTGAGAATTTGGTGGAATAGAATCAGTATCACTGAAAGAGCTTTTGATAAAAGTTCTACTGCTAAATATCATCATTAAAGGAAATGAATATGAAAGAGGCTTTTTTGAGTGCCTATCGCAAAGGAAATTATTTTCGTTTTAAAGGAACCACTTCTCGAAAAGACTATTGGTTTTACATGCTTGCCTATTACCTCTGCATGATGGTGCTAGGTTTGCTAGCGGGTGGACTCTATATGGCAAGCGAAATGCTTGGATTGATTGGTCTAGTTTTTGTGCTACTTTTTGGCGCTTTTTCGATTATTCCAGGTATATCGATCACGACTCGCCGTTTCCATGACGCAGGTTTTTCGGGCTGGCTGTTGCTTGGCTTTATCCTTCTGTCGACCTTTGGTGGCATGATGAAAGGTAATGCAATCGGCGAGATTATTTCTTTAATTGGAAGCATTTGCTATTATCATCGTTTGCGTGTTGCCGTCTAAATCTTCAAAGTATTCGATGGAATAAACTTTTGTCGCAAAAAGGCTTGCGTTACGCGGGCCTCAATCACGCTACAATGGTTCTAACCAATGAGAGCATCTTCTCTAACGGGAAGGTGCTCTTTTTCACGAATAAGAAAAAAGAAGGAAAAGACTATGTGGAATGCATTTATAAGCGCTTATAGCCGGAAAAACTATTTTCGCTTGCGTGGAACCACACCGCGCAAATCTACACCTTTCTCTACTATGCGTTAATTATCGTGGGCGTTTTGGTGAGCGCTGTGCTCCCGAAAAACGTCCAGGTGTTTGCCTTTGGCGTCGTTTTCGTTTTCATGATTTTCTCGATCATTCCAGGCATTACCATTGCAGTGCGTCGCCTGCATGATTCGGGTCGCTCTGGTTGGTGGCTTCTCCTTTGTGCGGTATTGAATGGGTTGTCTGGCGCAAGTGAAGTTCCCGAATTCGCGATGGTGGGAAGCGCTCTGTCGCTAATCGGCATGGCACTGGCCGTGTGGCTTTTAACCCGCCCAGCGAAACCCTCGAAATACTCGGAACAAGAAGCGCAACTCGCTGCGCTGGAGACGAAAGAGCCAGCAGAAGAGAAGCCTTTCACGGGCTACGAAGAACCGCGTCAGTAACTTCTGTTTAAATTAGTGAAAGCGAAGAGAGAACACTTTGATCCATAGCCTAAATAGGCTAAGATGAAAGAACTTTCTGAGCGACAAACACTCGTGGTGGTGAACGCTCACTGTCACGGGTGTTTTTGTTTAGACAACTCGTTTTTTAAAGACATTGTTTTTCTATGTGGTCTTTATTTTTAGAAGCCTTTAGCCGAGGACATTTCGCGACCCTCGCAGGACGCACAACGCGCCGAGAATTCTGGTCCTTTGCCTTCTTTTATCTCTTGATTTCCTTTGTCCTCAATGCGCTGAGTTTCTATGCGGCAACCTCGTTGCAAGGGACGCTCTTCGCCATTTTGCAGGGCATCTCCTTTGTGTGGTCTTTGGGTACCGTGCTTCCGGTGATCTGTATTACGGTGCGCCGTTTCCGTGACGCTGGCGTTTCGCCTTGGTGGGTGGGCGTTCTTTTGGCACTGCAGTTTGTGGTGCAAATCTGGATAAAGTACGCCCTCGCGCAGTGGGAAGTGATTGTCGCGATGTTGATTGCGCTTCTCGCCATGATTGCCTGGTTCTGGATTTTGTTGCGCCCGTCGCAAGCCTATTTCACGCACTAAGGGGAATAGACCGTGTACCGATTGCCACCGAGCGACTACACCTTAGCGGACATTGAGCGCTTTTGTCAGTTGACATTGCGCCGAGGCTCAATGCTAGTGAGCGTCAAAAAGACGCCCGAAGATATGCGTGTAGTGTTAGGGGCGTGGCTTTTGGGTTTGCCAGCAGAATTTTCTCGCACCGAGGCGCTTGAGAGCGCCAAAGAGTTTCTTTCAGAAGAGGGCGCCTGGCTCTCGGAAATTCCTGAGGCGATTTTAGGCGCGGCGATTGAAGAGGGCCTTCTTGAAGTGCTTGACTTTGGCGAGCGCTTTACGCAACGCCAAGAGGTGCGCCCTGGGATCAATCGTCATCGTTTAATTGATGAAATTGAGACGGCGCAGAGCATCATGACTGAGCGCCGCGCTCGGGTGCGAGAAGAATTGCAAGCGAAAAACCGTGCGGTGAATGCAGCCCCTGTGCCTGAGATAAATCTAGAAGCTGATGAGCGCTTTATGCGCCTAGCGTTCGAAGAAGCCCGTGCTGCACAAGCGCGTGGTGAAGTTCCGATTGGCGCAGTACTTGTGAAGGATGATGAGGTCATCGCCTCGGCAGGAAACCAAACCCGAGGGGATTGCGATCCCACAGCACACGCGGAAGTGCTTGTTTTGCGTGAAGGCGCAAAGAAGGCGGGAAATTACCGTCTTGATGAGGCCACACTTTACGTGACGCTTGAACCTTGCCCAATGTGTGCTGGCGCGATTATTCAGGCAAGAGTGGGGCGAGTGGTTTTTGCCAGTAGCGACCCGAAAATGGGCGCTATGGGTGGCGCACTCGATCTTGCAGAAGTCGAAGGCGTGAACCATCGAGCACGTATCTCTTGCGGTTGCTGTCAAGACGAGGCGCAAGGGTTACTTCGTCAATTTTTTGACGAAAAACGCCAGAAAAACGCATAGTATTGGTAACAGACAAAAATTAAAGTGTAGAGAAAATGGCAAACGATTTGAATACTTCCAATTCTTCCAGAGCGCCCTTTAGTGGGGTGAAGCTCACCGTGATGGCGCCTTCTCGTCAGTGGGTGACTGAAACGGGTGAAGTGGACCTCGCATTGCATGAAAAAGCGCGTGCAGCGCTTGATGCGTTGGGCTTTAGTGTGACGACGCTTGAAGGCGTTTATAAGGAAGATCGTCGTTTTGCAGGAACGGATGCAGAGCGCGCGGCAGATTGGATGCGTGCGCTCACCGAAGTTGAAGCTGACATGGTCATCGCGCTTCGCGGTGGCTGGGGCGCGGCGAGAATTCTGCCGCTCCTCGATTGGGGAAAGTTAGCGGGCACGCCAGAAGGCGAAGATGTGGCTTCGCGCAAAGAGATTCCCCTTGTGGGCTTTTCGGACTTTACCGCTATTAACCTCGCCATGCTCGCGAAAACGAACCGCGTCACGTGGCAGGGGCCTACGCTCAAAGATTTGATTGAACCTACAGAGCTCACCCTTGAAGGACTTCAAATGGCGCTTGGTCGCCGTCCTTGGGAAGTAACGTGGCAAGACGCGACGGGCTATGGTGCGAAAGAGGCACTCGAGATTGAAGGGCCACTTTGGGGCGGCAACCTTACTGTGCTCGCGTCTCTTATCGGCACACCTTATTTCCCGAAAAAAGAACAAATCGCGGGTGGCATTCTCTTTTTAGAAGAAGTAGGAGAAGCCGCCTACCGCATTGATCGCTTCTTAATGCAGCTTGCCCTCACGGGCATCCTTTCTCAAACGCGTGCCATCGTCTTAGGGCACTGCACGGGGGCAGATCGCGCCTGCGGTTGGGAAGGAGACTTCTCACTTCGCGATGCGCTAGCTGATAGCGTAGCTCGCACGGGTGTTCCCATTATCACGGGGCTTCCCTTTGGGCACACGCACAGTAAAGTCTCGCTTCCGGTGGGTGCGCGTGTACGCTTAATGCGAGAAGGGGAGCGTGTCGCCCTGCGTTTAGCGAATGAGGAGCCTCGTCATGTCTGAGAGCTTCTGGAAACGAGCCTATCGCGCGGTGTTTCGCCCTTCTGCCTCGCATATGACGGGGCGCATGATCAGTAAGATGATTCTCACCTCGCTCAAACTCCACCCCGTGGCACTGCTCGCGCAGTTTGCCGGGATGACGAGCTTGGTGGCCACTTTCTGGCAAAGTGAAGTAAGCCGCGTGTTTCTTCTCGTTTGGTACGCCTTTGGACTTGCGCAGATTTACTTTGCGCTTCGTTACGTGCGCTACTTTTGGCAAGACCGCGATCGTGTAGCGCGCATTCGTATTTGGGTGCGTCGCTGGACAGCGCTTGCGATTGCCGCTGGGATTATTTGGGGGGTCGCGGGCCCTTCGCTCATGCTCCCGCTCTCTGGGATCTCACAAGTCGTCACTGTCGCCGTCGTGGTTGCGGTGACCTTTGCTAGTTGGCCTGTGTACTCTTGCTGGCTCCCGTCGCTCACGGGATTTACGCTTCTCTCGCTCATTCCTTTGATGGTGACCTTCGCGGTGCAGTTTGGGATTAGTGAAGCGCTGATGGTGCTCGTGATGATCGTGAGTTGCGCTTTTATTCTTTATTCTGGGCGCAAATTGAACGAAATGGTGCTCGCCTCGATTTTGACGGACGATAAAAACCGCCGTCTGGTAGAGCGCCTCAAGGTGGAAGTGAACCAGTCAGAGAAAGCGCGCCGTCAGGCCGAGCATTTAAGTGAACGTCGTTCGCGCTTTTTTGCGGCGGCTAATCACGATATTCGCCAGCCTCTACAGGCAATGGGGATTTATCTGGATCTTCTGCGCCGCCGCTCCACGCCTGCCACCGCGCCCATTGTGGAAGAGTTGGTGCACACCAGCGAATCGATTTCCACGTTGGTCGAGCAGGTGTTAACCGTCACGCGAATGGAATTTGGTCGCTTAGATTTGCACCCCGAAGTGATTGCGCTTCCTGAATTCTTAGAAGAGCTCGTTCAAGAGTGCCGACCCATTGCTGAAAAGCGTGGCCTCTCAGTGCGTTTTGCTTCCGTGCCTGTCTCGATCACCACGGATCGTTTGATGCTCAAACGAGCGCTTAAAAACCTGGTGAGTAACGCCATTGCGTATTCTGACGCTGCAAAAGCACGCGTTCCTGAAATCGTGATTGGGGCACGCCGTCTGGGTAACGGGGACATTACGATTGGCGTTTATGACAGTGGTCCAGGCTTGAGCGCAGAAGATAAAACACGTCTTTTTGAAACGTTCTACCGAGGCTCCGCTGGAAAGCAACAGCCTAGCGGTGGTTTTGGTCTTGGGCTCTCGATTGTGAAGGGGATTGCGGGGCAGCTCGATGCCAAGCTCTCTGTGGGCTCTAAACCAGGGCGAGGGAGCGTTTTCCGACTCACCTTTGCAAAGCATGAAACGCTCGATGAAAAACGCAATCAAAGTGGCGCAACGAAGCGTGCACTGCGTCCTTCGTGGCACGGGACTGTGCTCCTTCTTGAAGACAACACCATGGTCGCTAATGCCATTGGTGAGATGATGCGAGGGTGGGGCGCGAGTGTGCAGATTTTCCATGCGCCAGACGAGGCTTTCTTTAGTTGGGTCGAAGCTGAAATTGAAAAGGTCGAACTCTTTATCACCGACTTTAACTTAGGGGAAGACGTTGCGGACGGGTTCGAAGTGCTTGCCAAAGTGCACCATATGGTGGCGGACGATGAACACGCGCCAGTGAATGTCCTTCTCACGGCAGTGGCGCGAGACTTAATTGAAACGCGTTGGGAAGAATTGGAAGACTCAGGGGCAACGGGCGATATGCGCTTCCCGGCGATCCTTCAAAAGCCAGTGGACGAGAGCGACCTATTGGCACTCCTGCCAAACGAAAAGACAAGCGAAAAGATAGGCGCTTAAGGCTCAGGTTTGTCAAACGTTTGAGCGAGCGATAAAATAGACAGAATTTAGACAATTTAGCAAGGCGCAACGCACGCCTTCTTTGGGAGAAGATTATGCAGTACATCATTGTGGACGATCACGCACTGGTCACCTCGGCCGTGTCGATGTTGCTTGAAGATAAGGATGAAAACGCCAAAGTCTTCACGGCGTCGTCTTCGAGCGATGCACTCAAGGTGATCGACGAAGAGGGCGACAATACTGATCTGTTGATTTTGGATTTAGGTCTTCCTGGCGTGCAGGCGACTGAGTTGATGGAAGAGATTGTTCGCCGTCAACCGTTGCTGAAAATTCTTGTTCTCTCAGGTTCGACCGATCGCACCAGCATCATGCGCGTCTTGCAGCTGGGCGCTGCAGGTTTTGTCCCCAAGAGCTTTGACCCAGAAATGCTTTCTACCGCGATTGACTTTGTGTTGAAAGGGGGCGTCTTTATCCCGACGAAGCTTTTAAGCGATGGTCAGCGTGAAGGACTTTTCCAAGAAACCACAGAACGCTTGCGTCCTCAGACGCCAGAAGTGCATCTGACAGAACGCCAGCGCGATGTGCTCCAGCATCTTGCGAAAGGCGCTCCGATCAAGCGTATCTGCTTAGACTTGAACCTCTCTGAGGGGACGGTGAAAACCCACGTCTCTGCGATTTACCGCGCTTTTGGCGCAACGAATCGCACCGAAGCGCTCCTTGCCGCACGTCGTGCGGGCTATAATGTGGATGTGTAGTCAAAAAAGTTTTCTAACGAAAATGGGTGGCATTGCCACCCATTTTGCTTTTTAGTCAAAGAGCTGATCAATGCGCTTGGCTTCTGCCTTGCGAGCAGCTTCGGCTGCTTGAAGCGCTTCCCAATTGGTTTTCACACTCGTAATGCCATCAATTGGCACATCAAATTCCAAGCGTCCTTCTGCTGGCGCAATCCTAACGCGTGGCATCCAGACGTTACGAGCAGGGGACTCGCCTGTTTGATAAGCGCCAATTTCTGAAGTGGCCTTATAGCGTTTTGCAAGTGCCGCTTCGACGGGTTCGAGCTCTTCAGCGCTCGCCTTGGTATTCACAATGAGGCGCACTAAGCGGTGCGAGTCGGCATCAAACCACAGGTCACTACGCACTTCGTGAGGCAGACCAAAGCAAGCGCCAGTGAGCGTAAGTGCAAAGCTCCCGTTGGGATAAATCGCGGGCGTGCCTAAACGGCAGTCAGAGCGCGAGGCGGCCCAAGTCTGCAACTCTGGGAGCATCGTGTGCCCAATCAAAAGACCAGAAAAGCGCGGGTAGCGAGCGTTAGGATCCGCGTCTAACCATTGACGCGTCTCCCAGGCTTGGCGCGCAACAGCACCATAAAGAATCGTGACGCCACCTTCTGGGTCGCGCGAAAGTTCAAGCTCGGCGGCTGGGGCACGCCAAACCAAATCTTGGCGCACTTTGGTCCAGAGACCCTCGGGATCCATTTTGGCCGTCATGCCTTTGAGCTCACTTTCGGCGTATTTCACTTTGTCGGCTGGAATTTGTAGATAAAGGTCAGAGACAATTCTGTCGACCGTGTAGCCAATCAAAAGCGTCTGCGCACCTAACCCAAAATCGTCTCCCGTCACCACGTGGCGGGGACCGAGCGGTGCATCATCAGAATAAAAGGCGTTTTCTTTAAAGCGCGCTTCAATATCGGCCTTCGTCGTTTGGTAAGGAGTGATCCCTAAAAAAGCAGGAATAGCACCTAATTCGGGCGGCATCTTGGGCTGTGTTTTCTCGACAACTTGGGCGCTCCACATGGCAGCAGCCTTGGCTTCAGGATTAGGATTATCTTCGCCGTAATCCTTTTCCACTTTGGGCTTAGCCTCTGTCTTTTCCGCTTTTACTTCAGCCTTGACGTCTGCTTTACTTTCAGCCTTAGGCGCTTCGGTGGCTTTGCCTTCGGGCGCGACGGGAACGGTTTCCACGCCGTCTTTCTCTACCGTGGGTTTCGCGTCTTCAGTGGGCGCGGGAGTATTGACGGTTTCGAGTGTTTTATGTTCAGTTGTGTTGCTAGGCGCTTCGCCTTCAATGAGCGCTTTGAGCGCGTCATCCGGGTCAACCACATCAGGCACATCGTTTGCGTTCTCTTGCGTGGGAGTGCTGGGCGCAGCCACATCCTTTTCGTCATCTGTGGCCAGTCCTTTTTCTTGAATGACCGCATCGATCGGATCTTCAGCAGGGGCGGCCATCGCACCTGGCGCGGACATGACCCCGAGGAGTCCTAAGGCCAATAGCGCCCGAGAGTAGCGACGAAGAAGAGCAGCATCGATTTTTTTCATATTCACCATAGCATTTCACTTTGAAAAGGCGCGCGGAAGAATTCGTGCGGACAATTCTGAGGTTTGATTTAACTATTGTGGCGCATTTCAAAGCGGGTTGCTTCACGGAACTCTGTCAAAAAGCGTTGCAAGGCGAAAGCAAAACGCGCAAAAGAAGAGGGGGAGAGGAGAAAAAATACGCTTCTTGGCGCTTTAATGTAAGGGAAATTCCCAACGCCAAAATCTCCAAAAATTACCCAGAAAGCGTGATTTTCTCGCTCGAAAATGCCTTGTTGCGCCTAAAATGGTATTAACGACGACAATAACAGAGGAGTGCTGAATGTCATCCAAAAATACGACAACTACCCCAACATCGAGTATCGATCTGACAGAGCCTCGCCTTTATACCAACCGAGAAATCAGTTGGCTTACCTTTGACCAGAAGGTGATGGAAACGGCGGCGGATAAGTCCGTGCCACTCTTAGAGCGCCTTAAATTCTTCTCGATCTTTTTCAACAACCTCGATGAATTCTATATGGTGCGCGTGAAGAACTTGCAGCAGCAAGCTCGTCGTGGCGTCACCTCCACAGCTGCTGACGGCCTCACCGCCGCACAGCTCCTAAAGCAGATTCGCGACATTACGCAGAAGATGCTCGATGATGCAGAAAATTTGTGGGTTACGGAGTTGCTCCCGGCTTTGAAAAAAGAAGGGATTGAACTCGTTACTTACAAGGCGCTGAGCGCTAAAGAGCAAGCTCTTGCGGACGACTTCTTTGAGCATGAAGTGTTCCCCACGTTAACGCCTCAGTCCGTTGACGCAGGACATCCGTTCCCGCTCATTTCCAATACGAGTATTAACTTCGTGATTGAATTAACGGGGACGCATCCTTCGGTGGCGGGGCTCACGCGCTTTGCACGTCTGAAATGCCCGAACAATTTGCCACGCTTTCTCTACTTTGGACGTCAGGGCACTAACCCCACACTTTCCACTCGCCCAGAAGGCTCTCGCATTTTGTGCTTGGAAGACTTGATTGTGGCGCGTCTCGATCGCTTGTTCCCTGGCTACGAAATTAAGTCCACGGGGCTCTTCCGTATTATTCGTAACACGGACGGCGAAATTGAAGAAGACGAGGCCGATGACCTCTTGGCCGCGGTGCGCGACTATGTGGAACAGCGCCGCTTTGGCTCTGTGGTGCGCTTGCAGATTGAATACGGCATGAGCCGTCGTCTGCAGGAATTCTTGATCAAGAATTTGAACGTGACGCAAACGCAAATTATGCGTACACGTTTGCCCTTTAGCCCCTCGGACTTTATTCAAATCTCTGGCCTTGACCGTGATGATTTGAAGTATCCGCCCGGGGCTTCTCGCCTGCCACCACCCTTCCAGGCAGAAGGGGATTTGTTTGGGACGCTCCTTGAGAAGGATCTCCTTCTCTACCATCCTTATGAATCCTTTGATGGAACGGTGGAATTCTTGCAGCGCGCCTCGCGTGACCCGAAAGTGGTGGCGATTAAACAGACGCTTTACCGCTGTGGGTCGAATTCCCCGATCGTGCAGGCGCTTCTTGGCGCACGCCGTTGCGGCAAGCAGGTGACGGCCGTTGTGGAATTAAAGGCTCGCTTTGACGAAGAACGCAATATCAACTGGGCGGAAAACTTAGAAGCTGCTGGGGTGAATGTGGTCTACGGGTTCCCGAATTTGAAGATTCACACAAAGCTCGCTTTCGTGATTCGTCGTGGGGAAAAGAACCTTGAGCGCTTTGTGCATATCGGCACGGGTAACTACAATGCGGGCTCGGCCAAGATCTACACCGACTTGGGGCTCTTTACTTCGAACCGCGAAATTTGCGACGATGTGCAGGAGCTCTTTAACGTGATGACGGGTTGCGGCGTGGTGGACCACTATCGCAGTCTCTGGGTTTCGCCCGTCAATATGCGCGACAACATGATTGCCGCGATTGATGCGGAAATTGAAAGCCACAAGAAGCATGGCAACGGCTACATCCTCTTTAAGCTCAATCAGTTGGTGGACCCGAAGGTGATTCGTGCGATGTATCGTGCGAGCCAAGCTGGGGTGAAGATCGACTGTATTGTGCGTGGGATCTGCTGCTTGCGTCCGGGGATTCAAGGAGTCTCGGAGACGATCACGGTGCGCTCCATTGTGGGTCGCTACCTTGAGCACGCTCGTGTCTACTGTTTTGGCAACAACGGCAACATGAAGATGTACATGGGTAGTGCGGATATGATGCCGCGCAATTTAAATGGTCGTATTGAGACGGTGACACCGATTAATGCGCCAGAGTTGCGTGAACGCATTCTGCACGACATCCTTGAACCGCAGTTGGCCGACAATACCAACGCTTGGATCTTGAAGTCTGACGGCAACTACGATCGCGTTGTACGCGCGAAAGACGAAGCGGTCTACTCAAGCCAAGACTTGATTCGTGATTTGCTCAATTCGCATGGCTAATGCTGGCGCTTTGAGTTAACACTTCCGAAAAAAAAGATTCGCCCGCAGTCCTTTGATTGGTACTGCGGGCGAATTGTTTTTGAGCTCTTCGAGAAGCTAACCAGTGGTTAGTTCATAAAGTCGATCGAAATCGGGCGAGAATTCTTCTTAGCCTGAATTTCAGCGCGCTGACGTTCAAGTTCGAGACGCACTTTTTCTTTGGCGGTCTTGGTGCGTTCCACTTCTTCCTTCGTCAAGCGTTCGAGTTGCGTCTTCTTCAACTTGCCTTCAAGGATGGCGAGTTCAGCGGCCAGTTCTTGCTCACGATCCTGCATTTCTTCCAAGCGGTCTTCACGAGCCTGCTGTCGCTGGATCTTAGCGCGGTCACGTGCATCAATAGTGGCGTTACTTTCGCGCAACTGTTCGAGCTGCTGAGCTGCGCCTGGGCCCATACCCTGATAAGCCATTTCACGGCGTTCTTGGTAGTTGTTTGCGCAACCAGCAAGAAGCGTGGCAGAAAGAGCAACCACAGCCAAAAGCGATGTCTTAGCGGATGTCATAGTGCTTGCCTCCTTGTTACTTGCTCTTCACACAACCACCGGGGTTGTTCGGCTGAATACGTGCATCACCCTGGTTCGGGGAGACGAGCATGGCGGTTCCTAAACGGAATTCGCAAACGTTACCCACCTGAGCGGACTGATAGAGACGACCATCTTTGCCACGGAAGGTGAGCTGCACGCCATCGACAAAGTCGTTCGAAGTGCGATCGCCCACAGCTTGACCCGCGAGGTTACCCAAAGCGCCACCAGCCAAACCGCCCATCACGCGAGAAGAGGTGGAGTGGTGACCGTGGTTACCAATAGCGGCACCAGCGATAGCACCCAAGATCATGCCTGCCATCTGAGCACGATCCTTGTCGCCAGAGGTGGGCACAGCCACCTGAGCCGGAGAGATATAAACAATTTCCACCGTTTCCACAGCCTGGACGCGATTCACGGCGTTAGCAGAGTAAACGTCGGAGCGATAGCGGTTACCGTCTTCGACGACGCAGCCCGTCATGGCAAGGGTGAAAGCCAAGGTGGAGGCGCAGAGTAAAGTCTTTTTAAACATTTTCTTTTTCAAGTCCATGAAGCAAAAAGGGTTAGCCACATAGAAGTGGGGTGTTAGATGCGGTAAAGATAGCATGATTTGCAAATTCTTGCGCTCAAATATCGATCTCACATGTAACGAAAAACCGCAAACCGCACAAATCCTTTCGCGAGAAGGAAAAGGGTGGGGCGCGGCAAGCGCGAAAAACGCCGCCCACAATGAAGAGGACGGCGTTGAGAGAAGTCGTGTCGTGTGACTTTTAGTTTTCGACAGCGATCGCGGTCAAGGAGTGGCGAGCCGCCCAAGTCCACGGGCTAGAGAGCCAGTCGTTTAACTTTTCGCGTTCTTCAGCGGTCAAGCGATTCATTTCCACGGCCTTATCGATCACTTTCGTGAAGCTAATCATTTCGTGGCAATCAACGCCCAAGCGTTCAAAGAGGTGCTTGGTTTCTTCGATCCCAAAGCTCGTAATCGCTAAGCAGTCTTCGACGATGGCGCCTTCCGCTTTTAAGCCTTCAACGGCGGAGAGAAGAGAGATACCTGTGGAAATATGGTCTTCAATCAAGAGGACACGTTTACCCGCGACACTCATCCCTTCCACACGGCTCTTGTTGCCATAGGTCTTGGCGGAATTACGCACGAAAATATGCGGCTTATCCAAGCGGTAGGCAAGCGCGGCAGCGTGGGAGACGCCAGCGCCTTCGACACCCGCGACGATATCGAATTCAAGACCCAATTCCATCACTTTCGTGGCCATCGTTTCAAGTACGTCGCGCCAGGCTTCAGGGGTGGACGTAATCGTACGGTTGTCCACATAGATCGGGGTGACCAAACCAGACTTCAAGCGCATCGGGCGGTCAGTTAAGAAGACGACGGAGCCCACATTGATGAGATGTTCAGCGAGGATGTTTTCAGCAAGTTTAGATTTGTACATGTCAATATTCTCTACAAAAGTCTGATCAGTTAGTCGATACCAAGAGCGCGGCGGCCGTTCACCGTGGCGATCTGCACGAGTTTGTCAAAGTAGTCAAAGCGGCAACCCGTGGCTAGCGTGGTGAGTTCGTGCCACATATCGCCAGCATTCCAAGGCACCATGGCGTCAGAGACGTTGTCCGTGCCAAGAGCGACCGTGATACCAGCCGGCACCATTTCGTCCACTGGGGTGAGCGAATTGTGCATCGGGCCGATCATTTCAGAGCGCGGCGTATCGATCCAAGCCGTCGGGCAAGCGATCATCATCACATCGGCTTCTTTCATCAACTTGTAGAGGCGCTGACGATAGGCGCGAGAGTGAGCAGCGATGGAAATACCGTGAATGGCTACCACGCGACCCTGCATACCGTGTTCAATCGTCTTTTCGCAGAGCTGTTCGGTTTCGTATTCCACACTTTCGTTAAATTGGTCAACGTGCACATGCACCATCTTGCCCATGGACTTGGCGGTGCCTAAGATGATGTCAAAGGCTTCTGCGCCCTTGCCGTAGTCGCGTTCGTCGCGCTTCGGGAGTGCCCCGATGATGTCCACCATTTCAGCGCCAATGTCAAACCAGCGACGAGCTTCAGGATTAATCACCCCTTTGAGCGTCTGGTTAGCAAACTTCACCGTGAGCTGATCCTTGTAGTGTTCACGAGCGCGCAAGCCAGCCTTGATGGCGCGGTCTTCGGACTGCGGGTCGATGTCCACAAAGGTAGCCAAAGCAGTGACGCCCTGGGCGATCTGGTTTTCAAAGAAAATGGAGAAACGACGGTAGAAATCTTCTTCGGTGGAATTGCGCTTCAAGCTATCGAGTGCGTCCCACTTTTGCTGCAAGGTGCAGGTACGGCGCATTTCTAAAACGTCAGGGGAGAGGGTGTAAGCGCGGTCAGCGTGAGCGTGAGTATTGACCCAACCACCCGCAGCCTTGATGGCCGGTTCAATGATGTCGCGGATGGTGAGGGGATGTGTCGGTGCGGACATATGAGCAACTCCTTAACAATAACAACTTTCAAAAAGGTTTAAAAAACAATAAGGCTCAATCACTGTAAAATCAGTGACTTACGGTATGCAATAGAAACACTACGGTCTTGATTGCACGAACCTAAAATTCTTTATCCTTGCTGTGGGGATTCACCGAGATCAGCACGAAATTCGTGCGACCGTCAAGGTGGGGAAAAGTCCACCACAGCAACCTCCCAAGGGCTGCAGTCGTTAGGAATTGGCGCTACAGGATAGGCGTATTGAAGTTGCCCCTCAAACTGTAGGCTAAATTGACAAGATTTTAGGTATATTGTCGACAAATAGCAAGGCTGTACATAATTTTTTACAAGTAGCCATATTTTGAATAACTTCGGGTTTCCTTGCCTTGACAGAGCATGCTTTAAAGGCTCATCAATTAATAATTGACCTCTTCGCAAAAAGACACCTTCTCTCAGAGACTCTTGCGCGAAAAGAGAAGACGGACTTCTTTTTGGAAGAAGTCACTATTCACCGATTTTTAGCAGGACGAACCCCCATGACCGAAAAATTAGATCCTATCGCCTTACGTCGTACTCTCCACACCATGCCGGAGCTCGCTTTCCAAGAAGTGCGCACCTCTCAGTTTGTGGCTGATACACTGGAAAAATTGGGCTACGAAGTCACCCGCAACGTGGGCAACACCACAGGTGTCATTGGTGTGGTGAAGGGTGCAGAGCCCGGTCCCACGTTGATGTTGCGCGCTGATATGGATGCGCTTCCCTTTGAAATTGATGGTAAGCCCTGCGCGATTCACGCTTGCGGGCACGATGCACACACAGCCATGCTTTTGGCTGCCGCGAGCGAATTAAAGGACGTGGTAAAGCGCGGTACGTTGAAGGTCCTCTTCCAGCCTGCTGAAGAAACGATCGAAGGGGCTCTTGCCATGATTAAAGCGGGCGCCATTGATGACGTCGATATGATTGTGGGCGCCCATATTCGCCCTGTGCAGGACTTGGAACCCGGTACCTGCTGCGCTGCAGTGAACCACACGGCCAGTACTACGCTTTACGCCACAATTAAAGGTCGCTCCGCTCACGCCGCGCGTCCGCACTTGGGCATTAACGCCATTGACGTTGCTTGCGCCGTGGTGCAGGGCGTTCAGGCGATTTGGCTCAATCCTGCCGCTTCGTGGAGCGCTAAGGCGACGCAGCTGCATGCTGATCAGGGGGGCGCTACGAACTCCATTCCTGAAGAAGCTCGCCTTACTTTTGACGTGCGTGCTGGCACCAACGAAGGCATGAAAGAGTTGCTTGAAAAGATGGGACACGTCATCAAATTGACGGCTGAAGCTGCAGGTGCGACTGCTGAAGTGCGCTTTGGGACGCAGTGCCCAGCGGCTGACTACGATGAAAAGTTGAAGGAAGAAATCGCTGACGTGATTCGTACGGTGGTGGGCCCAGACAAGCTCGCTCGCCCTTGCGGCGGTGGCGGGGAAGACTTCCATCACTATCGCTTAGCTCGCCCTGAATTGCCTGCCGCTTACTTTGGCGTGGGTGTGGGCGCAGCGCCTGGCCTTCACGCTGCCACGATGGACTTTGATGAAAAGTACCTCCCGATGGGCACGGTCGTGTTTGTCGAGTGGGTGAAGCGTCACTTGGCTTAATTGACTAATGGAAAGGAGAGGCTAAGGTCTCTCCTAAAAAAGAAAGGCTCAGAACCGAAATTCTGAGCCTTTAATGTTATTAGAGCTTTGAAGTTACTTTGCAGGACGGCGATCCAAGCCTAAATCAGCAATGATCGTGGCGGAAATTTCTTCAATCGACTTTGTCGTGGAATTGAGCCAACGAATGCCTTCACGAGCCATCAAGTTTTCCGCATCTTGAATTTCCTGACGGCAGTTTTCAAGGCTGGCGTAGTGGCTGTTCGGGAGGCGTTCATTGCGAATTTCAGACAAACGTTCTGGACGAATCGAAAGTCCAAAGAGCTTGTGGCGCAAAGATAAAAGCGCGTCTGGGAGTGAACCACGATCAAAGTCTTCCGGAATCAAGGGGTAGTTAGCCACTTTGAGACCAAACTGCATCGCGAGGAAAAGCGAGGTTGGCGTTTTCCCAGAGCGAGAGACCCCCACCAAAATCACATCCGCTTCATCGAGCCCACGGTTCGTTTGCCCGTCGTCGTGCAAGAGGGTGTAATCGATAGCGGCGATACGACGGTTATATTTTTCGTCGTCGCGAATACGATGGCTCTGACCAATCGAATGCGCACTCTTCATGCCTAATTCGGTTTCCAAGGGACCCACGAATTTACGGAAAAGGTCAATGATGTGCCCTTCGACCGCTTCATTGAAGGTTCGCATAATGTTGGGATCAACGAACGTGGTGAAGATGATGGGACGCAACCCATCGATTTCACCTTGCTTATTGATCTGCTGAGCCGTTGCCAAAGCCTTTTCTACCGTATCGGTAAAGGGAAGGCGAGTCTGGTGGTAATTGAGGCTCGGAAACTGCGTCATGATGGAGTGAGCCAGGGTTTCGGCGGTGATGGCGGTTCCATCGCTCACAATGAAAATCTGGCGAACCGGTTCAGTTTTCTCGTTATCTGTCATCTTTAAGAATACGCATCGTGGTGCGTCAAAATTGAATATACGTGCACGTGAATTCTACTCGAAAGAATTCATTTCAAGGCAAAAAGAGTGAAAAGAAAAATATGCGCAGTCTGGACTAACGGGCAGAAAAAAGATGAAAACCCGAGAAACTTTAGGGGAAACCCTATAACGCCTTTTTGATCTAAGCCTAGAAAATGGCCGATTGTCACGAATCAATCGAGAAGGAAGGCTGAAATTTGACGCGATACAAGGTAGAATCAGGCCAGATTGTTTTACCGCTCATTCCGAGCTTAAAAGAGGACAGACATGCAACTAGTAGGTCGTTACGTTTTCCCGTTTAGTCAACTTCGCATGAATGACGTCGATCGTGTCGGCGGCAAGAATGCTTCCTTGGGCGAGTTGCTCAGCCAATTGACTTCTGCGGGCATTCGTGTGCCAGATGGTTTTGCAACCACCGCCGAAGCCTTCCGTCTTTTCATTAAAGAAGGTGGTCTTGAAGAACGTATTGCCAAGCGCCTTGAAACGCTTGACGTTGATGACGTGAAAGCCTTGGCTCAGGCCGGTGCTGAAATCCGTGGTTGGATTGAAGCGGCACCGCTCCCTGCCGAATTGGAAAAAGAAATTCGTGATTTCTACGAATGGCTCAAAGACGGTCAGGCTGAAATCTCCGTGGCTGTGCGCTCTTCCGCAACGGCTGAAGACTTGCCCGATGCCTCTTTTGCTGGTCAGCAGGAAACTGTGTTGAACGTGGTCGGCATTGATGCCGTGTTCGCTCGCATGAAAGAAGTGTTTGCCTCGCTCTATAACGACCGTGCTATTTCTTACCGTGTTCACAAGGGCTTCACCCACACGGAAGTAGCTCTCTCGGCTGGCGTGCAGCGTATGTGCCGCTCCGACAAGGGTGCTGCTGGCGTGATGTTCACGTTGGATACGGAATCTGGCTTTGACCAGGTGGTCTTCATTACGGCTAGCTATGGCTTGGGTGAAACGGTGGTGCAGGGGGCTGTGAACCCTGACGAATTCTATGTGCATAAGCCCATTTTGGACGCTGGCAAGTACCCGATCATTCGTAAGAACTTGGGTAGCAAGTTGATCAAGATGGAGTTTGAACCCGATAGCTCCACGGGTCGTACGGTACGCACCTTGGAAGTGGCTGACGAAGATCGTCGTCGCTTCGCGATTACTGACGATGATGTGATCGAATTGGCGAAGTTTGCTCGCATTATTGAAAAGCACTACGGCCGCCCGATGGACATCGAATGGGGTAAAGACGGTATTGATGGCAAGATCTACATCTTGCAGGCTCGTCCTGAAACCGTGAAGTCCCAGCAAAAGAGCGTGGACGTGCAGTTGCGCTATTCGTTGAAGAGCAAGGGCAACCTCCTTTGCCAGGGTCGCGCTATTGGTCAGAAGGTTGGCCAGGGCCCTGTGCGTGTGGTGGAAAGCGCCGCTGAAATGGATCGTGTGCAGACAGGCGACGTGCTCGTCACGGACATGACCGACCCCAACTGGGAACCAGTGATGAAGAAGGCCTCTGCCATCGTGACGAACCGCGGTGGTCGTACTTGCCACGCCGCTATTATTGCTCGCGAATTGGGCATTCCGGCTGTGGTGGGTTGCGGTGACGCAACGGAACGCTTGACCGAAGGCACGAGCGTGACGGTTTCCTGCGCTGAAGGCGACACGGGTAACATCTACGAAGGCCTCTTGGAAGTGGCTGTGGAAGAAGTCCAGCGTGGCGCGTTGCCGGAAATCCCCGTGAAGATCATGATGAACGTGGGCAATCCGCAGCTCGCTTTTGAATTCCAGGCTATCCCGAACAAGGGTGTGGGCCTCGCTCGTTTGGAATTCATCATCAACAACAATATCGGCATCCATCCGAAGGTGGTGCTCGACTACCCGAATGTGCCAGGTGAATTGCGTGACGCCGCAGAACGTCTCTCCGCCGGTTACGCTTCTCCGAAGGAATTCTACGAACGTAAGATTGCTGAAGGCGTGGCAACGATTGCCGCTGCTTTCTATCCGAAGAAAGTGATCGTGCGTCTTTCTGACTTCAAGAGCAACGAATACCGTAAGTTGATCGGTGGCGCTCAGTACGAACCAGATGAAGAAAATCCGATGTTGGGCTTCCGTGGCGCTAGCCGCTACATTGCCAACCAGTTCGCAGAGTGCTTCGCTATGGAATGCCGTGCCATGAAGTTTGTGCGTGACGAAATGGGCTTGACGAACGTGGAATTGATGATTCCGTTCGTGCGTACGGTCTTTGAAGCTCGTCGCGTTAACGAAATCATGGCTGAACACGGTTTGAAGCGTGGTGTGAATGGTCTTCGCTTGAACATGATGTGCGAAATCCCGTCCAACGCGGTGCTCGCTGATCAGTTCCTCGAATACTTCGATGGCTTCTCCATTGGCTCTAACGACATGACCCAGTTGGCTTTGGGTCTTGACCGTGACTCTGGTTTGATTGCCGCGAGCTTTGACGAACGTAACGATGCGGTGAAGGCTCTCTTGGCGATGGCCATTAAGGCTTGCCGCGAAAAGGGCAAATACGTCGGTATTTGCGGCCAGGGCCCATCTGACCACGCTGACTTCGCTCAGTGGTTGATGGACCAGGGGATCGAATCCATTTCGCTTAACCCCGATACGGTCGTCGATACGTGGCGTCGTTTGGCTAAGCACTAAGCTTAACCTGAGCTAGGCTCACGATAAGAGGAGGCTTCCTATTTTTGGAGGTCTCCTTTTTTGTTGTCAGCAAAAAAAATAATTCTTCCCAAATTCTCCAAAATCTAAGGCCCATGTCTTAGAAGACTTGCAGTGGACTAACGACCGAGTACGGAATAACCCGTAAAAAGCAGAGGTGCTCTTGACGAATCGAGATTCATAGGCGTAGGATTGTTCTTACACCGTTGAAGCGGAAGTAACGGCGAACGATGCCTTATGAGAGAGTCCATGTAGGTGAGAGTTGGACAAGAAACACGTCGTCAAATGGGCCGCTGAGGGCGCAGGGAAAAGGGTTCACGAACCCCTAGTATTCTGCGACGTGCAGAACCCACGTTAGTGGTTAAGGGGATGATGGTTCCCGGCAAAAAAGCGCATAGACTCGCTCTGGCAGTCTGTGAACATAAGGTGGCACCGCGGATAGCCCAATGATGGGTATTCGTCCTTATACGAATAGCGACAAGATGCTGTCGTGTGAGGACGTTGCTTGTGTGGTCACCGCCAGAAAAGAAGTGAACTCCTCGACAGAAATTAAGTCGGCGGAGTTTTTTTGTTTTCTGGAGTCTATGCAAATGTCTTTTATCTCTTTAGTTCGTGAAGTCGAACACTTCTTCTCTCGTCCCGCGTCTCTTCGCGTCCCTGCCTTTTTTGTGGGTGGGGTTGGTGGCTACTTTGCCGCTTCCTTTGTGAGCGTAGCGGACGAACCTACAGCGCTCCCCAATGACTTTCTCCTTCGTATTTAAAGCGCAAGAGGAAGAAGATCATGATTAAAGAAGCGATTGTGAAGTTGGTCAACAAAGGCGATTTGACCTATGAAGAAGCCTACGGCGTGATGAATGAAATCATGTCGGGGGGAACCACGCCCACTCAAAACGCCGCCTTTTTAGCGGCGATGTCCACGAAGAGCGCTCGCGCAGAAACGATTGATGAAATCACGGGTTCTGCTGCTGCGATGCGTGAGCACGCTGAGCGAGTGGAGATTCCGTATCCCGTTTACGAAATCGTGGGGACTGGGGGAGATAACGCTGGGTCCTTCAATATTTCCACTACTGCCGCATTGATTGCCGCCGCTGCCGGCATGAAAGTCGCTAAGCACGGGAATCGTGCCGCCTCGTCTCACTGTGGTACTGCAGATTGCCTCGAAGCCTTGGGAGTCAACATTGAACAGAGCCCTGAGAAGGCGCGCGAGTTGCTCGACAAAGTGGGTTTTTGCTTTTTCTTTGCGCAAAAGTACCACCGCTCCATGAAATACGTGGGAGCGATTCGCCGTGAGTTGGGGTTCCGTACCGTCTTCAATATCTTGGGACCACTCACCAATCCTGCTCGCCCCACGGGGCAACTTTTAGGCGTCTACGATAGCTATCTCGTCGAACCCTTAGCATAGGTCTTGATGGATTTGGGCGTCAAGCGCGGAATGGTTGTCTTTGGCGAGGATAAGCTCGATGAGATTTCGCTCTCTGCGCCCACCAAAGTTTGTGAATTTCAAAATGGCTGGATTAAGTCCTACACCATTACACCAGAGGACTTTGGCCTCACGCGTTGCTCGAAAGCGGATTTAGTCGGTGGGGATCCCGCACAAAACGCGGAGATTCTGCGTGCGATTATTGCTGGGGCAACGGGGCCCAAGACCGATGCGGCGCTTCTGAATGCTGGCGCGCTTCTCATGATTGGCGGGCTCGCAGACACGTTGGCCGAGGGGATCACCCTCGCACGCGAAACCATCGCTTCGGGTCGTGTGGTGAAAACGCTCGATGCACTCGTGGAATTGAGCCAAAGAAAAGACGAGGAGAGCGCTCTATGAGCACCCCTGACATCCTTCTCACACTTGCTAAGGCAGCGAAAGTACGCGTTGAAAAGCGCTTGCATGAGCATTCGCTCACTGCGCTGCGGGCTATGGCTACCGAGCGCCTTGCAGAAGAGCGCGCTCGCACGCCAGAGTGCCTTGGGGCTTTTGAGCGTGCTCTGCGTGCGCCAGGGCTCTCGGTGATTGCTGAGTGCAAACGCGCCTCCCTCTCTAAAGGCTTGATTGCGCCTGAGTTTCCCTATGTGGAGATTGCGCGCGACTATGAAGCGGGTGGGGCTGCGGCGATTTCGGTTCTCACAGAGCCTACGCAATTTTTAGGAAGTGACCGTTATCTTGAAGAGATTAGCCATGCGGTCGCAACGCCCCTTTTTGCGAAAAGATTTCATTGTGCATGAAGCAATGATTTATGGTGCCAAGGTGATGGGCGCCTCTGCGGTCCTTTTGATCGTAAGTATTTTGACGCCTGCGCAACTGGCGGACTATTTACAACTCGTCGAATCGCTTGGGATGAATGCGCTCGTCGAAGTGCATGACGAAAAAGAAGTCGAAGTGGCACTCGCCGCTCGTGCTCGCATTGTGGGCGTGAATCATCGCAATCTGCGCACCTTTAGCGTGGATACCACTCTCGCAGAACGATTTCGAACGCTTGTCCCTTCTGATGTGCTTTATGTGGCAGAAAGTGGCGTCACGAGTGTAGAAGACGCAGTGCACCAATACCAAAGTGGGGCGGATGCGGTCTTAATTGGCGAAGCGCTAATGCGCACAAAGGACAAAGTGGGATTCTTGCGCGAAATTGCGAAGAAAACCCGCGAGGAGGCTGTGTGATGACAATGGTGAAATTCTGTGGGTTAAGTCGCCCTGAAGATATTGCAGTGGCTAATGAACTCCTCCCCGACATGGTGGGGTTTGTGTTTGCCCGCGCTTCTCGCCGAGCGGTGACAGGAGAGGTGGCTAAGAAACTTGGTCGCGCTCTGGCTCCCAGTATTCGTCGTGTGGGCGTTTTTATGGAAGTGAAGATGCCTGAGATTGCCGAGATGGTGAAGAGGGGCGTGATTGATACCGTGCAGCTCCATGCGCCATGCGCTTTTGAAGTCAGTGAAGCGCAGATTTCAGAGCTTCGTCGTGCGACGAAAGGGGCAGAGCTCCAAATCATCCGTGCCTTTGGCGTGAGTGACACTACTCTCCTTCATGAGGCCGAGCGTACGAGCGCTGATCTGGTGCTTTTAGATAACCCAAGAGGGGGCAGTGGCGAAGCGTTTGACCATGCGCTCCTTGAGGGCTTTGCCCGTCCCTATATTTTGTCTGGAGGACTCACGCCAGAAAATGTTGCCCCACTTCTTGAACGATGGCGCCTCTGGGGTGTCGATGTAAGCAGTGGCATTGAAGTCGCAGGCCAGAAAAATCGCGACAAAATGATCGCTTTTTTGAAAGCGGTTCGAATGTTTGATGGTGAGGGAATAGGGCGCTAAAGGAAGCCCAGAACCAGTTCCTCAAAGACGAAAAGAATGCTAAGGAGAATTCAGAATGACAAATCCAATGGGTCGCTACGGGATTCACGGCGGGCAATATATTCCCGAAACCTTGATGAATGCCATGAAAGAGCTCGAAGAGGCTTATCTCTTCTACAAAAAGGATCCCGCCTTTCAAGAAGAGCTCAAAACGCTCTTAAACGAATATGCTGGACGTCCTTCGCGCTTGTATTACGCCAAGAAACTCACCGAAGAGTTGGGTGGCGCAAAGATTTACTTAAAGCGTGAAGACTTAAATCACACTGGGGCGCACAAGATTAATAACGTCTTGGGCCAAGCGCTCCTTGCTAAGCGCATGGGTAAAAAGCGCTTAATTGCGGAAACAGGCGCTGGGCAGCATGGTGTGGCGACTGCTACGGCAGCAGCCTTAATGGGCATGGAATGCGTGATTTTCATGGGTAAGGAAGACACCGAGCGTCAAGCTTTAAACGTCTACCGTATGCGCCTTTTGGGCGCTAAAGTGGTGGCGGTCACTTCTGGGACGGCAACGCTTAAAGATGCGGTCAATGAAGCGATGCGCGAATGGACTACCCGCATTGATGATACGCACTACTGTTTGGGTTCGGCCGTGGGCCCGCATCCTTTCCCGATGATTGTGCGTGACTTCCAAGCGGTGATTTCCGAAGAAATCAAAGCGCAGATGCTCGAAAAAGAAGGCCGCCTGCCAGATGCTGTGATTGCTTGCGTGGGTGGTGGCTCCAACGCCATTGGGAGCTTCTACCACTTTATCGATGATAAAGAAGTGGCTTTGATTGGGTGCGAAGGTGCGGGACGCGGGATTAATACCGCAGAAACCGCCGCAACGATCTGCACTGGGAAGGTCGGCATTTTCCACGGCATGAAGTCCTACTTCTGCCAGGATGACTTCGGTCAGATTGCGCCTGTTTATTGCATCTCGGCGGGGTTGGATTATCCTGGCGTGGGACCAGAACACTCCTACCTGCACGACATTAAGCGAGCAACCTATGTAGGCATCACGGACGATGAAGCGGTGAACGCCTTTGAATACCTCTCTCGCACGGAAGGGGTTATTCCAGCGATTGAGTCGGCGCACGCGGTGGCTTATGCCTGCAAGTATGCGCCAACTTTAACTAAAGAGAAAATCATTGTGGTCACCTTGTCTGGTCGTGGTGACAAAGACTGCGCGGCTATTGCCCGCTATCGTGGGGAGAAGATCGATGAATAAGATTGCTAATGCCTTTAACACCAAAGTTAATACCAAAGCTTTGATTCCGTTTGTCACCTGTGGTGACCCAACCCTCGAGCGTACAGAAGCCGTGGTGCGTGCGATGGCCAAGGCGGGCGCTGATATTGTGGAATTAGGGATTCCATTCTCGGACCCCACGGCAGAGGGACCTGTGATTCAAGCCGCTACGAAGCGCGCTCTCGCGGCAGGCACCACCACGGACAAGATTTTTGCCATGGTGGAGCGCTTGAGAGCCGATGTTACGATTCCTTTTGTCTTCATGACTTATGCCAATGTGGTCTTTTCCTACGGATCGGAGCGTTTTATTGCACGTTGCCATGAATTAGGCATTGATGGCATCATTTTGCCCGACGTTCCCTATGAGGAAAAAGAAGAGTTTGAGACGTACTGCGACAAATACGATGTGGCGCTCATCCGTTTAGTCGCCCCCACCTCAGGCGCTCGCATTCCAATGTTAGTCGAAGGGGCGAAAGGATTTCTCTATGTGGTTTCGAGCCTCGGCGTCACAAGTGTGCGCGACCATCTGCCAGCAGACTTGCCTGATACGCTTGCGGCGATTCGCAAAGCGGGCTCCATTCCTACCGCTGTGGGCTTTGGGATTTCCACGCCTGAGCAAGCTCGCGCCGTCGCTAAAGTGGCTGACGGCGTGATTGTGGGTTCTGCAGTGGTGCAAAAGATTCACGAAAGCGAAGAGAGGGCTCCTGAAGTCGTCGCGGACTATATCCGCACTTTAAAGGCGGCGATGATGGAAGCCTAAAAACCGTTTCTCAATCCTGAGAGTAGAGTGGGCTCACCGATCTGAAGTGCGAAGTGTGCTAAAAGATCGGTGGGCTTTTTCAGCATAAAAGTATAAAAAAATGATCTAAATGTGCTAAACTGTAGTACATCAATACTTCATTTGGAGAAAGACTATGAAACCAGAAGGAGTCCAACCGCTCGTTGCTGGACAAGCACGCTTGCTACCTAACATTGTCGCTGAGGTCGTGAAGCGCTTTAACGCAAAGATGATTGAAGAGGAAAAGCCTGCGAAGCAGATTTTCTCTTCGCTCGAAGGCCTGTTGAAAGTCGCCACGCCCAAAAAGCCTGATGTTAACTCGACTTATTTCAATGAAGAGTATGTCGATCAGGATCGAGAATACTTCCTTCTTTCCTATGGAGAGATTTTCCGCGTCAACGACCCGTACCGCCTCTATGTGCACATGGAAATGGCGGTCAAAGACTACTGGGAAACGCTTTACCCACAAGAATTTGCCAATGCGTTTGTGCGTGAATATAACGCGAAAATCGGCTTTCCTGGGTGGGGTCCCAAGTGAGAAGCACCACTTAGCGGGTATAAGGCCAAACTCCGCGACAACCGTTGAGGTCAGCGGAGTTTTTCTGCTCCCAAAACCTTTGGTGCAAAAAGCAAAAAATTAACAGACCGTGGCGCTCTCTCGGTACAATGAAAGTATCGGAAGGCAGATGGCCTTCCACTTGTGCCTTAAGAAGAGAAGTTTTTTCTAAGGTATTCAAGGAGAGGATATGCATATTTCTGCAGAAATCGTTTGGCTCATTCTGGCTCTCGTCGCTGGAGGGGTGGAAATGATGACGGGCACCGTCTTTCTTTTAGTTGTGGCCCTTGCTCTCGTTTTTGGAGCATTAACTGCTTGGTTGGGAGGCACTTTCACTTGGCAGTTAGTTGTCGTAGCACTCATCACCGTCGTGGGCTCGCTTTGGGTTCTCAAAAGACGTAAAGCGCAAGAGAAAACCGACGGCCTCGCACAGCCTGATGTGGGACGTACGGTTGAAGTTGTGAACGTCAAAGAAGACGGGAGCGCAGAGGTGTTCTATCGCGGGACCATATGGCCTGCGGTGGCACAGACTGGGCACTTGAGTCCTGGGTACTGGCAAATCCATGCCTTAGACGGTCCGCGTCTTATTTTGAAACCACAGGCTGAGTCTTAAAAGTCTTTTCGCAAAAGTTTTTTCTATTTGAAGAGGATTCTCCATGGAGATCAATGGTGTCTTTATTTTGGCAGTGATTTTAGTGGTCATTGCATTTCTTTTTGCTTCGCAGGGGATTAAGGTTGTTCCTCAGCAAAGCGCCTGGGTGGTAGAGCGTTTGGGGAAATTCCACGCGGTCTTAAATCCTGGGTTGAACTTTATTATTCCTTTCATTGATCGCGTCGCGTACCGCCACTCTTTGAAAGAAATTCCGCTTGATACACCTAGTCAAGTCTGTATTACGCGCGACAACACGCAGCTCTCTGTGGACGGGGTGCTCTTTTTCCAGGTGACGGATCCACAGCGCGCAAGCTATGGGACCTCGAACTATGTGGTCGCTATCACGCAGTTGGCACAGACCACCTTGCGTAGCGTGGTGGGTCGCATGGAATTGGATAAGACCTTTGAAGAACGCGACTTAATCAATAAGAGCGTTGTCTCTGCGATTGACGAAGCAGCGCTCAACTGGGGTGTGAAAGTCTTGCGCTACGAAATTAAAGACTTAACGCCACCCGCCGTGATTTTGCAGGCCATGCAGCAACAGATTACTGCCGAGCGTGAAAAGCGCGCTGTGGTGGCTGCCTCTGAAGGCCGTAAGCTCGAACAGATTAACTTGGCAACTGGTGCTCGTGAAGCTGCGATTGCTCAGTCTGAAGGGGAAAAACAAGCCGAAATCAACAAGGCTGAAGGTCAAGCCGCGGCTACGCTCGCGATTGCGACGGCAACGGCTGAAGCCATTCGCCGTGTGGCAGAAGCCTCTCAAGTGGACGGCGGTCAGACCGCTGTGAACTTGAAGGTCGCTGAACAGTATGTGAGCGCTTTTGCTAACCTCGCGAAGACCAATAACACCTTGATCGTGCCGGGCAATATGAGTGATATGACCGGGATGATCGCTTCGGCGATGAAGATTATCGATTCGACCAAAGCGAAAAAAGAATAAGGTGAGCCGTTAAGGCAAACACCGCTTTCAGAAGCCCCTCTAGTCGTGTAGACTAGGGGGGCGAAATCATATTTAATTTCCGCTTTTCCTAATGGAGATAGAAAGCGATGAGTGAAAGTCCAACTAGCCACGCCGTGGTGGAACTCCCCAACATTGCGGACCCAGAGGTTCTCACCGAAATTTTGCTCTACACCGGGCATGACGCACTGCGTTTGATGCTGACGGATGGGAATCCCGAAACCTATTCGGACTTGGTTTTTGGTGTGGTCTCGATTTTTATGGGTAGCGAATCGATTGCGCTGCCTGCTGGTTGGGATTTGAGCAAAGTGGCGGTTCACTTGCGTGAAGCCCTAAAAGACGTCATTGCTGAGATGCCCCCAGAAGACCGCGCCACCTTTAGTGACGACGCTTCAATGCCCGCACTTGCGGTGCTTACCTGCTTTAATGAAGCGCTTGACTGGGCACAGGCTTGGGCAGAAACGCATAATTTGACCAACCCTGAAGAGCTTCTCAAGGGGGTGCTGCAGGATCCAATGTACGAAGCCCACTATCGCAGTTGGGCGGTGACCATTTTGGGTGACTACGAGCAAACCTCCACTGCGAGAGCGGAAAGCTAAAAAGAAGAGAAATATCACTATGACAGAAAAAGAAAACGAAAAAGACGTGAAAGAGGCCGCCCCTGCTGAAGAGGAAGTGGTTGAGCTCACGCAAGAAGTCCTTGAACAACTTCTCGTTGGATGCTATTGGGACATCTTGAAGCGTATGCGTGAAGTGGCGATCAAAGAGCTCACCGCTGATCAGGCTGCTGACCTTGACGATGCGCTCGCGCGCCATTTGGCTCGCACCTTGATGAATGAAAATCCGCACTTAGCCATGCGCCTTCCTTACCATGGGCTCGCGCTGATTGAAATGTTTAAGGCGAGCGAACCAGAACGCTTCACGCAAGACGCCTTGACTGGTGTTGAGCAGAGTAACCCACGCGCGATGATGATTTTTATCGGTCGCGAATTTGTGCGTGAATGCTACTTTGCGATCACAGCAGCCGGCTCTCGTGACGATTGCACGGCGGAAACGATTCGTGATGCGGGCGCAGCGCTCTGCGCACTTTGGTGCCGTCGCTTGACGCAGCCTGGCGCTGAGAAAGGTCTCAACTAAAGTAATCAAGCTTAAAGGAGAGGTGAGATGAGCGGCTGTAAACCTAACTGCGGAGGCGGTTGCCACGACTTTAGTTCGCGAGCTGAACGACTCCCCAATTTGCTCGCCATTGACGTGGTCTCAGGGCTTCTTGAGCAAGCGATTCGCAATATGACCATGCGTGCCGCTTCGCTTGAGAGCGGGATGATGAGCCCAGAAGACTACGAGAGCGCACGACGTAAACTCGTTGTGTGGCTCGCTGCGCTTTTTGCAGGGCGCAATCCTCACTTTGAAGCCGATAGTGAATGGCATAAAGGTGGGGGACTGTGCGACTTTTTGCGGGAACGCTTGGCTGACCCCTCAAAGTCTGACGGCGCCATTCTTGAGCGTGCTGCAGAGCTTTTTAGCGATGATGCGAACGAAGTGGCGCACCAATTTGTGAATGCGCAAGGCTCGGCTGAAGCTGATCGCGCTCGCACTCAAATCGCTACCCTTTGGGCCCACCTTTTCACGGGTGCGCCTGTGGAGTTTTAATGATGTCTTCTGGTAACGACAGCGAACGCGCACGCGATGCCCAAGAGGCAGGACGCCATATGCGCTCTGAGCTTGAACGTCGTGCGAAGGAAGGCTTGACGCAACAAGCGACTCGTCAAATGATGAGTCGCCTCTCGCCCGAGGCGTTTCGAGCCCTTCGAGCGATCGGGAAGATGCGTAACCAAAGCCCAGAAGAAGCGCTTCGTGACGAAATTCGTGGCTATATTGAAGATAAACTTCCGCTTCCTGATCCCGAATGGGTGATCCGCTCCATGCATGAGCGCTTCTATCAATTGGGCTATGCGATGGGAACGGTGAAACGATGGTTGCGTAATCGCGAATAGCCTAAACGAGAACCGCTCTCGTATAATGGACAAACTATTTAATGTGATCTGAGCCACCGTGGCTTGGATATCCAAGAGGAAATGAACATGAAAAAATCCCTTCTTATTGGCTCCATGATGGCCGCTTTGGTGGCAGTGACGGGCTGTGCCTCGAAAAACACGCCGATGCAAGAACCGCCTACGACCGCTAAGGCTTCTGTTGAAGCCGTGAAGGCTGTGCCGCCTGAAAAGCTTGACGCTGCTCTTTGCTTGATGTTGACGAAGGCCCAGGGCGCTGATGTGCTCAACGAAGCTGTGAAGGCGGGTGTGGCCTCTGTGATGCCGGATGTGCAGACCTTTACGGATGCCAAGGCAGACGTGCCTGAAGTTTGTAAGAGTGGCTACATCATGCTCTATGGCCTCCAGGCTAAGGAAGTGAAGCAGCCTGCTGCTAAAGGTCAGAAAGCTAAGACCGTTCAGGTTCCGGAAAACATCGTTTTCTTGGTTGTGAAAGATAACAAGAAAATGCTTCAGGCTCAAGGTCCTTTGAAGGTCGAAAATGACAAGATTGAGTTGAACCAGATTGCGAGCTACGCTCAGGAAGTCACCAACGTGCTTCTCGCCAAATATCGTGATGGAACGCTCGGGAAAGACATTCCTGCCGCAGCACCTGCTGCGAAATAATTGAGTTTTAGGAAAGGCAAATTCCTTTCCTAAAAAACTCAAAAAAACATAACGCCTTGATGATTCAGAAAACGATGATATCAAGGCGTTCTTTTTTGCCTAAAAAATGCCTCAGCATAAGGCTTTTGGAGAAAGAAAATTTGCGAGGAAATTAGAAGAAACCATCTATCGAGTATGGTCAAAAAGGTGTTAAACTCAGAGAATTGAGACTACGACCCGTTGTCACGCCTCACAAGGACACACAATGCCTAGATTCACTTTCTACTAGGTGTTAGAAATCTTGCAAAACTCACCTCAAAAAGGACAGACCATGCTTTCTTTCTCTCTCTCTCAAGCGTAAACCTCACAAAACCGCTCCACGCTTCACATTGACACCACTTTGTGCACTTTTGATGAGCGCACTCATTGCGCCAGCCACACAGGCGGCTTTGCTACCTTCAGGTAATGTTGAAGCCACCGATCCTGCTTATGAGTTGGACTTTACGGGTGACCACAAGTATCAAGGCGGGACAGTGACGTTTACGCAAGATGAAATTTCTTTCAGAGGGGACGCTTTCGAAATTGCCAAAGACGCAGCGCCCACTATGCTCAACGGTGAAGGGAAAAATTTTTTTATTGAGCTAGGGCACCTAACGATTGGTGAGAGCACCGCTCCGCAAGCATTCAAGCTGGTGGGTAACAATATTGAGATCTTTATCAGTGATACAAGTTTAACTCCAACCGCACAAAGTACGCTCGATATCAAAGCAACGGGCTATGTGAAGTTGCATGGTGGCTCGATCCTCAATCCGAGTGCCACGCAACTTGTGGGTGAGCCACCAGTCTCGGTCACTTCTCAAATTAACATTGAAGCAGCTGAAATCCTTTTAGATGGATATATACCTGAAAAAGCCGTGATTGATGCGGCTGATGGACACACTATTTCGCTCACCTCTAAGGGCAACTTGTCAATTAAAGGTGACGAGGCGATTAAAACGAATCCGAATTCAAAAGTGATCAACCTAATCGCTGGTGGAAATACCGAAATTCAAGGTCGCATTTGGACGAACTCCGCTCTTGTGACGATTTCTGGCGAAAACGTCACCTTAGGACAGATTGAAACCAAGTGGTACGAATGCTAGCAGTGGTCAAGTCAAGGTTGAAGCGAAAAATACGATTGACTTCACCAAAGGCGTCTACCTTTCTTCTAACGCGACAGATGTGGATAAAAACAAGTGGAAGAGTCTGCAGGTTGGTAGCAAAGAGAACCGTAATAAAGAAACGATTTTCCGCAAAGGCGGTAGCGAAACCTCGTGTTGATGAAGTACGCTCCGCTTCTCAAACCCTATAGCACGGCCGCAAGAGAAGCGGTTGACTACAGCATTCACATGGGCGGTATGGGTAGTGCGGATGTGTATTCTGAAAATATCACGCTTGAAAATGGTGCCTATATCCAAGATAACAACATTCTGACGCTTTCGGCGACGGATAAAGTTGTGATTAAGAAAGAAACCTCGCAGCTGCCGTTGCCTACACTCTATGTGAACGGGAACGGTACGCAAAACGTAGAAGCGAAAACAATCGAAGTGACGGTGGATGACACTCGACCCGCCTTCCTTGTCGATTACGGCGGATCAGGAATCTTTAAAGCTAGCGAAAGTGCAACCTTTACGGGTGATGTGGTTGTCTATGGCGGGAATCTTGACTTCACAACGACCGCTAAAACGGAAATTAAAGGGGGCGGCCTTGCCGCTTATGGCGCCAGCAGTTCCCTGAAATGGACGAGAGCACAAGACACCGAGTTTGTCGTCACGAACCGTGCCCATAGCTTGGTGGATACGAATCTTGCAGTTGCCGATGCCTTGACACTCTGGGCGGTCTCCGCTGATTTAAGTAACGTGAAAACTACGCTCTTAGCTTCTCCTGAAGCAGAGGTCTACAGTAGCTACGATAAGAGCAAAGGTGCGGCGGTTCGATTGCTTAGAGGCGGTAGTGTGACGCTCAAGAACGCTACCGTAGAAGGCACCGTTATCTCGAATGGAGAAAATGCCTCGGGTGAGAAGAGTGCCTTTAATGTCGCCTCTGGCGGCTCATTCCAAATGAAGGGTGACGTGCTCGCTGGCAATGGCGGGACTGTGAACCTCGTTTTGGATAGCGCCAAGAGTAAGCTCGAAGGCTACATTGATTCCGCTAGCGACTGGGAGCGCGCCAACTTTGCTAATGAAGCCCGTCAATATACGGACGATCTTAGCGAAACAATCGCCACAGAATCGGCCGGTGCCGTGAACCTGACGCTGGCGAATGGCGGCGTCTGGACAGTGAAAGACTGGAGTACGCTCAATGAGCTCACCTTGAACGAAGGTGGTGTGGTGGATCTTACCGAAAAACTCGGGACCTTCCTCCTTTCAATGGGCGAAGATGCCGCCAAGAGCACTATGCTCTACGTAGAAAAGGCGAGTGCCAGTTCTCAGAACGTCGAAATTTCGCTTGATAACGTCTCCAATGTGATGGACTTAAATGGTCGTCGCTTTGCGACAACGAATGGCACGACGCTTGAGGCAGATGCGCTCTCGCGCGATGCGACTTCGTCTGATCTCTTCACCGTTACGTCAACCTAATAACCTCAACTACGTCGTGAAACACGAAGCGTACGCTACAGCGAGCGTTGATAATTTGCGCTATAACAAGAGTAGCGAGGATACGCCGAAACCAAACAATGAGGTACTGAGTACGCATTTTGGTAATGGTGGCACGAACTGGTATATCGGCGTTGAAGAGAAGAAACCCGATGACGGCGGCGATGACAACGGCGGCGGTGACAACGGTGGTGGTGACAACGGTGGTGGCGACAATGGCGGTGGTGATAACGGTGGTGGAGACATGCCGTACACGCCATCTTCGAGCGGTGAAGCCATTATCTCCATGGCGCGTGGTACGTATTGGCAGTCGATTGACCTGGATCGCTTGAATAAGTGTATGGGTGATCGACGTATGGCAGAAGGCGACAATGGCCTCTGGGTGCGTTTGCGCCATGATCGTATCGGTACCAACACGGGGATGGCTGACTTCCGAGCGAAGGATACCACTTACCAGATGGGTTACGAACACACCTGGACAACCGCTACAGGTAAACGCATGGCAGGTATTGCCATTGACTACCGAGATGGCGATATTGACTACCGTGCCTTGTCGGGCGACGGGACGAATAACCGCGTGGGCTTAACTGGCTACTACACCTGGTTGGGTGACAATGGTTGGTATACCGACTTAGTGGCGCGCTTTGGTCGCTTGGAGAACGACTTCAAGATCCAGAATTCGTTGGGTGAAACCGTCAAGGGTAACTACCACAACAATCTCTTTGGATTGTCGTTTGAAGGTGGAAAGAAGATCGCCTTGGGTGAATCTGCTTGGTTCGTTGAACCGCAAGGTCAGATCCAGTTTATGTCTGTGGGTAGCGCTGACTACACCACGACACAGGGCACCCGCGTGAAGATGGATAATATTTCGTCCTTCGTCTCGCACGCTAGCTTCCGCTTGGGTCGTGACTTTGGTGCGAAGAGCACGCAAGCCTACGTGAAGGCCGATTGGCTCCATGAATGGGCTGGCAAGCAGGGTATCCGTGCTTATGACAAAACGACGCCTAAGGACGGGACTGACGCTTCGCTCAACAATCGCAGTAGCTGGTACGACGTGGGCTTTGGTGCGCAAACGCTCTTCGGAAAGAGTGTCTATGGCTACATCGATGCGGAATACCAGTTTGGTAGCGCACTCGAGAGCAGCTGGGCACTTAACACGGGTCTACGTTGGCAGTTCTAACCAAGCGAGAAAGTTCTCTGAGTTTTTCTCGACTCAAAAGCTTGACGCTTAACTAGAGAAACGCCTCGATTTCCTTTCAGTCTGAAAGATGAAGTCGAGGCGTTAATGCTATTAAAGCTGATCTTTTTGCGACGAGCGATGCGCGTGTGAGCGCTTTGGCATGTTCGCCGTTGGCGAGCGTGAATTCTTTTGCGCAAAGGCTCTCGGGTGAGAGCGGTGTTTAGGATCTTGCTCACGAGATTTCATAGGAGCAGGCCGCTTATGGTAGCGACGAGAAGAGGGGCGGGAAGGGAGCTTTTCGGCTTCTTCCCCAGCATCGGCTGGCTCCGTTCCAGGGGCAATCTCTTTTTTTCCTGCTACTTTGGGCTTTGTGCCATAAACACTTTTTGCTGCTGTATTTTGCGCATGCACAGCTTGGCGATAAAGACGACGCACAAAGCGAATCGGCGTGAGCAGTTTCCCTAGCCAATGGTAGGAAATATGGCGGCTTCCCTGATAGTAGGTGAAGACGCGAATACAGAAAATCAAAATCCCGCAGAAGGACCCAAGGATCGTGGGATCAGGGTAGAAGCGAATCACGATCACATAGATGAGGCAGCCCAAGAATGCCGCCGTGGCATAGGGCGTTCTGTCTGAGAGCACAGCAGGGGTGCGATTGAGAAAGACGTCACGCAATAAGCCCCCAAAGACGCCCGTGGTGACGCCCAGAATAATACTCGTTGTGGCATTAGCCCCTGTGTTGAGCGCCATGATCGTGCTACCCACACTAAAGAACGCCAGCCCCACAGCGTCAGCTGCTACATAAAGCCCGTTACGCCACTTCACACGCATACGGCGAATAATGCTCGGGGCAAAAAGTGTGAGGAAAACGGCTACCCAGACGTACAGTGGGTGCGAGGCCCAGTAGAAGGGACGAAGGTCCAACATGATGTCGCGCACCATCCCACCGCCAAAGGCCGTGATAAAGGTGGCTACAAAAACGCCCACAGGGTCCATCTTGCGACCTTGTGTGGCGAGAAGTCCGGCAAGGGCAAAGCCAACCATGCCGATACCGTCGAGTACTTCAATGACGGGAATGGTAACCATGACGTGTCCTTCCAAAAGGGGAGAAGGGCTTGAGAGGGAGAGCAGTTTTTATGGGAAAAGGCGTAAAAAAGCACGCCTTTTTGCCTAAATTGACTCATTTTAGACAAAATTTGGCGCGCTCACATACTAGGGTTTTCCTATGTGGGAGAAGGCAACTCAAGACATTAGAGAAAATTTTTGCCTCAAGTTTTCTTAGAGTTGCGCTTTCTTCCCAACCACTTTGATTGGCACGGGCTTGGTGTTTGGTACGGCACACATTGTCGGACGGCAAGTCTTATTGTCGGTCGTCTCCACTTCTGGAAACCCGACTCGAAGCGCTTCATGCATCGAGTTTTCCAATTCCCAACCAGCTTCTTGCGCAGCGGCAACGTCAGCCTTAAGAGAGCTTCCTTGCGTAGTGAGGAAGTCCCCCATAATGGCACTGTTAACGCCTGCGAACATGAGTTTTTCAACGACTTCTTCCGTGAGGCGATTGCGCCCGCCTGCCAAGCGCAGATAGGCGGTCGGGTTTAAAAGACGGAAAATCACCGCCGTGCGCAAAATTTCTTCGTCAGAAAGAGGGAGTTGATCCGCTAAGGGTGTCCCGGCAATGGGCGAGAGGAAATTAAGCGGAATCGACGGGATCTCTAAGTCGCGCAGTGTCTCAGCGAGTTCAATACGGTCAGCTTCCGCCTCGCCAATCCCAAAAAGGCCACCAGAGCAGAGCTCAAGCCCCGCTTCACGAGCGGCTTTGAGTGTGGCGATCTTATCGTCACGGGTGTGCGTAGTGCAAACCTTACGAAAGTGCGCATCGCTCGTTTCTAAGTTGCAGTGATAGCGAATGAGCCCTGCGTCTTTTAATGCCGTGAGTTCTTTTTCGTTCATCAAGCCAAAAGAGGCGCAGAGTTCCATATCGGGGAACTTACGGTGGAGCGACACGAGAAGGTCGGTCGCTTCTCGTGTTACACGAGGGGAGAGCTTACGACCTGCCGTCACAAGTGAGTAGCGACGAATCCCATGACGATGTACACGATCGGCCCCTAACTCGGCAATTTCTTCCGAGACAAGCGAGGTTTCCGCAGGCGTACTATTCCAGTGGCGAGACTGCGCACACCAGGCACAGTCGCATGAGCACCCATCGGCTTTCGCATTAATAATGGCGCAGGTATTAAACGTGGTGCTTGCACAACTTTCCGTGACGCGATGCGCCCCTTCAATTAGGCGATTAAGCGGCACGGTTTCTAAGAAGTATTGGAGCGTATCCGTTGAGAGCGGTGTCCCTGCGATCAATGCATCAATCGTTTTGTCAAAATCGGGCAATTTGGTTGTTTCAGTCATGGAGTCTTCTTCTTAGAGTAGGAAATAGAATAAGGTCTATTTTAAATAGCAAAATGCCCGATGAGACGCTCTCTATCGGGCATTTGTAAAGAAACGTGATTGATTAGCGAGCTGTGCCTAACTTATCGACGGCGAGGATGGCTTCGCGGTATTTTTCAACCGTGGTCGGCGTGGGCGTGCAAGTCCATTCCTTAATTTTCGGAGCGACTTCCAAGAGTTTTTCAAGCCCAGCGGCATCGATGTCGAGCTGCTTCAACGTGATCGGCAGACCCAACTTCTGGTTGAAGTCGAGGAACTTGTCAAGGAGGGCATCCTGACCGTCGTAGGCCAAGAGGACCAAGTTCCCGAAGGAGACCACTTCGCCGTGCAAGTGTTTGTGCGCGGTCGGCAACGACATCGAAGCGTTGTAGAAGCAGTGGGCAAGGGACGAATTGTAGTAGTACTCAGTGTGCGTCACCAAGTTGGAGACCACGCCCGTCGACACAATAATATCCAAGACGCATTCCGTGAAAGCGTTGGTGAGTTCACCCGCCTTCATGTCTTCCAAGGCCTGAACGCCTAAGTCGAGCAACGGTTTCTGGCAAGCCTGAGCAACATGCACGCCAAGGAGCGGAGTATGGAAGAGCTCTTTACCGCGAGAAGCGTAGAGCACTTCGATCTGCTTACTCAACGCATCACCCAAACCAGCCCAGAAGAGTTCTTTGGGGCTATCGAGAATGACGCTCGTGTTCACGAAGCAATGGTCTGGGCAGCTCTTCCCGAAGTGATAATGGTCAAGCGAGCCGTCGTCCTTATAGATCACTGCGACAGCCGTGATCGGCGCACAGTTAGAGGCGACCGTCGGACAGGTCATACAAGGCTTACCCATCAAGTCAGCCGCGGTTTTGACCGTATCGCAGGCACGACCACCGCCCACACCAAAGATCACATCAGCGCTTTGCACATCAGGATTGTTGCGGATTGCATCGATGTTGGCGTTGGTGGCATCCTTACCATAGATGAGCGTCGTGGTAATGGTGGCTCCAGCGGCTTCCAAGGCCGGAATCAACGTGGGGGAGGCTTTCGCAAGCGCCGTTTCACCACCAATCACCGCAACACGTTTGCCATAGGGGCGCAAAACGTCACTAATCAAGTCATAGGCCTGGGGACCGCTTGAGTAATGGGGCAGATTGAGTGTGTAATTGGCTTGCATAATAAAAGCTCCTCACCAAAATAAAAAAAAGAAAAATGGACCAAAGGGAATAATGACCAAGTGGTCAACTATCAAACGCTAGGATTCAAAAGGAGCATCTGATTAGAAAAGAGAGACTCCCTCTGGTTCAAAAAGGGTTTCTTACATAATGGCGCGATTTTGCGCATTGCGTATTAGGAGATTGTCTTACCCTTTGTGCGAAAAGTCAGGCATGGATAAAGTCCTTAGAAGGAATCGCCTAGAAAAAAGAAAGCGAAAAAAGACCTGACAGGTTTAGCATTTCGCGCCATAGGCAGGGATTCCCTCAAGGAAATAGCTAAGTCCTTGAAGCAAAAAGAGAAAAATTTTCTTAATTAGGATCAAATTAGTAGCCTAGAGTGAAAAAAGTACTCGAAATCTGATTCATAATCGGTTAAGCTATGAGAGTAAGCACTTTTCTTCCTCTGACAAACATCATTGAAAGACCAACGGCGGTCGAAGCACCGTTCGACCCCCCATACCATTGCCAGTCAATCTTGTGGATTTGGCCACAAAGTGTTTACGCCTCTTCCTTTCTATTTGTCTAAGCCTATGTCAGAACCGATTGTTCAACCTCGTCGTGTAGGTCTTTATCCGGTGGCGACAACGCACGCCAGGATATTGATTCTAGGGAGCATGCCGAGCGAAGTGTCCCTTGCGAACGCTCGCTACTATGCGCATCCCACCAATCGCTTTTGGTCACTGATGGGTTTGCTTTTTCCGCAGCACCAGACGTATTTTGCGAGCGGCGATTTCAACGAGCGCTATGAAGGGCTCAAACAGTTGAAAATTGCCTTGTGGGATACGATCGGTAGCTGTATTCGTGTGGGAAGCGATGACGGGGCAATCCGTGACGCGGTTCCCAACGATATTGCGGGCTTTCTTGCAAAGCATCCCAGTATTGGCTTAGTGTTGCTCAACGGGAATAAGAGTGCCGATATGTGGCGTCGTTATCTCGATGAGTCCGCACGTCGTGTACGTCCCGATTTACGTGTGCGCCCGCTGCCTTCAACCAGTGCTGCTAATGCGGTTTACACATTAGGTACTTTGAAGAGCAGTTGGTCCACGGCGCTCGACGGGTATCGCTAAGCAAATTTCCAAAGCGATCCTTTCTTCAAAAACTTTCCGAGCAGTGAGGCCTGCGGTTAAGCGATTGCTTCTAGGGATTAACCCTTGATGCTTGCGCAGGCCTTTGCTATTCGTTGTTAAACTAAAGCATCACCTGCGAAGCAAAGGTGAGGACTTTGCTTCGCAACGCCCAAACCCAATCACTTTTTGGAGACAGCAAAAAATGGATATTCCTGCCCTTTTACCCCAGTATAAGCAAACCGTCGAAGCGCTTTTAGCGCGAGACGATGTGAAAGCCGCGATGGCGCTCTGCGAAAGTGAAGCCGATCGCGCTATTGAAGAGCAGATTCATCTCTCAGAGATTGAGTCTCCCACCTTTGCTGAAGAAACGCGTGGGAAGGAATTAGCTCGTCTTTTCCGTGAATATGGTCTCACGGATATCGAAACCGATAAGGTAGGGAACGTGATTGCGCGTCGCCCAGGGCGCGGCAAGGGTCCTGTGTTAGCTGTGGCAGCGCACTTAGATACGGTCTTTCCCGCGGGCACTCCCTTGACGGTGCGCCGTGAAGGCAATCGCCTCTATGGGCCAGGGATTGGGGACAATGCCTCGGGGTTACGCTCCATGCTGCAACTCTTGCGTGCGCTACAAGCTGCGAAGATTGAAACCGAAGGCGATATTCTTTTTGTCGGCACTGTGGGTGAAGAAGGTAATGGCGACATTCGTGGCTCGAAAGCCCTTTTTGATGGGTCTCGTAAGATCGGCGCCTTTATGGCGCTTGATATGGCAGATGTCTACACCATTCAGTCGGGTGCTACAGGGGCACACCGTTGGCGCTTAGCCTTTGAAGGGCAGGGCGGTCACTCCTATGTGGACTATGGTCGTGTGCCTTCTGCGATTCACGCGATGTGTCGCGCGGGTGCACTCATTGCTGACTTGGAATTGCCGACGAACCCGAAGACCACTTATACGATCGGGACTATTAAGGGGGGAACGACGGTCAACACGATTGCCGCTCGCTGCGAAGTCGATGTGGATATGCGTAGTGTGGATTTACCCACTTTGGAAGCGCTTGAAGCGAAGATTTTAGGGGCTTTTGAAGAAGCGCTTCGCTTAGAGAACGCCCACTGGCCAAAGGCAGATGCAGAGCACCAGTTAAAGCTTGTGAAAACCCAAATTGGGAATCGCCCCGCCGGGATGCGTCCAGCCGGTTGCCCAGCTGTGCAGTCCGCGATGGCGGCAATGGCGGCGCTTGACCTGCCGATTCGCCGCTTTGGCCCCTCGTCGACCGATGCGAATATGCCGATGTCCTTAGGGATTCCGTCCGTTTGTATTGGCACGGGTGGGGAAACCTGTGGTGAGCACTCCTTAAAAGAGTATTTTGTGAACGATAAAATTTGGCTCGGTACACAGTTAGCCGTCCTCATTTCGCTCTCCCTCGTAGGAGCAGGGGACGTGAAGCCCACGTTAGCCTAATTTTTTTGAAAGTGAAAAGGGCCTTCAATCCTAACGGAGAGAAGGCTTTTCACGTTTTTGGAGAGTGCTTTTTTAATAGGAAGAGTCTCAAACTGGCAAAAAGGCAATCTATAAGAGAGGAGAAAAAATCGCGTTTTAAACTCATTTTTGAATGTTTTTTGACATATTTATTGGCAAAAAATGCCTGACTAAAAGACTAGGGTTTTCACTTAGGGAAAGAAAAAGTAAAGAAAGTTATCCAAACTTTATATCTTTTAATTTCACTCTTAGAGAATGATTGTGAGATATCTTATGCTTAAGGGGTAGAATCCTTGCTTTCAGGATTAATCAAAAGGAATCAATGACGATGGGGGGTAAACAAGGTATTATGGGCTCATTATCAGAACGACCCCAAAAGGGGAGATTCTGCTGACTTTCTCTGACTTGCTCCTCTCTCTGGAGCAAAGCAACTCTCTATATCAAGGAGAATACCTATGCAGACTATCCGCACTCTTGCTTTGGCTACTGCAATGACCGCCATGATGACTGGCATGGCCACGGCAGCTGACACCGATGCAACGAAGCTCTACGATCCGATGGCTGAAGCCGAAAAGGTCGTGATTGCTGTCGATTTGCTCGGCGAAAAAGGCAATACCGCTGTGGGGAATGTTGTTGCAGTGAAGACGCCTTATGGCATCGCTTTCTACCCGAACTTGAAGGGCTTGACCCCGGGTTTACATGGTTTCCATGTGCATGCTAACGGTGACTGCGGCGCTACCGAAAAGGGTCTCGCAATGAAGGCTGGTGGCCACTGGGATCCGAAGGAAGCCAAACGTCACTCCTTCCCGTGGGATGATGCTGGTCACGCTGGCGACTTGCCGAGCTTGTATGTTGACGCTGATGGCAACGCAACCTATCCTGTGTTGGCTCCGAAGTTGAAATCCTTGGATGAAATTCGCGGTCACGCTTTGATGGTTCACGTTGGTGGCGATAACTTCCATGACCATCCGAAGGCTTTGGGTGGCGGCGGTGCTCGCTTGGCCTGCGGTGTTATCAAGTAATTCAGTGAGAAGTTGCTAGAAACTTTTTAGAGCAAAGTGAGTGGATCTACGAGGAGTTGGTCCACTCCTTTTTTTTGCCTTCTGCCTTTTGAATTTTCAGTGTTTTGAAGGTACAAAAAAAGAGGAACACTCGATTAAGAGCGTTCCTCTCGCTTTCTCTAGTCCTTCAAGCTCTCAGTACATGAAGGACTGGGAAATCTTTTCGGGAATTAGGCGAACTGAGCCAATTCTGGGAGTTCAGCGTTCTTCACGTAGGCGACAACCTTTTCAGCGTGAGCAGTGAGGTCTTCGTCAGCCATGCCGAGCGTGCCAAAGGTGATGTACGGGGCCAAGAACTTCACGCCCGTGAAGCGAGCAGTCTGCTGCAAGGGACGAAGAAGTTCGGTGATCGTGTAGCCGATGCCTTCGCGAGAGTAAGCATTAGCGGGAGAACCCGTGGAAGCAACGACCAAGAATTCCTTACCCTGGAGGGCCTTACCCTGGCTACCGTATGCCCAGCCATAGGTGAGCACGTCGTCTTCATACTTCTTCATCAAAGCGGGCGTGCTGTACCACTGCACCGGGAAGAGCACCACGATACGATCGGCGCCGCTCAAAAGAGCCTGTTCGCGAGCGGTATCAACAGCGTAGCGGGATATTCAGCGTAGAGATCACGAACTTCAAAGCCAGCTTCTTGGCATAGAGCTTATTGACTTTGGACGTGGGTTCGATTTTGTCGTGAAAAACAAGAACGGTCGTTTTCATAGTAGGTATCTCTCAAAAAACATAAATTGGATTGTTCGGGTAAGTCTTGCGAACACACTCAGAATGAAAAAATAGATCGGTATCGAACAATAGGGGTGAGTGAAACGTCCACAAGAACGTTGAGAGGTATGTTACACACAAAAAAGTGATTTGAGAATAGCTCTCAAAAAAGGTTTACGAGTTACAAAGAGAAGTCGACTCTTATTATCGTTTTTCTAAAAACTTGAGTGTTGAGGTCGGGTTTTCCTGCTCAAGGCGTAACAAAACTTTTCCATCCCATCTTTTAGTGCGGAAATTCATCCACAAAAGCCTTGGCGCGCTTGGTGGCCGGGCGCTGTGCGGGAAGGAAAAAGCCCAAGGGGCGCGTGGCCCAAGCGTCCGTCAGCTTCACGCAAGCGACCTCACTTTCAGCGCTGAGCGCACTTTCGGGGACTACCGCGACACCCACGCCTTCACTCACAACCTGAATGATGAGGTCAAAGCTTGGGAGCTGGAGCATCGGAAGAAGTTGCATTCCAGAGGCGCTCGCACGATCTTTCATCGCAACCGACATTGGCGACTGGTGAGAAGGAATGATTTGTGGGTAGGCGAGCGTATCGGCGTAGCTCACTTCTACTTTCCCAGCGAGCGGATGGTCAAGTGGCGTGATCAAAATATGGTGGTCAAGCGCCACTTCACGTAGCTGTAGCGTATGGTCCCGACGAAGGGCAGGGGTAATCAACCCAAAGCCCACATCAGCGGAGCCTTCTCTTACCGCGTCAGCTGCATAGCTACTCGAGCACTCAATAAAGCGACAGCGTCCTGGGTGCGCTTTTAAAAAGCGACTGATATAAGGCGCAAAGAAATTCTGCAAGCCCGCAGAATTTGAGGCCACCACGAGTTCACGTCGTTCATCGTCGTGAAACTTTGACATCGTTTGCTCGAGCGCCGCTGCCTCATCACTTAAGCGCTGCGCTTCTTTGAGGAGCGCAATCCCTGCATGCGTCAAAATGAGCCCACGCGGCTCGCGCACAAAAAGTTGCACCCCAAAGGATTCTTCAAGTTTTTTAAGGCGCAAACTCACCGCTGAAGGGGTGAGCCCAATGAATTCCGCTGCTTGAGCAATATTAAGCGTACGGGTGAGCGCCAGAAAGATACGAAGGTCGTTGAGGTCAAAACGCAGCATGGTATGAAAAGACGGAGGTGAGAGAACGTTTTTTCAGTATAGAGGACTGAGAGCCGAATGCGTTGAATGAGGCTAGGAGGAAAAAAGAAAAGGCAGTCCATATTGAACTGCCTTTAGAAATCTGTGGGGTGGGAAATGGGACTCGAACCCACGACAACCGGAATCACAATCCGGGACTCTACCAACTGAGCTATTCCCACCATCAAGGTTTCGTCTCTCTCAGGAGGACTGAGAGGAGAAGAAGTTATTGTACTGATTTTTGGGAAAAATACAAGAGCGCGGGCGAAAAAATCTGGCGAAATTCGCAAAAGGGAGAGTAGGGGAAAAGGCGCGAAAAATCACTGCCAGAAGATTTTTGAAAAGTCAAGAGAGATTAGCCACTCCATGCCGTGACATCTCATCTAAAGTAGTAAGGATTTATCATCAGAAGAATTTGAAATTCCCTGAAAGAGAGGGAACTTCTTAAGGGTTTAAACCTAGGATATTTTATGAGAAGAGGGGAAACACGGGACTAAAAGTGCTCCAAAAATAACCCACAAATCTACTCGGAGAAGGCAAGAGCGAATGAGGTAAAATTTTCTGAAGTTTGAAAAAGAGAAATGGTCAAAAATTGTCTAAAAACTAAAAAATACTTCAATTTTTAGATATAGGTAGTACTTAGTGGGTATATTTGCTAGGGGCTTTTTACTCTAATTATTGATGGAAAATCGCAAAGAACTTTATAAACTGTGTCAGGGAAAATAAAGAGGTTAGGGTTTCCCCGTTATTTTTTGTTGGACGGCACGTCGACACAACAGAAAAAACTGCCCTGATCCTTTACCCCTTGATGGAGATTAAACAATGAAACTCGAAACACAATATGAAGCGCTGCGCCGTCGCGGTATTAGCCGCCGTAGCTTCCTTCAGTTCTGTTCCTTCACTGCAGCCAGCCTCGGTTTAGGTAGCGCCGGTGCAAAAGATATCGCTGACGCTATGCAAAACAAGCCGCGTACACCTGTTATCTGGTTGCACGGTTTGGAATGTACCTGCTGTACTGAATCCTTCATTCGTTCCTATCACCCAGTTGCTCAGGACCTCGTCCTCTCTATGATCTCGCTCGACTACGACGATACGATCATGGCTGCCGCTGGTGAACAGGCCGAAGAAGCCTTGGCCGAAACCATGGAAAAGTACAAGGGCAACTACATCCTCGCTGTTGAAGGTAATGTGCCGTTGCACGAAGATGGGATTAACTGTATCCCTGGTGGCGAAACCTTCTTGGAAAAGATCAAGCATGTGGCTAAGGATGCCAAGGCTGTGATCGCCTGGGGTTCCTGCGCTGCCTGGGGTTGCGTGCAGGCTGCTAAGCCGAACCCCACGAAGTCCGTGCCTATCACGGAAATCATCAAAGATAAGCCTATCGTTCTCGTTCCGGGCTGCCCACCGATTCCTGATGTGATGTCTGGTGTGGTCACCTACATCCTCACCTATGACCGCTTGCCTCCGCTCGACCGTATGGGTCGTCCGAAGATGTTCTACGGTCAGCGTATTCACGACAAGTGCTATCGCCGCTCTCACTTTGACGCTGGTCAGTTTGTTGAAAAATTCGACGACGAAGGCGCTAAGTTGGGTTACTGCCTCTATAAGGTTGGCTGTAAGGGTCCGACGAGCTACAACTCTTGCTCTGCAATGCGTTGGAACGAAGGCATTTCGTGGCCTGTTCAGTCCGGTCACGGCTGTATCGGTTGCTCTGAACCTAACTTCTTCGACAAGGGTTCGTTCTACGAACACGAAACCACCGTCTTGCCTCCGGGCTTCGGCGGCATTGAAGCCACGGCTGACAAGGTCGGTTTGGCTACCTTGGGTCTCGTTGGTGTTGCCGCAGCTGCGCATATCGCCATGTCTGCTGTTTCCCAGGCTCGTAGCAAGAATACCAACAAGGAAATCGGAGGAGATAAGTAATGAACGATCGTGAACGTCAAATTGTTGTTGACCCGCTGACCCGTATTGAAGGTCACCTTCGCGTTCAGGCTGTTTTGGGCGATGATGGCAAGATTGCCGACGCCATGAGCACTGGCACGATGTGGCGTGGTCTTGAAGTGATTTTGAAGGGCCGCGATCCTCGTGACGCTTGGGCCTTCGTTGAACGTATTTGCGGTGTGTGTACTGGTGTGCACGCTCTTGCTGCTGTTCGTTCCGTGGAAGATGCTATCGGCATCCAGATTCCGAAGAACGCCAACTACATGCGTAACATCATGGCGTTGACGCTCTACATCCACGACCATATCGTTCACTTCTATCAACTCTCCGCTTTGGACTGGGTTGACGTTGTGAGTGCTTTGGACGCTGATCCGCGCGAAACCGCTGCCATTCAGGCTAAGATCTCTCCGGAACACCCGCTCGCTAGCGTGGGCTACTTCCGCGATGTGCAGAACCGTTTGAAGAAGTTCGTGGCTTCTGGCCAGTTGGGCATCTTCAATAAGGGCTATTGGGGCCACCCGGCCATGAAGTTGCCGCCTGCCGTCAACTTGTTGGCTGTGACCCACTACCTCGAAGTTCTAGAATTCCAGCGCGAAATCGTCAAGATTCAGACGATTTTGGGCGGTAAGAACCCGCACCCGAACTACTTGGTCGGCGGTATGGCCTGCCCGATCAACATGCACGAAACGGGCGCTCAGGGCACGATGGTCAACCAGACCACGATGAACTTCATGAAGGACTTGGCTCAGAAGGCTCAGCGCATTGTTCGTAACGTTTACCTCCCGGACATCAAGGCCATCGGTGGCTTCTATCCGGAATGGTTCACGTACGGTGGTGGTCTCTCTGGCAAGAACATTCTCTGCTACGGCGACTTCCCGCGCGTTGCTAACGACTTCTCCGACTCCTCCATCCAGTTGCCGCGTGGTGCCATCATCAACGGTAACTTCAAGGAAGTCCATGACGTTGACGCTAAGGACTTGACGCAGATTCAGGAATTCGTGGATCACTCCTGGTACAAGTATCCGGAAGCCGACAAGGGCCTCCATCCTTGGGAAGGTATTTCGGAACAGAACTACGAAATCTCCAAGAACTCCATCGGTACGAAGACCAAGTTCGAATGGCTCGCTCCGGATGGCAAGTACTCTTGGATCAAGAGCCCGCGTTGGAAAGGCCACATGATGGAAGTGGGCCCGTTGGCTCGCCTCTTGATGGGTGTCGCCAAGAACGTCGAACACATCAAGGAACCGGCTCTCAAGCTCTTGCAAGACTTGAACCTCCCGCTCGAAGCCATCACGTCGACCTTGGGTCGTCACGCTGCTCGTGCTTTGGAAACGGATTGGGCTGTTAGCGAATTGATCTGGAACTTGAACGCTCTCGAAGCGAATATCAAGGCTGGCGACGAAGCTGCCGCTAACATGGAACTCTGGGAACCGCACACCTGGCCGAAGGAATGCCGTGGTGCTGGTTTGGCAGAAGCTCCGCGTGGTGCTTTGGGCCACTGGTGTGTCATTAAGGACACCCGCTTGACGAACTGGCAGGCTGTTGTGCCGACCACCTGGAATGCTTCCCCGCGTAGTCCGGAAGGCCAGATCAGTACGTACGAAGCTTCCTTGATCGGTAACCCGATCGCTGATAAGAAGCGTCCGCTCGAAATCTTGCGTACGATTCACAGCTTCGACCCGTGCTTGGCTTGCTCGACTCACTTGATGGATCCGGAAGGCAAGGAACTCGCCGACATCCAGGTTCGCTAAGGAGGGATTCATATGAAAATCGATCCCGTCACCTTTGAAGTTGACCCCTCGGGTGGTCTTAGCCCGCTTTATGTGTGGCAGACTCCGATCCGTGTGTGGCACTGGTTGATGGCAGTGTGTATGTTCGTCATGATCCCCACGGGCTTCTTGATTGGGATGCCCTTGAAGTCCAACCATGGACTGACGTGGATGACGTACGACTTCGGTTATATCCGTATGACGCACTACATCGCGGCAATGATCTTTACGGTCTTGTTTATCTACCGCCTCTACTGGGTGATCGTAGGTAACCGCTATGCCCGTATGATCTTCTTCCCGCCGCTCTGGAGCTTTAAGTGGTGGAAAGGCGTGTTCGCGCAGATCGCTTACTATATTTTCTTACGTAAGTCTGCTCCTGAATACGCTGGCCACAACCCTTTGGCGCAGTTGGCCATGTTTGGCTTCTTCGTTTTGGGTTCGTTCGGCATCATCATCACCGGTTTTGCGCTCTTCGCGCAGCACTGGGGTTGGGATAGCAGCTGGATGATTTACTTTGGTTGGGTCTTCCAGTTGTTCGGTGATGCTCAGGCAGTCCGTACGACGCACCACGTGTTGATGTACACGTTCTGCCTCTTCACGATCGCTCACGTTTACATGAGCTTCCGCGAAGACGTCATGGGCGGCGCTACCACGTTGAGCTCTATGTCGACCGGTTTGCGTATGTTCAAGCACTCTGGTGCAGAACATCACTAAAAAGGTATCGACCTGAGTTTCTGAGGGAAGCGATTCCCTCAGAGCTCGGACAAAGCCGAAAAAGGCACTTTCTTGAAAAAGAAGGTGCCTTTTCCAATTTCTGGCATAGAAAATTTTTAATTTTCCGCAATCCCTTCTCATATAAGGGTTAACCCTCGAATAATTATCTCTAATTAGGTAATCAATTACTCCTTATGACGGTGGAGGTATAACCCGATGAAGGATAGAAAAGCGCGCACAACTTCGCTATAGTGTGTTCCATTCCTCCGGGTGGAAAATCTGTCATTTTCTCTCAGGAATCCCCCTGATAATAGGAAGCCCTCTCACAAAGAGCTGCGCTTCTCTCTCATTAGCTGGTAAGAAAAGTGTTCGAAGAAAAGAAAGGCCCCCAAAACGAAGTCTTGGTCTTAGGCATTGGCAATATTTTGTATGCTGACGAAGGCTTTGGTCCTCGCGCCGTGGAACATTTCCACCGCACCTATTCCCCTCGCAAAGATGTCATCGTGATGGATGGCGGTACGCTCGGCAACTACTTGATGAACGACATCATGAACGCCAAGCGTATTTTGGTGCTTGACTGCTGCGACTTCAAAAAGGAACCTGGCTACATGGCTGTGCTCCGTGGTGATGAAGTGAAAGCTTGGCAGTCGACCAAGATTTCCCCGCACCAGACTGGGATTAACGACTTGCTCTTTAACGCAATGTTGATGGGCTATGAGCCCGAAGCCTTGACCGTGGTCGGTATTCAGCCTGAAAACATGGAAGACTACGGTGGTGGTCTCTCACAGACTCTGGCCGCTCGCGTGGATGAGGCTGTGCAGTGGGCTGCTGACGAGCTCGTTCGCTGGGGCTTCCCTGTGGAAAAGCGCCCCGAGGGCGACAAGGTCGAACCCTTGATGGCTGAGTGCGTGGAAGAAGATCGTTACTTAAATGAACGTCCTTCCGAAGAAGAAGCTTGCCGCGTGGGCGATGAGCGTTTTATGCGTCGTGCGGCTGGTGAGCGTACCAACCTCGACTTTGAATAAGGAGGGCGTGCGTTATGTGTGTTGCCTTGCCCATGCTCGTGGAAGCTGTTGATGGCTACAGCCTCACCGTCTCTCGCGCTGGAGAAACCAAGGTGGTTAACGCGGCCCTCATCGGCGACGATGTCAAGCCTGGCGAAATGGTGATGGTCTTCATCGATCAGGCAATTCGTCGTATCACCCCTGAAGAAGCCGCTGAAGTGGATAGTGCCCTCGGCGCTCTTGGTACTGTACTCGCAGGAGAAGCCACCGAAGAAACGATTCGTGCTGGCTTTGGGGACATCTTAGATGGTCCGAAGCTCCCGCCTCACTTGCAAGCGCAAGTGGGTAAGAAAATTCTCTAAAGGATAACGAATGAGTAAATACACACAAGTGGGGGCCTACGAGCCCGATGGGCATCCGCTCTTTCAGCGCCTCTATAACGAAGAGGGCTTTAAGAAGTTGACGGAAGAAAACGTCGATGAAATGCTCGCTGATACGGGCTTAAAGTTGGTGCTCTTTGCTGATGACCCAAACCGTGTGCGTGAAACGCTCGACATCGTGGTGATTGGCCCAGAATTGAAGAAAGTCTTCAAGGACTACTTGTCTTCTTGCTGGATGGCTGATGTAAAAAAAGCGCGCGCGATGAGTACGCGTTTTGGTGTGAAGCGCCTCCCAGCAGTGGCCTTTTTCCGCGGTGCTAAATTCTTGGGCGCTAGCGAAGGCTTAAAGAACTGGGACGAATACCTCGAAGAACTTGGAGTCATCGGTTCTCGCACGGACGCAGAAGCCCCACGCCGTACGATCACGATCGTTTCGAGCAATCAAGAAGAAAATTATCATTAATTTGGAGATTTAGATGGCCAATTTATCCATCGACGGGTCCGACGTTTGGGCTCGTGTCCCTCAGTTACCCCCTGAAGTCGAAGAAGAAGCGGCACACGCTCTGATTGACTTCTTAAAAGAAATTGATGCGGAGTTTGAACAGGTCTTGGCAGACGAAAGCGGTGCTTCCTTTGATGCGCTCCATAAGATCTATGAATTTTCGCGCTTTAAGACCGATTGGTTGAAATTCATCCTCCCGACGATTGGCGTGGGGGAAGTGCGTATCATCTTGCACGACGGCTTGGTGAAGATCGAAGAAACCGGTATTCCTTGCCTCTGGCGTATGCAGATGGACAACCAGGAAAGCTTCATCTTGACGCGCGTGCCGCTTTGCGTGCGCCACGCTGCTCGCGAGGGCGATGCGGAGATCGGTAAGATCGTCAATAACGGGACTGACGTTTTCGCCGCACCTGCTATTTTGGAACAGCTTCGTAGCGAACAAGAAAAGATTAACTGGGAGAGCTTAAGTAACGAACCTGCCTTCATGGTGGAATTCTCGGGCGAACCGCTCTCTGCGGGTGACTCTCGTGCGATTTTGTCCACCTTGGGCACGGGTAACATTGAAGTGCGCTTGCAGGGCTTTGCAGAGTCCCGTATTGAACGCACCCGTGTGCGTGGTGTTTGGCACAGCCGCTTGATCAACAACGCTGGTAAAGAACTTCTCGAAGGCTATGTGACGGCTTACTTGCCACCTGAAGTGCCTTCTGCTTGGGAAGCCCTTGAAGACGCTCACACGCGTTGCCAAGAGTTGATTCAGTGGATGCAGGACGACTTAGCTCGTGGCGCGATTGGCGTGAAGAACTAAGCGCGTCTGTTCTAGCGAAAGAATGATGCCTTCAAGCGTGGTTAGGAGAACCTACCAGTCGTTTGAAGGCATTTTTCGTTTGTTAGAGTCCAAGTTTCTCTAATCGAGAGCGTAATGTATTGGGGTGCATTTGAGCGAGAGCGGCAGCACCTTGAGGGCCTGATATACGCCCATTTGTCTTTTTCAAGAGCTCTCGGAAATATGTCCGTTGCATCTCTTCAAACGACTGAGTTGCAGCAAGGGTATTTTCTGGGTGACTTTCCCTCCTTGCGTCAGGCGTATTTGGAGACCAACTGATTTCTTGAGTACTAGAGAGCATAGAGGGAACACCAGATAGTGTGGGAGTCGCTAAACCATTCAAAGCAAAGTCCAGCTCTCTAATAGGATTTTGTCCAGAAAGCACGGCACGCGCGAGGACATTACGCCATTCACGCACATTCCCAAGCCAATGATGCTTCTGTGCTGCAGCAAGAGCCTCAGGGCTCAGTGTGGGGACAGGACTGATGCCGTATTTTCGACTCAACAGTTCAAGAAAATAACGTCCAAGTGGCGCGAGATCTTCTTGGCGTTCTGAGAGCGGAGGCAAATGAATGGGAACAACCGCGAGACGGTATAAGAGATCTAATCGGAAAGTCCCTGCGGCAACCAAATCGCGTAGAGGCTGATTGGTTGCGGCAATAATACGAACATTGACCGAAATTTCATGCGTTCCACCAACACGGCGGAATGTTTGCTGTTGTAAGACGCGCAAAAGCTTCACTTGCATCTCAGCGGAGAGTTCTCCAATTTCATCTAAGAAAAGAGTGCCGCCATCGGCTTGTTCAAAAAGCCCTGCATGACGAGTAGTAGCGCCAGTAAACGCTCCTTTTTCAAAACCAAAAAGCTCGCTTTCGATGAGGTTAGGCGGAATAGCAGCACAATTCACTTTAACGAAAGGCCGTTGTGCTCGTGGTCCCGTCTGTTGAATCACGGTTGCGACGACTTCTTTCCCTGTACCGCTCGCGCCTGTGATCAAAACGGTCGCATCGTAAGGGGCTACTCGTCGAATATCTTCAGCAATACGTTTAAAGGAGGGGGTACGTTCTAAGAGTTCGTTTAACGGTCCCCATACGCGGTCATTTAACCGAGCACGCAGTCGTTGTGCTTCTTGTTGCACGGCGAGCATTTCATCACGTAAACGACTAGTGACCGCAAAACCAACATTGAGGCTCAGGGCATTGATGATAGAGAGTAGTTTTGCGCGGTCCTCTGAAGAAAATGCGTTTTCCTTATCACTCCAGAAACAAACAATCCCGAAGTGCTGCCCTTCCAATGTGCAACGCACCATCAAAAAGCTTTTGATATTAGGAAAGCATTGAGGGGCAACCCAGGTGGTAAAAGGATCCTCTTCAATGGTATTGGCAAGCACGATAGAGGCGCTATTTTGACTACGTAAAGCCATCACGCTATCGGGAAGTGGGATCGCTTTATGCATAGTTTGACCGCCAGAGGAGTCTGCTGAAGCGAGAAAGAGAATTCGGTTGGGATCAGGCAAAAGAATATTGCTGAAAATGCCAGATAAAGGCAAAAAGTCACGAAGCGCGTTATACAAGTGTTCCAAAGTGCTTGAGAGCGTTAAGGAACTTGTGAGCGCTTTAAGAAGGGAGGAGTCGTCAAAAAGAGCGGGGTCGGTCATAGTGAAAATCTCTAGCTATCACGAAATACCGTGAAGTAACGATATATCGTTACTGATTATACGAGATATCGTAACTTAAAGTCGAAAAATTATTTCCATATTGCGACCTTGTTCAGCCATTATTGCCTATAAGACTAGTGGTTTTCCCTTAATGCGGAAGAATTTTCTGAGAAAAATAATAAAGCTTAAATTTTCTTAAGACTTATTAGGAGTAGGGATTAAGAGAAGAGGAAGAGTTTTTTCTTTATGTTGGCCTACCTGATAAGAATAGGGAACAAAAAGTTTGGCACGCGAATTGCTTTAAGAAAAGTATCTGTAGATCCCACATCTTTATAAGGAGATAAAAAGATGGATTCAGTGAAGCAAACTCGCCGTGAGTTTTTAGGTCGTGGTTTAGCCATGGGGGCGACAACGTTAGCTGCTGCCTCGGCAATGCCTGTTGTTGCCAAGGAAGCATCGACCAAGTTTGACCGTGTTGTTGATGTGATTGTCGTTGGTTCTGGTTTTGCAGGTTTGGCTGCCGCATTGGAAGCCCGTCTTTCTGGTGCTGAAGTCTTGTTGCTTGAAAAAATGCCAGTGATCGGTGGTAACTCTGCTATTAATGGTGGTGCTTTTGCTGTGGCAGGTTCCCCATTGCAAGAAAAAGAAGGCATTAAGGACTCTCCAGAGCGTATGCTCCAAGACATGATTCGTTCTGGTCGTGGTCTCTCTCACGTTGACCTTTTAAAGATGATTGTCGAAGGGACTCGCCCAGCGTTTGATTTCACAGTTGCGCATGGCGTGAAGTACAAGCCCTTCGTGCAACATTTCGGTGGTCATAGTGTGCCTCGTATTATGCAGACGGTGGAATCGACTGGTGGTGGCATTACTCGTCCGCTCGCAGATAGCTGTCGCGAAAAAGGCGTCCTGATGCATTTGCGAGCCAAGATGGAAAACTTCATCCAAGACCCTGAAACGGGGCGTGTGATTGGGCTGACTGTGCGTGAACGCTATCAGTTTCCAGATGAAAAGTCTGGTGTTTTACAGCGCTATGGTGCTCGCCGTGGTGTCATTATGGCCACGGGTGGTTTCTCCCGCAATCTCAATTTCCGCAAGATGCAGGATCCTCAGTTAGACGAACGTCTCGACTCGACTAACCATCTGGGCGCTACTGGGGAAGGGCTCTTATCGATGCTATCGATTGGCGGTGCTCCAGTTCAAATTGACCAGATCCAGCTCGGTCCCTGGTGCTCGCCAGATGAAAAGGGCTTCGGTCTCGTTTCTCAGTTCAATACGATTGCTGGTTTCCCGAAGGGCATCATGGTCGATCCTCGCACGGGTAAGCGTTTCTGCAATGAGCTTGCAGACCGTAAAGCGCGAACGGACGCTATCCTGTCGCTCGAAGAAAATGGCAAACCTGTATATCCCATTTGCTTCGTGGATTCTAAGGCTATCGATAAGGCACAGACCTTGCCTAATGGCCTGAAGTACAACGTTATTTGGAAGTTTGACACTTTAGAAGCACTTGCTGAACACTTCAAGATGCCAAAAGATGCGCTTATCGCTCAGGTGAAGAAGTGGAACGAAATGGTTGCTCAGGGTAAGGATACGGAATTTGACCGTGCCTTGGCGCTCGCTGTCCAGCTCGACAAAGCTCCGTACTACGCTTGCCGAGTGTGGCCTAAGGTTCACTACTGCATGGGTGGTGTCGCAATCAATCATGAAGCACAAGTGCTCACAGCGATGGGGCAACCCATTGAAGGTCTCTGGGCAGCTGGAGAAGTAACGGGTGGCACGCACGGTGCTTCGCGCCTTGGTGGATGTGCTATTGCAGACGGCCTTGTATTTGGTCGTATTGCAGCGCAGTCTGCGATTAAAGCCCCTGTCTATAAGTTCTAACCCCCATTGCTTCGGAGATAACAAAATGAGAACAACTTCTGTGCGTAAATTCACCCGCGCCTTGATGATGAGTATGGCATTAGCCACGATTGCGTTTAGCGGCAATGCAATATCGGCTGAGATGACCACAAAGCATAAAGCGATCAAAGAATGTAGCGTTTGCCATACGCAAGAAAATGCAGTGGCAGGCAATGCGTTCGTTGTGCCTAGCGACAAGACTTGTATTGGATGCCATGGAGACTACAAAGCGCTCGCTGCGAAGACTCAGCCTAAGGATCCGCACGATCCCAACCCCCATGCTTCGCACCATTACGGCGCCAATATGTCCTGCACGGCTTGCCATGCTGAGCATAAAGAAAGCCGTGTGCTCTGCAACGATTGCCATAACTTCCCGTTTGGCAAGATCCGTTAACTGCTGGGCTAGACCACTCGAAAAATCCTAACCACTAAGCATCGGGAGAGGGTAATAAGGCTCACTGAAGGCTTTATTTCTCTTTCCCTAAGATGCTTCACGCAGGATTTTCACTTAACAACCGACAAAGAACGCTGAGCTTTTCTTTTGACTCGCGTTACACTGAGGAAACTCAAGATGAACCACTCTTTTAAAATCTCCCTTCTCATGGCTGGATTATTGACTTCTGGAGCTTTGAGCGCAATGACTGTCACACTCGATGGCTCGCACCTCACAATTGATGACGCCTGGGCAATTGCACAAGGTAAAGCTGATGTTGCGATTGCGCCAGAAGCACTTGAACGCGTTGCGAAAAGCCACGCTTTGGTGATGACTGCTGCCAAATCGGGTAAACCTGTTTATGGTTTGACTGTTGGGGTTGGGCTTAACAAAGACCGCTCGCTCTTTAAGAGCAATGGAGAACTTTCGGATGAAGTCTTGAAGGCTTCTCGCGACTTCAATTACAACGCCTTACGTGCTCACTCGGCAGGGGTAGGGGCGATGATGCCTGAAGACCTTGTTCGTCTCTCGATGGTTGTGCGTTTGAATACCCTTTTAACGGGTAAGTCTGGTGCTCAGACGCGAGTGGCTGAACTTTACCGAGACTTCCTCAACAAAGGCATCACCCCGTTGATCCCTTCGGAAGGTAGCGTGGGCGAAGCGGATATTTTGCTTGCAAGTCACGTCGGCGCAGTGATGATCGGTGAATGGCGCGCCATGAAAGACGGCGTAGTTCTCTCTGGGAAGAATGCCCTGCGTAAGGCCAATCTTTCTGCGTTGGTCCCAGAAGGAAAAGATGCCTTGGCGATTTTGTCTAATAACTCCGTTGCGATGGCCTATGCCATTGATGCGACGCGTAATGTTGCAAAGGTGCTTGCTGTAACGCCTACTGTTTATGCTATGAGTTTGGAAGGCCTAAATGGCAATGTGGCACCGATTTTGCCGCAAACCATTGGGGCTCGTCCTTTCCCGATGTTGGCTGAAACGGCTGCGGATATGAGAGCAGCCCTCAACGGATCTTACCTTTGGGAGAAGAATGCCACACGCCCCTTGCAAGATCCGTTGAGCTATCGTGTCACCGTTTATGGTTTAGCAGAAGCTCGTCGTGCATTGGCTGATTTGGAAAAAGTGGTTGATGTGCAGATTAATTCGACCGACGACAATCCAGCTACGTTGCTCAATGCCACAGACGAATATCGTGCTGAATCTAGTCAAGTTGCTGACTATTTTGTCGATGGTGATAGCGTTCATGGCGCAATTATTCCGTCGGGTAACTTCAATCCGTTGCCTGTCGCTTTAGCCATTCAGCGTATGAGTTTAGCTATGGCGCACCTCTCTCATTATGCTGTTGAGCGCACGATGCATCTGTCGTACGATCAGTTTACCCATCTACCACGCTTCTTGGCTGCCGAGGGTAACGTGGGTCACGCCTTTGGCGCGGTGCAAAAAGCCTTCACGGGGCTGCATGTCGATACGATGTCGTTAGCCCAACCAGTGAGTCTTTACGGAGTTCCTGTTGCTGGTGAAATTGAAGACACGTTCACCAATTTGTTGCAGGCTTCCCAGCGCTTACAAAAGATTGATAGCAACATGATGCAAGTGATGAGTTTGGAACTCTTGCATGCAACGCAGGCAATTGATCTTCGCCGCCAGAAGGATGCATCTTTGAAGTTATCTCAAGACACGCAGGTGCTTTTTGATACTTATCGTAAAGCCGTGCCTTTTGTCGAACGTGATCGTATCTTTACGGATGACATCGCTGCAGGTACGAAGATTCTGAATGACTTGGCTAACAAAACGCTGTCCCAAAAATAACGTATCCCCTTACAGATGAGGGAAAAATGCCTCCAGGATGCATTAGCAATGAGCCTAATGTTTTCTTGGAGGCATTTCTGTCTCTATGGTTTCTATCAAAGCTTTAAATCTTTAGACTGAGCGCAATCGGGTACAATGAATAGTATTTGGCGCTTGCGAGAGAAGCAGGGGTCTAGTGGTTAAGAAATCAATCGTAGTCTGAGTTCTCCAAGCTTTTGGATCGGAGCTCCTACGAGAGATATTTGGAGATAGAAAACATCATGTCTGAATTTGACAACAAGAAAGAGTTGCCCGCCACGCTCTCGGGCGCCAATGTGAGTGAAGAGTTTGATCGCTTGATGAGCTCTCGTATTCACCCTGAAACACGTATGCAGTGTAAGGTCTGCTGGTATATCTACGACCCGGAAGAGGGTTGCCCTGAAGCTGGGATCGATCCAGGTACGCCATTTGCCGATATTCCGAACACTTGGGGTTGCCCCGACTGTGGTCACCCAAAGTCGGCATTTTTGCCAGCTGATGACGATCTCGGCTAAACGCGCCAACACACTCTTTTTTCCTTGAACGACTCTCTTAGGTAACGCAAGTCATGACTTTTTTGATTCGTCCCGCCACGATGGCAGACTTAGATGTGCTCACCGAAATTGAAGCACGCGGCTTTCCTCCAGAAGAAAAGGCAAGCCGTGAGCGCTTCGAGGAGCGCCTCAAAGCCTTTGGGGCGCATTTCCTTATTCTGGAAGATGCAGGTAAACCCATTGGGCTCATCGATGGGATGGTGACTGATAGCGAAAAGATTGTCGACGAGATGTTTGAGGATGCGACGATTCACAATCCAAAAGGGGCGTGGCAGTCGATCTTTGGCCTTTGTGTGCTCCCTGAATACCGCCGTCAAGGTGGGGCAGCGATGCTTATGAATGCCTTTATTGAGAAGGCACGCCAAGAAGGGCGAAAGGGGCTCATTCTCACGTGTAAAGAGGCCCTTATTCCTTACTACAGCAAGTTTGGGTACAAGTCGCTTGGCGTTTCGGCCTCGGTGCATGGTGGCGCAGTGTGGTACGACATGATTTTGCGCTTTTAAACGAAAGAACAGAGCATATTTTTTAATATTTGAGATAAGTGAACGAAGCGATGGCGGCAGAGAAAAGAATCCGTACCCAGATTGCCTTGGATACGGAAACCACAGGGTTAGATGTTGAAAATGACCGATTGATTGAAATCGGTTGCGTGCGTATTGATGGACGTAACTATTCCGATCGTCGTGAAGATCGCTACCACCAGCTTATTAACCCAGAGTGCGAAATTCCTGAAGAGGCGATTGCAATTCACCATATCACCAATGAGCGTGTGGCGAACGAACCGATCTTTGCTGAGGTAGTGGACGAATTCCTCGAATTCATTAAAGACGCAGAGCTTCTCATTCATAACGCCGAGTTTGACGTGGGGATTCTCAATGCTGAACTTGCTCGCTTAGGTAAAGGGAAGCTTGAAGACTACTGCGCCAAAATTACCGATACGTTGGCGCTCGCGCACAAGTACTATCCTGGTCGTCGTGCGACCTTAAATAATTTGTGCTTTATTTTGGAAATCGACCTCACGGAGCGTGAAATCGAAGGTCACGGGGCACTCCTTGACGCGGAACTCTTGGCGCAGGTTTACCTTGGGATGACGCGCGGTCAGTCGAAGATTAATTTGACTGGGGACCTAGATCACCCAGAACTCTTTGGGGAAATCCCATCACCCGAATCGCTTCCCGTGATTCGCGCTAGCGAAGAGGAGCTTCGTGAGCACGAAGCGATGCTCGATCGCGTTGAAAAAGCGGCGAAGAGCACCTGCGCTTGGCGTAAAGGTGAGAGCACCGAAGACAACACAACAGAGAAAGCTACGGCTTAACAAAGAGGATAGAGGATTATGGAAGAGCAAAAGACACATCCCCTTATCATCATTAGTTCTCGTACGGGCAACACGATGACGCTCGGGCACGCCATCTGCGATGGACTTCCTGGCTGTGTGATGATGCGCCCCGAAGAAGTGCCAGAAGACATTAGCGGCTTTAATCCCGTGCTCTTAGGCTTTTGGAATGACAATAACGATGCGCCAGAAGAAATGAAGGCGGTCGCTAAGCGCCTCCACGGTAAAGACATTGGTTGCTTTGCCACGATGGGCGGAAATCCAGAAACCGAGCAGGCTCGTCGCTGGATGGCAGAGACGAGCCAGAAGTTGGTGGCAGCTGGGAGCGGCAACACGCTCGTGCGCACCTTCCTTTGCCAAGGTCGTATTGATCCAGCCACGTTTAGCCAGATGACAGCGTTGCTCGAAGGCCAGTACCGTGCTGGGACTGACCCGGAAGCCAACAAGAAGGCTAGCCAAACGCACCCAGACCGTTTGGACCTCTCTAAGGCCGTGGAACTCTTCCGCGGCGCCTTTGGGAGCAACTGGTAAATTACGGTCCTTTAACGATAACTAGCAACCTTAAAACTGCGACTACAAGATGACAGAAAATAACAACAGCACTTTAGCCTCAGAAACCGAAGAAAGTGAGCTCGCTTTCTCGCCCCGTATTCGTCGTGCGGTGCGCTCAAAACATATTCGCGTAGGCTCTGCCGCGGAAATTGGCGCCTTGGTGCGCCTTGCTCGCCAACGCTTAGCCATGAACCAGACGGACGCCGCCGCATGCTGCGGGGTGGGTCGTCGCTTCTTGGTGGATTTAGAAGGGGGTAAAGAAAATGTGCAGCTCGATAAAGTCCTCCAAGTCTTGGATGCCTTAGGGATTGAATTGACGATAGGGGGCTCAGGCGCACTTTTCTCTCTCGCAGAACTCTCCACCGTGCAGATCTTCTCCAAGAAAAAAGAAGAGACGGAGCACGTCTGGAACGTGGAATTCACCACACGAGAACCCTCCCCCTATAAGGCAGAAGGGGGCCTGATGAGTACACGCCCCTTTGGGAAAACGGAGCATAAGCTCTTGAAGAACGTGATTTCCACAGGGAGGGGACTCTACGTTTACGACGAAGAACAAGAAAACCTGGTGAAAGTTCCAGAAGGCTTCACAGAGAAAAATTCCTCTCATAAGTAACCAATAGGGCGATGCGTTTTAAAAGGGCATCGCCCGTTTTTTCGTAAAAACGCTTGCCGCTGCTGATATTCGAAAGACTCTTCAAATTAAGGTGCTAGAGGCTTTAATACTGAAAAGAAGTGTGTTAAGATAGATTTTGAGATCATAGTTTGATATTTAAAGTCGCTTGTAGAAATGCAGACGTCAAACCGCACCACTTTATTGAGGAGACGAGAGATGGCGACAGTGATACGTCACAAGGAAACACCACCAGAATGGGGTATCAACGGAACGTTCATTATCATTCGTCCAAAGAGGAAACCCGCTGACCCAGTACAGCCCAAACCAGCAGAGGCTGCGCAGGATAAGGTGAGCGAAGCCGAGGAAGCGCAAGCGAAGCCGAAGACGGACGAGCCTGAGAAAGATGAATAAACGCATTCTGGCTCGCAGAAGTGCGGGCTTTGAAGTAGACCACTTTATTGAGGAGACGAGAAATGGCAACCGTAATCGTTCACGAGAAAATGCCACCAGAATGGTTCAGCGGGACGCTCATCGTCATTCGTCCAAAGATCAAACCCGCTAGTCCAGTAGAGCCAAAACCAGCAGAGGCTGCGCAGGATAAGGTGAGCGAAGCCGAAAAAGTGCAAGCAACGCCGAAGGCCGATGAGCCTACGAAAGTTGAATAACCGCGTTGAGTTCGCTAAAAAATAGGGCGATGCCTTTTGTGAAGTGCATCGCCCGTTTTTTTAGTCAAAAAGACTTGCCATAAGACCAATATCCGATGGATTAGCGCCATCTTCAAGCGCCAGCGCTTCCCAATCATGAAGCGTACGGCGAATGCTCATTAAACGCATTTTCGCGTCTGTAGGACGAAGTCCAAAGTAGGCCGCTACAGAGACGGCATCATCCGCTTCAACGAGTTGACGGCGACCATCAAGCGTAATCCCTCTATGACGTCCACCAAAGCCCACTGGTGTCCATTCTAGGAGGTGGGCAGGGGCAGGACGCCAGCCCGTTTCTGTGCGAATAAACTGCCAGCGTTCAGGGCGGTCTGCCCCTCGGTTGGTGAGTAGCGTATAGACCAAACGATCCCAGAGCCGTGGGAGATCTTCATCAGGCGAGGCTCCTTCACGGTTAAGGATATCTGCCATTGCTAAGTAGCTTATGGGTTGAGGACGATCTGTGCGGGGATTCATGCGCATCGTAAGCGTATTTGCGCTCGCCGCAGCGAGAAGACGAGGCGCTTTATAGACGCCTTTGACGGTGTTTTCAGCCAAAGGGAGTTCACGATCAAAGCGATCAACCTGAAGAATCGACTCACCAAGGCGGTTCTCCAGCTTCCAATCCACCGTTTCAATCCCCGCTAAACGTGCCATCTTGAGGCCAAAAGCGCGCCAGAAGGGCACATCATACCCATCGTGCACGCTTGGGAAAACGAGCGTAATAGGGCGACGATTGGATAGGACGCCAAAAACTAAGCGCTCATCAGCGACTAAGGAGGCCGCACGCAATAGGGCAGTTTCTTCCGCCGCACTCTTACCGCGCTCATAGGCGTGGAAGGCATAAATTAATTCAGGGAGCTCTTTTAAGGCCACAATAGGCTGAGTGGCGGCAAGTGGGGCATTCTCTTCATAGAAAAGCAGTCCACCGTACGCAATCGCTGAAGAAGGCATCGTAATGGCACCTAATTCAGATTTATTGGCTCCTGGTACATATCCTGCAGGGAGCTTTTCACCGGGTAGGGGTGAGAGGAGGTTTTCTGCCTCTGAGCTCGGTTGGCGATCTTTTACAAAACCGAAGGTTCTCATCCCAGGAAGTGGATTTTGTTTTCCTGAAATAAGGGGGAGGTCCGCACCCAACGAAAACCCATTTTCGAGCCACGCCAAACTATATTCAAAAGAGGGTGTCTCGATTAAGGTCGAAGAGGGGGATCGAACGGCTAAACGAGCTGAGTTTGATCGGGAACTATCTTTTTCTTCATCTTCGGGAACATTTTCTCGAGGGTAAGTGAGCCATCCAATCAAGGGTGAATCATCAAGCCAACCTGCTCTGACCTCATAACGAACTGAAGTCATGTTGCTCAATTTTCATCTCCATCAGTTTTCTTTCGACGAATTCGTTTTGGCAAATGTCTTTCATCTAATCTCATCCCAACGCGATCTTGTTCACCTGAAGTGAGATCTTGAAGTAGGGGAAGTAAGCCTAATGCATTTAACACACCAGCGACATTCCCGATCGTCACACCGCAATCTCCATTCTCTAATTTAGAAAGAGTGTTAATCGAAATTCCGGAACGTTCAGCGATGACAGACTGGGGAAGACGACGGCGAAGTCGGGCTGCTTTGAGGTTGGCCCCAAGGGCGATGACGGCTTCTTCAACTGCAAAAGATTGACGCATAACTCACCTTAAAGTGTGAAGTAGTATTCATAATTCACATTATACTGTGAAATAGTGAAAATGTCTACTATCCTTGCTGCAACTGAGCTTTTTTGGGGTTTAAAGGGGTAAAAGTGCCGTTTTTGAGGGGTTTTGAGAAGATTTTTTATTGCTTTAACTACAATTATACTGTGAACATAACCAAATTATTCACACTATACGATAAGTTAATGTATATAAAAATTCTTTTTTGAAGATCAAAATCTCACTTTTTTCTCAAAACCCTCCTTTACCCTATCGAAAAAGCGCGCCTTGTTTTCAGAAAGCTGCTCAACCCTGGTGAGAAGTTTTGACTCTCTCATGACTCAACTTGCGAAAAAGAAAAATGCCAATTTCGATAAAGGGGACTCAAAAAAGGAAGAAGAAATTTTTTCATTTTTCTTACTTCTAAGAGAGAAAAGTGAGAAAGTGATTTTTCCATTTTTGTTCGTATGTGAACCAAAAATGGAAAAATCCTTTTTCAAAAAGTGAACTTTTTTCTTTCGAAAATTTTTCTTCAAACGAAAAATAAATTCCTCTAGATAGTTCCCGAAAGGGAATCAAAATTTTTGAGGAGAAAAGGGAAAATTTTCAACAATTTTCTTCTTCATTTTTTCGATGATGAAACATCATTGTCAAAGAAAAAGCGTTCAACTTTTTTTGTTTCTCAAATTGAGAAGATCCATTCTACAGAAATTTTCGGAAAGTGGAGGGACGATTTTTGAGGAGGAGAAAGTCGGAAAAAAGGGGGCCAAAGAGGGGGTAAAAAAGAGAGGATTTTTTTCCGTTTAGGAGTCTCACTCAATTCAAAAATCCACAATACTTGATATCTTCCACTAGAGAAAAAGAAAGTACTTCTGAGAGCGATTTTTTCTTCTCTCTCCAGTCAGCAGCTCGAGGTTGAGATCGGTGCGTTACTCGGTTGAAATTTCTCTTTTCGGCTTCTCTGCTAGGCGGGAGTAAGGATTGAGCGGCGAGAAAAGTTTTCGCGATTTTTCACCCAAAAACACGCAAAAATCCCGAAAAAATCAAAGGACTTTTTGTGTAGGCAGAAAAAAGCCCCAAAACCGCGATTTAACGGGCTTTGGGGCACTTTTAACTCAGTTTGGAGTGTTTAGGCGTTAGTCCTTCTTCGAGCGATTCGCGAAGAAATTCGCGGCCTGGATCGATTCCGTACGCAACGTGAAGAGTCGATCGAGGAGCGATTCCGCCAAGTCTTCGGCTTCAGCGAGCACCTGCAAGTTAAAGAGCTGGAGGAGCTCATGTGCGCCAGCAGGATCGACTTCATAAGCAGCCAAGTAGGCCTTTTCGAAGGAGACCATACGCTGGTCAATTTCCGCTTCAAAGGCTTCGTAGGCGCTCTTCACCACTGGGGCGAGGTTGACGTAGTCCGTCATCGCCAAGGTCTGCACCTTACGGAACTTCCAGTAAACGGATTCATGGTCAGCCTGATCCGTGCCGCAACCATAGTGTTCAGGCACTTCTTCAAGACCCTGATAGAAGGGCACGAAGACGGACAAATCAGACATCCCCCAGCAGAGGTGAATCACACAAGCGATTTCCGTGGGAAGGTTCGGGCGAACTTGCATCACATGCGCTTCGTAGGTACGGAAAACGCTCACAGGACGCCATTCTTCTTCACCGCCCTTACCGTTGGTGTAGGGATCGTGTTCGCTACCATTGAAGTGGTCACGCATCGTAGCGCGCAAGTCAGCCACCGAAATAGGCTTCTTGGGCTTTAAATAGACGGGGAAGTTACGACCATCATGCGGATCCTGAATGATTTCAGGATTAAAGCGCTTTTGCATGATCCAAACGCGCGGGTCGTTGTAGACGCGATCGCGTTCATCGTTACGCGTGTAAGCACGAGCGAAGTCAAATTCGCCATCCGTTTCCGGATTGTAGAAGCCGTTTTCACGAGCCCAATCGATCACCGTGGGCGAACTCAACTGGTCTTCGTTATCGGGGTTGTAGCTACGCAAGCGCCCCTGGTTACCCGTGGCCATATATTGGTCAAGCGGCGTGCGCTGAGCAATCCACTGGTGACCCGTGCCGGTTTCAAGGTACCAAGATTCCTTCGCATCCACGATACCCACGCCAAAGCCTTCAGCAGCGCCCTGGGTTTCAATAATGTTGCCAAGGAGTTCGACGGCTTCGCGAGCGCTCACGCAACGCGCTAAGAGCACATCAGGAATATCGTCCTCGGTAATCCCCGTTTCCATGTTGTAGGGATCCTTTTCGAGCGCATCATCACGCGCAAAAATACTTTCCGTGCCAGAGACGCCCAAGCCCATTTCGTTAAAGCCCACTGCACCATGGAGCTGCGTCTTCCAGTTAGGAGCTGTGCTATAGCGCAAGGTGTGAGCAGGCAAGGGGTAGGAGAAATTGTTGGCTCCATCGAAATCTTGTGTGCGATAAATCGACCCTTCGGGCCAATCGCAGGCGGGATGAATCACAAAGTGCTGAGCTTTCAACGCAGAGCTATCAGCGCTACGTGAGAAAAGAAGAGAGCCATCCGCGGAGGCGTTTTGGCCGACGATCACAGAGGTACACATAGTTTTAGGTCCTTCTAGTGTGGAAAAGATTAAGGTGCCGAAGATCGCATATCACTCCGAAAAAGGCGGAGTAGGCGATACACAATCTTGGTGTTTTGCATAGTTTACGCGATGAGGCTGATTTTTCCTATTTTCTCAACCTAAGGGAAACCACTAATTTGTCGGCAATTCGTAAACATTAATCGACAAAATAAAGCGCTGTGAGAACAAAACGCAAAAAAGCTCAAAAAAAGTGAAAATTCCTCCTTTGAGAACGTCTTAAATCGTGCAGAACGCTTAAACATCTGCGCTAGAATGACTGAGCTTTGCAGAGATTGCAGACTTTCGACTCATCAATTTTTAGGAGAACGAGGATGGCCACTTTAAAAGGCTTAGTGACGGCGGCGCTTGTCGCAGGTGCTTTTGCAGCAACGCTTGCACAGGCAGCAACGACTTATGTGGTAGGAACGGGGGCAACGTACCGTCCTTTTGAATTTGAAACGCCGAACAAAGAATTGGTGGGTTTTGATGTGGACTTGATGAAAGAAATCGCCAAGCATGGCGGCTTTGAAGTGAAGTTCATCAATACGCCTTGGAGCGGGATTTTCGCGAGCTTGGAAACGGGTGACCGTGACATCGTGATGTCGGGTATCACGATTACCGATAAGCGCAAACAGGCAGTGGACTTTGCCGCCCCGTACTTCTTGGCTCACCAGCTCATTTTGACGAGCAAGAATGTGACCATTAAGTCTTTGAAGGACTTGGAAGGCAAGCCCGTTGCCGTGGTGAACGCTTCGGCTGGCGACATTGCAGCCTCGAAGGTTTTCGGCAAAACCGCAACCAACATCCGCCGCTTTGAAAATACGCCTTTGGCGCTCGAAGAGCTCAACAACGGTGGCGTGGACGCCATGATTGGTGACGTCGGTGTGCTTCAATACTACTCGCAACAAAATCCCGACAAGCAGTTCAATCAGTTCCGTGATCCGGACTTTGAAGAACAGTACTTCGGGATTGCCGTCAAAAAAGGCAACAAGGTGGTGCTCGATGCCATTAACAAAGGTTTAGCCGAAGCCATTTCTTCTGGTGACTACAATAAGGTCTACCAGAAGTGGTTCGGCAAAGATGCGTCCAAGCTCCCGCAGCAGTAATCAGCGCAGTTAATTTCACCTCTTATTTCTCGCCGTCTTGAGAGACTTTGCCCTCTTAAGACGGCGATTCTTTGACTCTCATTTTTAGGACGAGGAAGCGATGCTGGGATTTCGCTCCGACATTATTGAAGAATATTGGCCACTCTTTATGAGCGGCGCCTTCATGACCATCAAAATTACCGTGATTTGCGTGACCTTGGGCATTTTGCTCGGGATGCTCTTAGGGATGGGGCGTTTAGCTTCTTCTCGCACCCCAACGCTCAACGGCATGCTTCACTATGGCGTGCGTTGGCCGATTGCCGTGTGGGTGAGCTTTTTCCGCGGAACCCCACTTTTTGTGCAGATTTTCTTGATGCACTTTGCGGTGATGCCACTTTTTATCCACCCAGTGGATGGGCTTCTCATTAGTGGCGACTTGGCGCGCGAAATTCGTAGTCAACATGGTGTGATGCTTGCTGGGATTACGGCCATTACGTTAAACGCGGGCGCATATATGTCGGAAGTCTTCCGTGCTGGTCTTCAGTCCTTAGACAAAGGTCAGATGGAAAGTGCACGTAGCCTTGGGATGAGCTACTGGCAGGCCATGCGCCATATTCTCCTTCCGCAGGCCTTCCGTCGTATGTTGCCTGCTCTCGGGAACAACGCGATCGCGATTTTAAAAGACTCCTCCCTTGTGTCTGCCATTGGTTTGGCCGAGTTGGCTTATGCGGCACGCACGGTGGCTGGTGCTTCGGCTCGCTATTGGGAACCGTATTTGACGATTTCCATCATGTATTGGTGCATGACCTTGGCCTTAGCCTATGGGATTCGCCGCTTAGAAGCGCACCTCGGCAAAGGTGACGATGGACTCAAATAAGGAGAAAAAAATGACAGGCAAGAATCCAATCGTCAGCATCAAGGGCTTAAAGAAAAAGTTTGGTCAGCACACGGTGCTCGAAAACATTGATTTCACCGTTTATCCTGGCGAAAAAGTAGTGGTCTTGGGGCCTTCTGGCTCCGGGAAGAGCACGATGCTTCGCTGCATTAATGCGCTTGAAGACGTCACCGAAGGCACGATTGAAGTGAATGGCTTTACGGTAACGGACGCGAAGTGCGACCTCAATAAGATGCGCGAGCACTTAGGCATGGTCTTTCAGCGCTTTAACCTCTGGCCACACAAAACGGTCCTGGAAAACGTAATGCTCGCCCAGCAGGTCGTTCTTGGGCGCGATACTAAGAGCGCGAAAGAGCGTGCCATGGAGTTGCTCCAAGGAGTGGGGTTAGCCGACAAGGCGCAAACCTATCCCGCAAGCCTCTCAGGCGGTCAGCAGCAACGCGTCGCGATTGCCCGTGCGCTTGCGATGGAACCCAAGGTGATGCTTTTTGATGAACCCACGTCTGCCTTGGACCCTGAGCTCGTCGGCGAAGTCTTGAACGTGATGAAGCGCTTGGCAGAAAGCGGCATGACGATGATTGTGGTGACGCATGAAATCGGCTTTGCCCGCGAAGTGGCAGATCGCGTGGTCTTTATGGACGGCGGCGTGATTGTCGAGAGCGGTCACCCAGACGATGTGCTCGTTAATCCAAAAGAAGAACGTACGCGTGCATTCTTGGCGCGAGTTCTTTAAGCTAGAGAGCGCAAACAGAAAACCTTTTCCAGCATCGGAGACTCGGCATGAAAAAATACCGTGACTTTCTCAAAAAAGAACGTGAACGCTTAGAAGCGCTCTCAGAAGAGCGTTATCGCGCTTTTTCAAAGTCGCTCAATCCGAGTCCCCGTCCTGGATTAGGAATTCGCATGCCTGCGCTACGCGAAGAGGCGAAACGCCTGATGAAAGAGGGCTTGACGCGCACTTATCTTGACGCTGTGCTCTGGGCGCTCACAGCTACTCCTAAACTCGTGCTTGAGCCCGAGTGGACAACGTTAGGCTCGGTTCTCATCGGGCGCGATAAAGACCTCAGCATGGAAGAGCACGACCAGTACTTTGAAGCGTGGCTCTCTCAGATGGACGGGTGGGGCGTTTGTGACGCGCATGCCTCTGAAGCGCACTTTGTGCGTGAACGCCGTGAAGGCTGGCAAAAGAAACTCCTCACTTGGCTTGTGGAATTAAATGCGACGCTCCCGTCTTCTGTCTGGAAGGCGCGCGTGGCGCTCGTGGTGATTCTTGCGCACTATAAAGACCGCCAGTACTTGGGCTGGGCCTGCTTGATGCTCGAGCACCCCTCGATTGAGCGGGCACTCAAAGCCTATGAAGCGGCGAATGCGCTGGCCAAGCCCGCGAAAGTGAACGGTACTGGGGGAAACTTTGAAAGCGGGGAAGGTTACTACCTTTCCATGGTGGTGGCTTGGTGTTGGACCGTCTTTTATGTCTTGGATCCCGAACACGTGCGTGCTCGTGTGGTAGCGCTAACTAAAGAAAATCGACTCGATGCGCAAACCGCTCTTCGCGTCGTGAGTAAAGTGCGTGATTCGCTAGCCATTTCTGACGAAGAAAAAGCGCTTCTTCGCCAAGAGGTGAAAGACACTTTGAAAGCGATAGCCGCAGAAGAGTTGGACAAAAAATAAATCGATAGATTGCACTCTCGCAGAGACCGGAAGCGATTTTTTCCTTAATGCGTTTTAGAAACAAAATTTTTTCATTTGACATGAAGAAAAAAGGTTTCTGAAGTAGTCTTTTCAATAAGACAGAAATCCGTTCATCATCTAGATGGCTAAGGCGGAAAGGAAAAAATGATGAAAAAAATCAAAAATTCATGAAAGCTGGGCTAACTGTTTTGGCAGCAAGCCTCTTGAGTGCAACCGCTTGGGCTAATGCGGCAACGCATATTGAAAAGGTCACCGCGATCACACAAGTCTATAGCGACGGAGAGCAGCTCTCTGCAGTGCCACTCACCTACGATAAACCGTTAGCTAAAGAGAGCGTGAGCGCCTCAGACTACGTCGTTTCTGGGCGCGAAATCACTTCTGTACTCGTGAGTGCCAATGCCGATGTGACAAAAAGCAAAGAAGGCAACGGTCGCTATGTTGTGCTGAATTTAAAGCAACTTCCGATGGTTGAACAAGGTATGGAAGGTCCTAAGACGGGTGCAAATGATCCGCACCCTGAGGAACATACGGGTTCAGCGATGATGGGGCAGGGAGGTCCTAAGCTGGGAAGTAGTGGCAACCCGCAGCCACTTCCCACCTTTAAAGTCGAAGTGGATCAAGTGGGCCCAGTAAGCACTGTGGCAGGTCAGGTCTATGGTCCCACGGCGAAGCTAACAAGTACAGCGACTCGAGAGCTTGTGATTGAAGACTTCCAACAAGCCGTCTTCAAGGATAAAGCGGACGGCAATAAAACGTTGAAATACAATTTATTCGTCCCGAAAAACTACGACCCAAAGAAGCAATATCCTTTAGTCGTTTTCTTGCATGACGCGGGAACCGTCTCTCCAGAAACGAAAGCCACACTTGTTCAAGGTCGTGGCGCGATTGCGTGGGCGAGCCCCGAATGGCAGGCCGAGCATCCATCTTTTGTTCTCGCTCCTCAGTATGACACTGTCATCGTGAATGACCAGTATGAATATGGTCCAGAGCTCGCAAGAACCAAAGATTTAATTGAAGAGCTAACGAAGACGTATTCCATCGACACTAAGCGTATCTACAACACGGGTCAGTCTATGGGCGCGATGGCAAGCACGCAGATGGATATTTCCTATCCAAACTTTTTTGCCGGCTCTTATATTGTGGGTGCGAAGTGGGACGCTAGTCGCACGCAACCTTTAAGCAAGCAAAATATTGTGGCGCTTGTCTCTGAAGGTGATACTGGAGCGAAACCTTCTTTTGATACCATCATGGGAAACCTTGAAAAGGCAGGCAGTAAAGTGGTGCGAGCAACATTTAATCCCTCCGCAAATTTAAGCGAAGCGAATCAGTAAATGGCGAAGGTCTTCACACCAGAGGCTCATCTCTACTATTTCACCTTGGCGGGAGGCACTCATCGCTCTAGTTGGCAGTATGCCTATGACTTCAAACCCGTAATGAAATGGCTGTTTGAACAGTCGAGACAATAAGCTCATCTCAACGAAAAGGTGCTTTATCCAATAACTGACCACTAAAACGCCTTTTTCAACATAAGGCAAAAGCCTTATTGCAAAGAAAAATTAAAGCGCGTACACTCAAAAGTACTATGAAAAACGAAACGCAAATTTTCGCCCTTTCCCACGTCTTCGCCCTTAACGGCGCTTGGTGGTGGCTCGTCTCTTAACAGGCGGGTTAGGCAATTGCGTCTTCAAATTTAGACAAGATTTCCAAAACGACCCGCTTCTGGCGGGTCAATTTGTTTTGAAGTCTAGAGTCTCCTCAAATAAAGTTCACACGCCAAAGCGGGTCAAACGCAAAACAAGAAGTTTTGCACCACAAAAGGACTCAGTACCATGGCGGCAACATCCTCAGTTCATCACGAAGCTTCTGTGCAGTTTATTGGCGGCACAGCCACATTGCTTCTTCCCATTCTCTTTTTCATGGGCGCAACCGTATACCTCTTTATCGGGGCAGGGGCGTTTGATTTAACGACCTTAGCGCTCGTAGGCTTTGGGATGCTCATGCTGGGCTCCCTCTTAGCCAAGACGCCTGCTCGCTACTGGAAGGCTGCTGTGAGCGGGATGGCCTCTGAGATGGCTGCAACGGTGACGCTCCTTTTGCTCACCGCTGGGATTTTCTCCGCCATGATGAAGGCGGGTGGCCTCACTGGCGCTATCACAACACTTGGAATTTCGCTTCACTTAAGTGCTTACGCCTTTACGCTCTTTGTGCTCTTAGCCTCTGCCTTGATGGCCACGGCAACAGGCTCTTCGATTGGCACGATTTTGACCGCCATGCCTGTTTTTTTCCCCGCTGGGGTGAGTTTAGGCGCAGATCCCGCCTTAGTGGCAGGCGCGATCATGTCGGGCGCGATCTTTGGGGATAATTTGACTCCCGTCTCTGACGTGACGATTATTTCAGCGCTTACCCAGCACCACCCCGATGGTCGCACAGCGCAGGTGGCTGATGTGGTGCGCTCTCGCTTACCATACGCCTTGATTGCGCTTCTCTTAGCTGCGCCCGCGTACTTCTTTTTTGGGGAAACGACAACGGCTCAAGGCGCTATTGCCGCCGCAACGGGTTCTTTGAAGGGCCTTTTGATGCTTGTTCCCGTGATTGTGCTCATTGCTGTGGCACTTAAAACACGCGACATTTTGCGCGCCATGACCGCGGGGCTTGTCGTGGGGATTCCGCTGGGACTCGTGAGTGGTCTTTTCACTTTGGAAGCCATTTTCCACGTGACCGATGGTCAGCCTGGCGGCTTTCTCTACAGTGGCTTAAGTGGGATGGCGGGGATTGTGCTTCTTTGCTTGACGCTTTTCGCCTACACGGGTGTTGTTTCCGAAGCCAAAGTTGATACGCTTTTGACGCGCTTTACAAAGCGTGGCGCAAATGGCAAAGCGCCCTTTACAGCGCGTGGCTTTGAAATGCTCCAGGGGGCTTTGATCCTTGCGACGACCGTGCTCTTTGCTGGTGTGACGAGTGCCTCTTGCGCGCTCGTGGGCTCGCTCACGGACCGATTAGGCAATGAGTGTGGGGTGGAACCTGCCCGCCGCTCGCATTTGCTCTCGGGCTTTGCGAATAGCCTTCCGGTGCTCTTCCCATTCTCTGCGTTTATCCTCATTACGTTGGCTGTAGCGAAGTCTGATGCGCTCACCGTCGCCTTGACGCCCTTTACGTTATTGCAGGGGGCGTTCTACCCGATGGCCCTCTTTGTGGTCTTTGCCGTAAGTGTGGTGACGGGGGTTGGTCGCCAGAAAGGCGAATACAAAGCAGTTGCTACTACGCCCAAAGCCGCCGTACAAGGTGTATAAAGAAAGAACCGCTTTAAAACGAAAACGACATGAAGGACACGATATGACAGAAAAGAAAGATGATTCCTTTGAGCTCTATGACCTCAAAGTGACGGTAGAGGGCGACAACTTTGTTTGCCACCACCATGTGGGGCAGGGCTTTTTGGTGGAAGGTGAAGACTTGGTCTTCCCTGAAGGGGGACGCTTTTCGATGTATGCACTCGCTGCCATTTTGCCACTCCTCCCTGCCAAAGAGCGTCCCACGCATCCGCACGACTGGATGACGACAGATGCCGTGATCGCGTGTCCCGATCCCAATTGTGGGGCGAAGTTTCGCATTACGCGCACGAAAAAGCGCATTCTGAGCCATGCAGAATGCACGGTTGTGCCGCTTGATGAATAAATTTGAAAAGAAAAGGACAGAAAAAATGCAAGTTCATTTTCCACGAGAATTAACGCCTGGCTATTTAGTTCCGCCGGTGATCGGCGGTGGGTGGCAATTGTCACTTGGTCACGCTCTGCAAAAGCCGGTCGACACCGAAGAAGCTACACGCGCCTTTGAGAGTCTTTTAGCGCTTGGGCTGAACACCTTTGACGGGGCGGATATTTACACGGGGGTCGAAGACTTCTATGGGTCGATTATTCGGGCTCGCCGTGCTGCAGGAAAGTCCATTCCGCAGATTCACACGAAGTTTGTGCCCGATTTAAACGATTTGGCCAATGTGGACTATGCCTACGTGGAAAAAATTATTACGCGCTCGTGCGACCGCTTGGGCGTAGAGCGCTTGGATCTCGTGCAGTTTCACTGGTGGGATTACACCGTCCCTGGGATGGTGGATGTAGCAGGGCACCTGGTGCGCTTGAAAGAAAAGGGCCTCATTCGCAATATTGCGACCACCAATATGAACGCCAAAGCCTTGGAAGAACTCTTAGTGGCAGGCATCCCCGTGGTGTCGAACCAGTGCCAATATTCCGTTTTAGATCGTCGTCCTGCGGTGCGCCTCGAGGCCGTCGCGAAAAAGTATGGCGTGAAGTTCCTCTGCTACGGAAGTGTGGCTGGTGGCTTTTTGTCGGAAAAGTGGTTAGGGATGCCGCAGCCCAAGATCACGGAGTTGGAGAACCGCTCGCTTGTGAAATACGCGCTCGTGATTGAAGATTCGCTTCGCTGGGAAGGGTTCCAAGGGCTTTTGAAGCTCTTGGCTGGCATTGGGGCGAAATACGGCGTGGGGATTTCCACGGTTTCCATGCTCTACACCTTGAGTCGCCCAGAAGTGGCAGCCGCCATCGTTGGAACGCGTAACGCCAAGCACGTGGCAGACTTAGAGAAGCTTCTCCAAACGAAGCTCACCAACGAAGATATCGCGCAGATTGAAGCCTATATCAACGAGTTCCCGACCGTTGATGGGGACTGCTTTGACTTAGAGCGCTTAGATGGCTCGAAGCACCGTGCCATCATGCGTATGAACTTAGTCAACAGCGTGGACGGACACTAACGGCGTCAATCCTCCTTCATGGCTAGGTCAAAGAGGGCATGGCAAAAGCTTAAATCTGTGCTAGAGTGAGAGACGAGCTCGCAAAAACGGCTTCCTGAAGTAGGGGAGAGCGCTACGGCTCGTTTCTTTTATTTGCGAAAAAAGGAAGACCAAACATGGATCAAGAAGTCGATAGCATTCAGGAGCGTTTGAGCCGACAGACAGTGTTGGCAGAATTTGGTGAAAAGGGGCGCGACGCGATCTGCAATGCGCACTTTCTCGTCATTGGCGCGGGCGGCTTAGGTAGCCCCGCGATTCTTTACTTGGCGGGCGCAGGCGCTGGGAAAATTACCGTGATTGATAACGATACGGTCTCGGTCACCAACCTCTCTCGTCAGCTCCTTCACACGACGGATCGCGTAGGCGTCAACAAGGCGGAAAGCGCAAAGCAAACAATTGCACAGCACACACCCTTTACCGAAATCGTCGCTATTGATGAGTTAGCCACAGAAGATCGCCTCTTTGAATTGATGCAAGACGCTGATGTGGTGCTCGACTGTGCGGACAACCTCGCAACGCGTGTTGCCGCAGGGCGTGCCGCTAAGCGTGCCAAGAAGCCCTTGGTCTTTGGGTCTGCCATTCGCTTTAATGGTCAGGTCACGGTTTTTGATGGTCGCGATCCAGAAGCGCCGAACTTTGACGACCTTTTTGAACCCGATGATGGCGCAAACGATGTGAAAGCCGCTCGTGTGGGTGTTTTCTCTGGTCTCACGGGGGTGGTGGGCACACTTCAGGCTTGCGAAGCCCTGAAGTGTGCCGCCAATGTGGGTGAACCCTTGATTGGTCGTCTCTTGATGATCGATACGCTCAATATGACGTTTGATACGATCCGCTATAAAAAGAAAAAGCACTAACCTCGCTTTTCTTTAACGCAAAAAAACGCTTTGGTTTCACGAGGATTCCAAAGCGTTTTTGCGTTTTTGAGAAAACTATTCTTCTTTTGGCGGAAAGAGCTCTCGCGCCATGCGCCAGAAGCGCACCATGGTGGGCGAATTGCTCGAATTCATACGCATCAAGCGCGCTTCCATGAAGCTATTGGGCATGGGGTAGACTTTGGTGTGTTCATGAAAGAGCTTTAAGTCCGCATCAGGCACAATTGCAGCGCCAATGCCTTGCTCCACATAGCTCGCAATGAGAGGAATCGAAGGAAGGCGAATCACGCGCTTTGGGTGAAAACTCAACACATGCTCAATCACATGGGGCGACTCATCGATATGTTCAAAAACGATGAAAGGAAGCGCTGAGATGGCATCAATATCGAGACTGCCATCGGATTTTGTAGCGCATAGCGCTCTGAGGCGACGAGCATGGCACGCCATTCTGTGAGTGTGTAAGTGACGATATTTTTCGGAATTTCGAGCCCGTAGGAACTTGTCACAAGCGCGTCGAGTTTCCCAGCGGAGAGTGCCTTTAAAAGTGACACTGGCGGTTCTTCAGTTGTACAGAGTTCAAGCTGAGGAAAGCGACGTTGCGATTCTGCGAGGATCGCGTCAAAAATCCCGGAGCTAATCGTGCCTCGATCAACACCTAAGCGCAAAGACGAGACAGTGCCGTCCAAAATATCTTTAGTATTTTTCTTTGCACACTCCATCATCGCAAGAATATTTTGCGCATCGGTTAAAAACGTCTCTCCAAGAGTGGTGAGCGTCATGGTGCGGTTAGAACGATTGATGAGCGCGCCACCAATTTCTTCTTCAAGAGAGCGAATCTGCATCGAGAGCGTAGACTGCGAAATGCCTAGCACTTTAGCCGTTTTGCCAAAATGCATATTTTCCGCGAGTACGACAAAGGCTTGCATCTGTTTAGGATCGAACATTTCAGTATCCTTGAGCTCGGAGAGAAGGGAAAAAATCTTGTTTTTTCCAAGATTACCTGCACGAAGTCGCTCAATCACTAGAACTAATACTTAGGGTTATTCCTAATTGTTGAGTTTTTTTGCCAAACACTTTTCTTTTGAAATTTATAAAAATCCATATAAATCAAAGTGTTAACGCCAATAAATGAAGATCGTTTGTTGACGCAATCGATTTTTTTGATTGTACGATAGTACCCTCGTTGGTAGCCATGACAAGTGTGGAAAAACCATCAACGACCACGGAACCTGCATTACTAGACTCAATGACAGTTCCGTTCTTGTTCGCTAAAGAAATATTCTCAGCGTTCAAGGATGTCTGAGTGCTATCACTCGAAACAATGGAAGCGCGACTGGCGGGATCGACGGTGATAGAAATATCTTTAGCGATGATATCGGTATCTTGAACCAAGGCTTTTGGTTGACGAGCCGTACTATCCCAAGTTAAAGAAAACTCGGTCCCAGGTTGGTCAAAACGATTGAGATCGCCTGCAGTACGTTCAGAATCTTGCGAACTTAAAATGATATTCGTGTAGGTTTCTGCGAAGGCATTAGAGCTGCCATAGGCTAGCAAAGAACCGCAAAGAAGCGAGGCGATTTCAAAAGCTAAAGCGGATTTTTTAAATTTTTTAGGCACGGTTAGCCCCTAAGAGTTCCACTGACTCAACAGTGGCTTTTTATGGGTGTAACGCTTTGAAAAAGGAGTGAGGGTAGGGATGGGCTGCCTTTTGGTCAAATACCGAAAGCTCTCGAGGACCAGGGGTTAATAGCTAGCTATCAAAAATCTGTTCAAACCTGTACATTATAGGGTGAATGGGAGGTATTTTCTGCCTTAGGAGAGATGTATGAAAGTATCTGAATCCTCCCAAATCTCCATTGGTAAATTAGCTCTTCGAGTTGGTGTTTGTGTCGGGACAATCAGACGGTGGTGTAGAGAAGGAAAACTCAAAGAAACAAGTCGCACTCCAGGAAACCACCGACGTTTTGCTTATGATGATTTTAAGCATATTCTCCCCGCAGAAGACTCGCAGCGGAAAGTTGTTGGTTATGCCCGAGTCTCTAGCCATGACCAGAAATCAGATCTAGAAACACAAGCACAAAGACTTCGTGATCATGGATGTGATGAGGTGATCACCGATCTTGGATCTGGTCTCAACTGTCGCAAACCAGGTCTCAGAAAATTCCTTTTGATGATTCTGCTTAATCAAGTCTCTACACTAGTCCTCACCCATGAAGATAGGCTACTGCGTTTTGGCACGGAAATCGTCTTCCTTCTTTGTAGACGTCAATCTGTGCATATCAACATCCTTGAGGAACCTGCAGAAACGCCCTTTGAAGAAGAGCTAGTGAAAGAGGTCATCACGCTGATGACTGTTTTTTCGGCAAGACTTTATGGAAAAAGAAGTTGGAAAAACAGAAATCGGCTTGCATCTTGAGGAAAAAGGAGTACGATCGAAGATCATTAAGTAATCCAATTATAATAATCGACCAAAATGGACAAAGAAAAAGAAGACCTCACTGAGACAGTAGACCGTACATACATTGCCTATTCTCTTCCACTCCCCCCCCCCAGAAACATTAGATTCCTGTCGTGTATTGGGTAATCTTGCTGAATTAGCACATCGACTTTTGATCTCAGCCTTGCAAACGCGAGAATTGCGGGATATGCCATTCAAAACGAAAAAGTACACTCTTCGAGATGTATTGGTGGGCTCGATGAAGAACGAAGATATTTATGAACTTGTGCGTAGGTTGTGCTATCACCCGGAGCTTGCAACTTCCCTTGATATGAGCAAACTGCCAGAGGGGATTGTTCTTTGTCGTCCTATCGCTAAATTAATCCGCGTTTTACGCGACAGGAGTAATTCGCTTAACCCCCATCTTCAAGCACGCCAGTGGACAGTTGCACTAGAAGATGCCCTTCGAGAAATGGCCACCTATTGGACAAGCGTTCAGGTGGCTGCTCAAAACGCAGTGAGTGACTTTATTTACCGCTTGAAAAAAGAGTACAAAGGCGTAAAACCAATCGATGAGAAATACCATCACCAGGGAAAGAATTACACCAAACACTGGTCGTATAACCGTTCACTGAAGAAAAGTTTTAAGCGAGTGCCTTATACCGAGGAACAGAAACATTATGCGAATTGGTTGGTGTGTGGCTGTTACCCACAATTCTTTCGCCTTTTGGATGGTATGGCGCCAGACCCTACGTGTGAAGGACAACTTGCCATGGGGATCGATTCCAAAATCGCAAAGAAAAGTTCTTTCAAAACTCGCCCTCAAGACATGGGGCGAGTAGCCAATGATGTGCGCCGTTTAATCCACGAGACTCGCTCAACAACAGTTCGCCTTCCTCGGTGCGGAGGTAAAGGCAATTACTTTGGCTGTGATTCTAGTAGTTGGACGCAAAAAGACGGTCGTGATTCAGTGAATCTGATGAACTATGCTGGGACTCCTAAAAAGGTACGTAAAGCACA
>OLSH01000061.1_pt1 | contig 121234 bp, 91 predicted proteins | sample 1643221 | NCBI WGS metagenome assembly OLSH01 (sample SAMEA3136681, study PRJEB25190) | human gut metagenome | biome: human gut; feature: human-associated habitat; material: faeces | place: Austria | collected 2013 | reverse complement strand
TCGGACGCTTTGCATTAAGCACCTCATTTAAGGCTGAATAAGACAAACTAAACTTTCTTGCAAAGTCCTTCTGTTTTATACCTCTACATTCTAATTCTTCCTTAACCAATTCACCCGGATGATAAGGACGGAATGACTGTAAATTGTTAGCTGTTATACTCATAGTTCTTACTTATAATGATTTGTAATATCTACCAAAGAACAAATTTCCACGAGGGTTTGGTTACTAACATTTGTAACTTCCCGAAATTCAAGTCTATATTGATCATTAATACGTAAAGAAGAAAGTCCTTTCTTATCGCCTTTCAACTTTTCATAATTTAGAGATCTATATTGATACAGGTCTTCTATTCTATAGGCATTTAACAAAGCTTTGACACACCTTAAATAGCCATTAATTATTTGAGGCTGGAAACGATGTTTTTTATCATTAGTCTTTCCTTTTTCATAAAGTTCCGCCAAATACTCTTTCTCAAATTCTACATTCATACGTATGTTCTTTGTTGACACAAAGGTAATATATAATAAATAAATTCGCAATTTTAGCGAATTATTTTTCATTAGGAACAGTTTTATATAGGCAAAAAATACTAGTAATGCAAATCTGTAGCTGAGATTTATTATCATTCTGTTATGGGCAAACCAATAATCCTGTATGATAGGCGCCCCATATACAGATGATCAATATTTACAAAACAAGATATTTGTGAGATCAGTCGTATGCTTAGGGTATCTCAGTATGATACTTAGGGTACCTCAGTATCATACTGAGATACCCTAAGTCGTATACTGAGATACCATTATTATAATACATCTGATAATCAGCTGCTTACAAAAAGAGCTTTCGTTGTTGATAAATTCAAACAAATGAACTGTTTAAAATGATGAATTATTTCCTTTCGATGCCTTATTGTCGTACCAAAAAAGCCTCCGGATGTCATACACTTATACATCCGGAGGCTCTGTATTATCGCGTAACTTGCACGCTTAGAAAAATCTTATTTCTTCGTAATGCGGAACCAGTCTACATCTGCCCAACCACCGTCATTGGTAGTAATTGCAGGGCGGGTACAGAAAGTACCTACCTTGACACCGATCCATTTTCCTTCTTTTGCCTGGAATGACTTGCCAAGAGGCTGGTATTTCTTTCCATCAAGACTATAGCTGAAGTCACACATAACCAGCAGATCATGTCCGCCTTCACTCTTTGAAATCTTCTTGTTGGCATCGCTGCTGAATTTTACTTTCAGATAGATGGTGTTGTCTGTCAGGTCTACCGTACCGTTTACTTGTTCCGGTGTGCCTTTGTCTGCCTTCAGACAGGATACTTGCGAGAGAACCAGCCCTTTGTCCGTATTCTCCAGGATCAGTCCGGCATAGTCCATACCCATCACTACCAATCCGGTACGTTCGCCTTTGTATTTATCTACCGGCTTGAAAGTCAGTTTCATGGTAGCAGTGAAGTTGGGTGCCGGAGCCTTCTGCAACAGCAGATTGGCAACATCGAACAGATTCTTGTATTCTTTCACTACCGGGTAAGAATACAGGCGTACAATGCTTTGGTCTCCTGCGTAGTATGCCCACTTCTCGTTGATATTGGCATGCCACTGCCATTGCGGAGACAAAGTATAACCGTCGAACTCGTCACTTTCCTGCGGAGTGCAGATGGGATAGGTCTTACCTACGTTTGGCTTTTTGTAAGTCATTACAGGTTCACCACAACCGTCACCGTCTTTGTCGATACCGATTACGGGCCAGTCATTCACCCATTTCATGGGTTGCAGATGTACCAGTCGGCCATAAGCGCCTACATCCTGGAAGTGGAAGAACCAGTCTTCTCCGGTCGGGGTATCTACCCATGCACCTTGGTGAGGGCCATTCACAGGGCTATTACCTTGTGCAAGCACGGTTTTCCATTCGTACGGTCCGTATACATTCTTCGAACGGAGCACTACCTGCCAACCTGTAGGTACACCACCTGCCGGATGGAAGATGTAGTAATATCCGTTACGTTTGTAGAATTTTGGTCCTTCACAGGTCTGGTGCGCCTCATGTCCGTCAAATACGATACGTGACGGAGTGATGGCCTTGGTGGCCTCAGCGTTCAGTTCGCAAATGGTGATTACGCTCTTCAGTTCGGCGCGGCTACCTGCGTAGGCATGTACCATATACACTTTACCGTCCTCGTCCCAAAGCGGACAAGTGTCGATGATGCCTTTACCCGGTTTCACCAATACAGGCTCAGTCCACGGTCCTTTCGGATCTTTGGCTTTTACCATGAAAGCGCCTTGGTCGGGATCTCCCCAGAAGATGTAAAACTCACCGTTGTGATGGCGGATGGCAGGTGCCCATACGCGGTTACCATGTTCAGGACGTTCGGGAGCTTCTATTGGGGGCAGAGCGTAAGGTACGGCAGCGCCAATGATAGTCCAGTTCACCAAATCTTTGGAGTGGAGTATCTGCAATCCGGGCAAACAGTTGAAACTGGAAGATGTCATGTAGTAATCGTCTCCTACACGGCAGGCATCCGGGTCGGAATAGTCTGCATAGAGTACCGGGTTCTTGTACTTACCGTTTCCCTGGTCGGCTACCCATACCTCGGAAACATAATTTTTCTGCTGTGCTGCCAGCGGAAGGGCGAGCAACAGGCATAGACTCATCAAGGTCTTTCTTGCTTTCATGATACGTTTTTAGTTATTAGTGATTAGTTATTTTCACCACTGCCGGATGTTCCAGTTCTTCTTTCCATTCGCGGATATAGGCGAACCATGCTTCGGGAGTTTTATAACCGAAGGTTTCTTTCATGGAAGTGAATGTGATATTGTGGGTGAAATATTTGCTGCCTTTGGCACCGATGGTGTACAGGTAATTAGCCTTGTCTTTCACTTCGGCCTTTACGTACTTTTGCGGAATGTATGTGCCCAGTCCTACGGTTTCTTTAGCGTACTTCACGGTGTCATTTACGGGCCAGTCTGTTCCCCAGCAACCTATCAGGCCTTTATGGTCGGAGTAAGATACAGAGCCTTTGATGTCTATTACACCGGTACAGAAGATTTCGTCTTTCAACGGTTCTTCAAAGAAGGTTTCCACAAATACATCGCGGTGTCCGCCGTAGAGGGTGTAGCGGTTCGTCATGCGTAGTTCCGAACCTTGATATTGCCAGTCTGTCACTTCTATTTCGGCGATGGTGCGTACCGGACCGTAGGCAATGATGCGCTCGGTAAGCGTGGATACAGGTTCGATATGAGTGGATTTCTTGCCGTCCCAGCCTTTCAGCGCGCCTAAACCGCAGCTGCCGCCTACCAACAGGACGTCGTCACCGAAGCCACGTGCCAGTTGCTCGTCGGTGGGATAGAATTGTGATTCTTTGATTTCAAAGCCTTTATTGAATTTGCCGTAGATGTCGACTGTTTGCTTCTTGTCAAAGTACAGGCGATAAGCCACCAGTTCAGATTCGAAAGCCGGACCGTGGTGATGCATCTGATTGTAGATGTTGCTGGTTCCCGGAATGGTTACCGAATGTACGGGGACATGCTTGCCTCGCTTGTCGCTTACCAACATCTCGGCATATACACGGGCAGGATAAGTTTTGTCGCTTTTGGCGGAGGACAGAGTGACGGTCACTGTTTTCTTGCTCTTGGCAGGCAGGTCGATGACAAATGCAAGTTCATCCGGACGGAGGTCGCCATTCAGGTCATCCAGTTGCGAAGGTATTTCTTCGCTTCCGTTCATGACTACTGCCGAACGTACCCGGAACTGTGGATTGATTTCACTGAGTTTGATTACTACCGGTTCGTCCGCTTTTGCCTTGTTCCAGGTGTTACTTACTTCCACCTTGAAACTCTTTTGGGTTTCTTGTGCTTCTGCTGTGACAGAAAGACCGCACAATAATAGCAATACTGTAAAGATATTCTTCTTCATGGTTTTAAATATATAACTAATTTGCTACAAAAGTAGTGCAAACCTACCGTAATTCCTTTTCCATTTTGATATAAATACTGTCGCCTTTGTGAGTTATTCCTTCCAACCGGCTTCCTCAAAAGAGGTGACTTCCACCTGTTGGGGATCGAGGCAGGCATACTTGATGCGCTGTCTCCTCCAGGTATAAACAATGTGTATTTTTCCGTCTTTACCCTGAATGACTGAGGGGTATGAATATTGATTGATCGGCGAATCCTCCAATACCACAGCCGCTTTCCAATGCATACCGTCGTCACTGATTGCTACATTGATGGGGGTACGTTCTTTCCGTTTCCCTTTGATGTAGCGATAGTGGTTGTATACCAGCAAGTGCCGTCCGTCTTTCAGTGTAATTCCATCAATGCCGGAATTGTTGTTAGGCAAGTCAATGAACGTTACCGGACTCCAGGTTTCTCCGTTGTCTTCACTCCAGGTGGTAGCAACAGAGCCGTTGTTCTGAGTACGGCATAAGGCTTGCAACTTTCCGTCTTTATGTGTCAGGATGGTGGGCTGTATCACTTGTATGGTTTTATGCTTCTGATTACTGAACTTCACCTGATCTGTTTCCACAATCTCGGAAGCAGTTATAGGACCAATCTTTCGCCAGGTCTTTCCTTCATCATCGCTGATTTCGAAATGAATCCGCCAACCGTTCTCATCTTCCGTGCTGCTGGGGCAGATCATCCGCTTGCCGATCCATACGGGCTTGTTTTTGATGGGACCAAGGAAGCCTTCGGGAAGTGCCCGGGATTTGCTCCATGTTTTTCCACCGTCTTTCGAAGTAACGACATGACCACTCCATCCGGCTACGTTCACACCTATCTTATAATAAAGCTGTAGTTCTCCTTTCGGTGTTTCGGTCAGTACGGGATTCCAGCAGGCGTATTTGGTTCCGTCCGATACACCGTCCGCTACCATTTGTGGTTCCGTCCAGCCTGTTTTTGTCTTGCGGCTAACCCAAATGCAACAATCGGGATTCTTCTCTTTGGTTCCCCCGAACCAGGCTGCCACTATTCCGCGACGTCCTTCTACGATAGTAGCCGCATGGCTCTCCGGGAAGGGAGGTTTCCGACAGATAAAGTCATCTTCCAGCAGGCCTTTTCTTCCTTTTCCGTATGATATGTTCTTTTTGATCTGGAAGTTATAGTTCCCCGAACCTATCTTACAAACTGTGTATCCGTCTTTCTGGCGGAGTATTTGTAAACCTTCGGATTGCTTCAATGGCTTTCCGTTTTCGGTGAGGGCGGAGGTATCTGCATTGGGCAGCCATATAGTAGCCGTACTATTGGCAGGTACACTGATCTCCCAGGAATACCCGGTAGCTGTTTGTGACCAGTCACTCGTTACTTTGCCATAAGGTGTAATGTGAGAAGCACGAATAAATCCTACTTCTTCCAGTTCGAAAGCAGGTTTCATCCGGATTTCCTTGAAACCGGGAGCGGCATTCCGGATACCTGCCAGATGTTGATAGCAATAGGGGAGGAAATCGCCCAGTAACATGACGTGGTTGCCGCTGTTCATGGCCGGATCAGCTGTGTTCCCGTTCCATAACTCCCAGATGGTGGTAGCTCCGTTGGCCGCCATGTATCCCCATCCGGGATATTTGGTATGGGTAGCCAGAACGTATGCTACATCTGTGCGTCCCATTCTTACAAGCTCGCGCATCAGCCATTGTACGCCAATAACTCCGCATTGAATGGTGGCATTGTAATAGTCTATCGTTTTATGAATGATTTGTCGGGCGACGGTTTCTTTTTCCGTATCCGGTACCATGTCGAATGCCAGTGGGAGAAGGTTGGCTGTTACGGTATTATTGCTGTAATATTGTTTTTCCTGATTCCAGAAGGTCTTGTTGAAACCTTCTTTTACGTGTTCTGCCAGTTTCCGATATTCCTGAATATCCTCAGCCAACTGCTGGTGGTGCAGCTGTCCGGCAATATCCGGAGTGTGGGGCATATCTAACTGAAGCTGTGCAAACTTTATCATATATTGCAGCAGCTTGTAGTAATAGGCGGTTGCTATCAGTTTACCATCGGTAATGCGGGCCGGGTCTTTCGAATGTATTAATTCGGGAGATTCGGGCGGAAGACACCAATCGCCGTAACGGTCGCGGGTGATGATATGCGATTGGTTCATGAACTCTGTGCGGATGTGCTCCATCCATTGCTTCATGGCTGGATAATGCTTGCAGATGGCTTCCGGGTTTCCATATTGTTCATACAGCATATTACTGATGAAAATGAAGGTTGACGGCCAGGTCACGTTGTCTGTATAGTAGTAATAATAGGCCGGCACTACATCGGGTATGCATCCGTCTTCCCGTTGCGCATCGCGGATATCGTCCATCCACTTGGCATAAAGCGGACCGTTTTCCATCAAGAAACTTTCACCCAGTGCGCCGTTGGTATGGTCGCCCAGCCAAGGCTGGCGTTCATCACGCTGGGGGCAATCGAGCGGTATTCCCTTATAATTACCACGGATTCCCCAGAAGGCATTCTTCACTAATTGGTTCAGGATAGGGTTGTCACATTCGAATGTTCCGGTGAGAGGCATGTCGTCGTTTACAACTTCGCCTGTAAAGTTGGCAAGGGTAGGAGTACCCGGAAATTCGCTGACTTCTACATAGCGGAAGCCATGATATACAAAGCGGGGAGCCCACTCTTCAATGCCTTCTCCTTTCAGGATATAAAGGTCGGTTACTTTTGCGGACCGTAAGTTGGCGGTGTATAGTTCTCCATCCGGTTGTAGGGTTTCTGCAAAGCGCAGGCGCACTGAGTCGCCCGCATTTCCTTTTACCCGGATGCGCAGCCAGCCTACCATGTTCTGCCCCATGTCGAGGATATATCCATTGGCCGATTTACGGATGGTGCGGGGATTAACCTTCTCCACTACCTTGATACCCGGTATGGTTTGTCCGCGCAGATATCCCGAAGGTATGGAAACGCGTTCCGCCTGCAACCAGGTACTGTCGTCATAGCCGGTTTCCGACCAACTTCCTAATTCTTTTCGGGCATCGTATTCCTCACCGTCAAACTCATTGTTACTGCGGATGGGACCGTCGGCTGTCAGTTTCCAGTTCGTGTCTGTGGCAATCGTTTCCCGGCTGCCGTCCGTATATTCTACGATCAGGTTCATCCGGACTTTTGGATAGCCGAAGTTATGGATTTTATAAGTGCGATAGTTCTGGCGCATGAAGTGGTATCGTCCGTTTCCGAGCGTAATACCTATGGCATTATCCGCCTGTGAGCGAAGCAGACTTGTTACATCATAGCTGTTGTAAAGTACGGTTTTCCGGTAGTCGGTAGGAGCGGGAGCCAGTACAAGGTCACCGACCCGTTTGCCGTTGATGAGGCATTCGTAAACTCCCAGTCCGCTGATGTGCAGGGTTGCCTCTTTTATTGCTTTGCTGAGGTTGAATTCTTTGCGTACATACCGGGCGGACAGGCGTGAAAACATGGTTTCACTATCCCAGGGCATAGGTCTGTCCGTACCAATCCAACGTCCTTTCCAACGAGTTTCTCCCATCAGTCCCATTCCCCAGAAAGCAGGCTCGCTCCAGGCGCTCTCACCTGTACCGGTTGTTACCTGTACTTTCCAATAATAACGCTTGTTGGGTTGTAAAGAGGGACCTTGGTAGCTTATCCAAATGGACGCATCAGAGCGTACCTCGCCTGAATCCCACACGTCTGCCCGATTCTTGCTTAGAAGTTCCGGGGAGGACGCAACGAGCAGGCGGTAAGTTGTCTGCATCACATTGCGTTGCCCGCTTTGGAGCCGCCAGCTGAAACGCGGTTGAGGGGTATCCAGACCTAAAGGATTAGTCAGTTGTTCCGTGCGAAGGTCTGTTATGGAAAGAGTATCGCTCTGTGCTGTTTGGATAAACAGACAACACAGAGCGATCAGTATGATTACTTTTTTCTTCATACACCAGCGGTATTATATACCTTATAAATCGATGTTCAAAGCTTTGGTTGCCGAATTATTATAAGTCTTCCCGTTTACTTTCAGGTCTTTGGCCTGCTTCACCTGCAATGCTGTGCCTTTGGTATCTATCTTCACGTTCTCTATAGAAACATTCTCAGCCTGGCTGATAACAATACCTTGCTTGGCGTCCGTAACAACTACATCCTTTACGTGTACATTACGGATAGGCATTTCAGGCAGTCCATTGAAGAACATAGCACGTCCTACACTTCTGCAAGTAACATTTGTGATATGGATATCACGGAAAGCGGGAGTTTTTTCCGTTACAGGAGGAACGGATGATTTCATTCTGCCTTCCAGGTCATCTTCCGTTTCTTCACCGGCACCTTTACCGCCATAGAACAAGTCGAACAACAAGGCTTCGTGCGGGATATCAATCATATTGATGTTATGAATATAGATACCTTCTACTACACCGCCACGTCCGCGGGTACTCTTGAAGCGTAAACCTACATCCGTACCCAGGAAAGTACAGTCGGTTACATAGACGTTCTTTACGCCACCCGACATTTCGCTACCTACTACGAAACCACCGTGACCGTGCAATACGGTGTTATTTTTTACAATCACATTCTGACATGGTTCGCCGCGTCTGCGACCGTCTTCATCTTTTCCCGATTTGATACAGATAGCATCGTCACCGGCATCAAAGATATTGTTGACAATCAACGCGTTCTTGCAAGATTCCAAGTCCAGTGCATCACCATTCTGGGAGTACCAGGGGTTAAAAACCTTCACATTGTGAATTGTGATATGCTCGCATGACAACGGGTGCAGACACCAGCTGGGAGAGTTCTTGAAAGTTACACCTTCCAATAATACTTTTTTACTCTTAACGATATTCAGCAATACGGGACGCAGCCACGGGCGGATTTCATTCCATTCCTCATCCGTATTAATGCCTTCCGGGTTATTGAAATCTTTAGTAGCCATAGCGCCTTTCAGTGCACCGGCAGTGGGATACCAGATGCTACCGGATGCATCGACTACACCTCCTGAACTTACCAGGCTACTCCATTGGCCCGCAGTCAGTTTGCCTTTTTTTACCGGACGCCAGCTATCACCTGAGCCATCGAATACACCATGTCCCGTAATCGCTATATTCTCAGCATTCCATGCTGAAATAGGAGATTGGCAACGGCGGGTATCCAAACCCTCAAAAGATGTTTTAATAATAGGATAAGCCTCGAAATCATCTGTGAACAACACCAGGGCGTTCATTTCAGTATATAGATTGACGTTGCTCAGTAACTCGATAGGGCCGGTCAGCCACAAGCCTTCGGGAATAACAACTTTACCGCCACCTTTGGCATTTACTGCCTTTATAGCGTCGTTGATAGCTTTGGTATTCAGTACGATGCCATCTCCTTTAGCGCCAAAATCTACAATATTGACTGTATAATCCGGAAAAGCGGGTTGTTCCACTTTCGGCATATTGAAGGGTAAATTCTCATAGATACTTTCATCTATATAATTTCCGTTTTGGGCATTTACCGTACTTTGTGCAGGTAACAACGGAAGGGCCAGTGCAACAAGCACCCATAGTTTTTTGATAAATGTGTTCATCCGTGATACTATATTTAGTTATAAGTTATTAGTTATCAGTTATTCGTTGTTAACTAACAGGCTTCTTCAACTTCTCATTTTCTTTCCTTTTTTATTATCCTCCCGCAAGCGGCTCTCCCGAGTGGCCTGCGAAAGAAATAATAAATGATTCATGTTAACCTAATTCTAACCTTAAATAAATATTATGAAAAAACCTCTTAATTACCGGTTGCAAATGTATCGGGCTTTAGCTAAAACCATGTGCACAATTTGTTGGTTTAGGTGGATTTTTTGTGGTTTTGTCCTTTTCTTTGCACACTTTCGGGCTTTTTATGCAGAAAGTTCATATCTTTAAATAAGATAGGCGGCATTTCAGCATAGCAAAAATGAGCAAGCTTATTTTGCTATGCGTTCAATTTGCACTATCTTTGCAGCCTCAAAATAGTAAACGTGGTGATAAGATGCAAGTTGATGAGGAGGCGAACAATAAGAGCAATTTCCTTGTTGATTTGTTTATTAGATACCCGTCAACTTTAATATTATAGGTATGAGTTACAATTTGTTGAAAGGAAAAAGAGGCATTATTTTCGGTGCTCTGAATGAGCAGTCCATTGCCTGGAAAGTAGCTGAAAAAGCAGTAGAAGAAGGTGCAACGATCACCTTATCAAACACTCCGGTAGCAGTTCGTATGGGCGAAGTTTCCGCACTGGCAGATAAATTGAAATGTGAAGTTATCCCCGCTGACGCAACCAGCGTAGAAGATTTGGAAAATGTATTCAAACGCTCCATGGAAGTTTTGGGCGGACCGATTGATTTTGTGCTTCACTCCATTGGTATGTCTCCGAATGTTCGCAAGAAACGTACATATGATGATTTGGATTATGATATGCTGGGTAAGACGCTCGATATTTCCGCAGTGTCTTTCCATAAGATGATACAGGCTGCCAAAAAGCTGAATGCAATTGCCGATTACGGTTCAATCCTTGCATTGAGTTATGTGGCTGCGCAACGTACATTCTATGGATACAATGATATGGCAGATGCAAAAGCTTTGCTGGAATCCATTGCACGCAGTTTCGGTTATATCTATGGCCGCGAACATAATGTACGTGTCAATACCATTTCACAGTCTCCGACTATGACTACTGCCGGTTCCGGTGTGAAGGGTATGGATAAGCTGTTCGACTTTGCCAACCGCATGTCTCCGCTGGGCAATGCTTCAGCCGACGAATGTGCTGATTATTGCATCGTAATGTTCTCCGACCTGACCCGTAAGGTAACCATGCAGAACTTATTCCATGACGGTGGTTTCTCCAGCGTGGGTATGAGCTTGCGTGCCATGGCTACTTATGAAAAAGGACTGGATGAATATATGGATGAGAATGGAAACATTATATATGGTTAAATGAAGAATTAGGAATGAAGAATGAAGAATCAGGCTGCGCTGTTGCGTTGCATGGAAATTCTTCATTCCTAATTCTTCATCTTTAATTATCGCAAAACATTGGAAACAGCTCTTTATCTTTTGCCCGTCACTTTGGGTGATACACCGATTGAAACGGTGTTGCCTTCTTATAATAAGGAGATCATACTTGGGATTAGTCACTTCATAGTAGAGGATGTGCGTTCTGCACGCCGCTTTCTGAAGAAGGTGGACCGGGAAATAGATATTGATACACTGACTTTTTACCCGCTGAACAAGCATACATCACCTGAAGATATTTCAGGATATCTGAAACCGTTGATGGCGGGATTGTCTATGGGAGTGATTTCCGAAGCCGGCTGTCCGGCAGTCGCTGACCCGGGAGCGGATGTAGTGGCGATTGCTCAACGGAAGAATCTGAAAGTAGTGCCCTTGGTGGGACCTTCTTCAATCATTCTTTCTGTCATGGGGTCAGGCTTCAACGGGCAAAGTTTTGCTTTCCACGGTTACCTTCCTATTGAGCCGGGCGAGCGTGCCAAAAAAATAAGGACTCTGGAGCAGCGGGTTTATGCCGAACACCAGACTCAACTATTCATTGAAACACCTTACCGCAATAATAAAATGGTGGAAGACATCTTGCAAAATTGTCGTCCGCAAACCAAACTCTGTATTGCTGCGAACATTACGTGTGAGGGAGAATATATCAAAACCAAGACAGTGAAGGAGTGGCAGGGAAAAGTGCCCGATCTTTCTAAAATTCCTTGTATTTTTCTCTTGTACAAATAACATCCTTCAGGTGCTCATATTCGTTTTCAAAGCAGCAGCTGAAGAAGTTCTTGCCTAAATTATGCTCTATTTGCTGGAAAGTCCAAAGCTTTCCGTCTTTTACCTGCTTGTCCCGTAGAAGATTGTCGTCTTCTACCTCAAGAATGAAAAGATAGATCAGCCGGTTCGTCACTTTATTCTCAAAGTGATACATGATATTGAACTGTAAATCTTGTATCGGTGCTTGTGGAAAAGCTTGTCTCACAAGCCGGACGATGCCTTGTTCCAGGGTTTCTCCATATAAGAGATAACATTCCATGGGTATATCAGTCTTCCCTCGGTCGAGAATACAGCGTTGGGGGCGTGGACGAAGATACAACATACCGTTATGAGATACAGCGATACGGACTACCGGATTGATATATTCATTTTTCTTGTTGATAGCATCCACTGCCAGGCTTCTGCCAATCACATCCCCTTTGGTATTAACAATGGGCACGAAAGCTGTGTGCTCCATCACTTGATTGAAATAGAGGATTCCGAACTGATTGAATAATATACTCAGAATAAATACAGCTGGCGGACAATACCGGAATAAAACATCCCTAGAAGTTTCACTTAAGGGACCAGGTAACAGAATTGTGATGAAGACTCCCAGGAAATGAAGAAAAGCGATGATGACAACTACCCGTGTTGTTACAATGGCAGACTCTGCCCCTTGCGCAAAAAGTTGTTTGCAACATTTCTGTGACTGGGAAATCTGGTGAGCGAGAAATCTTTTCCTGTTCAGGAAGATAATAACTACGGGTATGAGAGTACTGATCTCCAATGTCAGTGGAAACATTTCGCGGGAACTGCAATCACCGAAGATTAAAGTGGTCAGACTCAAAAGCAAGAGCATTCCGGTAGTGCAATAAAGTAGGAAATTGGGGATTCTTGCTCCTTTTCCCCATAAGGTATATAAACTATAAAGAGCCCCTACACCTGCACCAATGTAGATGGAAATGTCTTGGGTTATAAATTCGCACAATATAATAGATACGATAACCGGGATAAATCCCAAAGACATATTAAACTTAGATGATAGAACTCCTTTTTTTGACATTGCAAACTTTATTTTGTCGTTATCTCATAGATAACAAATAAGTAGAGCAATTGGTTTTTACTTCGTTTCTTTTTTGTAAAACTGTACCTGTTTTTCGGCATGATAAGAAGAACGCACCAAAGGTGCACTTTCTACCTGATCAAATCCTTTTGCCAGACCGGTTTCTTTGTAAGAAGCGAATTGTGCGGGAGTAACGTATTCTGTCACAGGGTAATGTTTATGTGAAGGTTGCAAGTACTGCCCGATGGTCAGGATTTGACATCCTGCACGGCGCAAGTCATCCATCAGTTCTTCCACTTCTTCCGGAGTTTCGCCTAATCCTACCATGATTCCTGATTTTGCTGTGATTCCGCTGTCGGCTATCTGGCGTATTACTTCCAGGCTTGTTTCGTAGCGGGCTGCACTACGTACCAGTGGAGTGATGCGTTTCACCGTTTCCATATTGTGGGAGATAATTTCCGGTTGTGCTTCAATGACCTGGGATACCAATTCTTTTCTTCCTTGAAAGTCGGGGATCAGCACCTCGATGGTAGTTTCCGGATTGAGGCGTTTGATTTCGCGTATGGTGCATGCCCAATGTGCAGCGCCGAGGTCCGGTAGATCATCCCGGTCTACGGAAGTGATGACAGCATGGGACAGTTTCATCAAGGCTATGGATTCCGCCACATGGGTAGGCTCTTCCATATCTAATGGAAGCGGTTTACCTGTCTGTGTATTACAGAATTTGCAGCAACGGGTACAGATGTCACCGCCTATCATGAAGGTGGCAGTCCCTTTACCCCAACATTCTCCCATATTAGGGCAACGTCCGCTACTGCAAATGGTATGCAGGCAGTGGGATTCAACTATACGTTTGGTTTCGGTATACCGTTCATTGGCTCCAATACTTATTTTGAGCCATTCGGGTTTGCGTACTCTGTCTTTCATGATAGAAATAAAGAAATCTGATCTATGTAATCTGTGGTGAACTTTATGATCTTAAAGATTTTTTTCAAAGAAATTCGTCAGCTTCGTATACAGATGATAACGGGTGTTTCCGCCATAGATACTGTGGTTACGGTTTGTATAGAGTTGCATATCGAATTGCTTGTTCAACTGCACCAGGTGCTCTGCGTATTCTGCACAGTTCTGGAAATGAACATTGTCATCCGCCATTCCATGTACCAGCAATAAATTGCCATGCAATTTGTCTGCCCGGGTGAAAGCGGAAGAGCCTTTATATCCTTCAGCATTCTCTTTGGGAGTGCGCATGAAGCGTTCGCCATAAATTGTGTCGTAGTAATTCCAGTCAGTGACGGCTGCCACGGCAACTCCGGCCTTGAATACGGGCGTTCCCTCACTCATACTCATGATGGTCATGTATCCGCCATAACTCCAGCCCCAGATGCCGATACGGTTTTTGTCTACATACGGCTGGCTACCCATATATTGGGCTGTTGCCACCTGATCTTTCGCCTCTTTCACGCCAAGATTCAGATAAGTGCATTTTTCGAAGTCTGCACCACGTCCGCCGGTTCCACGTCCGTCTACACAGACTACGATAAAACCACGACTGGCCATATAGGTTTCCCAACTGATGCTCCATGTGTCCAGTACCTGTTGCGAACCGGGTCCGCTGTATTGATACAGAAGTACAGGGTATTTCTTGGATGCGGAGAAATTCACCGGCTTCATCATCCAACCGTTCAGACTTACACCATCTCCGGTCTTGAAAGTGAAGAACTCTTTCTGAGGTACACTGTATTTGGCTAAAGTCTGTTTCAGATTATCATTCGTAACAAGCGTACTCAATACTTTACCTGTATTATCATTTAGAGTAATGACAGTGGGAGTATTCAGGTTTGAATAACGATTCATGTAGTACTTCATGTTCGTACTGAACTGTGCACTGTTGAGACCCGGTTGAGAAGAAAGTTTGGTTTTCTTTCCCTTGCGGTCAATTTGGTATACAGCCTGGCGCAGCGGGCTTTCCTCATTACTGATATAATAGAAACTGTTATCATCAGCATCCCAGCCCAGGAATTCTTTTACTTCATAGTTCCCACTGGTAACCTGTTTAATCAGATTTCCACCCATGCTGTACCAGTACAGATGATTGTAACCACTCTTTTCGCTCACGAAGCTGAAGTTTTCCGGATAGAAAATGATATTATCGAATACGCCTTCTTTGATATAAGCGTCACTTTCGTCACGCAACACCTGTTTGCAAACAGTAGAACGCGGATCACCGAAATACATGTCGAGGCGGTTCTGATGGCGGTTTAAGGTGATAATGGCCAGTTTGTTAGGATCTTGTGTGAAGCGGATACGCGGGATGTACCCGTCAGCATCCAAGGGAACCTGCATCTTGCGGGTTACTTTCGATTTGATATCGAAGGTATGTACACTGACCTTTGAATTTGCCTCTCCTGTTTTGGGGTATTTATAAGTATAATCTTCCGGATACTTCTCAAAAGCTGTGATATGAGGATTGCTTCCGGCAAAAACAGGGAAACTGTAAGAAGGCACTTCCGTCTCGTCAAAGCGGATATAAGCCAGCATCTTACTGTCGGCACTGAACTCCAGAGCACGGTTGAAAGAGAACTCTTCTTCATATACCCAGTCGGGGATACCGTTCAGAACGGCATTACGCTTGCCGTCTTCCGTAACCTGGCTTTCGCTGTTTCCGTAGAGAAACTTCACAAGATAGATATTATTATCCCGTACAAATGCAACCATTGTTCCGTCCGGTGAAAATACAGGTGCTTGCTGCGGTCCACCGTCTGAAAGCTTTTCTACTATGTTATTGATTTCTCCGTTGACATTTCGCTTCAGACTATATATATAATGTATAGCTGTATAAGAGCGGCGATAAATCGGAGTCTGTTCTGTAGCAATAAGCAGTTTGCTGCCGTCAGGTGAAAAACTGTAGCTGTCAAACGTTTTAAACGGACATTCGCGTGCGGTAGCAGCATCGAACAATACTTCTACCTGTTTTCCTGTCTTGAAAGAGTATTTGATGATCTGCGTTCCTTCCGCATTCATTTGCGAATAGTGTTCCCCGTCTCCGGGAATGGGAATGACTCCGTAAATATTTTCAGCGCGGAATTTACCTGATACAATATCTTTTAAATCGAGAGGCTGACCGCCTTGTGCAAAGCCTGCCAATGTGCAGAGGCAAAGAAGAATTGCAATACTTATCTGTTTCATAATCCTGTTTTGATTTCTTTAAATAGGTAAATCTGGAAATAAATTATTAAAAGAAGATTATAACAACGAGGCACACATTTTGCGTATTTCGTGTAGCCTGTTATTTAGCGTGCTTTCTTTACGGGCAACAGCCATATTGTAACGGGTTTGCATGTTGGCAAGCAGTTCTGCATTAATATTCAAAGCGGCTTCCACCATTAAGGCAAAGTCACTGGTTATGGGGCGTTTCCCGTTTAGTATCTCATTGAGCATAGTATAGGATACCCCTAAAACTTCTGAAAATTTCTTTTGAGAAATTTTACGGCATTCCAATTCTTCTTTCAAAACATCTCCCGGATGAGTTGGTATTCTTTTTACTGTATTCATAATTCTATTGATAATGATTGGTTATATCCAATACGGTACATATTGTTACAACTGTCTCGTTTCCTTCTTTTTTTATTTTGAATTCCAGTCGATAATGATAGTCTATGCGAATAGAAAAGCTATCTTTGCCATTCAGTGCTTCAAAATTTAATGAATTGAAGACGAATAAGTCTTCAACTCTTGTTGCTCCCATCAAGGTATCTATACGCTTCTGGTATTTCTTTATTACAGATGCATCAAAGCGGTGTTTCTTATCCTTGCATTTGCCATCTTCATAAAGTTCACGCAGATAGTCTTTGTCATATTCAATAACCATTGCTTTATCTTTATGTTACAAAGATAACTCTAATTTGAGATATTCACTCATTTAGTGAATATTTATTTTGTTTTATTATCAAGAAAAAGCCCGTCCAGCTTTGTGGGGGCAAAGCTGAGGCGGGCTACCGTCACTCATAAATGATGATTGGGGCTTCTTTGGGTTAGAGGATTTTTACTTTCTTTTGATATTCGGCAATAGCAGCATCCAGGCGTTCGTGAGCAGTTGTGTCGCCCGGAACGTTATGTGACGGATGGATATACAGATGTACGCCGCGATCTGCCAGAATTTCGGCAACGGTAGTGATGGTCATCCATACCATAGTAACGAAACTCAGGGTTGACAATGGTCCCACCTTGTCGAAATGATTCTTCAAAGGCACGGAAGCATCTACCAAAGGCACGCAGGAGTCCACTATGATATCGGCAAGTTGGAACAGGTTCTTACCGCTGGAATGACGGCTTGCTTTGTCGCCAGTTTCTCCGGCTGAGCCGTAAACGATTACCTTCATGCCACGCTTCTTTGCTTCCAGTGCCATGTCGATGTTTACTGCATTGATTCCTGTGTGAGAGAAAATCCAGATACAGTCTTTGGAATCGAAATCATAATTCTTCATGATTGCCTGTCCGTAACCCTCTGTTCTTTCCAGAAACAGGAATTGATGGATACCCATTTGGCCGATGATTTGTGTAAAGAATGTCAGCGGAAGTTCGCACAACGGGTGAAAACCTACAAAACTACCGATGCGAGGATACATCTCTTCAACGGGAATTGTTGCGTGACCACATCCGAAAGTGTGTACCCAACGGCCGGCTTCGATGGAATCTGCCATAGCGGTGGCTGCCTTTTTGATATTCTCCAATTGCGTGGCTTCCAGTTTTTCCATGATGCCATGCGCGTTTTTTAACCATTCAAGTGCTAACATAATTTTTTTGATTTTTAGGGGGTAAATAATTTCTTTTATTTGAGTGAGCGTTTAAACAATAGAAGCATGATGAGCAGGGAGGCAATCATCATATAAGGATACACAACGATACTGTATCCTTGCGAGATAATTCCCGTGAGGCTGTTCAGTAATGTCTGTCCGATCAGAGCTATAACAAGGGCCACACTGAATGCCGTTCCCGACAGAGAAGCGTACCGGCTGCCGACAATGCTGAGTATGACGGGGAAAGTAGATGCCAGTCCTGCACCGACAAGCACCATGCCTATGGCAGCACGTGCAAAGTCCGGTGAAAAAGTGAGCATTGCAAAACCTATTGCGGCTGTAATCAGGCTGGCGCGAAGAACAGTTTCCTGTTTTATCTTCTTGAAGAGAACCACCAGCAACAGACGGGCGACAGTCAGTCCGGCCACCATGCAAGTCAGTGCCATGAGCGCCCGGTTTTCGGGGATGTTGGTGGTTTGTCCCAGGTAGAGTGTAGTCCAGTTATTGCATACACCTTCGATACCGCTTTGGAAAAAGAGGATAAAACTGAGTAATAATAAGCTGCTTTCTTTTAACAACCCCAGTCCTTCTTTGATTGGGAATCCTTGCGGCTGTTTGGGGGCAGGGAAGCGTACACCGAGACAGAACAGGATACCTGCCAGCATTACAACGCCCGTGCCTTGCAGTATAATTTCAAAAGAATAATATCCGGACAGGAAACTGAGTAATACAGGAATCCCCAGCGCACCGATACCATAGAATGCACCCAGCAGACTAAGGCGCGAACCTTTCTCCGTTTCGTCGGAAATATCAGCTACTAAAGCATTTGTTTCACCGTTCAGAATCCCTCCTCCCAGGCCGATACCGATAATGGAAAGTTGCAACAATGGGATACTTGTAAAGAAAGCAATTCCTTCCAGTCCGAGCAACACGACCAGGCAACTGAGCAGCAGTAACGCTTTGTGTCCGAAGCGATCTACAATAGGACCGAACAACAGGGAGCCTCCCAATAAACCGAGAGGCAGAAACGTCACCAGTGCGGTGGCTTGGAGATTGTCCAAACCCAGTTTGGTGGTGAGGGACGGTAGTACCGAGCCCAGGGTGATCATCGAAATGCCAAAGAAGCACATACCGATGCACGCAGCCGTGAAAACCAGATTCTTGTTGTAACTACTCATATTAATATAATAAAGATAAGTAAGGTGGTAAGATTACTCGTACAGGTGCTTTTTAATAGCGAGAAAAGCAGCTCCTATCAGTCCGGCATTACCGGACAATTGAGAGGCTACAAATTCCACCTGCTTGATACTGAGCGGTTGTGCCCATTTGCAGGCTTCTTTGTAGATATCATCTATAAAGATACCGGCAGGGCCGAATACCCCTCCACCCCAGATTATCTTTTGCGGATTCAGCAGGCTGACAAAGTTGGCAGAGGCCATTCCCCACATTTCTATGGCTTTGTGTAGTACGGAAACTGCAATCGGATCTTCCTCATTGTATGCGCTGAATACATCATAAGCGGAAATGCGGCAGATAGGTTTTTGACGTAAGCGTCCTTTATAAGCTTTATTTGCACGGACTGCATCCCGCACTCTGGCTCCGATACCATTTCCCGAGGCATAATATTCGAAACAACCGCAGGCATCGTATTCTTCTTTATAAGGAGGTTGCAGTGCCATCCAGCCGGTAGCGCCGATGATGTCGTTTGCGCCGTGCAACACGTGTCCGTCGATGATGATTCCAGCGCCTATACCGGTTCCTACGGCAATGAATACTGCACTATGGCAGTCTTTGGCTGCTCCCTGCCACATTTCTCCATACATATAGCAAGTACGGTCGCTGTCGATGTAGATTTCTATATCCGGTGCCGTTACGGTACGGAGTACTTCTTGTAGCGGGTAGTTTTCCCAGCCGGGGATGTTCGGGGCCCATACACGTCCCGTCTGCGAATAGACAATGCCGGGGACACATATACCGACGCCGTCAATCTGGATACGGCTTCTGCGGGCAACAGTCAGGAGTTTATCAAGGATTTCTGCGGCAAGTTTGCCTACTTCGTGTCCCGTTCTTCCTTTCAGCAGACGCTTTCGGTTGAACAACATACTTCCGTCAGGGAGGAAAATAGCGCTTGCTATTTTGGTGCCGCCTATGTCGAGAGCGATGGTAGCCATGGTGTTATAGTATTTATAGGTTGATCTATCAAGGTTTTAGGCAAAGCTATGAATTAATTTCGTTTTCCATGCTTCTTTATAGAAGGAAATGTGTGTAAAACATGTTGCTGATCACTAAAATATATTTAATGGATTCGTTCTGATGTGCGACGCTCGTATTCTATCTTGTTTATTATCAATGGGAGAAACATTTTTTAATGCAATACAAAATAAATGGTTTTATGTTCGTTAACGTTTGTCTCCGGAGCTGTTAGGTGGATATGTGAGTTATAGCAAATACGGTTCAGATACGGCTCGGTTATGTACCGGATATGCATAAATCGTATTTGATATCAGGTGATTATTTGTTTTGGCTATGTCTGTTTGAACTTTTGCAGTAGGCTTTACCGGGTGTTGACCTTGGTTAACAGCCCTGCCAACCTTGGTAAACAGGTCCGTCAACCTTGGTTGATAAGCCTGTTAACCAAGGTCAACACCTGATTATTCCTAAGGCTGATGGGGTATTTCGCTGGTTCTTAGTAGAATAGTGACTGATATGAAATGAATGAATGCCTCGTCCTATATGGTTTGACTGCGAAAGTGAGAGCAACCCCTTGCCCTCACACCGGATTTTTTACTACCACCACACTTAATATCTTAACTATCAGTGATTACACACTAAAAGTGAGAGCAGTGAGGGTAACTTGAATCAACTTTTCATTGAACGCTGAATTCAACTTTTATGTGCGACACCTTTTTCCGGGCTCACATTTGTATCCTAACCGAAGCTTTATCTCAAAGAAAAGCCTTATTTTTGTAACAAATAACAGCTTTATGGATGTAGCACCTATATTATATAATGAGTTTCCGCTTTTCCTGAAACGTTATTTTCCGTATAAGGTACAGAAAATATCACTGAATGCCGGTTTCACCTGCCCGAATCGGGATGGTGTGAAAGGATATGGCGGTTGTACCTATTGCAATAATCAGACTTTCAATCCCGAATACTGTCGTACGGAAAAATCCGTAACTCAGCAGTTGGAAGAGGGGAAAGTCTTTTTCGCCCATAAGTATCCCGAAATGAAATACCTTGCCTACTTTCAGGCATACACCAATACTTACGGTGAATTGGAAGCATTGAAGCGGAAATATGAGGAAGCACTGTCTGTTCCCGATGTGGTCGGTCTGGTCATCGGTACCCGGCCGGATTGTATGCCGGATACTTTGCTGCATTATCTGGAAGAAGTGAATAAAAGCACTTTCCTGTTGGTTGAATATGGTATTGAAAGCACCCACGATGCCACACTCCGCCGAATCAACCGCGGACACACTTTTCAGGATACGGTAGATGCTGTGGAAAGGACTGTTGCCTGTGGCATTCTTACCGGTGGGCATGTTATATTGGGACTTCCCGGTGAAACGCATGAAGACTTGGTTGCACAGGCCGCTACGCTGTCGAGCCTTCCGATTACAACTCTCAAAATGCATCAATTGCAGTTGATACGCGGTACCCGTATGGCACATGAATATGAACAACATCCCGAAGATTTCCACCTTTTCGGGGTAGAAGAATATATTGATTTGGTAATAGACTATATAGAGCATCTGCGCCCCGATTTAGTTTTAGAACGCTTTGTTTCGCAGTCTCCTAAAGAATTGTTAATTGCACCCGACTGGGGACTGAAAAATTATGAATTTAATCATCGGATACAAAAAAAAATGCGTCAGCTCGGAGCTTATCAGGGAAAGAAATATGATATGTGAGAAAAAAAACTTATTTTTGCGGCTGTTTGAATATAGAATCAATCTAAATAAAGAAGTTTTATGAACCAGAAGACTATGATAAAAGGAAAAATACACTATGTAGGAGTAAATGACCGTAACAAGCACCTGTTTGAAGGCTTGTGGCCACTACCTTATGGAGTGTCTTATAACTCTTACCTGATAGACGACGAAACAGTGGCTTTGATTGATACGGTAGATGCTTGTTATTTCGAAGTATATCTTCGTAAAATAAAAAGTATTATTGGCGAACGTCCTATCCAGTATCTCATCATTAACCACATGGAGCCCGACCATTCCGGTTCGATCCGCCTCATTAAACAACATTATCCCGATATTGTCATTGTCGGTAACAAGCAAACCTTCGGTATGATTGAAGGTTACTATGGTGTGACAGGCGAACAATACGTTGTAAAAGACGACGATTTCCTGGCATTGGGACATCACAAACTGCGTTTCTACCTGACACCGATGGTGCACTGGCCCGAAACTATGATGACTTTTGACGAAACGGAAGGTGTACTGTTCTCCGGCGATGGTTTCGGATGTTTCGGTACGTTGGACGGTGGTTTCCTTGATACCCGTATCAATACGGATCGTTATTGGGATGAAATGGTGCGCTATTACTCCAATATCGTTGGTAAATACGGTTCTCCGGTACAGAAGGCTTTGCAGAAATTGGGAGGATTGCACATCACGACCATCTGCTCTACCCATGGACCTGTTTGGACAGAGTATATAAGTAAAGTAATAGGCATTTACGATAAACTAAGTCGCTATGCTGCCGATGAAGGAGTGGTGATAGCTTACGGTTCCATGTATGGCCATACAGAGCAAATGGCAGAAGCCATCGCAGCGGAACTATCTGCACAGGGCATCAAGAATATCGTGATGCACAACGTCAGCAAAAGCAATCCTTCCTATATCATTGCAGATATCTTCAAATACCGTGGTCTGATTATTGGTAGTCCCACTTACAGCAATCAGATTTATCCGGATATCGAGTCCCTGCTTTCCAAAATCCTGATACGCGAAGTTAAAGGCCGCTATCTGGGTTACTTCGGATCGTTCACGTGGGCGGGTGCTGCGGTGAAGCGTATGGCTGAGTTTGCCGAGAAGAGCAAGTTTGAAATTATAGCCGACCCTGTAGAGATGAAACAGGCGATGAAGGACATCACTTACGAACAATGCGAACACCTGGCACGTTCTATGGCTGAACGCCTGAAGAAGGACAGGGAATAGTAATTCTTGATAAGATACCCCTAATTTATTAACCTGATAAAAAACAATCACAATGAGATTAATCATTCAACCGGATTATCAATCCGTATCCAAGTGGGCTGCCCATTACGTAGCCGCTAAAATTAAGGCCGCTAATCCGACGCCTGAAAAACCGTTTGTTCTGGGTTGCCCTACCGGTTCGTCACCGCTCGGCATGTACAAGGAGTTGATAGACCTGAATAAGAAAGGAATTATTTCTTTCCAGAACGTGGTTACTTTTAATATGGATGAGTATGTGGGTCTGCCCAAAGAACATCCGGAAAGCTACTACTCTTTCATGTGGAACAACTTCTTCAACCATATCGACATCAAACCGGAGAATACCAATATCCTGAACGGGAATGCGGCCGACCTGGATGCTGAATGTGCCCGTTACGAAGAAAAAATCAAGTCTTACGGCGGTATCGACCTGTTTATGGGTGGTATTGGTCCTGACGGACACATTGCCTTCAATGAACCGGGTTCTTCTCTGTCTTCCCGCACACGTCAGAAGACCTTGACGACTGATACGATCATCGCCAATTCCCGTTTCTTTGACAATGATGTAAACAAAGTGCCCAAAACGGCATTGACTGTTGGTGTAGGTACAGTGCTTTCTGCCAAGGAAGTGATGATTATTGTGAACGGACATAATAAAGCTCGCGCGCTCTATCATGCAGTAGAAGGTTCTATCAATCAGATGTGGACCATCAGTGCTTTGCAGATGCATGAGAAGGGTATCATTGTAGCTGATGATGCAGCTACTTTTGAACTGAAAGTAGGCACATACCGCTATTTTAAAGATATAGAAGCTGACCATTTGGATCCGGCTTCTTTGCTGAAGTAAATATACGGCTTGTATAAAGGTAATTTGCGCAGTTCGTTTCCACTAAGTAGGTGCGAAGCGGGCTGCGCAATAAGTCGTTTTCTATGAATGATATAGATTGCCCTTACGACGACCTGCTATGCCATTCCCTTTCGCTGTTCCGTCAATTTCGATTGTACGATGATCGCATAGAAGAGGATAATGCTTTTAACTTTTTAAGGGAAGCGGAAAAAGTAGTCAGTGATACCAGAAATGGGATTTGTGCGGCTAAATTGGGATGTGTAATAGAATGTCTTGCCCACAGATTTTATATAGATGATGATACGGATGGAATATTGGAAGAGGTAGATACCTTTCTGATTAAATTTTGGAAAGGTTTGAAGCAACCTTCTCCGGAAGCATTTATTGCTTCCTTATGGATTGGAGAATATTTTCTGCTACGCTTAAAGAACCCGAAATCCCGCCTTCATGGTCGCAGTAAAAAGATGGTCTCCAAAATCCTGTCATTTTTGGCTGATATGCTTCGGAAGCCGGAAAAACAAAAAGTACTCTGTCTTTCTTCTGTTGCTGTTTTTGAGGAAACAGTGGACTGGATTAAAGAAGTTTGTGATATGCATATTTGTGAAAAGCAAGTCGTGATTCTATTGGAGAGACTTTATCAACTTCAAGAAAAGGGGATGTTGGGGGGAGAAGCAGATAAAAAGAATACTTTACGGCGGCAAATATGGGATTTTTATTATTGAATGTTATCTTTGTAACCAATAACACGCTATTAACTTGATCTAATATTATGAAGAAGCCGGCAATCCTGTTTTTATTATTCTGTTTACTGTGTTCAGTTCCAGTTGTCCGTGCTGCGGATACAATTTTTGTTCGGGAGACACAGATTCCTGTTCTGATAGAAAGGGCGGATAATGTTTTGTTCTGTTTGCGCCTGGACGCAAAGGAGAGCAAAGTGTTGGATGAGATCGTTTTGGATTTTGGAAAGGATACGAACCTGTCCGCAATCCAGTCTGTGAAACTTTATTATAGTGGTACGGAAGCATTACAGGATAAGAGGAAGGAACGTTTTGCCCCTGTAGAATACATTTCAAGTCATACGCCTGGGAAGACTCTGGCGGCTAACCCTTCTTATTCCATACAAAAAGCGGAAGTTGCTAATCCGCAGAATCGTGTTGTTCTTGTCGCTAACCAGAAACTATTTCCCGGTATTAATTTCTTTTGGATTAGTTTGCGGATGAAGCCGGAAACTGCGTTGGATACTAAGGTAATGGCGGTTGTGACTTCCGCTACTCTGGATGGTAAGAAAGCACTTTTGGATATCGTCTCCCGGCAAGGTATTGAGCATCGGATGGGAGTGGGCGTGCGCCATGCCGGTGATGACAATTCGGCGGCATATCGTATTCCGGGCTTGGTGACTACAAACAAAGGAACTTTATTGGGTGTATATGATGTGCGTTATAATAGCAGCGTCGATTTACAGGAACATATAGATATAGGGTTGAGCCGCAGCACAGATGGTGGGAAAACATGGGAAAAGATGCGCCTGCCTCTGGCTTTTGGTGAAACGGCCGGATTGCCTTCGGCTCAAAATGGAGTGGGAGACCCTGCCATATTGGTAGATACGAAAACCAATAATGTGTGGATCGTTGCTGCCTGGACTCATGGCATGGGAAATCAGCGTGCCTGGTGGAGTTCGCATCCGGGGATGGATATAAACCACACTGCGCAGCTTGTTTTGGCGAAAAGTACAGATGATGGTAAAACATGGTCAGAGCCTATAAATATAACAGAGCAAGTGAAAGATCCTTCCTGGTATTTTCTGTTGCAAGGTCCCGGACGGGGAATAACGATGGAGGATGGTACTTTGGTTTTTCCCACGCAGTTCATAGACTCCACCCGTGTGCCGAATGCAGGTATCATGTATAGCAAGGATAGAGGAAAAAGTTGGAGAATGCATAATTATGCCCGTACAAATACTACAGAAGCACAGGTTGCTGAGGTTGAGTCGGGTGTACTGATGTTGAATATGCGTGATAACCGGGGCGGTAGCCGTGCCGTAGCAATTACGAAAGATTTAGGTAAGTCATGGACCGAACATGAATCTTCACGCAAAGCATTGCAAGAACCGGTTTGTATGGCAAGTCTGATAAGTGTAAAAGCGAAAGATAATGTCTTGAATCGGGACTTGCTTATCTTCTCTAACCCCAATACAACGAAGGGGCGTCGTGATATTACTATAAAAATAAGTCTGGACGGTGGCATCACCTGGCTTCCGGAGCATCAGCTTTTGTTGGATGAGGGCAATAACTGGGGATACACTTGTCTCAGCATGATCGATAAAGAAACTATTGGTATTCTTTATGAGAGCAGTGTAGCTCATATTACGTTTCAGGCAATAAAATTGAAAGATGTTGTGAATTAATAGCCTTATTTCTTTCCATCCAGATATTCCCTCTTGAACATATCCACAAAAAGGAAGAACAGCGAGAGTAATAGCGGTCCGAAGATGACCCCCATAAAACCGAATAGAGAAAGACCGATGACGACCCCGAATATTGTGATAAGCGGATGTATATCAGCCATTTTCTTTTGCAGAATGAAACGTATCAGGTTGTCGAGCTGAGAGATGATCAGTGTTCCGAATATCGCTAACCCGATACCATTGAACCAGTCACCGGATAAGGCCATATAAACGGCAATCGGGAACCATACCAGTGCTGTACCTACCATGGGGATGACCGTTGCAAGGCAGGTAAGGAATCCTGTAAGCAGAATGTCCGGTACATCAAAGAACCAGTAACCGATCATGGCTACTCCACCTTGTATGATTGCCAGCAAAGGAATACCGACAGCGTTGGAGTGGACAATCATCTTGATGTCGTGCACTACATGTTCTGTATTGGCTTCACTGAAAGGAAGTATTTCGCTGATGTATTTCTCCATCCTCTGTCCGCCTATCAGCATAAAGTAGAGCACGAATACCAGAACGAAAAGGTTGACCGCAAAACTACTGATACTGCCCATGACGAATTGCCCTATGGCAGGAAGTGCGGAGATAATAAAGGAAGTGGTATCCTTGCCCAGTACGTCATAACCGGTTTTTTCCTTGATGATATTTGCTGCACTTTCAATCGGGGCAATGATACTCTGCGGATCCAGATTGATATCCTGCAATTTGCTGACTAATAACCAGACTGCCAGCGCCAAAGGAACCAGAAAGAAGAGGATGGCTTCGGTAGTAATAAGGGTTGCAGCCACACTTCGTTTCATCTTCCGTTTGTCGGTCAGATGTATCATCTGTCTTCTGACCAGGATATAGATGGTTAATGCACCTAATAAACCGCCCAGAAAGGGAGTAATTTGTAGGAACAGGATTATACCCAGCCCGATGATTATAGTGATTAGTGAATATTTCCAGTATTGTTCTTTTGTACTCATATCCTTTTTGCTGTTTTCTATAAGAAACAAACAAAGTGGGCATTTGGTTGGTTATCCTTCATTCAACCAGCCTTTTCCCTGACGGATAACTTCAATTTCTCCACTTGTGCAGTCTACAATGGTAGAAGATTCTGTACCACCGATGCCACCGTCAATAACCAGATCGACAAGGTCGCCGAATTTTTCATCAATCAATTCCGGATCGGTGCAGTATTCTATATCTTCGTGCGCTTCGTGAGGAAGAGTGGTAGTCATGATGGGAGCGTCCAGAATACGGGCTATTTCCTGGATAATGGCATTGTCGGGCATACGGATACCTACTTCTTTTCGATTACGGAAAATCTTTGGCAGGCGGGTAGTTCCGTTCAGGATGAAAGTGAAAGCACCGGGCAGGTTGCGTTTCATCAGTTTGAACGTATTGTTATCTACCTTTGCATATTCGCTGATGCTACTTAAATCATAGCAAATAATGGAAAGGTTATTCTTGCGCGGATCTATCTCTTTGATACGGCAGATACGTTCGATGGCACGTTCTTTCAGCCCATGGCAACCAATGGCGTACATGGTATCAGTGGGATAGATGATGAGGCCACCGTCATTCAAAATATCCACTACCTGTTGCAGGTCTTGTGGATTATTGTTCTTTTCGTAAAGTTTCAGAAGCATAGGGCTGATAATTAGTCTATATATAATGACACAAAAGTAGGGAATAAGTTTCTTATTCTCAAATAAGTGTGGCTTATTTCTTGGATGATTTTTTTCGAAGTTCTTCTGCCAGTCGCCACTGCAATGCTGCCTCTACTTCTTTTCCTGCCTGCATCAGGGCATCTCCGAAAAGTTCATGCGCTCCGGCATGCTCCGGTTTCAGGGTGGTGGCTTTGTCCAGATCAGCTATGGCGCCTTCGGTTTCTTGCTGTTTCAGACGTAATTTTCCCCGGTTGTAAACAGCTTTAAATTCAGCCGGACGTAGTTTGACGGCACGTGTCAGGCATTCTTCCGCTTCAAGATATCTGCCGTCATTGAAGAGGGTGATGCCTTTACGTATCCATGCATCCGTATATTCCGGATAAAGTTCCAGCGCTTTGTCGTAGTTGGCGATGGCGGCACGAGAGTCATGGGCAAGAGTAATGGACTCATTACCCATCAGATAATACTCACGTGCATAGGCTTGCAACCGTTTCTGTTGCTCTGCCATTTGGGATTTTAGTTGATCGTTGTTGTCTCGTAGCTTGTTGATAACACCTAACTTGCGACGGATGAGGCGTTGAATAACAGGCTTTTCTATGTCGTATCGGGAGTGTATAGCTTTAAAGAAATGGTTGAGGAAGACTTCGAAATCTCCTTTATCGAATGCTTTGGTTGCAGCAGCATATTCTACGTCAGCTTGCGCCTGTTTCAGGGCTCGGTCTATGGCCTGCCGGTTATTGAAACGTTCGGCAAAATTCACTATTTCCGGGCGTACAAAGATATCAGCCCGATTCACAGGTTTCTTTAGTTGAATACCTTCCAGTGAGGTGCAGCGGCTGAGGGCGACGTACGCTTGTCCACCGGCAAATACACCGCCGGTGAAATCGATGACTACACGACTAAAGGTCAGTCCCTGACTTTTATGGACGGTGATAGCCCATGCTAATCGTACGGGAAACTGGGAGAAGGTGCCCAACACTTCTTCTTCAATTTCTTTTTTCTTTTCGTTGTATTTATAGCGAATGTTTTTCCAATGCTCCGGTTTGACGTCACATTCTTTCCCATCATCAGTGATGACGTAGAGCGTTTCTTCTATCTCATCGAACCCACTTACTACACCGATAGTGCCGTTTACCCAGCGGCGGTCGAAATCATTCTTGATAAATATGACCTGTGCACCCGGTTTCAGTACAAGTTCACGCGAAGTGGGCAGACTGCTTTCGGGAAAGTCACCAGTGACTTCTCCCCGGAAGGTAACAGCGTCTCCGGGCAGTTCTGCCAGTTTCCGGTCATTGATATAATCTACGTTATCGCGACGCGTAGCGAGGGTGATATACATATCTTTCTCATTCTCTTCGATGTCGGTTCCGTAGCGGGTATTGAGTAGTTGCAGGTCAGCGGCACCGGCAGTATTGCTGCGAATATGGTCCAGAACGCTGACAAAGACTTTGTCTGTTTGGCGATAGACCTTTTCAAGTTCAATGGAAACAAGGTCTATCTGGTTGAAAACCCTTGCAGAGAAAAAGTAAGGAGTAGGATAGAAGCGGTTCAGGATTTCCCGCTCATCGCCTTTCACTACAGGTTCGAGCTGGAAAACATCGCCTACTAACAAGAGTTGTTTCCCACCGAAAGGTTCGCGCAGGTTGCGTGAGTAGACACGCAGGATACGGTCTACGGCGTCAATAATATCTGCCCGTACCATGGAAATCTCATCGATAATAATGAGTTCCAGTTCTTCCAGTAGTTTTCGTTGGGGTTTGGTGTATCTGAAGAATTCGTGAATGCGTCCGCGCTGCAAACTCAGATTCGGGTCGTCGGGAAGCAAAGGATGAAACGGTAGCTTGAAAAAACTATGCAGGGTGCTGCCACCGGCATTGATGGCGGCGATACCGGTAGGCGCCAATACCACATGTTTCTTTTTTATATTCTCGCAGATATATCTCAGAAAGGTAGATTTACCCGTACCCGCCTTTCCGGTCAGAAACACGGACTGGCGGGTATATTGTATGAGACTCAGAGCATCCTGGAACTCTTTGTTGTTGGTATCTACTGTTTGGGACAAAACTTTAAATATTAGAGAGGACTATATAATGGAGAAATGTTTAAGTGCATTGGCTACTCCATCTTCATCAACCGAAGTTGTGATGTAATTGGCATGTTCCTTCACTTCATCCACGGCATTTCCCATTGCTACTCCAATGGCGGCATGGCGCAGCATACTTACATCGTTGCCGCCGTCGCCGAATGCCATTGTTTCTTCCAGGCGGATACCAAAGTGGTTGATGATTTCGTCAATGCCTTTCTGTTTGGTATTTCCTTTGGCAGTGATGTCGGCAAAAGCAGGAAACCAGCGTCCGGCTTCGCAACCAGGCAATTGAGGAAGAATCACTTGCTCTTGTTCCAGTGTGATAAACGGAGTCATCTGGAAAATCTCCTGTCCGATAGCTTCTTCGGGCGTCTTTTCCGGAATGATATCTACTTTCAGAAAGTCGTTGAATATCTTTTTCACCATTTCGTCCGGCTGGCAGACGCAGACGTCATGTTCGCTCACAAAGATACAGGGGAAATTCTGTTCGGAAGAGATGCGTGCCAATGTCTGTACGTCGGCAGCGGGAATCGCGCTCTTGTAAATCACATCTTCGCCTACGAAACAATATCCGCCGTTCATGGTTATATAACCGTCTATTAATCCGCGGTCCTGCAAGGCAGAAAGGTTGTTGATGATAACTGCGGGGCGTCCCGTAGCGATAAAAATCCGAATGCCTTTGGCTTTGGCAGCGGCGATGGCTTCGATGGTGGTTTGGGGAATAGCATGGGTATTAAAACTCACTAAAGTGCCGTCGATGTCAAAAAACAGGGCTTTAATCATATAATTTCTATTTTACTTGGATGCAAAAGTACTCAAAAGTGAGGATATTTTGTACTTTTGTCTCCTAAAGAAATCGTAAATAGTCATTATACATTAATAAAATAATAAAAGCTGTTTTTGAACGCAGTTAAATCGCAAATGAAGAAGCATTCCTTAAAAGATTGGCTGATAGCTGTACGCCCCTGGTCGTTTCCGGCATCAGCAATGCCGGTGATTGTCACGCTGGCATATTTGTATTGGGCATACGGGGTAATAGAATGGGCGAACGGACTGTTAGGGTTGGTCGGTATTGTTATTTTCCACGCTTCGGGAAATGCGTGGAGTGATTATTTCGACTTTGAACGGGGAGTGGACAGGGTGGATACATTTGGCGTGAAGACCCTGACAAGCGGGCAATTCATGCCATTGGAGATACGCAACCTGGCCATAGGCCTGATGGTGCCGGCGGTGATGGTCGGTCTTTGGCTGGTAGTCTGTACGGGGCTTCCCTTGTTGTGGATAGGTGTTTGTGGAGCTTTGTGTTCGCTGCTTTATCCGTGGCTGAAATACCGGGCTTTCGGAGATTTCGTTATTTTTGTAGCTTATGCCATACTTCCTACTTTGGGTATATCTTATATTACTATGGGGAAATTCCTGCCTGATGTATGGTTGATAATCGTTCCGGTGGGATTGATTACAGTAGCCATCCTGCATGCTAATAATACGCGTGATATAGGTACGGATGTAAGGGCCCGGATTAGTACTCTTGCTATGAGGCTTGGGGTGAAGACGGATATTTACCTATATATGTTCGAGGTGCTTTTCCCGTTTCTGTGGATCGCGGCTTGTGTAGCGTTGGGATATTTTCCGTGGTGGTCTTTATTGACGATAGTAGGAATTCTGCCTGCAATAGCCAATGCACGGACTATGTTGCGGTTGCCGAAAGAAGGGATTGGTGTCATATCCAATCTGGATGAAAAGACGGCGAAACTGCAACTCTTGTTCAGTTTATTGTTTACTGTTACATTCCTGATATAGTATGAAACGAATTATTATTCCTTTATTGATAGCTGCTTTCTTGTGGTTCTTTATGTTTTCTCCCTGGACAAGCGGAATATTCAACTTCTGGACGGCCATGAGCTTTTCGGCTATTGTGTTGATGAATATGGCTTTTGCGCTTCGTTCGCAGTGGTGGATAGAAGATGTGAAGTTCGATTGGAAGAATATTGCCGGAGGGGTGGGATTGGCTGTTGTTTTGTGGGGAGTATTCTGGTTGGGAGATAAGGCTTCCGCCTGGCTTTTCGACTTTGCCCGTCCGCAGGTGGAACTGATTTACGGAATGAAAAACGGTGAAAATCCTTGGTTACTCTCCATATTACTACTCATATTGATAGGTCCTGCTGAAGAAATCTTCTGGCGGGGATATGTGCAGAATGCACTTTCGAAGCGCTGGAGCCCGAATGTCGGTTTTATAGGGACAACATTAGTTTATGCATTGGTACATATCTGGTCGTTCAACTTTATGCTGGTGATGGCGGCGTTGGTGGTTGGTGCTATCTGGGGATTGGCTTACAGATTGTATCCGCAGAAATTGGGAGCATTGATTGTGTCGCATGCAGTGTGGGATGTGGCGGTATTTGTTGTGTTTCCGATTTAACATGACTCTTTTGCGGCAATTTTTCATCCGCAGATGACACGGAATTACACGGATTTATAAATTGAAGTAAAAGAAATCTGCGTTATCCGCGCTATCTGCGGATGAAGAATGAAATCTTGATTTACAGGAATATAGAATATAAAACAAACAGCAATGAAATACAATTTTGATGAAATCATTGAACGTCGTGGCACTAACTCGGTGAAGTGGGACGGTGTAAAGAATATCTGGGGGCGTGATGACTTGCTCCCTATGTGGGTGGCCGATATGGACTTCCGTACTCCGCCTTTCGTGATGGATGCTTTAAGAAAGCGCCTGGAACATGAGGTGTTGGGATATACTTTTGCTTGTGAAGAGTGGTATACTTCTATTTGTACATGGCTTCACGACCGTCATCAGTGGGATATATCCCGAGAGATGCTGACATTCGTTCCGGGAATCGTTCGCGGGCAGGCTTTTGCCCTGCAATGTTTCACTAATCCGGGGGATAAGGTAATGGTGATGACTCCTGTTTACCATCCTTTCTTCTTGGTGACTGAACGTATGGGGCGTGAAGTGGTATATTCACCCTTGGAATTACAGGATGGACAATATCATATCAATTTTGAGCGTTTCCGTAAAGATTTGCAAGGTTGTAAAGTGTTGATTCTCTGTAATCCCCATAACCCCGGCGGACGTGTATGGACAGCAGAAGAGTTGAAAGAAATAGCGGCTATCTGTTATAGTAATGGAACATTTGTGATTTCTGATGAGATTCATGCCGATCTGACTTTGCCTCCTTATAAGCACCATCCGTTTGCTACGGTTTCCGAAGCAGCAGCATCGAACTCACTTGTCTTCATGGCTCCCAGTAAAGCATTCAATATGCCCGGATTGGGAAGCTCGTATGCGATTACTGTTGATAAGGATATTCGTGAACGTTTTCAGACCTTTATGGAGGCGGGTGAGTTTTCTGAAGGACATTTGCTTGCCTATATCGGTGCGGCAGCTGCTTACATGCATGGTGCAGAATGGTTGGAGCAAATGCTTGATTATATAAAAGGGAATATAGATTTTACAGAAGAATATCTGAAAGAACATATTCCGGGCATTGGCATGATACGCCCGCAAGCTTCTTATCTTGTTTTCCTGGATTGTCGGGCTTTGGGGCTGACACAGAAAGAGTTAACCCGACTTTTTGCAGAGAAAGCACATCTGGCTCTGAATGACGGAACTATGTTTGGTCAACCGGGAGAGGGCTTTATGCGGTTGAATATCGGTTGTCCCCGTTCAGTGCTGAAGCAGGCTTTGCAGCAATTACGTGAGGCTGTTGTGCAGTAATATCAAAAAGAAGAATCTATTTTTGTTGGCCGTACAGGTCTATACTACATGAAGAAACTCTTATATCTTTTTATTGTAAGTGGTATTCTGCTGTGTGCTTGCAGGCATACCGATAGTACTGCTTTGCTCCGCCAGGCGGATGCGGTGGTTTATGGTAATGCGGATAGTGCAATGAAACTCCTGTCGTTAATCAAGAATCCGGAGCGGTTGCCGTTCGAGGAAAAAATGTTGTATGGCTGGTTGCGTACATTTGCACATAATGTACGGGGAGCCTCCATGGCGGAAGACTCCCTGATTTTGCCGGCATTTCATTATTTTGTCGCCGGTCCGGACACAGTAAAGATGCTGAATTCATTCGTGTTGAAATCCAAATATTTATATTGGCAGAAAAAGCATGAAGAGGCTATGGCTGTACTGGATAGCGGTATTGCGGCGGCTACGGTATGTAGAGATACTTATCTGATGGTCAATATGCTTTCTGAGAAAGCAAACAGGTATGTGTACGTTGAGAAGGATTATAAAAAGGCAATAGAAGCACATCTCAGAGCGATTGCTATTCGTGAAGATGAAGGATTGTGTTATTCTTTGGGCATTGCCATGGGATTGCAGGGAAATGATTCTGCTCCTTACTATATGGACCGGAGCATTGAACTGGTGGAGAAAAAGAAAGATACGATGCGCTTGGTGCATTATCTGCGAAACTATGCACAGTTATTATCCTATATAAATGATTATAAAAGGTCGGCAGAAGTGTCAAAACGCCTGCGGAATTTAGCGTCTGATGAAGAACAGGTTGCCATGACTGACTTGGTGCTGACGGAATGTTTCCTGAAAATGGGAGAGTTGGATTCAGCCCAATACTACCTCGATCAGGGCAGAGCGCTATTTGACCACCAGGAGAAGTTTTTAACTACAGAAAATATGATGACTTATTATCAGGGACTGATAGATTATACACGTCATCGTACATTTGATTTCCTGAAGGTGATGCGTTATAATGATTCTGTCCACAATGCCCTTTATGCCTTGCAAAGTACCATTCGGCGGAAGGATGAAAGTAAGGAATCACTTTCGAATGCCAATTTGCAGCTGACGGTAGAGCGGCAGGAAGCGCAACTGACGCTGTTAGCTTGTTTGCTGTTACTGGTTGTTACGGGTGGTGGTGCCTTTTTCTATATCCGGGCCCGTCGTCATCGTCTGATTGAGGCAGAAGAGCGAATCGAAACACTGAACCGCTTGCTGGCAGATGCTACGAAGGGAGACAGTGAACCGGGGACTGCCGGAAATGTCAATCAGGAAGTGGAAGACGGACAGTTTTTCCGAAAAATACTTTTGCAACAGTTGGGCATTATTCGTTTGGTCGCTACGCAACCTACATCACAAAATCAAGAACTACTTCGCCGCATATCCGGCATTACGAACCGGGAGTTACCCGTAGAAAGTCTTTTGGTATGGGAGGATTTGTATCCCGTGATCGATCGTATATACGATGGCTTTTATACTCAAATGAACAGATGTTTTGGTTCTGTACTGATAGATAAAGAACAGCAGCTCTGCTGTCTGCTTTGTGCAGAGTTCTCTACAAAAGAAATTAGTGTAGTGACGCAGCAAAGCATTCCGACTATTTATCAGCGGAAGACGAATATCCGGAAGAAGCTGGGAATGGGGGAGAAGGAGGACATAGTGGAATTCATATTAGAAAGATAATCCGATTATTCGGATTCTCCGATTTTTTTATCTTCTTCTTTATCTTCGCTCTGTTTGTCAAAAAATCGTTTAGCGCTCAATGGGGTAATTACGCTTCGTCCAGTCTTTGCTTCCAATTCTTGGCGAGCAACAAAAGCTACATTTCCTCCTTCTGCTGCACATTGTTGGTTTTCCTCAAATGATTGCGGATCTTTTGCTTTTGTTATACTCGTTGTTGATAACTCTGCCAGCATATCTTTTGCTGATTTACCGGTCCACGCTTGATAAATTATATCTGTTAGTGTTGCATATTGTACTCCTTCCTTTACATTATGTTCTTTCTATTGATCTGTCAAATCTTTACGAATTTTAATACTCTTTAAACGCTGATTTATCCAATTATCAGAATAGCCTAACCACTTATAGTCAAGTAAAGCCTGATTTATTGAACGGTTCAGGATCTTGTATCTGGTTTACTCTTTCTGCGGCGACCTGTGCCATCCATTGTTTAAAAGGTTCAGCTTTAGGTGAAGGAATTGATTGTATGATACGAAATATGCCTTCTGCATTAGCAAAGTTGACTTTTTGTTTACCACCCGCAGTCTGAATAGAAAGGGTGGGGACAATTTGTCCCCACCCTTTGGCAAGCATTTCGTCTCTTTTCTTCATTTTTTTGATATAATCGGTAGGATTAACAGTATCTGTTAATGAACTAATAACGTCTATAATACAAAAATACCATTCTTCAGTTTCATCATCCCATATAGAACGGACTTTCTTATCTTCAAATAACTTTATAGCGTTGGTTTTCGTCATTGCTTATTTATTTATGGAAACAGAATTCTATAACAGTTTACAAAGTTACTCTTTTTCAATAGAGGTCACAAGGAAAACATTCTTTATTATTACATATAGATATCATATAGACCTTAAAAAGATTAATATAGAGAAGTGAAAGTGTAATGTACTTGTAATTAGGTGTATAAATGTGGAAAATATAGAACTTTTATATCCCGATATAGAGTGTTTGAGACATGTTTCACCCCTAACTTTGCATCAGGTAAAAACGAAAAGTGAAACATTTAAATCAATCGAACGATGAAAGCAAATTCAATGAAGACTATCGGGAAAAGACTAACATTCTTAATCCTTATCATGTGTGTGGCAGTTTCTATTTCTGCTCAAAGTTATCAACTCTCCGGTTGCGTACAGGACGAAAACAATCAGCCGGTGGAAGTAGCAAACATTCTGTTGAAACAGGCTAAAGACAGTACTTATCTTACGGGTATGCTGACGGATGCACAAGGGTGTTTTACCTTTACTCAATCTAAAGGGGAATATCTGTTACATATTACTCTGATAGGTTGTGAAGATATCTATTTACCCGTCTCCCTACAGGGAAATAAGAATATAGGTATGCTCACCCTGAAATCCTCTTCTACCTTTTTGAATGAAGTAACCGTTACGGCAGCCCGTCCGGTAATCAAGCGCCTGGTGGACAGAGTTGTTTTTGATACACATAATGCCATTGCTACTGCCGGGGGAAATGCACTCGACCTTTTGCGTGAAGTGCCCGGTTTGCGCGTTGGGCAGAACAGTATTGATATCATAGGTAAAGGAGGCGTGAAGATATATATCAATGATCGTGAAACGAAACTTTCAGGTGACGAGTTGATTGACTATCTCCGTTCTTATGACGCCTCTCAGATACAGAAAGTGGAAGTAATCACTACTCCGCCCTCCAAATATGATGCGGCTGGTAATGCAGGTATTATCAATATACGCCTGAAGTCACGCCCTAAAGATTATCTGGGAGGTACGGTATCTGCTTCTTATAATGCAGGCGAAAAGGAAAATTACGGTTATGGTGGTGTAAACCTGAATATCAGTAAAGGTCGTGTATCTTCCTTTATCAATGCAGGCACTACGCAAGGCAACTATGAGACCCGCGAGGCGAATCGTCGCTATTTTGCCCTGAATACTTGGGATGGATGTACGGATTATAAGAAATACATGCAGAGTTATTATGGCCAGGCAGGTGTGGACTTTGCTCTGGAACGCAACTGGACGTTAGGTTTGCAAGCCGTTTACAATCACAACAACCCTAAAGATTCCAAAGCAGTTTCTATTACGGAAGTTTATGATGTGGCTACTGCCCGTCTGGACTCTCTCTTATTCTCTGACAGTGAAGAAGGAACTAAAGCCGACCGCATCAATTTGAATTTCCATACCGATAAGTCCTGGGGTGATAAGGGTAAAAAGATGACCTGGGATGTGGATTATCTGTATGATAAGAGGGATGGTCACATGGGATTCCTGTCTGACACTCAGACCCCTGATGGTGTAACCATACCCGGAACCAATTTCGATTACAGTTATTTGCAAAACCGCAAAGTAGATGTATTCTCTTCTGCACTCGACTTTACACTTCCGTTTGAGAAGTATAAGGTGACCGCAGGTGCCAAGGTTTCTTTCACGAATACCCGTAACCGTATCAATTATGATACTTCGGACCCGACACTGGTGCAGGACGACTACTTCCACTATAAAGAACAAATCTATGCTCTTTACGCTGACTATAACCGCGCGTTTGGCAAGCAGTTCTCCATGCAGCTGGGTTTGCGTATGGAACACACCCGTACTACCGGTATCTCTGAGTCGGAGAATACGACGGACAAGCACGATTATACCCGTCTGTTCCCTACACTCTATTTCCTATATTCACCCAATGAGCAGAATGCGTTGAACCTTAGTTTGTCCAATCGCATTTCCCGCCCTTCACAGAATATGGTGAACCCTTTCCCGTTCTATCAGAACAAGTATACCTATGCTTGCGGAAAGGAAGACCTGAAGCCGAGTTATACGTACAATGCCGAATTGGGATATACATTCAAGAACAATCTCAATATCTCTGCCTTTTATTCTTATTCGGACGATGTATTCTTTCAGGTTGTAGGTCTGGATCCGGAAACGAACGTCAGTTCTTTCCTGTGGGATAACTTTATGGAGACACACTCTTTCGGGCTGAATAACTCCTATACATTCCGTACAAAATGGATGCAAGCTTATGCTCAGCACGGTGTAAACTATAGCCGTACAACTTCCAGTGCCGCTTCCACATCAGCCGAAGAGAAAGGATGGGCTTATAATGCCAGTTTGCGCAATACGTTCTTCCTTAATCCGAAGAAGACATTTATCGGAACGCTTTCAGGTTGGTTTACTTCACGCCAGTATAGTGGAGTATATCTGATAAAACCTACTTATGGTGTCAGTGCGGGTTTGCTCTATCGCATGCTGGATAATAAGCTCAGTCTTAGCCTGAACGTCAACAATATTCTGATCAGCCATTCGAAGCTTGAAACCGTTTCCAATGGAGTCCGGATGACGACGGACAATCAGTTTGCCTTTACCGGTTTCCGCATCGGTGTTTCCTACACGTTTGGTGGAGATATCCGCAGCAAGGGACAGCGTAATAGTAACTCAGATATTCAGAACAGATTATAAACATTGCTTTCATCGTTTTTACCTAGCTGAAAGCACTCCCGTGGCGGGAGACGGACGGCTTGTCAGAATGAAACAGAGGTTTCACCGGACAGGCCGTTCACTTTATTTCCATAAAGTATATGAATCATTCCTCCTTTTCTACCAGTTTTTACCCCTTACTTTCTTCATGATTGCTCACTTTTGCATATCAACAAACAAATCTATAAGAGGAAGTATATGAAAAACAAAATGAAAAACCGAGTAATAGAGATGAAGGACTTATGCCTTTTATGGCTCTTCTTGTTCTTATTAGGTGGAATACCGGCAGGAGCGACTACTATTTCTGATGATGGATCAGCATCCGGTACGAAAGAATTAATCGCTTTCCCCGGCGCTGAAGGTTTTGGCCGGAATACTACCGGTGGTCGCGGTGGTAAAGTTTATCACGTCACTACGTTGGAAGATGGAATGCAGGCAGGAACCTTACGTCATGCACTTGCACAAACAGGTGCACGTACGGTGGTTTTTGATGTAGCCGGGACTATCTTCCTGAACAGACCTTTAAGAATCACTAACGGAGATTTGACTATTGCCGGACAAACGGCTCCGGGGCAAGGCATCTGTATTGCCAGACGTCCGGTAACTATTAACGCCAACAATGTTATTGTTCGTTATGTACGGTTTCGTGTCGGCAATGAAGGCGGTGGAGAACCCGACGGACTTGGAAGTACCGATTGCAAGAATGTTATTGTAGACCATTGTTCTATCAGTTGGTCGGTAGACGAGTGTTGTTCGGTGTACGGTGGTGAAAACCTGACTGTTCAGTGGTGTCTTGTTTCCGAAAGCCTTCGGACGGCCGGTCATGCCAAAGGAAAACACGGATATGGAGCCATCTGGGGAGGAGCGAAAGCATCTTTTCATCATAATCTGCTGGCCCATCATGAAAGCCGTTTTCCCCGCCTTGGCCCCCGTCCTTTCACTCAGGAACGTGAGCATGTGGATATGCGGAACAACGTTTTTTATAATTGGGCGGGAAATGGCTGCTACGGTGGAGAAGGAATGCATGTCAATATCGTAAACAATTATTATAAACCGGGTCCGGCTACTCCCAAAAACAGTCCTGTACGCTATCGTATTGCCTCTCTTGGAGTGCGTACTACGAAATATTGTACCAAGGCGGATGGCAAACCCAATGTTTGGAAACCTATGGAACATGTATGGGGGAAATTCTATGTGGACGGTAATGTAATCGAAGGTAATAAGGAAGTCACCAAGGATAACTGGACAAAGGGTATTTACGAACAAATAAACAACTCATCCTGCGATAATACTTTCACCAAACAAGTGAAGAAAGAGATGCGCCTGCCCAAACCTTTGGATGCAGGCATTGTCACTACACATACTGCCGAACAGGCGTATGATCTTGTATTGGCCCATGCAGGCTGTTCTAAACAACGTGATATTATAGATATACGTATTATAGAAGAAACCCAAAACGGTACGGCTACTTACATTGGCAGCGTGACGAAAGGTGCTGAAAATGCTCCCGGATTGATCGACTTACCGGCAGATGTGAAACCGGAAGGGGCCACCAGTGCTTGGCCGGAATTAACGAATGGCGGTGTTACAGCCGATGAACTAAAAGATACTGACGGCGATGGTATTCCGGATGTATGGGAAACGGCTTATGGGCTGAATCCGAAGGATGCTTCCGATGGTGTTACTGCTACATTGAGTAAGGAAGGTTATACCAATCTGGAAGTCTATATGAACAGTCTCGTACCATAGGAATCAAGAAACAATTATCAAACATAGAAGTATGAAGAAGATTATTTTTACTGTACTACTTGTCGGAATCTTATCCGGAGGATGTGCACAGGATAAGGAAGCAGTCTCTCCATTTCAGGCAGTAGTGGCTCAGGATGGCAGCGGCGACTATGCAACTATTCAGTCTGCCGTAGATGCGGCACCGGAGAACCGGCGGGAACCATGGCTCATTTTCGTAAAGAACGGTTCGTACCGTGAACAGGTAATTATCCCTGAGACCAAGACTTACATTCATCTCATTGGGCAGGATAAGGATAAGACGATCATCCATCACCTTCTCAATGTGGGCGGAAAACCCGAAGAAGGTACTGCACCCGAGAAAACCGCTTACTGGAAACATTCTGTTCATAATCCTTCCTCCGAAGTTTACAAATTAGAAGGCAGCGTTGTTTATGTGAAGGGAGCCCATTTTTATACGGAGAATATCTCTTATCTTAATGACTGGGGGGTAGATAGCCAAAATGGTCCTCAAGCTTTGGCTATGAGTAGCCAAGCTGATTGTGCCGCATACAATAATTGCATTTTTCGATCTTTTCAGGACACCTGGATGACTTCCAGAACTGACTCTCACCGTCTTTATGCGAAAGATTGCTGGATTGAGGGCGCGGTAGATTACTTTTATGGCAGTGGAGATGCTTTGCTTGAGAATTGTACATTATATAATGTACGCAGTGGTTCTGTAATAGTTGCTCCCTCCCATAAAAATGTGAGGTTCGGATATGTATTTCGCAACTGTATAGTGGATGGTAATGCCGCTGCTGCCGATGGTAAACAAAAGTTAGGACGTCCGTGGCATAATTCTCCTCGTGCTGTTTATATACATACCACTATGCGCATTCCTCTTGCTCCCGAGGGGTGGACAAACATGGGTGCTATTCCAGGGTTATTTGCAGAGTATGACAGTCGCGATGCTGAAGGTAATATACTTGACCTGAGCCAACGTAAGACTGAATATGACGGACGTGGCCCGGATAATCCGCCGAAAGGTTCCTGTCGTGCAACAATCACCAAGGAAGAAGCGGATGGCTATGTATACGAACGTATAATTCCGGGAGATGACGGATGGGATCCCCGTGTGATGATGGAAAAATTGCCGTCTCCCGCAAAGTTGAAGAAAAAGGGGCTGAAAGTTAGTTGGAAAGCAGTACCTGCAGCTGCCGGATATGTCATTTTTGATAATGACCGTGTTATAGGTTTTACAAAAGAGCCGATCTATAATTTGTCATCTGAAATAAAAGGAAATTTAAAAGTATGTGCTGTCAATCGTTATGGTTCATTAGGAACAGAGGGTACTCTTTAGTTAATGAATTGTAATGCCACTATAACATATTGACATTTTTTGCATGTGGAACCCCGGGCTTGTGAAAGTCCGGGATTTTTTGTTAAAACTGCTCTGTTTTAGGCTATAGCTTAATTTTTACTCTCTTTCCGGATGATTTTACCCTTTAATCATCCTTCTAATTCTGAATTTTGCAAAAGAATTAATAACACAGGTTAAGTTAAGAAATGAAAAGCTTTACGAAAAACACTGTACTTATTGTTTAACTAAATAATACTATCATGAAACAAGAAATCGAAAAGATGAAGAGCAGGTTACTTCTGCTGGCATTCATTTTAATGGTGCCTATTGGAGTGTTTGCTCAAAACATTACGGTAAAAGGTAATGTGACTGATTCGGAAGGAGAGCCGATTATCGGTGCCACTGTTATGGAAAAAGGCAAAAGCCAGAATGGTGTCATCACTGACTTAGATGGTAATTTTACTCTGAATGTGTCAGGTAAAGGAAAAAAGATTGTTATTACCTATATAGGTATGAAAACAGAAGAAGTGGATGCGGTAACCGGAAAAACCTTGAAGATTGTCTTGAAGGATGATTCGCAAACACTGGATGAAGTTGTAGTAGTTGCCGTAGGTTATGGTAACGCACGCAAGAAGGATTTGACCGGTGCTATTTCTTCTGTAGGTGAAAGCACTTTGAAAAACATTCCTGTAACTTCTGCTTCAAGTGCCATTACAGGACGTCTGGCTGGTGTAAGCGTTATCACATCAGAAGGTTCCCCCGATGCTACGGTTAGCATCCGTGTGCGTGGTGGTGGTTCCATTACACAAAGCAATGAACCTCTTTTCATTGTAGACGGTTTTCAGGTAAGTGGTATTGATGATATTCCACCTACGGATATTGAGAGCATTGACGTATTGAAAGATGCCTCTTCTACTGCTATCTATGGTGCAAAAGGTGCTAATGGTGTAATTTTGGTTACTACTAAAAGTGGCCGTGCTGGTAAAACGCAAATAAGCCTGAATGCCTCTCTGGGTTTCAATCGTTTTTATAATGAAACAGAAGTTCTTTCTCCCTATGAATATGTGTATCTTCAGAGAGAGTTGGATCCGGCGAAGAATGCCGGTTTCTTCGATCGTTATGGGCAGTGGGAAGATATAGATATCTATAAATCAAAAGTTGGTAAAAACTGGCAACGTGATTTGTTCGACAGGACAGGTCTGAAACAGAGCTACAATATGAATATCAATGGAGGTAGTGAAGACCTGGTCTATAGTCTTAGTTATACGCATGACGATGAAACTTATATTATGCAGACTTCGCAGTATCGTCGTGACAATGTCAATTTGAAGGTAAACAAGAAATTCAACAAGAAGCTGAGAATGGACCTCAATGTTAAGATGTCCAATACTACGATTGACGGTCCGAGTGTATCAAGTGGTTCTAAGTTGCGTGACTGTGTGAAGTATCCTACAATAGGAACTCTGACAGACCTTACTGATGAAGATTTAAGTGGAGACGATGGTATCATTGAAAATATCAGTAGCCTGAATGACCCTTATTTCAATATTGTAAACGAGTATAAGAAGCAGTCTAAATTCAACAATTCTTATAATGCCGCTCTGATATGGGATGTTATAAAAGGATTGCAATGGCGTGCTGAAGGTACTTACGGATTTAGCTTTGACCGTACGGATAATGTCTACTTGAAGAATACAAGTAAGGCAAACCAAACTGCCGGTCAGCCTGTAGGTGTCCGTGAATATTGGAACGGACAGAATTGGGCTTTCCGTACCTTGCTGAACTATAAGTTCAAAATGAAAGATCATAATTTTGATGTTATGGGAGGTATGGAAGCGTTAAGTTCCAAGAAAGATAAAATGCAAATCACGGCTGATTACTTCCCAAGTGATTACGGAGTGAATGATATTCTTTCTATGTGGAACAATGGTACGTCAGAACCTACTTATACAACGATTAACGAGCCGAGTCGAAGTATGTCTTATTTTGGTCGTGCTAATTATATACTTAAAGATCGCTATTATCTGACTTTCACACTGCGTGCCGACGGTACCAATGTATTTGCTCCGGGCAATAAGTGGGGACTCTTTCCGGCAGCTTCAGCTGCATGGCGTATGTCTGATGAAAAGTTTATGGAAGCTACCAAAGACTGGTTATCTAACTTTAAGTGGCGTCTTAGCTATGGTAAATCCGGTAATGCCCGTGTAGGTTCCTATTGGCGTCAGACTTACTCTCCGGTGACCAATATTAAGAACTTATATTATCAGAATGAAATAGGACAGAGCAGTTTGCAACCAAGTACGCGTTTGCGCAACGAAAACCTTACTTGGGAATCTAAATATTCTACAAATGTCGGCTTTGATCTGGGGTTGTTTGAGAACCGTCTGAACTTGACTTTTGATTTCTATAATGATGTAACCAAGAACTTGATTATGGAAGTTCAGCTGCCTTCTAATGCCGGTTATAATACTCAATATCAGAACTTAGGACAGACAACCAACCGTGGTGTGGAATTGACATTAAATGCTAATCTGATTAATACGAAAAACTTTTTCCTGGACTTTAACTTTAACATCTCGTTCAATAAGAACAAAGTGGATGCTCTTTATGGAGCAAACGGAGACGTGATGATCCTTTCTGGTGGAGGTACAGAAGTGGGAAGTGATAACTACCGTGTATTCGTAGGGAAAGAAACAGGTTTGATGTATGGTTATGTCTGTGATGGCATGTATTCTTTCGATGATTTTGATTTTGATCAGGCTACGAAGAAATGGGTACTGAAGAAAGATGAAAATGGTAATAATATTGCTCCGGACAATTTTGGTGTACTTTCTAAAGGAGGTGGTTATTATGGACCGGGGCATCTGAAGCTGAAAGACCTGAATGGCGATGGTGTAATTGATGCAGACAATGACCGTAAAGTAATTGGAAATGCTTTGCCTAAACACACCGGTGGCTTTAGTTTCAATGCTGGTTGGAAAGGATTTGACTTGACCGCCATGTTTAACTGGTCGTATGGCAATGATATTTTGAATATGAATAAAATTGACTATACGTCTTATGTAGGAGCCAAAAGGTATCAGAATATGAGCACTGAAATGAAGCTGGAAAATCGCTTTACTACTATTGATCCGGTAACCGGTTTGAATATTTATTATGGTGACTATGCTAATCCCGAACGTCTGAAGGAAATCAATGCAAACGCTACAATCTGGCATCCATTGATGAATAACTCCATTACTACGGATTGGGCAGTAGAAGATGGGTCATTCCTGCGTCTGGGTACATTGACTTTAGGATATACTTTGCCGAAGATGCTTACAACAAAATTCGGAGTAAAGTCTCTGCGTGTTTATGCTACTGCTAACAATGTGTTCTGTTGGACTGCTTATAGTGGACAAGACCCTGAAGTAAATACCGGTAAAGCTATGACACCGGGTTATGATAGATCAGCTTATCCGAAGTCCAAATCGTATGTTTTCGGTTTAAATCTAACTTTCTAAATTATTATACTTATGAAAAAATATAATCTATTATATATACTGACGGCAGGAATGATGCTATTCACTTCCTGCGAGGATTTCTTGAATACGGATTCTCCTTCCGAACAAAGCAAGGAGAACTTATTTGAGAATGAGGGAATGACTCGATCTGCCATAATGGGAGTATATTCGGAATTGGCCGGAACCTATGTATATGGTCAGAAAATGTCAGTAAACTGGCAAGGAGTTTCTGATATTGAGCAGGCAAGCGGTTATCAGGAAGATCCGGCTACAGACAAGACGAGTGATTCAGGTGCGGCCAATTACTGGTGTGACTGGTATAATAAAACATTGCAGTGGGGATATATCTTTAAAATGGCAGAACTTGCCAGTACGGCAGTAGATGGTATTCGTGCTTCTGAAGCTTTCAATAATGGCACTACGGCTATGAAGCGCTATATGGGTGAAGCTTTGGTACTTCGTTCTCTTTCATATTTTGAACTTGTGCGTCGTTGGGGAGATATACCTTTTAAAGAAGGTATGTCAAGCTCGGACCTTTCCAATGTCTATATGGGTAAAATCAACCGCGACAGTATATATGCTTGTATTGTAAAAGACATGCAAGAAGCCATAGAATACCTTCCTTGGGTTGGCGAAGTGGCTGATTATAATAGTGAGCGTATAACTAAAGGGTTTGCGAAGGGGATGTTGGCACGTATCGCTCTTTTTGCCGGAGGCTGGTCTGTACGTGATGGTAAGGAATTCCCGGCTAATACGAGTGTGGAACGTTATTCCAATACTGAGCAGAATCCGGGTATGGAAGAAGTAGGAGAGTATTTTATAGGTCGTCCTATCAATTGGAGGGATTATTACGAGATTGCCGAACAGCAGTGTGCTGAGATTATAGGTGATCCGGAAAATCCTCACAGACTGGATCCGGATTATGGAGATATCTGGAAATCAGTCTGCGGTCTGAAAGCCAATACATATAATGAGAACTTGTTTGAGGTAGCCAATGGAGTAGGCTATAGTGGTGATATAGGTACTTTGATGGGACGTGCCATGGATGGTAATTTGGGATATGGCCAGCGTGGTTTTGGCGGTACTTATGTTAGTACTAATGCTTATTATTTCTATTCGTTCGATCAGAATGACATGCGTCGTGACTATGCCTGCTACTGGCCTGTTTACAAAAAAGATGGTACTATCAAAGAAGTAATGCAGAATGATATTATGTCTGTGAGATTGGGTAAATGGTCTTTCTTCTGGACTGCCGAATCTTATCGCTCAATCGCATTGACCGCTACGGCTCGTACTCCGACAGGCATCAACTGGATTGTGATGCGTTATCCTGATATCCTTTTGATGTTTGCTGAGGCTCGCTATATGTTAGGTAAAGGTGAAAATTCAGTAAGTGATGTGGCTGGTATTAGTGCTGCCAGAGCGCTGGAGATGGTTCGTGAACGTGCATTTGGTTCAGGAGCGGAAGCTGTTATGGACTATAAGAAAGTAGATTTCTTTGATGCTATTGTCAACGAACGTGCATGGGAGTTTGGTGGTGAGGGTATCCGTAAACTCGATTTGATTCGTTGGGGATTACTCGATTCTAAGATTGAGGAGATGAAAGTGGCTATGCTCTATATGTTGGATGGTAGCCATCCCGTAGAAATCTTTGATAAGACTTATCAACCTGAAGAGTTTCCCAATAAACTGTATTTCAAGTACGATGAGAATGGAGAATTTATAGATTTCTCTTCTATTAATTTTTATACTAAGAGAGCAGCCAATCCGGATGAGAAAGTATATACGGAAATAAAATGGTTCCCGGAGACTTACTGGAATGTGAAGGAAACGGATATAAACAAAGATCATAGCTTGATCAAGAATGCTACAAAAATATTGGTATGTGCTTCAGGACTGAGAAAATCTTATGATTATAGTCAGTTGTTGAGTACATTGAAGTATGGTTCTCTGATTCAGGATAGATTGAATGGTTACAAAATAGGTAATGGAGTTTGTAATTATCGTCACTTGTTCTCTATCTATTATGATGATATCTATAAGTCTAAGGGATATTTGTCCAATTCTTACGGATATGATAATAGTGCTCAATAATATGATAATTATTAAAAGAATAAACTTATGAAAATTAGAAATTTCTATTATATTTTGCTGGGAATTCTCACATTCTCGGTGATAGCATGCGAGGAAGCTAATGAATGGGAAGTGGATCCCAGTCATGACAGATTATTCCGTTCTACGAAGTTTGAAGTAAAAGAAACGAATCCAACTTCTGCTCTTTTGAGTTTCAGGGGAGTCACAAATGCTACAAAGTATGTATTTGATTTCAGTGAAGGTGATAGTTTGCTTTTTAACAATATAGTATTTACCACAGAACTTCTTGTAGATACAATGAATGCCTACAATAAAGAAGCTTCTGAAATAAAAACGGAATATCGTGCTCTTTTTACGGATCTGAATGGTACGACACGTTATTCGGTGCGTATGAAAGCTGTCAATGGAAATACCGGGATGGAATCGGGATATGTGCAGTTGTGTTTTGACACTACAGACGAGCAGATATTTACTACGGTTACTCCGGGAACTACCAGTGTCTCTTTGAATTGGCAGGCAGAAAAAATAGCTACGCGTATTGAGTATGGTGAGTTAGTAAAGACTGAGATCGAGGGTGAAGAGGCAAAAACTGATACGATTTGGGCTACAGCACACGAACTCACTTCAACAGAAAAACAAGCTGGTGAGTTAACAATAGACGGGCTTAAACCGGGAACTAATTATATTACGTATATCTTCAATGAGAAGGCTCGCAGAGGTTCTTATAAATTTAAGACTTTGGGATCCTCCAAAGGAACGACTATTTCAGTAAAAGCAAGTGATGATATTAATGCCTTGTTGGCGGGTGCACCGGCTGGCGATGTGACTTTGTCATTTACGGGTGGACAAACTTATGAGGTTGGTGAATTTATAATTCCCGAAACTGTTGCGAACTTGTATATAGCCGGTAACGTGGTAGGAGGTAAGATGCCTGTATTAAATATGACCAAGTTTACATTCTCTGCTCTTATGGATAACTTCTATGTACAGTATATGGATATTATCAGCGATGGTAAGTCTCAATTTATGATTGAACTTGGCGGTAGCACCGGCTTTAAGAATGTAAGTTTTGAGGGATGCAACATTAGTGAAATTCCAAGAAGTCTTATCCGTACCAATTCTGGTAATCTTGAAGTTGAAGGAATTGCTATTAGTAACTGTTTCATTAAGAATGTGGGTTTAAGTGGATATGGACTTTTGAATATCGGTAAGTTGAAGTCGTTAAGTACTATTTCTATTACCAATACTACTCTGTTGAATATTGGTGATCAGATTATGGATTTACGTGTACAGACAGATAAAGTTACATTTACTCAATCTACTTTCTGTAACTATGATATTAACATGCCTAAGTTATTGCGTTTGGATAAGCAACCGAAAGAAATTACTGTAACAGGGGTAATTTTTACGGGAGATAATAAGGGCGGTAAAATGAATTCTGGTAATAGCGACTATTCCAAGTATCTGAGTTTTGCCGGATGTTATTTAACTTCTGATTTCCAGGAAAATGATAAGAAGTTTACCGATGCTCAAATCTTAAAAATCTCATCAGAAGAGTTATTTGAAGATCCAAAGAATGGTGATTTCCACTTTAAACCGGAAGCTAAGTTTGAAGGGGATGGTAAAGTAGGAGATCCGAGATGGTGGACAAAATAATCTGACAGGTATTAGTTTCAGGATAAACTATCCTCTCTGAAAAGAAGTCCGGGTTTCATGGTGAAGCCCGGACTTTTATTTTCAGACAAGGTATTTTTGTTTCTTTTTCTTTAATTATAAGGAAGTACGTAGTTTATTCTCTTTGTATTCCGAAGGCGTCATTCCCATTTGTCTTTTGAAACACTTTCCAAAATATTTAGGATCGTTGAAGCCTGTCATGTAAGCCACTTGTGAAAAGTTATATTCTCCGCTGTCTATTAATTGTACGGCACGTTTAATCCTGATTTCGCGTATGAAGTCCACGGGAGACAGACCGATAATGGATTTTAGCTTCTGATAGAAGACAGAACGTCCTAAATTCAGTAACTGGGCAAATTCGTCGACTGTAAGTTCCGAGTTTTCCATTTGTTCTTCCATTACTTGCATCACTTGCTGCATGAACTGTTCATCGTATGAAATGATCTGAGGTTGCGAGGGGGTCAGTTTCTCTTCCAGAGTGGTTTCCTGGGTATTGTTTAATTTTTCCGACCATGCTTTCCAGTAGATTTCCTGCAATTCTTTACGTTGGTGAAGCAAAGACTTGATACGGATTTTTAGATACGTTGCACTGAAGGGCTTGGTGATATAATCGTCTATCCCTTGTTCCAGTCCTGATATGCGATCATCCAGTGATGATTTGGCAGAAAGCAGAATGATAGGTATGTGACATATTTCTCTGTTCTCCTTAATATTCTTTACCATATCAAGACCATCCATAGCAGGCATCATAATGTCACTGATAATCAGATCGGGAATATATTCCCGGGCTTGGTCCAATCCTTCTTGTCCATTGGTGGCGGTGATTACCCGGTAACTTTCTGACAAGATATCTGATAAGAAGTTTCTTAGCTCTACGTTATCTTCGACAATTAAGATGGATATGGGGTCTTCTTCATTCGATATCTGATTCGGTTCATTGGCTGTCTCTGAAGGAGTAATGTCAGCCATTGAAGCTATTTCAACCATGGGTCTTATTTCATTTTTCTTTTCAGCGGGGACTGAATTTCCGTCATTCAATATAAACTCTGTATTTTCTCTTCCCTCATAAACTTTTTGATTCATTGGTAATATAACGGTAAACTCGCTGCCTACACCGGGTTGACTTTTTACTTCAATGTTGCCACAATGTAGTTCTATCAGTTCTTTAACAAGTGATAGTCCTATGCCTGACGAGGGCTGCAATATGTTGAATTTTACCAATGTTTCAAAGCGTTGGAAAAGTGTTTGCTGTTTTTGAAGATCAATGCCAATGCCTTCGTCTTTTATAGAAACAATTAATCTGCTACTTTCTACATTGGCAATGACGGTGATAGACTTATTGGCCGGAGTGTACTTGAATGCATTGGATAGCAAATTAAAAATGATTTTTTCAAACTTATCCTGATCGATCCAGGTTTCTATAGCTTCCTGGTTTGTTTCCAATTGGTAATTGATATTCTTTTCTTCAGCAATAAGGCGGAAGTTATCCATTACTTTTTGTAATAGGCTGAGGACGTCCGTCTTTTCCAGCAGCACTTTCATTTTTTTATTCTCTATTTTCCGGAAGTCCAATATCTGGTTTACTAAATGCAACATACGCTCCGTATTCTTGTGCACCAGGGTTAAATGTTTACGGGCATTGGCTGTGAGAGTTTCGTGTTCCAGAACTTCAGTAACCGGACTGGCTATGAGCGTTAACGGAGTACGTAATTCATGCGAAATATCGGTGAAAAAACGCAATTTTATATTTGCCAGTTGTTGTTCAAGATTTATCTGATGACGCAACCGATATATGTAGAGAATGATATAGACGATAGTTGCTGTGGATAACACGAATAATACGACATACAGAATCCATGCCCAGTATGTCTCCCAAAAGGTTGGAAGTACGGTTATGGGTAGGGTACGTGCTTTTTCCATCCATACTCCGTCGCTGTTGGTGGAACGTATCTGTAATTCATATTCTCCCGGAGGCAGGTTGATATAGCTGGCTGAACGGCTGTTATCCACTTCATTCCATTTTTCTTCCAATCCTTTCAGACGGTAAGCATAGCTGATTGATTCCGGCGCTACATAATCCAAAGCTGCAAATTGGAAAGTAACATTGCGCTCGGATGGTTTCAGCCGTAGTTCTTTCAGATCATTGATATCTAAATTCTGGGAGGTTCCTTGTATTTTAAACCCGGTGAATACAATGGGAGGGGCATAACTACTTTTCTGAAGATGTTCGGGACTAATTTTGAGTATTCCGATATCTGTTCCTAATAGCAATTGATTATTTTCCAGCACAGGAGCTGCCTCTGTAAAGTAAAGCTCTTGTTGCATGTACTTTTTATCATAATATTCAAATGTTTCCTTTTCCGGATTGAAACGGGTAAGTGCATTTTCCGAAATTACCCATAAACTTCCTTCTTTATCTTCTATCATAGACTGGACGAGGTCAGATGGTAAACCATCTTTTGTCGTATAAGGTTTAAATTCGATGTGTTCACTTAATAGATTTTCAGAAAGGACTTTATTGATTCCTCCGGTAAATGTAAGAATGTAAGTTGCTTTCCTGTTATCTGTGTAGACATAGGTAACATCATTGCTGCTGAGGCTGGATACTTCATCTGGATGGCGTAGATTTCTATAGAAACAGATATCTTCCGGTCGCTTAAATTCACTGGAGAAAGTCAACAAGCCCTCCGTAGTGCAGACAAGAATGGCATTATTAACTTCAGTGATATAGCGTACTTTGGTAAAATGGCCTTTAGGGTATTCCTTCAGCCGATTATCATTATGTATGAAACGAATTTCTCCTTCAGCTGTTTCCTCTAATAAATTTAGCCCTCCACCATAGCAACCTATCCAGATTCGTTTCTGGTGATCCTGATAAATACTGTAAATACTATTATTGCTCAAACTATACGGATTGTTTTCCTGGTGAGTAAATTGACGTATCAGAAAATGATCTTTGCTGTCTCTTGTTAATCGGAAAAGACCATCCAATTTACTTCCCATCCAGATGATTCCATTTTCATCTTCCATAAAACAATAGATGTTCTTTTGGAAAGATATGGGCTGTGAACTGATGGTACCTTCGGGGGTCAGATATCCTTTCAAACTTCCATCCGGCTGATAAATTCGTACATATCCTTTTTTGCTGGCTGTCCAAAGCTCATTTTTTTCGTCTATCAGGAAAGCACGTGTCTCAAAACCGGTATCCATAGCTTGCAGAGAGCATGCGTATGTAGAAAATGAGATTTTTGTAACATCCCAGTGATTGCATATCCAGAGATTGCCCTGTTGATCTAAAAAAGAGTTCAGAATAACGGGGGTGAATTTTGTATCAGGATTATTATAATCAGTATAATAAGATTTCAGTTGTTTGTTTTTTCGGTCATAATAAGAGAATCCACCTCTATGTGGGACCATCCACAGTGTTCCTTGCTTATCTTCAAATATCAGGTCGCGGCTTAAGCGTTCGGCTTTCGGCAGGTCTTCTTTCGGAGTAATATAATGTTGCTTCTCTTCTGTTTCTAAATTGTAACGCACTACTCCGGGCATATCGGAGTATAGCCATAATTCTCCGAAGCTATCTTTGAATACAGACAAAACTTCGATGGAGGGATTAGTAGGAGTGCGGGGATCTATTAACCGGTATCTTTGATCTTTTGCAAAGTAAATATAGAGTCCGTTGTCTGTGCAAAGTCCTATGCTGTCTTTTCCCAGTCTATTGATAGAATTGATAGTATTGGAGGTTGAAAAGGGCATTTCATGAAATTGAAGTTGCTGTGTCTGGGGGAGATATATTACTAACTGGTTGTTGGCAGATACTAGGTATATATTGCCGTTATCTTCTTTGATATTCTTGAATGGAATATCGGATTCTATTTTCTTTTTACCAATGATAGAAACTCCTTTGTTGGTTAATATCCACTCGTCACCATCGCTATCTTGAAAAATGGTGATTATTTGATCGCCTTTCAGATTCTTCTCTTCGATATTATATAAGGTTATTCCTTTTCCTTCCTGATCCTTGTATGCTTGTTCGTCGATGCGGAATGCTCCACGGTCACATACGATCCAACTTACTCCTTTAGGTAGTGCATAGACATTCTGCACAGCGTAGGTCTGCTGTTTGGGGGCTTCATAAGGGCGTAAGATGTCTATGAATTTTTCCCGGCGGCTATCGAACAGATAGACTCGTGAGTCATAAGTCTGACACCAGATGTCACAGGTTTGTGTCTGTATGATTTTGGCTATGCGGTTACTGGTTAAGGTACATCCGTCTCCCGGAAATGCTTTATAGTTTTTGAAAGTGTATCCGTCGAATTTATTTAAGCCATTCCAAGTGGAAAACCAGATAAATCCTTTGGAATCTTGCAGGATGTTGGTGACAGACCTTTGTGCCAATCCGTTATAAGCGGAGAAACGTTGAATTTGACAAATAGGTTGTGCGATGGCTACACAAGGGATAAAAAGACAAATCAATATTAAATAATGGACTTGAAATATAATGCACTTTTTCATAGTATTGACTAATTTGTAACTGTTGCGCAAAGATACAAATTATCCATTTTATGACTATATATTAGGGGAGGAAATATGGATGTGGAATTATTAGGTGGCTATGTGGAATATTTGTTTTTTTACCAGCTTTACGTGGGCTACAGTTAACCAGAAAGCTGTTTTTAAGCATTGTGAACATTCGTTTCCACCTATTGCGATAATTTTTCCCCCTTTAACCAAATACCTTTTCTGACTTTTGCATCAAAGAATCTAAGTAATATTTTCTTAATTCTTCAGAAAAGCTATATTGTGAATATGAAAACACATCGGTTAATCGTAGTAGACATTTTGATTATATAAAGAAAATATTCCTATATAAATTAATATTCTTATGGAAAACAAAAAATTAAACTTCTTGGGGCTAAGACAAATGTGTTGCTATGCTCTATCTTTAGTTTGTTTTACATTTTTGGGATGTTCTAATGAACTTCTTTTGAATGAGGTGAATAATGCCACAACAGGGAGAGTAAGTACTCGTACTGACGTATCGGATACTATAATAGTTGGAGGCAAACAATATGAAGTTCTTGATTATTTTAGCTTTATAACCACTATCGGATGTGTCAATGCTACTTTTACATCGCACTTGGATATTAGAATAAGTTATCCTACTGTAAATCCGCAAGGTCTAATGATTTACAAGGAATCTCAAGACTATTATAATTATGATTTTATTGGTACTAATATTTATGCGTGGTGTAATCCCATTGTGTCTATAGTGGAGGATCAATTAGATATAGATGATAAGATATGTGTGCCTGTTGATGGATCTGATACTTATTTATATCTGGATATAACGGCAAACGGTGGGCCCTATACTTGGGGAGGAGAAAAAGAACATATCTGGATTAGATATTATTTTACATATAAAGATTATAAGTTTAAATATCTTATGTTAGAAAATAACAAAGATGACCCGCAGCATTACAAGGCTCGTCTTGCTGTACCATTCAATTCTGATGATATTTGTGGGTATATATATTTAGGTGATGTTCGGATTTCAGACAGCAATGGAAATTGGGGACCTATGTATTTAGATTATTGAAAAAAGAAAAATAATTTTATTGTTTAACCAAATATTCTATTATGAAACAAAATTTTAGAAGTATGAAAAGCAAATTAATCCTTTTGCTGGCACTACTTTCGTTCGTGCCGATTGGAGCGTTTGCTCAATCTGTTACTGTGAAAGGCACTGTACTCGATGGAACGGGTGAAACGATTATTGGTGCCACAGTAGTGGAAAAAGGTAATACCTCCAATGGCGTTACTACTAATTTAGACGGTCAGTTTACGTTGACCCTTCCTAAAGGAAAGAAATTAGTGGTTTCTTATGTCGGTATGGAAACTCAGGAAGTGGATGCCGTTGTCGGAAAAAACTTGAAAATTGTATTGAAAGATGATTCACAAGCACTTGAGGAAGTGGTTGTCATCGGTTACGGTGGCAGTAAGGCAAGAAAGGATTTGACAGGTTCTGTTGGCTCTATTTCGGGTGCTAAATTGGCTGCTGTTCCTGTTACTTCGGCTGCTGTTGCTTTGCAGGGTAAGATTGCCGGTGTACAGGTAACTACGGTAGATGGTGCTCCGGGAGCTGATATTAATATTCGTGTACGTGGAGGGACGTCAGTAACCCAAAGTAACGACCCCCTTTATATTGTTGATGGTTTTCAGCAAGACAACATCAATGATATTCCTCCTTCGGATATCGCTTCGATCGATGTCTTGAAAGATGCCTCTTTGACAGCTATCTATGGTGCGAAGGGTGGTAACGGTGTAGTAGTGGTCACTACAAAGTCCGCTAAAGAAGGCAAAGTGCAAGTTAGCCTAAATGCGCAGATGTCTGTCAGCCATTTATCTAAGAAGTTGGATTTGATGAATGCGTATGATTTTGTGGATTATCAGTATGACTTTGCTTCCGCAGGCGGTAACCGTAGTACAGAAGCCAAGTTTTTCCGTGCCAACTTCGGTAACCCGATTGACCTCGACATCTATAAGCGTGCCACGACACACGATTGGCAGGATGAGGTGATGGGTGAAACTCCATTGAACTATTCTACCAATGTTAATGTTGGAGGGGGCTCGGAGAAATACCGTTTTAATATCTCTTTGACGCAATCCGAAGATAGGGGTATTATTATGGGATCTGGTGTACGTCGTACTAATTTGAATATTAAATTGAATACTCAGTTGACCAAGAACTTGTCTTTGCAGCTCAACCCGAAAATCTCTTATCGTCGCGATACTGGTGCCGGTGGTAATAACATAGGTAGTGGCGGTGTCATTGATGTGCTTCGTTATCGTCCGACTAATGGCTTGCGTGAATTTGCTTTTTGGGATCCTGCTACGGTGGATCCGGACGATGAGGCTATCTTTGAATATACCAACCCGAAGAACGATATCAAGGAGAATACGTTGAAGAAACACTCTTATACTTATACGAATCAGCTTGCGTTGGAGTGGAAACCGATTGATGGTCTGGTATTGCGTACAGAAGCTGTGCATGCCATGTCTTTCACGGACGAAAACCGTTTTTACGGTGCTATGACGACAGACGGACAGAAGCAGAACAAACTTCCGATTGCTTCTATCAAGGACAAGCGTACGGAAAAATACACTTGGACGAATACGGCTTCCTATGGTTTCGACATCGACCATTTGCATAATTTTTCCTTCTTGTTGGGGCAGGAACTGCAAAGCAGGCAAACGAAAGAAACGTTTATGAAGAACCGTTATTTTCCGCGTTACATTACAGCAGATAAAGCCTTGAGTAATATGAATCTCGGCAAACCGTGGGAAAGTACCTCTTCGCTTTCTACTCCGGAACGCACTGCTTCCTTCTTTGGTCAGGCCAACTATAATTATGACCATAAGTATCTGGTATCTGTGACAATGCGTGCCGATGGTTCCACCAAGTTTGCTCCGGGCGAACAGTGGGGATATTTCCCTGCCGTATCCGGTGCATGGGTGCTTTCACGAGAAGGCTTTTTGGAAAATAATGACATCATCAGTAATTTAAAGTTGCGTGCTGCTATTGGTATGGCGGGTAACAATCGTATTGATGATGACATGTGGCGCTACCTCTATTCCGTGAACACCACTTCCGGTCCTGCATTCGGTGAAGCTACGGAGAATGGTGAACAATGGTATGGTATGGGTGACGGAAAGACTTATCCCAATACTAGGATTAAGTGGGAAACTACGTTGACCCGTAACGTCGCTTTCGACCTCGGTCTCTTTAATGACCGTCTGACTATCACGCCGGAATTTTACTGGAATACTACGAAAGATTTGCTCTATACGTCTGATGTCCCTACGGTATCGGGTTATACCAAGCAGATGCGCAATATCGGTCAGGTGACGAATAAAGGTTTTGAATTGAGTATTAGCGGTGACATTCTTCGCGGAAAAGATTATGTGTTAAGCGGAAACTTTACGTTTGGTCTGAACAAGATGGTTGTTGACAAACTGAATGACACGGATGACGTGATCTGGGATCAGAATGACCGATGGAAATCCAGTTACAACGATTATTGCTTGAGAGTAGGAGACCAGGTAGGTTTGATTTATGGCTTTGTCTATGATGGTCTTTATCGCATGGATGAATTTGATTTTGATCCGAACCAGAACTTTCTGGCAGTCCCTAAAAAAGGTACCGTAATTAATACCGTATTCAATAACAGTACTTCCGGTGAACCTACTCTGCCTGGTAAAATTAAGTTTAAAGATTTGGATAATAACGGTGTGATTGATGAAAATGACCGTACTGTAATCGGTAATACTAATCCGAAGTTTCAAGGTGGTTTTGGCTTCAACGGACAGTGGAAGAACTTGGATTTCACCATCAACTTCAACTATATGTATGATTTTGATGTGAACAATGCTACTGCTTACCAACTTTCGTCAGCTGAAGGTAACAATAAGAAATTCTATAACGTACTGTCTAAGTTTAAGGACAGTTGGCATTACTTCGATCCGGCCGATGGTGATAACCTTTACAAACGCTATTGGGTGGAAAATGCGGTAGAAATATATGGAGCAGCCAATGCTAATGTCACTTTGTGGAATCCGACCGATGTGCAAAATAAGGTAACCCACTCTTATTTTATAGAAGACGGGTCGTTCCTTCGTTGCCAGGACATCACTGTCGGTTATACTTTGCCTTCCCGGCTTACCAAGAAATGGGGTATGTCTAAAGTCCGCTTCTATGCCAGCGGTTCCAACCTCTTTATCATTACCGGTTATTCTGGTTATGACCCTGAAGTGGATGTGCAAACCGGTTTGACTTGTGGTATGGACTACAACCGTTATCCGCGTAGCCGTAGCTTTGTATTTGGCACCAACATTACTTTCTAACTTAACTAAAAAACGGACAGAAATATGAAATTTAAATATATTCTTATTACCGGTCTGATTGCGACGAGCTTCTTTTCTTGCAGCGATTTCCTAGAAGTGGATGCTCCGTCAAAATATGAAAATGACTATGTTTTCAATGACAAGACCGAGATAAACAGAGCCTTGAATGGGGTTTATGCTCAATTGCTGAGCGGTGATACGTATGGAGGTGCTTATCTAAGTACTTTCTGTTTAAACAGCGATGTGGATATGGCTGTATATACCAGTGATGTAGCTACTGCTAACAGTTATCGCCGTTTCGACTGTACGCCTATGGGAGGTGAAATAGAAAAGACTTGGAATGCTGCCTATAAAGGTGTGGAATATGCCAATAACTTTATTTTTCAGTTGGAAAACAGTGAACTGTATAGGGCAGACGACGAGGCTCTGAACCAAATGATGGGTGAAGCCAAGGTGATGCGTGCCATGTTCTATCATGACTTGGTTGTGATGTTCGGTGACATACCTTTCTCTTTGGATCCTGTTTCGGGTGCCGATGATAACAGCTCTTTGCTGCTTCCTGTCACCGATCGTGATGAGATATACAAAGTATTGATTGAAGACTTGAAATCAATTGCTCCTAAAATGAAATTTGCTGTTGAACTGAGTGAAGGGGTAGAACGTGTTTCCAAGGAATTCTGCTGGTCTATGATTGCCCGTATGGCATTGACGCGTGGCGGTTATTCGCTCCGTCCAGACAAAGCGAATGCAAGCGGTTATGGAAAGATGGAACGTCCGGCTGATTATAAGGAATATTATGATATTGCCCGTCAGTATTGTGACTCTGTGATCTCTTCCGGTAAACACGCCTTGAATCTTTCATACAGACAGGTGTTTATTGACGAATGTAACTATAAAGTGAACAATAATGACGACCCCATTTTTGAAATTCCATTCGGACGGAACTCTACGGGTAACATCGGTTACATTCAAGGACCTTCAAGCGACTTATACGAAGGAACTACAAGTGGTACTAATATTTGGGGAGAATGTAAGGGTAATGCCCGGCTCAATGCTCTTTATCGTTTCTTGTTTGATGAGGACGACTTGCGTCGTGATTATGTGAACGGTATATGGTATTACCAATATGACGGTACGCCCAAGTTGCGTAATGACCGTACGGTACACAATAACAAGTGGTCCAAACTTTGGGCAACTTCCTCAATGGGGGCTAACAGCCAAGGAAATACAGGTATTAATTATCCGTACATGCGTTATACGGATGTGCTACTGATGTATGCTGAGGCGGTGAATGAAGTGGAAAACGGTGTGACCGGTGCTAACGGAGCAAAAGCGGTAGAAGCATTGCGTCAGGTACGCAACCGTGCATTTGCTGATGCGGGCAAGGTTGAGAATTATTTGACTACTGTGATTAACGATAAGGAAACTTTTTTGAAAGCTGTGCTGAACGAGCGTAAGTTTGAGTTTGCCGGTGAGAACATGCGTTGGAGAGACTTGGTTCGCAACAATATGTACGCTGAAGAAGTTTATTACTCTTTCATGCGCTATTACGGGGTTGCTACGAACGGTGAATCGAATATGGATATGTCAGAAGTAGCCTTGCATGACGGGAAGAATGCGGAGTTTTGGGAGAATTTACCTTACAGTATCTATTATAAAGATGATAAAACAGGCGTAGCCAATCCGAATGACATTAATCGATATCCCAATACTAGTATGAATGTGCTGGAATTCTACAAGAATTGTCTTTATGACAAGAAGGATAATCCGAACAATGCAGGTGAAACAGGTTGGACGAAAGGTGATCTCTTTGGTTGGTGGAACGCGGAAGTCGGTATTCCTGAGGACAGAATGCTCTATTCATTCTATGGCTATATACGTGGTGATGCGAGTGGTAATATTAAAGTGGTGCGTGACGGTAATACCGAAGATGTATCCCTGAACAATCTGCCGCCAGTTCGTTACATCCTTCCATTTCCTAACTCTGCTATTCAACGCAGTGCCGGTGCTTATAAAAATTATTATGGTTATTGATATTAATCCTTGATTTAAATATGAAGAATAAAATTTTATATATACTATTAGCCCTTTTGTTTGTTTCCTTCTATTCTTGCAAGGATGATGAAGTGGCGCCTAATGAGGATGGTACCAATCCTGACAGAGAGTTTATGACTATGTTCCGTAAAGATCATAACACAGGTAAAGGTGATGATGAACCTTATGCATGTAAAGTGGTGGATTTGAATGATGCCCAGCTTTATTGGTACGGTGTGAAAGGTTGTGCCGGTTATCAGATAAAAATGGCGTTGAGGGCGAATGTAACTTCCGGTTTGGCGCAAGATTGGGATAATCCCGCTTATTTGCTGATGGACACTATTGTAGGGCCGGATGTATTGGATCTGCTTGTTAAAGACTTGGAATACAGTGCAAGTTATGGCTTTGCTATTCGTACGCTTTCTCCGAAGGGTGAAGGTTACCACTCCGAGTGGTATGGCTATGGAGACAGCCGCCATTGGGCGGATTGGTTCGCTTTGGATACGGATATACGCTATTCCACCCCTGACGTGGTGGTGATCGGCAACATTACGAAAACTTCTTTCCGTTTGAATCTGGATCTTACCTATGCTACTTCCGGCGATCCGGGCGACTATAAGCAACATTTTGAAGTGGATGAGGATGGAAATTTTGTGGTACATACCATTTCTGTAGTGCCTTCACCCACCAATCCGAATGCTCAAATACCCGACAAGTGGAGGAATTATTCCGTTACTCAGGAAGACAAGGAAAGGGGGTATATTGATATTGATGGTCTGGACATGAATAGCGTGTATGTGGTGAATGCCGAAAACAAGAATATTCCTATCCATGTGGATGCTGTTTATAACACCTGTACAATACGTACCGACGGCGAACCGGGTGAACCTGTGTTCTTAGAACATTCGGTAAATCAGAGCGATACTATTCCGGGTGCCATAAAATATCAGGCTATGTGTCTGGATAAGGTCTTGACGGATTATACTGTGGACAATACTATGGCAGAGGGTACTATTTTTGAATTGGAAGGCGGAAAGGCTTACTATTTTGCCACTAACCCCACCCTTTGCAAAGGTTTGACGATGCGTACGCGCCAGAGTGACCTGGAGGCCGGAAAGGGCAATGCTAAGATTTATCTGAATGGTATGTCCCTAAACCCTAACGGTACGGCTGTTTCTTGTAACTTTATGTTTGGTCGTGAACCGCAACAGGGCGAGAGCGATGCGCCTATCAATGTTAAGTCCGTGATTTTTGAGGATATTGACTTTGATAGCCCGTTAGCAATGCACTATCTCAATGGGGTGAATGGTACTGGTAACTATTTTGCCAATATGTATCCCAACGGTATGGCAGTAACCTTCAGCTCTTTTGAGGTTAGAAGATGTACATTCCAACGCATGATCCGTGGTTTTATCCGCGTACAAGGTTCTAAGCGCAAGGTCTTTGAAAAAATATTAGTGGAGGACTGTTTATTCTACAATAATGGTTATTACGATAACAACGGTGCTGGTTATGCCTGGATTGCTGGTGACGGTAAAGATCCGAAGAGCAATATCTTCAAAGATATGATTTTCCGTAACAATACGTTCTATGATTCGCCACGTACGGCTTTGTTCTCAGATAATAACAAGAGTTTGGCATGGCCTCCAAGTGTTCAGTACAAGATTACGTTGGAAAACAATACTTTCGTGAACTTTAATACACGTTCTTCCGGACGTTATATCTTTAGTTTGCGTTTCTTGCCGGGAGGTAGTCAGATTATTGCGAAGAAAAACCTTTTCATTCAGACTAGAGCTGCAGACGATGACCGTGCCCTTAATTTCAATGGTATGGATGTCCGTGAACTTTCAGGTACGGGACCCAAAGAAATCACGTTTGATATAGCTGATAATTATGCTGTCAGTTGCGAAGTGGGCAAACAGAAAGATGACGGTATCTTTACGGGCGGCGCTTTCAGTGCTAAAAAGAACAGTGCCGGTGCATTCCTCGATTTTTCACCGGGTGTCATTAACGGTGCTGAGCAGTTGGTGGTGAAAGTAGGCTCTGTTCCGCTTGCTCCTACGGATTTGATGGTCGATCCGAATCCGCCTTACAAGAATGGCGATGCGAATATGCATGGGACTACTACTGAGAAACTGATGAACGGCTTGAAATTTAAGAATACTGATCAAGTCCGTAATCATGAAATCTATAAGTTGGGAATTGGTGATCCGCGTTGGAGACAATAACACTATAACGTGTCGTTAATGAGGCCGTGAGGTTTTGTTAGACATTCTTTGCAGGAAGGGCGTTCCATTCGGAGGAACGCCCTTTATGTATATAGTAACTAATGAAGTTGGTATTCTCTTATTTATCTTTAGGAGTAAACTCTGAGGGACTTACTCCATATTTTTTCTTGAAACACTTACTAAAGTATTTTGGATCATTAAAGCCTGTCATATAGGCTATTGTAGAGACGTTATATTCTCCTGTTTCCATTAATTGCTTGGCACGTTTTATACGCATCTCGCGGACGAAATCAATAGGCGAAAGTCCGACAATACTTTTCAGCTTTTGGTAGAATACCGTACGGCCCATACCCAGTTCTTGGGCAAATTCATCAATCGTCAGTTTCGAATTATCCATTTGATTGTGCATTATTTCCATTACCCGCTTCATGAATACTTCGTCAAACGGAACAATTTGTGGCCTTTCCGGTTCTACTTCTACAAGGAGAGTAGGGACAGGGTCTTCTTTTTTCTGATCCGACCATTGTTCGAGATAAAGTTCCTGTAATTGTTTGCGCTGATGCAACAGTGATTTAATGCGTGTTTTCAGATAAGTAGAACTGAATGGTTTGGTGATATAATCGTCAATTCCTTGTTCCAATCCAGAAATACGGTCATCCAAAGAAGACTTGGCAGAAAGAAGTATAATAGGAATATGACAAACATCTCGGTGAGCTTTGATAGCTTTCACCATATCCAGACCATCCATAACAGGCATCATCACGTCACTGATGATAAAATCCGGTACATATTGCAGAGCCTGCTCCAGGCCTTCTTGCCCATTTGTCGCCTCAATGACTTTATAGGTTCCGGAAAGGATATCGTTCAGGAAGTTTCTCAATTCTGCATTATCTTCTACGACTAACACGGAGATAGGATACCTGTCCGTATTATTATCGGTGTCTTTTTCTTCCATCTTCTCCTGTAGAATAACATTTTTCTCTGATGTTTTGGAAATGATTTTATGCTTGTCTTGTTTCTGATTATGAGTGGACGGAGCATCACTCAGGATAAATTCCGTGTTTTCTTTTCCTTCATAAACCTTCTGGTTAAGCGGCAATGTCACAATGAATTCACTCCCCATTCCAGTTTCAGTATTCACTTGAATATTACCCTGATGTAATTCAATCAGTTCTTTTACTAAGGACAGGCCAATGCCGGAAGATGGTTGCAGAATATTGTTATTTACCAATGTTTCAAAACGCTGGAATAGTGTCTGTTGCTTCTTAGGGTCAATGCCAATACCTTCGTCGGCAACGGAAATAACGACTTTATCTTTTGTCGTATGGGCATACACTGTAATTGATTTATTGGCAGGTGTGTATTTGAATGCATTAGACAATAAATTAAAGATAATCTTTTCGACTTTATCCTGATCTATCCAGCAATGTATTGACTCTTTATCTGTTTGCAGACGGAAATTAATATTTTTTTCTTCGGCAATGAGGTGGAAATTACCCATCACTTTTTGCAATAGTTCTATAATATCAGTTTTCTCCAGCAATAGCTTCATCTTTTTGTTTTCTATTTTACGGAAATCGAGTATCTGATTGACCAGTCGCAACATGCGCTCTGTATTATTGTGAACTACTGTCAGAAGTTTACGGGCACTGGGAGTGAGAGGCTCATGCTCAAGAACTTCACCTACAGGGCTGGTAATCAGAGTCAACGGTGTGCGTAATTCATGAGAAATATCCGTGAAGAACCGTAACTTTATATTTGACAGTTGTTGTTCCATATAAATCTGATGACGTAGTTTATAGATATATAATATGATATATACAATAGTAGCTGTAAATAAGATGAATAAGATAATATAGAGTAATACCGCCCAGTATGTTTCCCTGAATGTGGGAATTACAGTGACAGAAAGCTTTCGCACATTATCTGTCCATACACCGTCACTATTGGTTGAGCGTATTTGTAATTCGTAATTTCCCGGAGGAAGATTAATATAACTGGCCGTGCGGCTATTCTCTACTTCATTCCATTTTTCTTCTAGCCCTTTTAACCGGTAAGCGTAGTTGATGGAAGTCGGATTGACATAGTCTAATGCTGCAAACTGGAAAGATACGTTTCGCTCGTCAGGTTTTAATTTTAATTCCTCCAGATCATCAAGATCCAGTTGTTGCTGAACTCCCTGTATTTTTAAACTAGTGAATACAATAGGGGGAGTATAGGAACTTTTACTGAAGGCAGCTGGATTTATCTTTAAAATCCCTGCATCTGTACCTAATATTAACTGATTCTGTAATATAGCGGGGGAGGCTTCACTGAAATATATTTCTTTTTGCAGATGCTTTTCGTTGTAATGCTCGAAGGTTCCGTTTTCCGGATCAAATTTGGCCAGTGTATTTTCTGATATGACCCATAGATTTTTCTGTTGATCCTCAATCATGGATAGAACCAGGTCCGACACTAAACCATTTCGTTTGGTGTAGGTCTTGAATTGGATCTGATCGGTTAACAAATTATCTGAAATAATCTGATTGATGCCGCCGGTGAATGTAAGTGCATACGAATTTTTATGGCTGTCTGTATAAATATAAATCACATCGTTGCTGCTAAGACTGGATGCCAAATCCGGTATGCGTACATTGGTATAGAACTTAATGTCTTCCGGACGTTCAAAATTGCAGGAGAAGGTAATCAACCCTTCGGTTGTACCGACTAAAAGGGTATTATTCACTTCTTTGATAACACGCGCTTTGCTAAATTTGTCTTTTGAATAGCCTTTCAGTAGATTACCGTTATGCAGGAAGCGGACTTTTCCATCTGCCGTTTCCTGAAGTAAGTTAATGCCTCCGCCATGAGTGGCTATCCACATTCGTTTTTTTGAATCTTGGTATATGCAATAAACACTATTATTGCTTAAACTATAGGGGTCTTCTTCATTATGTACATAGTTTCTTATCTGGAAGCTTCCATCTCTTTCAGGGCTTAACCGGATGATTCCGTCCCATTTACTACCCATCCATATGTTTCCCTGTTCGTCTTCTGTGAAACAATAAATGTTTTTGGAGAACGAAATGGCTTTTGTGCTGATAGTTCCTTCCGGTGTCAGGTAGCCTTTAAGTGTTTTGTCCGGATTGAAAATCCGGATGACTCCTTTTTTGTTTGCAACCCAGAGATTTTGTTGCTTATCAACCATGATTGCGCGGGTTTCATGTCCGGAATCAAAAGTGGTCAATTGGCTGGCATTAGGAAAAAATGAAATTTTATCCATCCAGAAATTATTAGCATACCAGAAGTTCTTTTGATTATCTACATAAAAATTTAGGATAACCGGAGTGAATTTAGACTCAGGTTTACTATAATCGGTGTAATAGGGCTTTAATTCTTTATCTTCCCGGTCATAATAGCTTAGGCACCCCAGGTGAGGTACAACCCATAAAGTTCCCTGGCTATCTTCAAATATAACGTCACGACTTCTAAGTTCAGCTTTGGGCATATTTTGTGTAGGGGTTTCATAGTGCTGCTGCTCGTTAGTCAATGGATCATACCGTACAATTCCACGTTGTTCTTTTGAGAATAGCCATAATTCATTATGGCTGTCCTCAAATAATCTCATAACGTTAAAATGCATTTCTACATTCCTGAATTGTTTGCTTTTTGCAAAGAAGAGTATGATACCATTGTTGGTACCTATTCCGATAGTATCTTTCCCCAAACTTAGTATACAGTTTAGTCGCGAATAGTCCAAAGGTATTTCTTCATATTGAACTTGTCCGTTTTGTTGATTATAGATTGCTAAACGTTTGCTTGATATCAGATACATTTTCTCATTGTTTTCACAGAAACTGGTGAAATGGGTTTTATCAGATATTGTTTTTTGCCCAACTATACAAACGCTTTTATCTGTAAAAATCCATTCATCGCCGTCAGCATCTTGTTCGATTCTGGAAATTTTTCTACCGGGTAGGTTGCCGATTTCTGGAGTATAAGGTGTTATGGCGTCCTCATCCTCATTTCCTAATTTCCGTTCGTCTACCCGAAAAGCTCCGTGATCGCATACGATCCAACTGACTCCTTTAGATAGGGCATAGATCTTGCGTACTATATAAGTTTCCCCGCTTTTTTGCTCAAAAGGTTGGAGAATATCGACGAATTTTTCCTGATGACTGTCGAATAAATACACCCGGGCATCATAAGTCTGGCACCAGATGTTATTTTGTTGATCAGGCACAATTCTTAATATACGGTTACTTGTTAGTGTGCATCCATCTCCGGGATATGCTTTATAATTCTTGAAAGTATAACCGTCATATCTGTTCAAACCATTCCAGGTGGAGAACCAGATGAATCCCTTGGAATCTTGTACAATGTCTGAAACGGTTCTTTGCACTAACCCGTTATATATAGAGAAGTGTTGGATTTGACAAATTGGTTGTGCAAGAAGCATGGTTGGAATTAACAGTACCATGTAGATCAATAAACGTAAAATCTGTTGTGCTATATTTTTCATTTGGTATTAATTTATAAAACACACAAAGATATAAAAAAATGGCGAATTTCTTAATCTTCTTTAAAATAGATGTTGTGAATGTCTTTTTTACTAAATGAAATAATATATTTGTGATATCAAAATGATATCAACTTAATCTATCAGTTATGGAAACAAAAGAATTGAATTTCAAAGGGTTTAAGATGAATGGCTTTTTAGGATTGTTTGTTCATCTCATTGTGCTGCCTGCACTAATTTTCTTTGGCTTTATTACGTGTGTGCCAACGGCAATTGTGGCTGGTATTCTCTGTATTGTCTGGCTGATAATGTTTGCCGGTTATATGCAATTGGAACCGAATGAGGCTCGGGCTATGGTGTTTTTTGGTAAGTACAAAGGTACATTCAAGGAAACTGGTTTCTTTTGGGTGAATCCATTTCTGGATAAGAAGAAACTTTCTCTTCGTGCGCGTAACCTGGATGTGGAACCTATCAAGGTAAATGATAAGATCGGTAATCCTATTCTGATAGGTTTGGTGTTGGTATGGAAACTTAAAGATACCTACAAAGCTATGTTTGAGATTGATTCGCAGACAATGGCTTCATCTGCCCATACGGGGGGAAATGCCAACCAGATTAATATAGGTAATGCGGTTGCCAGCCGTATGAACGCTTTTGAGAATTTTGTGAAAATACAAAGTGATGCCGCTTTACGCCAGGTGGCTGGACAATATGCTTATGATGATAACGAAGCGGATACTGAAGAACTGACACTTCGCTCCGGTGGTGAAGAAATCAATGAACAGTTGGAACAGAAGTTGAACGAACGTCTTGCCATGGCAGGTATGGAAGTAGTGGAGGCACGCATCAACTATCTGGCTTATGCTCCTGAAATAGCTGCGGTAATGCTCCGCCGTCAACAGGCTTCGGCTATCATTACTGCCCGTGAAAAGATTGTTGAGGGAGCTGTTTCCATGGTAAAAATGGCTTTGCATAAACTTTCTGAAGAAGAGATTGTTGAACTGGACGAAGAAAAAAAGGCGGCTATGGTCAGCAATTTGCTGGTAGTACTTTGTGCCGATGAGGCAGCACAGCCGATTGTTAACGCAGGTACATTAAATCATTAATCAAGATAATATGAGCTTTTCTTTTTTATATAAGTGGGCATTAGTGCTTGGTTTATTGCTGGGACATGTAGTAGCGGTTTTTGCTCAGGATACAAATATGAACCGTGCGAAGCATGTGTACGAATTGTTTGTGGCGGATCAGGGGGACAGTATTCATGCTCTCTTGAATAAAAATCTGCAGGAAAAATTATCACCGGAAATTTTTAAGGACATGTTTAAGCAATCGGAAAAGCAGTTCGGAAAACTTCAAGCCAAAGGAGAGTGGAAGCAAGAGAGTGCTGAAGGCATAACACTTTATTATCGCGATCTGAAGTTTGAACGTTACAGTCTCCGTTTTTTGCTGTCTTTCGATGCTGACGGAAGCATGAATACCATTCGTCTGATGCCTGTGCCTGCAGCTTCTACAGCCAAGCCGGTAGCTTATAATAAAGAGAAAATGCAGGAACGAGATATAACGGTGGGAGCGGATGGCTTTAAATTGCCCGGAACGCTGACGTTGCCTGTAGGCAAGAAAAAGGCTCCTGTCGTAATCCTTGTGCATGGTTCCGGTCCGCAGGATCGTGATGAAACTGTCGGTCCCAATAAGCCTTTCCGTGATTTGGCTTGGGGATTGGCAGAACGTGGTATTGCAACGGTTCGTTATGATAAGCGTACAAAAGTATATGGTGCAGCTTTTATTCCGGAAGGCCAGAATGCAAACTATGACACTGAAAGTGTAGATGATGCTGTAGCCGTTATTGCTTGGGTGAAGGGATTACCGGAGGTTGATGCAGACAGTGTTTATGTACTGGGACATAGTTTAGGGGCCACACTTGCTCCTCGCATTGCAGAACGAGCAGATGGGGTGACTGGAATTATCCTTGTTGCCGCTTTAGCCCGTCCATTTGAAGATGCTATTGTTGAACAAATGACTTATATATCTTCTCTGACAGACTCTTCCGCTAATGCCAAAAAGCAGATTACAGAAATAAAAAAACAAGCGGATAATATAAAGAAACTGGGCACGCCGGAATATGATGATAAGATTCCTTTATTGTTGGGTGTTCCTCGTTCTTACTGGGAATTTGCTAATGCCTATAAACCGGTAGAAGTGGCATCTAAACTGACTCTTCCCATACTTATATTGCAGGGCGAGCGTGATTATCAGGTGACTATGCAGGATTTTGGCTTATGGCGCTTCGGGTTGATGCGCAATAAAAATGCTTTCTTTAAATCTTATTCTAAACTCAATCATATGCTACAGGAAGGTAGTGGTAAGGCTACTCCGTTTGAGTATAATCAGGCGTCACCTGTAGTCGGATATGTCATGGATGATATTGCATCGTTTATTCATAATGGAAATCTGTTATAATGTGAACTCAATTGTAAATTGTTAAATAGTAAATAGAATCGTGGCTAAAAAAGAAACTTCAACCAAAAGCTTTGTCCTCCGTGTAGATGCTGCAACTATGGATGCCCTTGAGAAGTGGGCAGCTGATGAGTTCCGCAGCACTAACGGGCAGCTTCAGTGGATTATTGCTGAAGCGTTGAGGAAAAGTGGGAGGATGAAGAAAACTAAAAATCCTCCTTCGTCTCAGGAAACTGAATCGTAATATATAATTCATAATTTATAGTCTTATGTTAAATCTTGGTCCTTATTCAGCCAAAGAATTCTCCAATATCCGTATTCATCCTACTATTGTAGATCGTATTATGGAAGGTACTGCTGCTCTACTGGCTGTTGCTGCATGGGTGTGTGCAATATGGGTTTATCTCCATGTGGACGATAAAGTAACAGCCAATTTTTCACTTCTCTCTGCCGGATTGGGTACTTTTAGTCTTCTTGCCGTAGGTGCTACAGCTTACTTGCCTATCCGTTTTGTGCATTTTCCGGTACGCATTACTGAACGTAATGTGGCAACGCAGTTTTTCTTGGCAATCCGCTTTGCCCGGGTGCTCAATGTCTTTATAGTTCTGCTTTTCCTTGTTCTTGTATTCAATAAGGTGGAAGAAGAATATGGCATTCCGCAAGGATTGTGTGATATGCTCACTGCCGGTGCCGGTTGTCTGTTAGCAATAGTGCTGATCGGGTACTATATATTGGCTTTCAAATATAGATAAGACTAATGGACACTACGCATTTCCCGAAGGAAAGGGTTGGAAATGATCCGGCATATTGCTGTTTTTTTGTGAAGAACTTCTGGCTGAAGAATGTAAACTCATTAGAAAATAAAGCTCTCTGTCCGATAAATACCTAATTATGACTATAAATAGCTTTCATTATACCTTGTTTTAGGGATTGTGGTATCTCCATAAATGCCCTACTTTTGCATCATCAGATTTAATGAATTAGTTAGTCATAATTACGTAACCACTTTTATTAAGGAAAAAAAGTTCCCGTCTTCCCCGATGCGATATCGTGAAAGAACGGGAATTTTTTCGTTTAATACCCTGTCGACAAGAAGTTAAGAGTTTGTCGACAAAGAGTTAACTTCTTGTAAGAGGTTGATAATCAGTACCTTATTTTCACACTTGATATCCGTTTTTTTATCCTTGTTTTCGTGTTTTGTTCAGTGCTCTGATAACGTATTTTCCATTGTCATTTACCGCGCTCCACTTGGTGTTATGTATTATTTTCCAGACTTCATTTCATTTACATCTGTAGCTGAAGGGATAATAGAAGCGCTGTATCAACTGATGGAAAGCTGATTGGGAAATTATAAGTCTAAAATAGCTTTTTTATATAAGGTATTAAGTAAAGAGGGCATATTAGGAATCTTCCTAATGTACCCTCTTTTTATAGATTATCCTTGATATCCTGCAATTCCACCAGCTTATTCACAATAGCGTAAATGGTGAGACCTGCCGGAGAATGTATTTGCAGTTTACGGGCGATGTTCCGACGGTGGGTGATAACGGTATGGATGGAGAGGTAAAGTTGGTCGGCAATGGCTTTATTGGTCATGCCTTTCACAACGCAGGCTATTATTTCTTTTTCACGCTGGCTGAGCGTTTCCTGCTCGTTTTCTTTCTCCTCTTCTTCTTCAGTGCAAAGCAATTGGTTTATTTTCGTGGCAATTGTTTCTGTGTCGTCACAGATTGATAGATGGTCATCGTACTCTTTTAATGAATTGCTATCAATGACGGAACACACAAGCGCGAGATATTTAGTCTCCGCTTTGCCGTTTTCCGCTTTGAATGTAGCAATGTCAAACCACCCGCCGAAGGTTGGATTGACAATGAGAATATCCGGTGTGTTCAAGTGGATGTAGCTTTGCAGAGATTCCGGAGAAGAGACTTCTATTGGATGTACATTCAGGTTGGGCAAGCGCTTTAGTACTGCTGTAAGCCCACTACGAATAATAACTGAAGTCTCCGCAACTGCTATTTTTATAGAAGAGGCATTATTGTTCATTTTTCAATCTCCTTTCCAATTGTGCCACAGCAGGAACAAACATGTAGTCTTCTACCTGGCAGTGTGAAGCAAGGTCATGTTCGCAGTTGAAGATATCGAAAAGAACGGCGTTGAGCTTGTTGTTATTCTCTTTTTCCGGATAATATTTAATGATGATATTTTTCAGCTCTGTCAACTTGGTCTCTATCTGATTGTGTTTGCTGGCAAAGGTTGCTATGTCGTAATTCTCGGCAAGCTTGCCTTCCAGTAGTTTTTCTACATAGGTAAACACAGCCTCGTTTTCATACTCCATATGACGGCGTACTTCTTTGGCATATTCATCGAAGAATTTTAAAATGAGATAGGCTATGTTGTCAGTGCCTGAGCAGTCAATGGACTCGATAAGTTTACGGCGAATGACTGGTAACTTGAAATCAAGAAAATAGGTGTGTGCCTGTTTCAGATAGTCCATAAGTGCAGGGATGGAAAAAGCGTCTTCATCTTCACTATAGGTATAGGCATATTGTTCTTCACTGATGAAATTGGCTACTGCGAGAAAGGTGCGGTAGTCTACGCCTTGAGCTTCACAAACGTCCTTCACGCTTTTATCTCCAAAACCCAGGGAGAGGCCAAAACGGCTCATAACCATTAATAAGGAGTAGTTATCACAGATAAGGTCGCTCATTTTGTCTGTGGCGCGATACTTATGCGGTTCATTCATTGCAGATTATCCTTTCTTTCTTTATTTATTCGTGCGCAAAGGAACGGATTTTTCCTGAAAATAGCAATCGCTATTTGTAGGTATTTTCTGTTTAGTCTTATTTAACGAGAAAAATTAGTTTATAAACTAAATATTTTAGTTATTTGCAGAAAACAAATAAAGACTATGAAAGGATTGACTGCGAAAGAAGAAGAAATCATGGGATTTTTCTGGGAGAAAGGTCCGCTGTTTGTGAAGGAGATGCTGGCTTTCTATGAAGAACCGAAACCGCATTTCAATACTTTATCCACGATTGTAAGGGGCCTGGAAGAGAAAGGTTTCCTGGCACATAAGACGTATGGCAATACGTACCAATATTATGCGGTGGTGAATAGGGACGATTTCAGCAAAGGAACGTTGAAGAAGGTAATCAGCAAGTACTTTAATAATTCGTATCTCAGTGCAGTGTCGTCTTTGGTAAAAGAGGAGGATATTTCGCTGGACGACCTGAAGCAACTGATTGCCGAAGTGGAGAAAGGAACAAAATAGTAACTTTAAATGCCGGAGATTATGAAAAACATTGCGATAACTTGTTTGGTTCTGGTAGCTGCCTGCGTAGGTTTACAGGCAAAGAAAACAGTGAAAGCACCTTATTTCATGGCAGCTAGCAGTAACCAGCTTGAAATAGAGAAAGTGACGTTGGGCAAGGATACAACGTGGGTGGATGCAAAAATATACACGATCTCGGGCGACGATGTGAGAATAGATTCGACAACGGTTTTGCAGGTTGCTGGAAAAAGATATGCATATTTGGGTGGCGATGGCTTCTCTAAAGGATTGTGGACACGAGTGCCGGCTTCGGGTGAGTTGTCCGTGACGTTGAAATTTGAACCACTCCCTATGGATGCGGAAAGTTTCGATTTCATGGAAATGCCGGATGCGGATGATAAGGGTTGGTGTATATACGGGGTGCGTCTGGACGGGAAAAAGCCTGCTATCGGAGTACCTGAGAAACTTCTGGACCAGCAGTTGGATTACTCCCTGCCTTTGCCTGAACCTGAACTGAAGAATGGAAAGACAGTGATACGCGGGCAGATATTGGGATATAATCCGAGATATGGAACCACTTTGAATTTTAATTGTGCGGACTGGTTGTTTTTTGACGTGTTCGGACAATCAATCCCAATAGCCGAAGACGGTAGTTTCCGCTATGAGACTAATCTGATGTTGCCCGGTGATGCAACTTTACGGGTCGGGAAAAAGCGTTTTGAATTATTTCTTGTCCCGGGTGGTGAACTTGTAGTGACTTTGAATCTGCCGGCGATTTTTTGGTCGGAGACACGTCTGTTCAAAAAGAAAGAGAATGGACAACTTGTTTGGTTTGAGGGGACTTATGCCGGATTGAATACGGAACTGGCTAAATATGGCTCACTGATGAATATCTACAGTGCCGATAATTTCTATGAAAATATCTGTGGAATTACTCCTAATCAGTATAAGAAATATGTGACTAAGATTTACGAAAAATATCGTGAGGACATATTAAGGAATAAGTCGTTGAGCGATGCTGCACATATTTTCCTGATAACTAAACTGGAAATGTCGTATTTCTTTGCCATCAAGGGATATAAAAGTAACATCAGTTATGCCCCGATGATTAGCGGAAAGAAAGGAGTGAAGCGGGCAGATATGACAGTGGATGAAAACTATTATGATGAAATCCTGAAACTGGATTTTATTCATTCGCCTAATATCCGTTATGGTAGTTATCCGGACTTTGTCCGTGTGGCTACCGGAGATTTTAAAGGAAAGTTTGAACCGGAGCCTATCTGGGAGGATATTTTGCGTGCAAAGCCTTTAGGGGATGCTCTTGCCCGGATGAAGCCGTTGAGTGAGGAGCAACTGTTGACTTTGGATAGTATTGCCGAGACGGAGATAAAGAAAGCTCTGAATATCCGGAATCAAAAAATAGTAGATTTGCTTGCGGAGAGTGCAAAGAAAACCGGTTATACCATTTGCCAACTGGATACCGCAGTTACGGCAGATAACCTTATAGCTACTATCACCCGCCCCTATCGTGGAAAAGTGGTATTGATAGATATGTGGAATACCTGGTGTGGACCCTGCATAAGGGCAATGAAGAGCTTACAGCCGGTTAAGGAAGAATTGAAAGATGTGGTGTATGTGTATGTGGCGGATGAATCTTCGCCCGAAGGAAAGTGGAAAATCACGATACCTGATATTCACGGTATGCATTACCGGATTACCAATGAACAGAGTTCCGCTATGGGAAAACTGTATGAGTATCCCGGAATACCTACTTATTTCATTGTAGACCGGGAAGGAAATATTGCATATAAAGTTACCGGTTTCCCCGGAGCAGAAGTGATAAAAAAAGAATTGAGTAAATTATAAAATAGTACATCAATATGGGAATTTTCTTTGTCTATATATTGAAGTCATCGATTTGTCTGGTAGGGTTCTACTTGTTCTACCGTTTATTGTTGAGCCGCGAAACGTTTCATCGTTTCAACCGGATAGCATTGCTGAGCATATTGCTACTGTCGTGCCTCTTGCCACTGGTGGAGGTGACTGTGGAGAAACAGACAGAAGTTCATCAAACAATGATGACTCTGGAGCAGTGGCTGATGCTGGCAGATATGATGAATGCTGAAAGCACGGCAGAGTTGCAGGCAGAGGAAGTGACGGTGACCTGGATACAAGTAGCACTGCTGGTGTATCTGGTCGGTATCTTGTTCTTTGCCTTCCGAAATGGGTATTCATTGTTGAAGTTAGGCGGACTACTGCGGTCGGGTAGGAAAGAGCAACTTGAAAAATACACCGGTGGCAAAGAGAAAGTGATTCTGATTGTACACGACCGTGATATAGCTCCGTTCAGTTGGATGAAATATATCGTTATCTCGCAGAAAGACTTGGATGAGAACGGGCGGGAAATACTTATTCATGAGTTGGCTCATATACAGAACCGGCATTCATGGGATTTGCTGGTGGCAGATATCTGTATCTTTTTTCAATGGTTCAATCCGGCTTCGTGGCTATTGAAGCAGGAACTGCAGAATATCCATGAGTATGAGGCAGATGAAACAGTTATTGAAAAAGGCGTTGACGCGAAACAATACCAATTATTATTAATTAAAAAAGCTGTCGGCACAAGGCTCTACTCTATGGCCAACAGCTTTAATCACAGTAAACTTAAAAAACGTATCACTATGATGTTAAAAGAAAAATCGAATCCGTGGGCGAAGTTGAAGTATCTGTATATACTTCCGGTAGCTGCTATTGCAGTTACTGCTTTTGCCCGTCCTGAAATCTCGGAAACCGCAGAAGAGATTTCAAGAATGTCGGATGCACTCGGGATAGAACAAGCAAGCTTGCTCTTCTCTCGTTTGCACGACATTTCTGCCGTCAAAGTTAATGATTTGACAGCAATTGTGGAAGCAAAAGCCGCAAAAACTACCGAGGAAGCGGTACAAATGAGTACAGTATTGAAAGATACGGCGAAACCTGTAGAAGTGAAATACATACCTACAGAGGTGACCGACAAGCTGAAAGGTACTCCGCTTTATGAGGTGGTTGAACAGATGCCGGAATTCCCCGGTGGCGGAATGGCTGCTGCGTTGGAATACATTCAGAAGAATATGCAGTATCCTGAATCTGCAAAGGAAAACGGTACGCAAGGTCGTGCTATGGTGCAGTTCGTTGTTGATAAAGAAGGAAATGTGACGGAACCTAAAGTTATCCGTTCGGTAGATAAAGAATTGGATGCTGAGGCCATCCGATTGGTGAAGTCGATGCCGAAGTGGAAGCCGGGTATGCAAAAGGGACAGGCGGTAGCAGTGAAATATACAATGCCGGTGTTGTTTAAACTGGAAGGGGGAAAGAAAGTGAACTCTTCGATAGTGGTGAACTCAATGCCAACAGGTTTCTCTGTTCTAGGTGCAAATGCCCCTTTGTATATTGTGGATGGCAAAGAAGTTACCTCCTCGATAATGTCCGCTTTGGATGCTAATAAAATAGAGAGTATGACTGTTCTGAAAGGTAAAGATGCTACTGACCTATATAGCGAAAAAGGAAAGAACGGTGTCATCCTGATCACCTTGAAGGGGAGTGAGCAAAAGCCTATTACTTTATCAACCAAGAGTTCTGCTGTCAGTGTACCCGGAGTGAATGCGGTTTATCTGAATAATAGAAGGTCGGATTGGGCAGATGTGGATGTGTTTGTTGACGGCGAAAAAATCGAATTGTCCGGTAAAGCATTGGATGAAGTTGTATCTCCCAATGAGATAGAGAGCATCAATATTGAGAAAAATGCAGAAGATGCAAATAGGGGGAAGATCTATATCACTACCAAGAAAAGTAAAGGAAAATACACTATGGTTACTAGTGAAGGCAAGGAGAATGTTTATTTTACCGTCAAAGGTGGTGAGAAAGCTTCTGGCAAAGGTGAAATGAGAGTTGAAGGGGTTGTTCAGGATAAAGATGGAGAGCCTGTCATTGGTGCCACTGTTTTGCTTGAAGGAACAAATATGGGAACGGTTACTGATGTGGATGGGCGCTTTGTCATACCTGCTGCAAAGGGGGACAAGTTAGTAGTTTCCTATGTGAATATGAAGACCGCTAAGGTGAAAGTCGCACCGAAGGTAACGGTTACTTTAAAAGACGAATAATACGTATATTTTAGTATGAAAATAAATTCTCTCTTTTTGTTTCTCTCTATGATGTTTGTGTGGGCGGGGCTTTGCTCTGCCCAGACTACCAGTGATAAATATTACCTGATCAACGGATATTTTTTTAATGGCATGCCACCGGGAATCAGGAATGCGCAAGGAGACCGCTTTGTCATGCTGAAAGATGACGAAGGACACATGGCTTTGGAGATTAGGTTGCCTAAGGGAAAAACTCTGCCGGAGTACGCTGTCAAATATCGGATTCCGGTAGAAGAAGTACCCGGAGGAGAAGAACTTCTGAGAATCTCCCGTTCGGGGACGGAACCGGTGATAAGCATATCCAGCAATTCGGTTACTCTTGATGAATGGGTGGGAAAAGCATTTCCAGACTTTAAAGTAACGGATACTACAGGGCGTGTCTGGACCAAAACTGATATACTTGGAAAGCCTTTTGTTCTGAACTATTGGCATACCGGTTGCAGACCATGTATCAAGGAAATGCCGGACCTGAACGAATGGATGAAAATCTGTCCGGATGTAACTTATTTCTCTACCACTTGGAACACAGCGGATCAGATAAAGAAGATTGTGGAAAACCGTCCCTTCCTCTTTACCCATATTGCCGATGACTTGTTCTTCTTCAATCTGTTTAAGGTGCAGGTCACGCCAACTACGTTGTTGGTAGATAAGAAAGGTATTATCCGTTATTGGGAAGAAGGTACAAGCGAGAGTAAACGGGCCTATTTGCTTGATAGATTAAAGGAATTATCAGCCGAATAATCAACTTTGTTTCTTATTTCTTTGTTTAAATCATTACTTTTAAGTATTTTTGTTTGAGACGGTTCAGTATTCTATCACTTAAAAGATAATGCTATGAGACAAGGAAAACAAATTCACCAGGGATATAGCTTCTTTTGGGGAGTATTTCTATTATTAGTAATGTCTGCCGCTATATCTATTCATGCTGAAGCCCCTTCTATAAAGGAGCTTGTACTTTTCAAAGATACTTTGAAGAATGACACGATTGTGCCGCAGTCCCCGAAGAAAGGCGGTACATTGGTTATTAGAGATCGCATTCCTATTCCATCTGATGAGCCTTTATTTATTGTAAATGGAATGGAACTTCCCTATGAGATTTTTGCAGCATTGAACCCCGCGCATATTGAAAGTCTTGAAGTTTTGAAAGATGCTTCAGCCACTGCCATTTATGGCACACGTGGAATAAATGGGGTCATTATTCTGAAGTTGAAAACTCCACAACAGGTAAAGGAGGAAAAAAACATTAAGAAAATAGATGATTTTCTCAAGCCAAAGGGAGTGGACAGGAGGAATGCACGTTACTATATTGACGGCAAAGAAGTTCCGGCCAGTACTGCGTATCAAACGAGTATTGAGCAAATGGAAGTAAAGACCGGTGCAGACGGAATACTGGAAATTTATATTAAACCAATGATTTTCCTAAGGGGAGAATATGAATAAAAGTGATTGTCAAGAGTGGAATGATCAAAGATTACGGAATGGGAAATACCTGATGACTTATGTTAAAACAAATATCCTTATTAATCCTGTGTGCGGTAGCAATCGTTTTATTCACTGCTCCTGTGCAAGCTTGTACTTCTGCTGTTGTATCGGGTAAAGTAACGCCCGACGGTCGCCTCCTGCTTTGGAAAAACCGTGATACGGACTTTATGCGAAACCATATTGATTATGTGAAAGGCGAGAAGTATAACTTTATTGCTGTAGTAAATAGCGCCAATGCATATCTGAAAGAGGCATGGATGGGAACTAATTCCTCAGGATTTGCTTTGATGAATACACAATCGTATAATCTGGTGGATGTAAAGGGCGATGAAGAACGGGGGGCAGCCAATGGGCGTGTTATTTATCGTGCACTCGAAGTTTGTGCAACGGTAGAGGACTTCTGTCATTTTCTGGATACCATTTCCAAGCCCAGCGATATCGAAGCTAATTTTGGTGTAATCGATGCACAAGGCGGGGCAGCTATGTTTGAGGTAGATTATCATAAATATGTGATGTATGATGCCAATAACCCGAAGGACGCTCCTTATGGTTATATTGTCCGTACCAACTTTTCTTTTGCTGGTAAGGTGAACGAGGGTGCCGGTTATGTGCGCTATATGGAAGCAGACCAGGTACTGATGAAAGCTTCGGCTACGGGTAGCATTACCCCACAGTCTATTTTCAATGATTTATCGCGTTCGTTCCGTAACCGTATGCTGGATATTGATTTGCGTAGCGGGGCATATAATCGTCCTCAGGCATCGGGTTGGTTTGTAGATCAGGATTTCATTCCGCGTAGCAGTACATCATGTTCCGTGGTGGTACAAGGGGTGAAACCGGGTGAGAAGGCCGAACTGACTACTATGTGGACACTGTTAGGGTATCCTCCTACCGGTATAGCTGTTCCGTTGTGGGTGAAAGATGCCGGTAAACTTCTTCCCGGAATGGTACGTTTCGGCAAAGAACATGAGGCAGCTCCGCTCAGTGATTGGTCACTTCGTTTGGCAGACAGAGTTTTCAGCTATAAGCAGGGAATGGGTACTGGACGTTATCTGAATTGGGAGAGGTTATATAGTCCTGAGAAAGGTGACGGTTATATGACAGCGATTACTGCGGTAGAAGATGAAGTCTTCCGTACGACGAAGCCATTGCTGGAAGAGTGGTATAAAAAAGGAAGCCTCGATACACAAGCAATACCGAAGCTGTATGACGAACTGGAATCATCCATCAGAATGATTTATCAGAGTTTACTGGAATCAGAATAGAATTTACATTATCGAACGGAGGTACGCCAGTATCTCCGTTTCTTGTTCCGGATGGAACCAACGGATTTCTTCATCTCTTTTGAACCATGTCATCTGCTTGCGCGAATAGATGCGGGAGTTCTGTTGGATTTTCTCTATGGCAAAAGGCAAGGTCCATTCTCCGTCGAGATATTTGAACATCTCTTTATAACCTACCGTATTCAATGAATTAAGTGCCCGATAAGGATATACCTTTCTGGCTTCTTCTTCCAAGCCATCCTCTATCATAATCTCTACCCGCCGGTTAATGCGGTCGTAAAGTTCTTCCCGGTCGCGCGTCAATCCTATTTTGATGATGCGGAAGGGGCGTTCTTTTTTCTGTTGTGTACGGAATGAGGTGTAGGTCTTCCCTGTCATATAGCATATCTCCAGTGCATGGATTACGCGTTTAGGATTCTTCAGGTCTACTATTTTGTAGTATTCCGGATCGAGTAACTTTAGCTCTGCGCACAATCTTTCCAGACCTTCCGTTTCATACTTATGTAGCATCACCTGGCGTGTTTCAGCATCTACGGTCGGAATATCGTCAATGCCTTTGCAAACGGCATCCACATACATCATAGAGCCACCGGTAAGCAATACTGTATCCTGTTCGGTAAATAAGGTTTCCAGAAGTTTCAGTACCTCCGCTTCATATTGGGCGGCACTGTAATAATCGGTGAGTTGCAAGGTTCCTACAAGGTAATGTTTCACGCGTTGCAGTTGCTCGGGGGTAGGGGCTGCCGTCCCTATTTTCAAGTCGGCATAGAGTTGCCGGGAGTCTGCGGAAACGATGCAAGTTTGGTAATGCTCTGCCAGCCGCAGGCTGAGTTCGGTCTTTCCGACTCCGGTCGGTCCAATAAGCACTATCAGGGTTTTCATAAGGAAATGGTATTTAGAGAATCATTTCCCATCTGCAGATAACGCGGATAACGCAGATCTCTTCTAGGCTTAAGTCTTTCAAATCTGTGTTATCCGCGTTATCTGCGGATGAAAAATTTTAAATAATATTAGAACTTTTCTTCCTCGAACGGTGCTGCGCCACCTTCGCCTCCGCCCATGTCGAAACCTTCCTGGTCGAATTCTTCCAGATCAAAGTCCTGATCTCCATAGAAGTTTTCATCCAGATCAAGCGATCCGCTGTTGGCTGCCATTTCTTCGAAGTCAATTGTCTGTTTCGGAGCATCACCTTCCTTCTTGGTACACTTGGCACCTTTCATTTCTTTTCCGGTAATGATCTCGGAGAGTTCAATGAAGAAACAGCGTTCTGTCATGTAGTCGAACACATAGAGTAACTTCTGCTTTTCATCTTCTATCAGTTCGCTGATAGTGGTGTCTTTCATTACCCAACTGTCCATCTCCGGATTGTCATCCATCTCTTCCAGTGTAATTTCCTTTTCTTTTTCCCAATCATCATCACAGATGAAGAAAGAAGTCATCTGGTCGTTAGTATAGCCTACTGACTTCACTATAGCCTCATGGAAGTCGTAGAATGTAGCTTCCGGGTCAATTTGTATTTCTCTTACGAAGTCGTCCACTTCATCGGAGATAAGTGTAAATCTGTATATCATATTCTAATTACTTTATCGTTTTATCACCTAATAATACCACGTTCGGAGTCACGGATGAAACTGACAATGTATTCGATTTCCGGGCTCGTCGGAATTTCTTCTTCTATTTTCTTTAATGCGTCTGAAGTGTTCAATCCACTTTGATAAATGATACGGTATGCGTTGTGTATATTCTCAATGGTTTCATTGGAGAATCCGCGACGACGCAACCCGATAATGTTGATACCGCTGTAAGCAATCGGTTCCCGGCCTGCAATGATGTATGGCGGAATATCCTTACTGAAACGGCAACCGCCTTGTATCATGCCATATCCGCCTACACGGCAGAATTGATGCATCAATACATTGGCACTGATAATGGAGAAATCGTCTATCACAATCTCACCTGCCATTTTGGTAGAGTTACCAATGATGCAGTAATTACCGACAAGGGCATCATGAGCTACGTGTACACCTTCCATCAACAGGTTATTGTTACCGATAATGGTTCTACCTTTGGCAGCCGTACCACGATTGATGGTAACATTTTCACGAATGGTATTGTTGTTACCGACTTCAGCGGTACTCTCTTCTCCCTGAAATTTCAGGTCCTGAGGGATGGCACCGATAACAGCTCCCGGAAAAATCGTATTTCCATTGCCGATACGTGAACCGTACAGAATGTTGGCATTTGCCATAATCTTGTTGTTATCGCCGATTACCACATTCTTGTCGATGAATACAAAAGGAGCAATCTCTACGTTTTCCCCGATTTTTGCCTCGGGATGAATATACGCTAAGGGACTTATCATGCTGATTTATGATTTATGATTTATAATTTATGAGATATTCGCGCATTATTAGTCACGAATAAATCTTAAATCATAAATCCTTTTACTTGTTCTTAACTATTTGTGCCATAAACTCTGCCTCGCAAACCACTTTCTCGCCTACGAACGCATAGCCTTTCATCGTGGAAATGCCACGGCGGATAGGTACAAGCAATTCTACGCGGAAGATAAGGGTGTCACCTGGCACTACCTTCTGACGGAACTTCACACCATCTATTTTCATGAAGTAGGTGGAGTAGCGGTCGGGTTCGTCTACAGAGTTCAATACAAGCAGACCGCCTACCTGTGCCATAGCTTCAACCTGCAACACACCCGGCATTACCGGTTCCTGTGGGAAGTGCCCCTGGAAGAAAGGCTCGTTGGCAGTGATATTCTTCACGCCTACAATATAATTGGCACCTATTTCAATCACCTTGTCTACCAATTGGAATGGGTAACGGTGTGGCAACAGTTCGCGGATACGGTTTACATCCATGACGGGTTCGCGGTTGCAGTCGTAAGTCGGAGCCTGTATATCGTGCAGGCGGATTTCCTTACGCATCTGGCGGGCGAACTTATTATTAATGGTATGTCCCGGACGTGTAGCAATAATACGTCCCTTGATAGGCTTGCCTATCAAAGCTAAGTCGCCAATTACATCGAGCAATTTGTGACGGGCACATTCATTGGCCCATACCAAAGGTTTGTGATTGATGTAACCCAGTTGCTTGGCATCCATGTGGGGAACTCCCATCACGTCGGCCAACTTATCGAAGTCTTCCTGAGACATTTCTCGTTCGTAGATAACGATGGCATTGTCCAAATCGCCGCCTTTGATAAGACCGGCCTGCAACAGTGGCTCGATCTCGCGTACGAATACGAATGTACGGCTACCGGCTACTTCATCTTGGAATTTCGACATATCCTCCAGCGTTGCAAACTGATTGGGAATGATGGTCGAGTCGTAAGATACCAGTACATTCAGACTGAAGTTCTCGTCGGGCAACACGATGATGGAAGAACCGGTCTTTTCATCGCGAAACTCGATTTTTGACTTGATGATATAGAAATCTTTAACGGCATTTTGTTCTTCTGTACCTACGCGCTCTATTTCTTGTGCATAATATTGGGCGCTACCGTCCAGAATGGGAAACTCAGGACCGTTGACTTGTATCAGGCAGTTGTCTATGCCTAAGGCATAAAGGGCTGCCATGCCGTGCTCTACAGTGCTAACCTTCACACCATTCTTGGAAAGAACGGTGCCGCGAGTGGTTTCAGTCACGTTGTCCGCAACCGCATCAATGGTAGGTTGTCCCTCCACGTCGATACGCTGGATTTTATATCCGTGGTTGTCCGGAGCAGGATTGAAAGTAACGGTCAGGTCAAGTCCCGTGTGAAGGCCTTTACCACTGAGGGAAAAACTGTCTTTCAGAGTCTTTTGTTTCAACATTTGTTACTTATTTATTTGTTGTTTTAATTCATTCAGTTCTTTACGGAGCTGGCGGATTTCCTTCAACATCTCAGGTAGGCTCCGTTGAGCTATGGACGCTTTGAAATATTGTTTCAACTCCATTGGAGGTGTACCAATCAGCTGGCTGCCGTCTTTTAAATCGCCCGGTATGCCCGACTGGGCGCCGAGGCTTACTTTATTACCGATGTGGCTGTGTCCTGCAATGCCTACCTGACCGCCGAACATGCACCATTCACCTATTTTAGTGGAACCTGCTATGCCTACTTGTGCTGCCATAACAGTATGTGCACCTATTTCGTCATTGTGCGCTACCTGTATCAGGTTATCCAGCTTTACGCCTTTGTGCACGATGGTTGCTCCCATTGTAGCACGGTCTACACAAGTGTTTGCGCCTATCTCTACATTATCTTCCAGTATTACAATACCTATTTGGGGGATCTTCTCATACCCTTCAGGGGTGGGAGCGAAGCCGAAGCCGTCTGCACCGATCACGCTACCGGAGTGCAGAACACAATGATTGCCTATCCGGCAGTCATGGTAGACGGTTGCGCTGGCGTATATGACACAGTCATTGCCTATTTTAGCACCGCTACCGATAGTCGCATGCGGATGTATCATTGTATTGTCTCCCACTTCTGCGTATTCACCAATGCAAGCGAAGGGCGCAATGTAAACATCCTTGCCGATTTTCGCGGTCTCAGCAACGAAAGCCAACGGATCGATACCCACGCGTTTGGGCTTACTCTGTTCGTAAAGATTGAGCAGTTTAGCCAAACTTTCGTAGGCGTTATCTACTTTTATTAAAGTAGCTTTTATTTCCTGTTCAGGAACGAAGTCCTTGTTTACCAATACAATACTGGCTTGGGTCTCGTAGATATAAGATGTATATTTGGGGTTTGACAGAAACGATATAGCACCGGGGATGCCTTCTTCTATCTTGGCAAAAGTATGTACAGTTGCATTCTCATCTCCAACGATTTCTCCTTGGATAAATGTTGCAATTTGTTTAGCAGAGAACTCCATTGTCTTATTCTTGTTAGATGGTTTCAAATCACAAATAACGGACTTTTTTTTTATATTTCCTTGTCCTTGGGTGAATATTTTATACTTACCTATGCAAACGTTGGTAGCAAAGATAGTATTTTTTTACCTTCTTAGACAATAGGGAAATATTGAGCATGTCCGATGCTTCAGCAATATTCTTAATACTTCCGTCTTTATAAAGGATATCAATACTATCGTCTGCCGGGTCGTACATATTCTTCTCGATGCTGGGGGTAGAGACGAAATAGCTCGCTTCAGAGAGGGGTATGTCCAGTTGCTGAATGATTTGCAAAGTTAACTCTTTTTTTCTTTCTTCACATATTGGTTCGGTAGAAATTTCCACTTTAAAGATATTACGGTTGATCATACCGAGGCTCAATGTGGACAGAACCTTGTCGTTGTGGGTGCTCCAGACCTTTAATGCGGTCCATATATCATTGTCGTCCAGTTGGATAAAGTTCTCCAGACACTCCGGATTGTTATAGAAAGTTTCCTTGTTGATGTCATTGTAAAGGAAAAAACGCAATGCCGGTGAAGCAAATAATTCTACACCTTTACTTGCTAATTCTTTGGCACGGAGCAGGGCGCTGATGAGCATTTTCTCGTATGCCACGGACGTTTTGTGCAGATATACCTGCCAGTACATCAAGCGGCGGGCCGTGAGGAAGTTCTCAATGGAATAGATGCCTTTGGATTCTACCACGAGATGGTCTTCTTTCACATCGAGCATCTTGATGATGCGTGCCGAGCCGATGTTACCTTCCGTTACGCCGGTATAGAAACTGTCGCGGCGAAGGTAGTCCATACGGTCCATGTCGAGTTGTCCGCTGACCAGTTGGTGCAGGAACTTCTTGGGGTATTCGTCCTTGAATATCTGGATGGCAAGTGTGAGTTGCCCGTTCATTTCTTTGTTGATACGTTCCATCAGCATGAGGGAGATATCCTCGTGAGATACACCCTGTACGATGGTGTCTTCCAGTACATGAGAAAAAGGACCGTGTCCGATATCATGCATCAGAATGGCCGCCTGCACTGCTTCGGCTTCACTGTCGAAGATGAAGTTCCCTTTGCTAGTGAGGTGCTGGATAGCTTCGCTCGTCAAATGGAAAGCACCCAGCGAATGTTGAAAGCGCGTGTGCTGTGCACCGGGATAAACCACAGACGACAAGCCCAGTTGCTTGATGCGGTTTAAACGCTGCAAAAGGGGATGCCGCACGATGTCGTACAGCAACCCCTTCGGGATATTGATGAACCCGAACACCGGGTCGTTAATGATCTTTCGTTCGAACACGTTGTTAGTGATTAAGGGTAAGTGATAAGTGATTAGGCGTTAATCACTCCCTTCAACTGTTCCGCCATCTGCTGTTGCACTTCCTTTGCGGCGTTGCGTGCAGCTTCTGCAAATTTTTCAGTCTTATCCACATAAATGATGCCACGGCTGGAGTTCACAATCAGTCCACAAGTGGAGTTCATGCCATACTTACAGACTTCTTCCAGTGAGCCACCCTGTGCACCTACACCCGGCACAAGCAGGAAGTGGTTAGGAACAATTTTGCGGATATCTTCGAAAGCACGGCCTTGTGTAGCACCTACCACATACATCATCTGTCCATCGTTAGCCCATTCCTGAGATTTGCGCAGTACTTTTTCGAAAAGACGTTCACCGTTGGGATCTTCCGTCAACTGGAAGTCGTGGGAACCTTTGTTGCTTGTCAGTGCCAGGAGGATTACCCATTTGCCTTCGTAAGTCAGGAACGGGGTAACACTGTCTTCACCCATATAGGGAGCTACGGTTACAGAGTCGATGTCCAGTTCGTCGAAGAATGTGCGGGCATACATGGCAGAGGTATTTCCTATGTCACCACGTTTTGCATCGGCAATGATGAATTGGTCGGGATAGTTTTCCTTGATATATTTCACAGTCTTTTCAAAAGCAATCCAGCCTTTCACACCCATGCTCTCATAGAAAGCGAGGTTCGGTTTGTAGGCAATGCAAAGGTCAGCCGTTGCGTCGATGATGGCTTTATTGAAGGCGAAGATCGGATCTTCTTCTTTCAACAAGTGTTCCGGGATTTTCTTGATGTCTGTATCCAGACCTACGCAGAGGAATGATTTCTTACGCTTGATATTTTCAAAAAGTTGTTGTTTATCCATTACTGAATCTATTTAATCTGTTTATAATTCGTTTGGTTATTTCTTGAATAAGTAGCCTTCTATGCGTAACCTGAGAGCATCTTTCCTTTTCTTATTGTAATCCAAAGAGAAACTTGTTAGCATGAAAAGGCATCTGTCGGAATTACACTTAAATCGGGTAGGGGGCATTTGATTATATTTGTGATTATCAAGTGCCTCCATTGTTTTCAGGTCAATGAAGATCGTATCGCTCTTATTATTAGTCTGAGTGGTAAGGGGAACAGGCAGTATTCCTGTTTCCAGATAGTCGTATGGTATGTGGAAGTATCTGTCCTGTATATCTCCATCCGGTATGGCTATGAACTGATGGTACCCGTCCGGTATCTGGATGCTGACTTGATGGGAACTCTTGCCGCTGTATGATACAAAGGAAGCGGAATCGTCTGTTGTATCGGTAGTACCGTAATTTTTGGAAGAATAGAATGAGGCATCCTTATCCACAAGGTCGGCTATACTTTTCCGTCCGAACCAGTTGCGCAGATATCTGAACTTGTCGTTTACTTGCACTGCCGTTTCTGCCGGGAGCGATTCCATCCAGTCATCGTATTGTTCACGGGTGAGTGGCAGTTTCAAATTAGTGCGTTTCAGTTCTTTCTCTACGCTGCTGCGCATGATATTCCGTGTGATACTTGCATAATTAACAGGCAGTGCCGAAGTTAGCAGAAAGAGGATGGAGAACGAAATCGGTATCCAATTGATGCGCCGGGCTTTAGTGAAGACGAGTCCGATACAAACAATGTAGCACCAGATGTTGAGAGTTATAAGGTAAAGGCGATTGATGGTGACGCCGTAATCGTTGAAGCGGCGTATAATGCCGATTGTCATCAGTACCAGCATCGGCAATACCAAAGCGGGCAACCAGCGCGCAATCCATTCGTTTATAGGTTTCTTCTCCTGAATACGTACGGGATACAACCCGAATTCAATGGCGATACATCCTGCCATCAGTGCTACCACGAGCCAGGATACCCAGCCTGTGGGCAGTTCCCAACTGATAAAAATGCGGGCTGCATAAACATAAAGCACGAGGAGGTATCCTGCCATGAGCGGGAGAAAGAGAAAATGTATCGTTCCGTTCAGGAACTCCGACGGTTGTGGCTCCCGGTTATGTTTTTGTTCATCTTTGGGCAACATGCCAAGGAAGAGCAACATCGGAAGCAATACGCTACATATAATAAGAATATATAGATAGCAATTCCAACTTACATTCACGTTGAAGAGTTGGCGAAGCGAGAACACCAGCAGACTGATTCCACCACTCATGATAAGCCCCACCACATTGGCCGTGACAAAAGCGCCAACCGTATATGAAGCGAAGTTCCAGCTTGGAATATCATTCTTTTCTTTGATGAATGAAAGGAAGAAAGCCGAAAGCCACAGTGCCAGGATGGCGGCTCCGTGGGCTATGCCTATTTCGGTAAGCGACTGTTCCGGTGAAAGGCTGTAGAGGTACACCGCATCGGCAATCAGCAATACGTGCATTACTATATGTACGATCACTCCTTTTATCTTGCTCTTTATCTCTTCGCTCCACAGGTGGAGGGTGAGTGAGAGCAACGTACCGATAGAAAAATAGTAACCCAGAACCATCACCAGCTTCCTGTCATCATCCAGGTCGGTAGCTACCAGATAGACTAAATAAACGGTAAGTGCAAGGACAAAACATACTGTAGAAGGAAAGCGCCTCAGGCAATTTTGAAACGCTTCCGTCAGGGTATGAAATACTTTATGTAGTAGCTGTCCTTTCATTCGCTCTGCTTCTTAACCTGTTGGTTTACAGTTCGCTTTCTTTCAGGCGTTCTGCATTTTCCGCTACAATCAGGTGGTCGATACAGTCCTGAATGTCACCGTCCATAAAGGCGGAGAGGTTATAGATGGTATAGTTGATACGATGGTCGGTGATGCGTCCTTGCGGATAGTTGTAGGTACGGATTTTAGCGGAGCGGTCTCCGGTAGATACCATTGTCTTTCGCTTGGAGGCAATATCGTCCAGATATTTCTGATGTTCCTTGTCGTAAATAAAGGTACGCAGACGTGAGAGGGCACGCTCTTTATTCTTCGGTTGGTCGCGTGTTTCGGTACACTCAATCAGGATTTCTTCGGAAGCGCCGGTGTTCGGATTTCTCCATACATAGCGCAGACGTACACCGGACTCAACTTTATTTACGTTCTGTCCGCCGGCACCGCCACTTCGGAAAGTATCCCATTTGATTTCGCCTTCATTGATCACTACATCGAACTCTTCTGCTTCGGGCAGCACGGCTACGGATGCGGCGGAAGTATGCACGCGCCCCTGAGTTTCAGTAGCCGGAACACGCTGTACGCGGTGTACACCCGATTCGTATTTCAATGTTCCGTACACATTGTCGCCCGTAACGCTGCAAATGATTTCCTTGAATCCGCCTGCTGCGCCTTCGTTGACGCTGGATATTTCCATCCTCCAACCTTTCGTTTCGCAATATTTGGTGTACATGCGGAAAAGGTCTCCGGCAAAGATAGCGGCTTCGTCACCGCCTGTACCTCCACGAATTTCGAGGATGGCGTTCTTGCTGTCCTGTGGGTCGGCAGGTACGAGGAGGAGTTTGATATGTTCTTCCAGTTCTGGCTGGCGTGCCTGACAGGCATCCAATTCTTCGCGTGCCATTTCCCGCATCTCCGGGTCTGTTTCATTGGAGATGATCTCCTTGGCTTCCTCGATGCCGCTCAGCACCTGGATATATTCTTTGCGGGCCTCCATCAGGTCGCCCAGCTCTTTGTACTCTTTGGTGAGTTTTACGTAACGCTTCTGGTCGGCAATCACTGCCGGGTCTGTAATTAGCGTCGATACTTCTTCGAAGCGGGCAACAAGCCCTTCGAGTTTCTCTAATATGGTATTGTTGTCTGCCATTGAATTAGTATTTGAATTCTCCGAACTCACTATTGATAATCAGTTCTTTCTGGTTGCTTTCTTCAATACGTCCAACAATCTGTGCATCGATGCCGAAGCTCTTGCTGATGGCAATTACTTCCTCGGCATGTTCGGGCGACAGATATACTTCAAGGCGGTGTCCCATATTGAATACCTTGTACATCTCTGCCCAGTCCGTATTGCTCTGCTCTTTAATCGTTTTGAACAAAGGAGGAACAGGGAACAAATTATCCTTAATCACGCGGCAATTGTCACCTATAAAGTGCAGCACTTTTGTCTGTGCACCACCCGAGCAGTGTACCATACCGTGGATTTCAGGGCGAAGTGCATCCAGCAACTTCTTCACTACCGGTGCATACGTGCGGGTAGGGGAGAGTACCAATTTACCAGCATCCAGCGGGCTGTCTTCTACGGCATCCGTCAGTTTCAGACCACCGGAGTAAACCAGTTCTTCGGGCACTGCCTTATCATAACTTTCGGGATATTTTTCTGCCAGATATTTGGAGAATACATCATGACGGGCGCTGGTCAGTCCGTTGCTGCCCATGCCACCGTTATATTCCTTTTCGTAAGTAGCCTGTCCGTAAGAAGCCAAGCCTACAATTACATCGCCCGGACGGATATTGGCATTATCAATCACATCGCTGCGCTTCATGCGGCAAGTTACGGTACTGTCTACGATGATGGTACGTACCAAATCGCCTACATCGGCAGTTTCACCGCCTGTAGCATATACGCCTACACCCATTTCGCGGAGCTCGGCGAGCAATTCGTCCGTACCGTTGATGATGGCGGAGATTACTTCTCCCGGAATGAGGAGTTTGTTGCGTCCGATGGTAGAAGAAACCAGGATATTATCTACTGCACCTACGCAGAGCAGGTCGTCGATATTCATAATCAGTGCATCTTGTGCAATGCCTTTCCAAACAGAAAGATCACCTGTTTCTTTCCAGTACATATAAGCCAATGAGGACTTCGTGCCTGCACCGTCGGCGTGCATAATGTTGCAATACTCCGGGTCACCGCCCAAAATGTCAGGGATAATTTTGCAGAAAGCCTGCGGGAAAATACCTTTGTCGATGTTCTTGATGGCATTGTGCACATCTTCTTTAGAAGCGCTGACACCGCGCATCATGTATCTTTGGTTACTCATGAGATTAATAAGTTTGTTCAATATTGATGGCGCAAAGATAGTGATTATTCTTCAGATACCTGCTTATTCTTTAACTGTTATTGTTCCGTCAATTAAAAGAAATGCGCTATCTTTGTAGAATAAAAACTAATAATAAACTTTATGGAAGAGAAGAAGGAAAAACAAATAGAAGAAAAAGCTACGACTGAGGTGGTGGCTAAGAAGAGGAGCAGTAGGAGAAGAACTGTGAGCAAGACGCTTGAAGCTGCAAGAAGACTTAAGGGTAGTCTTATCGTGAACGATCCTAAATTTTTGCTTTAAGCATGAGATACCTTATAGATACAAACATCTTTGTTTATTTGGTCACTGACGTAGATTCTTTAAATCGCGATGTTTTGTCATTGCTTGAAGAGCCTGATGCATTGTTGTATATGAGTGCCGAGTCTGTCCGCGAATTAATAGTTGCCTATCGCAACAAAGGCTTGTGCTCCAAGCGGTGGAAATCAATAGAAGAGATGGTAGTCGCCATTGAAAACGACTTCTACGTCAAGATACTCCCTTTAAAGAAGGAGCACATGAAAACTTACGCAAAAATGGAAATGAATGAAGCCCAGGGACACAAAGACCCTTCCGACCATGTAATCATTGCCCATGCCATCACTGAGCATTTACCGCTCATCTCCAGCGATACCCGCTTTGAATTCTATAGAAATCAAGGGCTCGATCTGATATTCAACAGAAAGTAATCCTCGTAAATCACAGATTGCATTCTACTGTTTTACTTTCAATCTCTCCCAAATCGTTTTCTTTTGAGACATTTTTATTAAAGCACCCCCCATCAGGCAACAAGCGCAACGCAATTCTTCTTTTGAAAGTGTATTCAGCTTATCCGTAATACAGGATAAGGGATAGTTTTCTTTGAAAAAGGCGAATACGTCGGCTGAGTTTTCTAAGTCGGTTTTCATCTGGCAGGAGCAGGTAAGAAGTTCATCCATCGTGTTATAAGTTTTAAAGGGTTAGTCGTGTGTTCCTACTTCTCTAATGTAAAAAAGAGACGTGGGAACTATTAGTATTATTATTCCTTCCCAAAGGCTCTGGTAAACCTATCAAGCAAATAATAAGTAATAGCCCCACGCCAGAGTGTATATAACAAAGTTATACGCAACCCAGACGTGGAGACCTTCACTTATTATCCGTGCTTGTAAAAATTTACCAGACTTTTAGGAAGACGAATAATAAAATGATATCTCCAAATCGCAAAATATATTTCTTTCCCAACGAAAGAAATACGCAACAAAGATACAAGTTTTTTTGAAAAAGTATGCATAGAGTGAGATAGAAATGAACTATAAATCTTTATCGTTAACCTTACTGAACAGTGATCTTTAAGTGAAGTAATTGTTGCTATTATATTGCCAATGTTTTGCCATCGTACTGGCAAGCTTTTGCCAATGCGGTGGCAAGCTTTTGCCAATACGGTGGCAAGACTTTGCCAACGCGATGGCACAACTTTGCCAATGTGGTGGCAAAAGATGGCAGATGTACTTCGAGCGTGAACAGCTTTAACTTACTTTTTTCTTTCCTCTTGCAACTAATTCCCTAACCGGGCGTCTTATGTATAAAAGACTATCTTAAGATGGAACAAAATAATAAGGAAAAACAGTTCACTTCCCTCATCGAGGAATACAAGCGAGTGATCTATAAAATCTGCTACATGTATGCAACGGATGGGGATAATTTTAAAGATCTCTACCAAGATGTAGTAATAAACCTTTGGAAAGGCTTCGAGGGTTATGAAGGAAAGGGTAAACTTTCTTCGTGGATTTACCGCGTGGGATTGAATACCTGTATCTCCTTCTACCGACAGCAGCAACGCCGGGGCGAACATACTTCCTTGGATTCCCTCTACGGCTTGGAAGTAGAGGATAGTGAAACGACCAAACGCTTGAAAGAGATGTATCGCCTCATTGCGGGACTGGACAAGTTTGAACGCGCCGTCATCTTGCTGTGGCTGGATGAAAATTCTTATGAGGAGATTGCGGAAATTGTCGGCGTGCCGCGCAACACCGTAGCTTCAAAATTGAAACGAATTAAGGATAAACTTACAAAACAAGCGAATAGCTAAAATAAAACAGATTATGGAACTGGAAGAATTGAAACAAAATTGGAATATAATGGAAGAAAGGCTCGGGCGCCTGGAAATGGAGCAGCGCCAGCAACTGAATAATAAGGTGGTCAGTAAAGTAAAGCAGGTACAGGATCGTGTGTTGCGTCGATTTACGGTTTTGATTCTCTGTTTGCCTCTCATGGCTTGGCTTTTGGTGCGCAATCAGGTGTATGATTTCAGCGTACTGACGTGGGTATTGCTGTTTCTGTTTGTAGTTGTGATACTCGCCCGGCAACTTACGTGGATGTTGCTACTAAGGAAGATTGATTGCCTGAAGATGACTGTACGTGAAGTGTGTCTGGCAGAAAGTCGTTTCCGGATGTCTTTCAAAGTGGGGATAGCTGTGAGTGTGTTGTGTGCCGTACCTTTACTGGTAAGTATGATATGGGATATGTCCCAAATGGGTGATCGTTATATATTGATAGGTGCCTGGACCGGGCTTGTCGTAGGGGTGCTGATAGGAATCCGTTTGTTTCTCAAAGCCTGGAGCGGGATAAAAGAACTGAAAGAGGCAATAACGGATTTGCAATAGTAATCTTAAAAAATGAAAGTACCCCTTCCACCCTGGAAATTCGAATAGATCGGAGTTTCCGATGGGTGGAAGGGGTATTTGTTTTTTATAGAACCGTTTGTTACGGTGGGAATATACTTATTTAGAACTGTACCTGCGGTGCTGTTTCAGCTCCTTCGGAAGCTTCAAAGTAAGCACGCTTTTCGAAACCGAACAGACTTGCAAGAATGTTCTTCGGGAAGCGGCGGATGGCAGTATTGAAGTTCTTTGCTGCATTGTTGAAGTTGGTACGTGCCACGTTGATACGGTTTTCAGTACCTTCCAATTGAGCTTGCAGTTCCAGGAAATTCTGGTTTGCTTTCAAGTCGGGGTAATTCTCAGTAATGGCAAGCAACTTACCCAATGCAGAAGTTACCGCACCTTGAGCTTTCTGGTATTCAGCCAACTTTTCCGGAGTCAGATCATTAGCATCTACTTTAATTTGAGTAGCCTGACTACGGGCCTCTACCACACCTTCCAGAGTTTCTTTTTCATGAGAAGCGTATCCTTTTACCGTACTAACCAAATTCGGAATCAAGTCGGCACGGCGTTGATATTGTGTTTCAACGTTTGACCATTGTCCGCTTACGTTTTCATCCATAGTTACCAGTCCGTTATAACCAGTGACACCCCAAATGACGAGGAGAGCTAAAACAACAAGAATGATAATAGTTGATTTCTTCATACTTTTCTTTTATTAAATGATTATTAATTAGTTACAAGTTACAAGCTACAAGCTACGAGTTGCTGCGCTGTGGTACCGAAAGGCACTTGTAGCTTGTAGCCCGTAGCTTGTCACTCTGAGAGTTTCAACTCTCAGAATCGGGAACCGGCACCTCCGCCACCTCCCATACCTCCACCGAAGCTGCCTCCGCTGAAGCCACCGCCGCCTCCGCCGAAGCCTCCGCCGCCACCAAAGATGACCGGACCTCCTCCGCCACCTCCGCGATAGTTTTCATCATACGACTGTTTGCGGCGTACTACCTTGTGTCCGCAGTTGCGGCAAGTATAGGTAACATCTTCCGTTTTTACTCCGTTGATTCGGGAAACCACTTTACTGCTGGTGCGTTGCAATTTGTGCTGTCCGCAGTTGGGGCATTTGCTTGCGGCACGTGCTGCCATCCAACCGATTCCTCCGGCAACAACAAAGAATCCGATAACTGCTGCCAGAATGCCGAAGAAGGAAATGTCTTCTTCATCATCTGTATCATTCACCATGCTACCGTCCAGTCTGCCGCATACGGCACGCACACCGGCAACCATACCCGCATCCCAGTTACCATCTTTCAGATAAGGAATCATGTCGCGCGTCTGGATACGTTTACAGATGGCATCGGGCAGATCTCCTTCCAGTCCATAACCTGTATAGAACTGGATGCAGCGCTGGTCGGTCACCAGAAGAATGATCAGACCGTTATTCTTTCCTTTCTTTCCCACACCCCATTCATTGAGCAGGTGGTGTGCAAAGTCAAAGCAATCATCATTGCCGATAGACGGAACTACGGCAACTACTGTCTCAATGCCCGTCTGTTGCTCCAATGCATACAGCATACGGTCGATGCTGTCGCAGGCAGCCTGAGAGAGGATGCCGTCCGGATTGCAGACATAGCGCATTTTGTTCTGAAGATGTACTTTGGGGATATTGTCTGTAGTATAGACCTTCTGTGCCTGCATGGATAGCAGCAGGCATAGGAATAAACTTATGGAGATTAATCTTTTCATACTAATGTATTTGTGGGACGAATATAGGAAAAATCACATCAATAGATGTATTTTCCTACAAAATTCTTCACACGTTCGGTGTATTCCTCCGGATGATCCTTGTAGGACATGGCGTGTGTGGCACCGGGGGCAAGCCACAATTCTTTAGGTTCCGATTTTGCCTCGTAGAGAGGATATACCATCCAGGTGGGTACGTATGTATCTGCATCGCCATGAATGAAGAACATCGGCAGTTTGCATTTCCTGACCTGATTCAGCGAAGAAGCTTCCTTGAAGTTCCAGCCGTATTTCGCGTTGCACAGCCAGCTGGTGGTGTACATCAACGGGAAAGGAGGCAGTCCGAACTGTCCTTTCAACTCGTAGGAGAATTCGTCCCATACGCTGGTATAACCGCAATCTTCCACAAAACATTTCACAAAAGGTTGTTGAGGCTCACCGGATACCATCATAGTGGTGGCGGCACCCATAGAGATGCCATGTACTACCATTTGGGTATTTCCGCCGTAAATATCGTTGGCAATGTCCATCCAGCGCAATACGTCCAGCCGGTCTTTCCAACCCATTTGAATGGCAGGGCCTCCGCTTAATCCCTGATTCTGCAGGTCGGGCAGCAGAATGTTATACTTTAAATCTTTGTTGTAAAGGTAACCTATCATCAGCATACGGATGCAATCGTCCGTATAACCATGCACGATGACGGCTGTTTTGTGGGTAGGTTCGGGAGCGGCTGCGTAAATGGCATGCAGTTGCACCCCGTCAGGGTTGATAATAAAGGTATCCCGTAAAGCACCGACAGTTTGCAAACTATCTATCCAAGGCTTGATTTGCGGGTACTCGCTGAGCATATACTCGTAGGAGCCGGGAATATCTTTCCCTTTGTTGTGCTCCGGTCTCAGCGAGTAGCCGAGCATGTAGAAACTCGCACCTGTGAGGGCAATAATGATAACTGCTAGCAGTCCGATCAGACTGTACTTGATACCTTTCTTCATCTTTCCTTCCTTTCACTCTATTTGTTCCATATTTCCCATGCGGCAAATGCTTGCAATAACAGCATTTCCAGTCCGTTTTTAGTAACGGCACCGTGAGCCTCTCCCTTTTTCATGAAAAGGGTTTCATTAGGATTATATAACAAATCGTAGAGTAAATGGTTGGGAGTTAATTGATCATAAGGAATATCCGGACAGAAATCCACCTTAGGATACATGCCTACGGGTGTACAGTTTACGATAATAGTATATTCCTGCATGATCTCCGGTGTCAGTTCGTCATAAGTGAGGTAAGACGATTCCTTTTTTGTACGCGATACGAATACGCTTTCGATGCCCAGATTGGCCAGTCCGCGATAGACGGCTTTGGATGCACCGCCTGTACCCAGAATCAGCGCTTTCTTGTGATGGGGTTGCAGTAAAGGCTCAATGGACTGTGTAAAACCTATGATATCCGAGTTGTAGCCGACAAGCTTTACTTTTCCCTTCGGCTGGCGGATGATTTTGATGACGTTCACTGCGCCGATCTTTGCGGTATCTTTGTCCAGCTCGTCAAGAAAGGGGATGACCTGCTCCTTGTACGGGATGGTCACATTTAGTCCGCAGAGGTTGGGATTTTCCTCTATGACTTCCATAAAGTCATTGATGTTGGGTATTTCAAAGTTTACATATTCGGCGTCGATATTCTCCGATTTGAACTTTTCATTGAAATATCCGATGGAAAACGAATGTCTCAGCGGATAGCCTATTAAACCGTATTTCTGCATAATTCTCTTAGTGTGCTAACGTTAATAATACTATATATAAGGTGGTAGAGCGGTAGTGTGATAGGTGATAATCACTTTATCACTCTATCACTTTATCACTCTACTTAGTCGCAGTATAAAGAGTGCATATACCGAATGTCAGTCTGCGGAAATTAACCTGACTGAAACCTGCTTTGCGAATAACTTTCTGCATCACTTCGCCTTGCGGGAAAGCACGGATGCTTTGGGGCAGGTAGGTGTAAGCACTATTGTCTTTTGACAGGCATTTGCCGAGCAGGGGGATGACTACTTTGGAGTAGATGGTGAAAAGTTGTTTCATCGGAAAACGGTCCGGTGTAGAGAGTTCCAGAATGACGAGATGTCCTCCGGTTTTCAGCACGCGGCACATTTCCGCCAACCCTTTGTCCAACCCTTCGAAGTTGCGGATACCGAACGCTACGGTTACAGCATCGAACGTGTCATCGGCAAATGAGAGAGAGGTGCAGTCCTCCCGGGCAAAGGATATTTTGTCCGAGAGGTGCGCCTGTTTTACTTTATTACGTCCCACGTCCATCATTCCCTCTGAGATGTCGGTGCCTATCAGTTCGTCAGGCTGCAACTCGCGGCAGGCAAGAATGGCAAAGTCACCTGTACCGGTGGCTACGTCCATGATGCGTTTCGGTTGGAAAGGCTTTAACCAATTGATCGCTTTCCGGCGCCAACTGCGGTCGATGCCTAATGAAAGGGTATGGTTCAGCTTATCATAAGCAGGAGCAATGTTGTCGAACATTTCTTCTACCTGTTCACTCTTCTTTCCGTTCTCACCGTAGGGTTTGATATGTTCCTGGGGATAATCCATACTAACCGTTTATCACTTATTTAAGTATTCCGTTACGTTTTTCTCGATACGTGAAGCAATGTTGCTGGTATCTTCCTTCACGAATTGCTCTCCGGTGATGTGCTCATACAGTTCAATGTAACGCTCACTGATGGATGCTACGATTTCGTCTGTCATTTCCGGAACTTGTTGTCCTTCCTTGCCTTGGAAACCATTGTCCATCAACCATTCGCGAACGAATTCTTTAGAAAGTTGTTTCTGTGCTTCGCCTTTTTCAAAGCGTTCCTGATAACCTTCAGAGTAGAAGTAGCGGCTGGAGTCCGGTGTATGGATTTCGTCCATCAGGTAAATAGTACCGTTGTGCTTACCGAATTCATACTTCGTATCTACCAGAATCAGACCACGTTCTGCTGCGATCTCGGTTCCTCTGTTGAAGAGTGCCATGGTGTATTTCTCCAATATGGCATATTCTTCGGGAGTAGCCAGGCCTTTAGCAAGGATTTCTTCTTTTGAAATGTCTGCGTCGTGTTCACCGATTTCAGCTTTCGTAGTCGGGGTGATGATGGGTTCGGGGAATTTCTGGTTTTCCTTCATTCCTTCGGGCAACTTTACACCACAGATTTCGCGTACACCGCTTTTGTAAGTACGCCATGCGCTACCGCAAAGATAACCGCGTACAATCATTTCGATGGGGAAACCTTCGCACATCACACCTACCGTTACCATCGGGTCGGGTGTAGCTGTCTTCCAGTTGGGACAGATATCAGTAGTCGCATCCAGGAACTTGGCTGCAATCTGATTCAGCATTTGTCCTTTGAAAGGAATGCCTTTCGGCAAAACAACGTCGAATGCGGAGATACGGTCGGTTGCTACCATGACCAGTTTTTCACCATTGATGTTATAAACATCACGTACTTTTCCGTGGTATACACTTTTCTGTCCCGGAAAATTAAAATCTGTTTTTGTTAATGCTTGCATCATTATAATATTTATGATTTGGATATTTTCTATGGTTTTCACCACAGAGTGACACTGAGTCTCACAGAGCAGAAAAAAACTCTGTGAGACTCTGTGTTACCCCGTGGTGAGTTTTCTTTTTTCCCGTTCGGCCTTGGTTTCCTTATCAAATTTCTCGTAGGCATCTACAATGCGGGTTACCAACTGGTGACGCACAATATCTTTCTTGTTCAGTTCCACAAAGCTGATGCCTTTCACACCTTTCAGGATGCGGAGTGCCTGTACCAGTCCCGAAGTCTGGGAAGAGGGCAGGTCGATCTGTGTCATATCTCCCGTTACGATCATCTTGGTGTTCATACCCATGCGGGTGAGGAACATCTTAATCTGCTGGGTAGTGGTGTTCTGTGCTTCATCCAGAATTACAACTGCATCATTTAACGTCCTTCCGCGCATAAAGGCGAGGGGAGCAATCTGAATGACGTTCAGTTCCATGTATTCTTTCAGCTTGGCAGCCGGAATCATATCCTGCAAGGCGTCATACAACGGTTGCAGATACGGGTCTATCTTATCCTTCATGTCACCGGGCAGGAATCCAAGTTTCTCACCGGCTTCCACGGCGGGGCGACTGAGGATGATTTTCTTGATCTCTTTATTTTTGAGGGCACGTACGGCAAGGGCAATGGCAGTATACGTCTTTCCCGAACCGGCAGGACCTATGGCAAATACCATGTCGTTCTTGGCGAAACCTTCTACCAGTTTAAGCTGATTTTCACTGCGGGGGATGATCGGTTTGCCTGTCACGCTGAATACGATGACGTTACCCGACTTTTCTGCTTGCGGTGCATTTCCTTTGATGATGTCGATGATCACCTCTTCTTTCAATGAGTTGTATTCGGCGCAGTATTTTTCCAGTTTGGTAATGTTTTCTTCGAATGCGCACATCTCTTCTTCATCTCCCAACACTTTGATGACATTGCCGCGTGCAACAATGCGCAGTTTGGGGTACAAAGCTTTTATCAACTGCATATTGGCGTTATTCACACCGTAAAAGATAACCGGGTCGATATCCTCAAGAACAATCAGTTTTTCTATCATTGAATTGTTTATAAGTTCATGTCGTTTTATAGGTAAAACAGTTGCAAATTTAATGAAACGTTTGGATACTTAGCTGGTTCCGGCTGTTTTTTTTGTTGCAGGCTTCACGATGACGCCTTTTCCATTCTTGGTGCAGTGAATACACTCTTTGCGGAGTGTCCTTTCTTTGAAATCGAAAATGAGATTGGGGTTGAAATGCTGTCCGTTGATGCGGGTTTCAAAATGAAGGTGTTCGGTGCTGGCCCGTCCGGTACGTCCGGTCAGTGCAATGGGTTGTCCGGCCTTTACGACGTCACCACTCTGAACAAGATTCTTAAAATTATGACTGTATATCGTTTCCAATCCCGAAGAATGGCGCACAACGATTACGTTACCGTAAGCACTGTAAGACTTCGACATACGTACAATGCCATCGAAAGCACTGCGTATCGTGTCTTTGGCGCAAGTCTTGATATCAATACCCGAGTGACGGCCGCTACCGCGTCCGTAAGGAGAAATCACTTTTCCTCCGGGAAGCGGAAAGCAATAGGCGGTATCAGGTATTTGCTCCAGATGCAATTCTAACAAGTTTTCGTTATCGAAAAGTCCCGGTGTAGTAACCCGGATATGATTGATTTCCATTTGCGAGAAACTTGGTTTCTCTTCAGGCGGAGTATAAGCCAGTGCGAATGATAGTAGCAGAAAGAATATGTTCATGATTAAAGGTTCTTCTTGTTATTCAAAATAGATAATTTCTCCTCCATTCGAAGAAGTATATTTTTTCAATAACTCCTGTATCATCTCGGCTGCTTCACGCAGGCCTTCCTGTCCACTGTAACCATTGACGATGGCAAGGATATGCTGGGTGCCTAAATCCATTTTAGTACGTTCGTTGTCGCTGGTAGGAGTACCGATACCGCCTACGGCATCGCGATAGACCGGAAGTCCTTCGATGTTCAGCACACCCCGTCCGATACCTTCGAATGGTTCTTCGGCGCGTCCAACTCCCAGTTTGAGGTCAGTGCCCTGTATCTTGTCCGCATCGAAACCACCGATGGAATAACCGGTGCGCAGGGATACCAGATTAATCAGGTCAACCAATGTATCTATTTGGTAAAGGGCAATTCCGCGCATCAAACGGCGGCGCAAGGCTTCGGCAGAAGGACGGTAACGGCTGGGGTCTTTACCGCAACGTTTATAAGCCTCGCGGGTAGCTGCAATGGCGGGTTGCAGTTTGATGTCCTCCGGCTGGGTAGTGGAAGTCAGTTCCCGGGTGAAAGCATTGATTTCTTCCCAAAGCCCTTCGCAAAAGGCTGTATTGGTAACTTCTGCATAGACGGCTGCACCTTTGAAGATGGGGCAGGCATTTTTTATTTCTTCTGATACGGTGATCTGGTACATAAACTAAAACTGCTATTTAAACTCTTCATGTAAAACAAAAATAAGATAATCACTCCGCAACTGATGGCAGCATCCGCTAAATTGAATACCGGACTGAAGAATACGAAATTGTCCCCTCCTATAAATGGCATCCAGCTTGGCCAGTTAAACTCAAAAAGAGGAAAGTAGAACATATCGACCACTTTTCCATGCAGCCAACCGGTATATCCTTCCCCTATAGGTACGAAAGTAGAAATCTCTGTGGGTGTACTCTTACTGAAAATAACGCCATAGAATATGCTGTCGATGATATTCCCGATAGCTCCTGCCAGTATCAACGAAACACATGCAATATAACCACGCTTATATTTAGCTTTAATAAGTATGACGATATACCATCCAATCGAGATGGCAAATATTGTGCGGGCAATAGTCTGAATGGCTTTAGGCACTATCTGCATACCGAAAGCCATACCGGGATTTTCTATAAAGCGAAGATAAAACCAATCCGTGATATGAATGCTTTCATTATAAAACATATTCGTTTTAACTTCAATCTTTATGACTTGGTCAAGAATCAAAATTCCCAATACAATGAGAATCGATAGCTGTCCTTTGGACAAAATGTTCTTCATATTAAAAAAATTATGGTTTTGTGTCTACTATCATAATTCCCGATAGTATACGTCCTGATTTAATCCCCAGCCGTCTTGCCGAGAAAAATTCTTCATGCCTCGTATAGGTACAAATGCCAGATGTTTCTATTTGCTCGCCGAATACACCGAAGTCGAGCAACTGCATCCGGTTTGCAGCCCACAGGTCGATATGATGCTTATGTGTTTCGGGTTTCCATTCTGATATATAATCCATTGCAAAACCGTTCATGCGGAAAGCTTCGTACACTTCTTCGCCCACTTCAAAAGAAGGCAAGGATATGCCGGGGCCGATACAAGCGATTACGTCTTTTCCATCGGTTCCGTAGAGCGCCCGCATCCTGTCGAGAGTGTGTCCGGCTATGTAATTCACCGTTCCCCGCCAACCCGCATGGGCGGCGGCTACCACTTGGTTCTTGCGGTCATACAACAGGATAGGAATACAGTCAGCCGTAGAAATACAAATGCAGCAACCCGGTTCCTTGGTGATTAGTGCATCCACTCCTTGCAGCATGGCCGTGCGCTCGTCAGAGGTGGCATTGAGATACTTTTCATCAATCACCTCCACCTTTGTACCATGTGTTTGGAACGGAATGACTAATTCTTTAGGGTGTTGAGGCATGGAGTTGCAGAGTAGTTCCTGATTGCGACGGACAGATTCCGCATTATCCCCCGTGTAAGGCGTACAGTTGAAAGAGGCATAATCTCCTTTGCTGAAACCTCCCCGGCGGGTAGTTGCGAAACAAAAAATGTTGGAGTACGGTGTCATAACCCCGTATCCCAACATTCGTTTATCTTCTGTCAGAGCAATCATTGCTTGTCATCCTCCCAGTCTTCTTCCTCATACTCAAAGTCTTCCAGGTCTTCCACGTCCTCATCGTCTTCCACATATTCATAGCTGAGGTCTTCATCCTCACCCATGTCTTTCAACTCTTGCTGGAGTTTGTTTACATCCTTCGGACGGTGAACGATAGCTTCTATTTTATTGCTATCCTTATTCAACTCTTCCCAAAGAATGTCTTTCAGTACGGAAAGTCCCATACCGGTAATGGAAGAAATGAATACATGCGGAACGTTTGCAGGGAGTGTAGGCTCTATTTCGTCCATCAATTCCTGATCAAGCATATCGCTCTTGGTGATGGCAAGTACCCGTTGTTTGTCCAGCATTTCAGGATTGAAAGTGCTCAGCTCATTCAACAGGATTTCATATTCTTTCCGGATATCGTCGCTATCGGCAGGCACCATGAAGAGCAACAGAGAGTTACGTTCGATGTGCCGCAGAAAGCGCAATCCCAACCCTTTTCCGGCACTGGCTCCTTCAATGATACCGGGAATGTCCGCCATGACAAACGACTTACTGTCACGGTAAGAAACAATACCCAGATTGGGTTCCAATGTGGTGAATGGATAGTTGGCTATCTTGGGCTTGGCGGCAGATACGGAAGCAAGCAAGGTTGATTTTCCGGCATTCGGGAAGCCTACCAGACCTACGTCTGCCAAGAGTTTCAGCTCCATGATTACTGTCATTTCCTGCATCGGTTCGCCCGGTTGTGCAAAGCGGGGTGCCTGACGGGTGGCTGTCTTGAAGTGCCAGTTACCCAGTCCGCCGCGTCCGCCTTTCAGCATGATAACTTCTTGTCCATGCTCGGTGACGTCGCAGATATATTCACCTGTTTCGGCATTGTATACCACTGTGCCACAGGGAACTTCAATAATCTTATCTTCTCCATCCTTACCAAAACTGCGGTTCTTGGAACCGGATTCTCCATGTCCGGCCAGTGCATGGCGGTCGTAGCGCAAATGCAACAGCGTCCAGTAGTTACGGTTACCGCGCAGGATGATGTGACCTCCTCGTCCTCCGTCACCTCCGTCGGGGCCGCCATTGGGTATGTATTTCTCACGCCTCATGTGCGTAGAGCCTCGTCCGCCCTTTCCGGAGCGGCAATATATTTTTACGTAGTCAACAAAGTTTGATTCAGCCATTTCTTTCCTTACGATTGATTTTAAAATACTTATTTTCTTTTTTGATGCAAAAGTAACGATTCTCCAAGACTACCTCAAACTTTTTTATTCCTTTTTATTTATTAATCCGTAGCGGAGGGCATTTCTAACTTATTTTTAGCACTACTCGTCTATAAACTGTAAGTGCCGGGGTTGCTTCATCTGTCAATTCTAAAATGATATGTATGTTTTGGCCCGCAGCATCAGCAGGAATATGCACTTTGCATTTTTCCGCATTATCCCCTTCTATTTTTACTTCACCTTTGTAGCTGCTTGGTTCCGCATAGAAGCTCCAATGATAAATCAGCTTGTTACCGTCAGGATCGGTAGAGGCACTGGCGTCTAAATCTAAAGAACTGTCGGCTTTCACTTTCTTGAAGATGCATTTCAGCGAACGATCTCCATTGAGCACTGCATGAGGGTGATGGTTTACTGTATCGTAATCGTCCGTGGTAGTCCATAGCATTCGCGCTGCGAAGTTATTCCAAATATGCTGTCTCCATTTATTGATGGCGGCACAGCCTTCCTTGCAACTTCCATGCATATAGTATGGGTCGTATTGTGTTTCATCTTTGCCGCTGCGCATAATGAAATCCATTCCTCTGATACCACTCGTCTTTTGATGGGAGAAACGGCCTCCCCATCCTCCGTATTCAAGTGAGTCGGGCACATTTAGACCATTGGCGTACACATGGAAGAAAGAGGGTGAGTCGCCTTCCGTAGCCCAGATTCTTTTTGGATAATACTTGCCCAGCGGCAGGCGGCTTTGAATGTTCTTTTTAGTCCAATCATCGGAAGGTCCCCAGCCGTATACTTCTTTATTGCGGATATATACTATTTCAGGGAAATTCTTAGCTATCCATGCTCCTGCATCATCCTGACCCAAGATATCGTATATGCGGATTTTTACGGCAAACTTCTTGAAGGCCTTTTCGTTGCGTGTATGTTTCACTTTCCACAAGGCTTGCGCTATGGTATTCATTCCTCCCCAGGCTGCCAGCCATACGGGACGTCGGTCGTTCTTTTTATCAACAACCGAAATGATGAGCTCTGATCCGGGCGAGTCTTTGCCTTGACCTACACCGTTCATGTGTGCTAATGTCTGCCCACGCTTGATGATGGCCCGAAGCCGATTGATGTCGGGATATCCTTCGGCATGTTTGTTGAGGCGGGGCAGAACTTCGCCGAATTGTTCCACTACTTCGGAAATCCTGGCTGTTTTGTCCGGATCGTCTACCCAGGCTTGTGAACTGATTAATCCTTCGATGTCAATAACATTAGAGCATACCAGCAAATGTATCATTGACTGGATATCGTCGGGGTCGCTACCTCCCAAATCAGTTGTAACTATCAGCCGGTGTTTATCTTTATTGGTAACTTGTGCCGTTGAATAGTGTCCCTGTGTCAAAAACAGGAAGAAGAAGAATAGTAATTTTTTCATGGTTGCATTGATTTTTTTACTTTGATAATGATGCGGCGATATGCCGTCAGCGCAGGTATGCCATTGTCTGTGATTTCGCAAATGACATGAAGCTCTTTGCCCGCAGCATCGGCGGGTACGGTTACGGTGGTGGCAGGTGCTGCCGGGGTGTCAAGCTCAATTTCCCCTGTATATGAACCAGCTTCGGGCAGCAACCACCATTTATATGTCAGCATATTGCCATCGGGGTCTGAAGATTTACTTGCATCGAGCCGGATGCTGTTACCGGCCACGGCGGATAGGTGAATAGGGGCGAGCCCCGTTTGGCCATTTACTGTTGCTATGGGGTTTCTGTTTCCTGCGCTGTCTTTTACCCAATCCATGCGGGCGGCAAAATTGTTGAATACTGCAGGATAGAAATATTCTTCGTATTTCTGGGAAGCTTTTTTCACCCGACCGATATGGTTGGTATAGCAGGAAGTCTCGCCGTCGCGGCTAAGCATCCATTCAAAATAACCTCCCCAACTGGCTTGATTACATTTCTCGGGGGTGGACAGTCCGTTGGGAAGCAAATAAAGAAATGAAGGGGTATCACCCTCTACGCCCCACTTATATTTAGGATAGATAGCACCCAAATTGCCATGGTTCTGTATGTTTGCAGCGTATTCATTCCAATGGTTACGGCCCAATGCGTTATGGGTAAGCCAGGCGCTTTCGTCCCAGATGAAGAAGAGGTCACGCCCAAACTCCTTGCGCATCCAATAATGCGAGGTAGTCTTCAATTCGTTTCTCTCTCCCCAAGGGACATCTTGGTCGGTAATGGTGTACACCCTGAGTTTACTGACGAATTTCTTTACTTCGGCAGTATTACGTTCTTGCTTTACTCGCCAAAGAGCTTGCGCCAATGTGTTTCCGCCACCCCAGACTGCAATCCATAATGGTCGTTCATCGGATTCGTCTACCAGGCGTATGATGAGATTGCTGCCATCGGAGTCGTTGTCCTTACTTAAGAGTTTGTGCCCGAACCCGCGGCTGCCCAGCATGGTGCGGCTGCGTATATAGTCGGCGCTAGGCCAATATCCCATTTTCTGCTTGCCGCTTTCTTTTTTCAGGCTGTTGAACTTCTTTTGGGCTGAGCGTTTCATTAATTTGGGTAAGTCTTTTTCATAGGCATTGATGCAGGTATGCAGGCTGTCGAGCCATCCTATGGGATACAAACTGCCACTGTTATTCCAACCGCTGGATGCGATAATACCTTCTATTTCGAACAGATCGGCATGAACGAGGAAGCGTACCATAGATTCCATATCATCGGGTTCTCCCGTTATCGGAGCTATGTCCGTCAGGACTACTATTCTAGGCTTCAGTGATGAATCTCCCTTACGAGCGGCTATGACAAACTGTGGTTGGCCAAGAGCTAATAACAATGTGACGCAGGTTGATAAGAGCTTCAATGTTTTCATGATATTTGGTGTTTTAGAATTAATTTCGCAAATTTACCCTCAAAATATGAATAACACTTTCTGTTTTTGTTGATAAATATAATGAAATCCGAGAAATATTACTGTTTTGACAATTTCCGTGAGGAGTTCAAGCCTTATGGACTTACATGCGAGACATGGGTGCCTCGCATTATGCCCAAATGTGACCGGCATAATGAAATAGAAATCAACTACCTGCCTCAAGGCGGTTTAACCTACCTTCGGCACAATAAGAGAATAACGATACCTTGTAAACGGCTTACTGTTTTCTGGGGACTTATTCCGCATCAAATCGTTCATTATGAGGATGTAGAATATTATTACGTCTGTACTATTCCTCTGGCGAGGTTTTTATCTTGGAGGCTTCCTACGCAATTTGTTGATAATCTGTTAAGGGGGGATATTCTTTCAGAAATATCTGATGAATATTACCAATATGACGAGTTCTTAATTCATAATTGGTTAAAAGAAAGTGATGTTGATTTGCAGTCAGAATTGATGTTTCTGGAAATGCAGACCAGAATAACTCGTATGGCCTATCGTTTGCAAACGCCGGATACCGGTATAGCATTGGCGGAACGAGAAACGACACTAATCGAAGAGATAACCATTTATATTACTAAGAATTACTTTAATAATATTAAAGCCAACGATGTAGGCGATGCTGTGGGACTGCATCCTGATTATGCCAATCATATATTTAAGAAGGCATTTGGAACAACAATAAGTGATTATATTGCCGAACTGAGAATAGCTCATGCGATAAGCAAATTGCTGACTACCGATATGAGCATTACCGACATAGCTTTCGAGTGTGGGTTCAACTCTACAGCGCGGTTCAATGCGACTTTTTACAAGAAAAACCAATGTACGCCACGTGAGTATAAAAGGAGACTGACAAAAACGCAGCAAATATCACTTTAATGATATTGCTGCGCTAGTGACTATGGTTCTTCAAAATTTATTTTGCATTGTCAATCGCAGCGCAAACATCGGCAAAGATTTCTTCCAATGCACCTTGTCCTTTGATGTGCTGGTATTGTCCTTCCTGCTTGTACCAGTCAATCAGCGGAGAAGTCTGTGAATGATAAACATGAAGGCGTTTCTTGATAGTCTCTTCGTTGTCATCGGCACGACCGGAATCCTTACCACGTTTGATGAGGCGGACCATCAGTTCGTCTTCAGGTACATCCAGGTCAAGCATAACGCTTACTCCCTGATTTCTTTCAGCAAGCATTTTCTTCAGAGCTTCTGCCTGTGCAATCGTACGGGGGAAACCGTCGAAGATTACACCTTTGCTGTCTTCAAAGCTGTCGAATACACTTGCAAGGATATCAATCATCAGTTCGTCAGGGATCAACTGACCTTGATCGATATAACTTTTAGCTGTTTTGCCCAGTTCTGTGCCGTTCTTGATTTCTGCACGCAGCACGTCACCGGTTGAGATGTGGTTAATACCGTACTTCTCTACGATTTTCTCACTTTGTGTTCCCTTTCCTGAACCGGGAGCACCGAAAATTACAATGTTCAACATTTGTGATTTACAATTTAACTGTTACTTATATTATACCTAATTCAAAATTCTTTTCTACAAATCATGTCTTTGACCTTATTCGTGTAGCCTTACTCCGTATCATGTCCGTACATGCCCCGTGCTTGGTCCGTATCCTCTCCGTACTTGCTCCGTGTCTTCTCCGTATAAAGGTACTTTTATACGAAGGAGGTACGGACCGGGTACGGACCAGACACGGCTCGGGTATGGCTCTGATCCTTTTAATCTACCACTGTATAAATGTCCGCATAATTGCGCCCGAAGCCGTCATAATCCAATCCATAACCTACAATGAAGTCATTGGGAATTTCCATGGCTACGTATTCTATATTCAAATCTACTTTCAACTTATCGGGTTTCACCAGCAACGAAGCGATGTGGATTTCTTTCGGGTTACGTGTGCCCAGCGTGTCCAACAGACGTTGCATAGTCAGACCAGTATCTACAATATCTTCCACAATCACTACCGTGCGATCTGTCAGATCTTCGGTAATACCGATCACTTCCTTGATAACTCCGGTAGAGGACACCCCCTGATAAGAAGCCAGTTTCACGAAAGAAATCTCGCAGGGAATAGTAATGTTTTTCATCAGATCAGCAGTAAACATAAACGAGCCGTTCAGGACGCTGAGAAACAGAGGATTTTTACCAGCCAGATCGCGATTGATTTCATTTGCAACGCGGGTTACTTCTTTCAGAATGTCCTGTTCCTTGATGGAAACAGTGAACTTTTTGTCTTTTATTTGTATGGTGTCCATAAGGGATAGATTTTTAAAATTGGCACAAAAATACGATTTTTATTCTACTCCATGCATCATCTTCTGTAATTTCTTTGAGAGCAGGAAGAGGATAAGAGAGGCTACACCGGACATGATAACGAATACCATAAAGAAGTCGAACATGGTTTCAATACGGAATCCGAGCAGGGTTTTCACCTTTCCGTCTTCGGGATAAAGGCCGCCTAAAGTACCTGCAAATTTATTGGCTGTAGAGGTGGAGAGATACCAGATTCCCATCATGAGAGAGGCAAAACGGACAGGGGTGAGTTTGTTTACCATGGATAAACCAATAGGGGAGAGGGCTATTTCTCCCATAGTATGGATGAAATAAAGTCCGGTTAGCCAGATAAGGCTGACTTTTATACCAGGCTGTACATCTTTCACGCCGAAACAAATGACTAAATATCCCAGTGAGAGCAGCAGCAAACCGATAGCTTGTTTGGTGGGGGAAGCCGGCTCCATGCCTCGTTTGTTCAGCGCACCCCATACACTGGGCATAATGGCTGCCAGTATAACTACGAAGAAGGGATTGAAAGATTGTATCCAGGAGGCAGGCATTTCCCAACCGAGGATTGTACGGTCGGTTTGCTCGGCAGCAAAAAGGGTGAGTGAAGCACCTGCTTGTTCGTAGGCTGCCCAGAAGAATATAACGAAGAAAGCGATAATGTAAATAACGAAGATACGGTCACGCTCTATCTTTGTCAGAGAACCATCCAACAGAATGCTGACGGGGAAGATGATACAGGCTGTGAATATCCCTATACTGACCCAATCGTTGCCGAAACACCAGTAGAAAAATAGGGCAAGGGCAATGGTCAGTGCTCCGAGAAGCAAATTGTTGCGCATCTTCTTATCTTTATCTATGGCTGTTTGCTGAACTGTTTTATGTTCTTTCGGTTGCTCCCGTTTAGCGTCCGGAATAATGCCGAGCGGCTTTCCGTCAGGACCGATCAGATACTTGCTTTTTTGCGTTTCAAACAGAATTACCGTGAATACTGTAACGATTGCTGCAATCAGGAATCCCCATTTGAAATCATTGGGATCACCCGTTTCACCGAAGTAACCGCAAACCAGCGGGGCAAAGAAAGAACCCACATTTACACCCATATAAAATATAGTATAAGCAGAGTCTAAGCGTCTGTCTCCCGGTTCATAAAGTTGTCCGACCAATGACGAAACTGTAGGCTTAAAGCATCCGTTTCCTAAAATCAAGAAGGTGAGTCCCCCATACATCAACCAGTGGGAAAGCTCTTTAGTATCCAGCATCGACGCACTGAAGAACATCAGGAACTGGCCTACCGCCATCATCATGGCACCCCAGAAAACGGAACGCCGGATCCCCCAGTATTTATCAGCAATATATCCGCCGATGAGCGGAGTAAGATAAACCAGTCCGGTATAACTGCCATAAATAGAGGCGGCATGTTCCTTATCGAACAAGAGTGCCTGGGTTAGAAACAGAATGAAGATAGCACGCATACCGTAGTAGCTGAAACGTTCTGCCGTGCTGGTAGCAAAGACAAGGTAAAGACCTTTGGGGTGTTTGGATGTACTCATTATAGTATAGATATTTTCTTTATGGGAGGCAAAGTTATAGAATCTGATTAAAAAAACGTTTCTGTATTCAAATAAATTGTCTCTCCTTTGTGCTGTAAGTGGAAAAAATATATTTTTGTATACGAAGAGGATGAGAAAAAGATTTAGCAGGAAAGAGGTGCAGTCGCCTCGTAAGCTCAGGAGCTTTCTTAGAATGTAAATACTCTGGTATAAATACCACGATTTACATTAGTAAATACTCATCCTCTTCTTTTTTATACTTGTTGATAAGATGAATGGAATTCTGATAGCTGTATTTATTGTCACCTGCTTATTGGTCTACAAGATTATTTCTTCGAGTCGTAAACAGGAAGGATACAAAAGGTGGAAAGCAGGAAACCGCGACAACACGGAGCATACTGCCAATGCCGGAACCACCCGTAAGGGATGGTTCAGCCAGCTTTTTAAAACTTCTGCTCCGCGAATCTCTCCCTGGTTTAAAGAAGAAGCCATTTCTCAGTGTGCAAACTTGTTGGGAGTGGAAGAAGTGAAGTTGAAAGAAATATTGAAGGATGTTTCTGCTCACTACCGGGAGTTCTGGATAGGTAAACGGAGGGGAGGTTACCGCATGATTTCTGCTCCGGACCACGAACTGAAGCCTGTTCAGGACGCTATTAATCACCGAATCTTATCCTTTGTAAATGTTCATCCGGGAGCTACCGGCTTTCGGTCCAGGATGTCTATAGCCGATAATGTCCGCCCGCATTTGGGAAAGCGGTGTGTGCTGAAAACTGATATTCATGATTTCTTTAGTTCCATACGCAGTCCTCGTGTGAGGAATACATTTGAGGCAATGGGGTATCCGCCTGATATTGCGAAGGTGCTGGGAACTTTATGCTGTTTACATCGTTGTTTGCCTCAGGGGGCATCTACAAGTCCGGCATTGAGCAATATTATCTCTTATGAGATGGATAAAAAGTTGTCTGCACTGGCTGCCGAATATGGTCTGACTTATACCCGGTATGCCGATGACCTTACTTTTTCGGGGAATGTTTTCCCGAGAGAACAGATTCTGTCTCAGGTCAAACAGATTGTCCGGGAAGAGCAGTTTGAATTGAATCATAAGAAAACCCGTTTCCTGAAGGAGCACAGTCGGAAGATTATCACAGGAGTTTCCATCAGTTCCGGTGTGAAGCTGACTATTCCTAAAGCCCGGAAAAGGGAAATACGCAAGAATGTGCATTATATTTTGACGAAAGGTTTGGCAGAACACCAGCGCCGGATAGGTTCTCACGATCCGGCTTATCTGAAACGGCTGATAGGGACACTTTGCTATTGGCGGTCAATAGAACCGGATAATGTGTATGTGTCCGATTCTATCGCAGCCTTGAAGCGCTTAGGAAAAAGTTATTGATTGTTGCGTTTCTGAGGTGTCGGTTCTATATCGTAGTATCCCTCTTTTGTTTTTATAATCTTGAATTTTCCCTCTTTAACCCATTTATTCCAATCATCGAATAGTCCGGTGATATACTGGAACAGGTCTTCCGCAATATTGATTTCTGCACCCGACTTCAGGTTCAATACTAATTGGTCGTTTTCAACGGAAAGGAACTTTTTAGCTCTGTCTACCGCAATTAGATAAACCGTTTGGTTGTATGCACGGTCTTCGTTCAATCCTGTGTGGTAGTTGTAGGGGCCGATTGCATCGTCAGACATCGGACGCTTGGTTTTCAAGAAGGTGGTGTCGGTGATGGAAGCCCGTAACTTGCGGGCCTCTTCCCATGCTTTCTTATGTTCCGAAGCAATCTCTTCGTTTTTGATGTCCTCTTGAATTTGCCTGTACATGGCTTTGAACTCAGGCCCTTCACCTGAAATCGCAAAATTACCGCTTTCGATGCGAGCGTTCACCAAGGGATTACATACTACCTTGTTGTTGCATACAAAACCGATATGCTTGCCTATCGACTGTTCGGTAGCGTCTGCCCATATCTTAATGGACTGGTCGTTCACTCTACCCATAATCTGATAGGCCATTTCACCTGTTCGCTCACTCATAAAAGAGTCAAGCCTTATAGAAACAAAATCTTTGGTTGTTACGATGGGCTCTGCCGAAAGGCTGTCTTGTGTGCCGCTTGTGATGTAGTACCAGCCGTTGGGGCGGTATGGTTCAAAACTCCCTCCCAGTGAAGTTAACGCTAAAGACGCAGTTACTAATAAAACAGTGAACGTTTTCATGCTCTGACTTTTTATATGTAGTTATTCAATCTTTATTTTTAGTCCGACACCTATCTCGCAAATCGGTATCAGCTTGTGTATCTCGGCTTTTGCCCAGAAAGAAACGCAATGGCACGGATATAGCTCCCGAATATTATTCTCTTGCAAAGATAACAACTAATCAATATAATTACTATCAGACAGGACTAAATAAACTTGTTTATCAGACGTTTTCTATTATGATAAGGAATTGCTGTTACTTTCTTCTGTTTTCTTTAATAATCCGCATTAACTTATTCTTAATGAGCTGTCTTCTCAGCTGAGACAAATGATCTATGTACAATTTTCCTTGTGTATGCTCAAACTCATGCTGAATGATCCGCGCGGTATATCCGTGATAAGTCCTGTTTTGTTCTTTAAATTCACTATTCTGATACTTTATCGTTATTGACCAGGGGCGTGTAACTTCTTCGTAAAGGTCGGGAATACTCAGGCAACCTTCCCCTGCAGTCCATACTTTCTCGCTATAAGCTATTATTTCTGCATTGATGAATGTTTCCTCTATTCCGCAATCCTCTTCCACAAAGAAGTGTTCTCTTTCCTTAGCGGACATATATGTATAGGTATCTCTGCTGTTTACTATGAACAGCTTGATGGGAAGATTGATTTGTGGTGCGGCTAATCCGCAGCCGTCCGCATCTCTCAGCGTCTGCCACATGGTTTCTATAATTTCCTGGATATTGGGATAACTCTGTTCTATGTCTTCACATTCTTTTCTTAATACGGAGTTGCCGTAGACGGTTATCGGCTTAATCATATTCTTTTTTGTGGCAAAGGTAGGCTGTAACTACCATTGTTCATCGTAAATTTTAGACGTATTTTCTATGTGTATACATAAGTTCTATGCGCGAAATTATATATATGTAAAAGGTGTTTTGAATGCTTTAAGATGTACTCTTGACCGGATATTCTACATTTTCTGACCAGTTTTTAGTCGTTTTTGCCAATAAAAGGACAGTAATAGATATATATTGCTTTTATTTTCAACATCTCTCAATTAATTAACCATTAAATTTGCAATATAACCATTAAATTTTATACGCTTATGAAGACAAGATTGCTTATCTTATTATTATTCCTATATGTAGGAGGAAATCTAGTAGCTCAAAATGCTACAATTACGGGTGTTGTCACAGATAGTGAGACTAAAGACTTCTTAATTGGCGCAACTGTCATGCTAAAAGGCTCGAATAAGGGAACAATAACAGATGCCAATGGGCAGTATACCTTATTTATACCTAAAGGCAAGCAGACAATCCAATTCTCTTTCATTGGATATCAGACGCAAGATTTTGATATAGATCTTAAATCTAATGAAGTGAAGACACTGAACCTCGTTATGCGTCCGGATAATCATCTGTTGAAAGAAGTAGTGATCAGTGCTCAAGCCAAAGGGCAGACAGCGGCGATTAAAAGTCAGTTAAATGCAACTGGTATTATGAATGCTGTATCTGAAGAAAAGTTGCATGAACTTCCGGATGTAAATGTTGCTGATGCTATTGGTCGTCTTCCCGGTTTAATGATCCAGCGTGATGGAGGAGAAGGTCAAAAAATCATCATACGTGGTTTGGATCCTAAGTATAACTCGGTAGCTATTAACGGTATGAATGCGCCATCAACAAGTAGCACTGATCGGAGTACTGACTTGAATATGATTTCACCGGACATGATTGCTGGGGCTGAAGTGTTGAAAGCCAGTACGGCCGACAAGGATGCCGATGGATTGGGAGGAACGGTAAACCTAATTATGAAAGATGCCCCGAGAGACTTCAAACTTAATGTAACCGGAGAAACAGGCTACCATTCACAAATTAATGGAATGGGGCGGTATAAAGGTGGTATCATGGCGAGCAATCGATTTTTTAGCGAAAGATTAGGTGTCATATTTACCGCAAGCGCTGACCAGACGGACCGGAGCAATGATACATTTAATGCAGCTTATAAAGTAAATGGTAATACGCCTACTCCTGGGTTTGATTACACGAAACCATGGATTACAGGGGTTAGTCTGGAATCAAATTTAGAAAAGCGTCAACGTTTTAACGTAAACCTGAATATGGATTTCGACTTGGGAAAAGGTTCTAAACTCAAAATGTCTAATCTCTTTAGTAGAATGAACAGAGATCGTGATATTCGTCAAAAACGTTATGATTTAGAAGGAACCCGATTGAGATTTCAACAAACTGACCGTAATTCACATAATACCAATATTACCAATATGTTGCAAGGTGAGTTCAATGTTTTGGGAGCAACCTTGAATCTCGGAGTGGGACGTAGTAGTTCGCGCACAAGGACCCCATACGATCACCAAATGCAATTCCGGCTGAATGCCCCCTTTACAGCTGATATCGATGCATTATCTTATCAACCTCCCTATTTGATAGCTAATTCTAAATTCGTCAAAGAAGATGATCTTACACAATACTATCTGTATGAAGCTATTTTTAATACAGAGTTTGCCAAAGAAACAGAATACAGTGCATGGCTAGATTTAAAGAAGCCTTTTAGTTTCGGCGAAAAGGTCAATGGATACATTAAAATCGGTGGAAAGTTCCGTCAAAAAGAAAGAAGTCTTGAAACAGCTCGTAGGTATAGACGTATGGATTTGTCTGAAGGAGCTGATCCTGTATTCGAGAATATGCCTGATTTAACTCCATCATCTTTCAAAAATTCCTATATAGGTATCACTGATTTCTTAGACTCTGGTTATAAGCCTCATGACTTTTTAAACAATAAGTATAAGGATTTATGCATTAATTTTGCACTAGATCATAATGCCATGAGAAACTTTTATAATATCAACCAAGATATATATGGCAAAATCCTTACCACAAAAATTCTGAAAGACTATGATGGGAATGAGAATCTTTGGGCAGGATATATTATGGGTGAAATAAATTTTGGCAAGTATGTTACATTTATACCAGGTGTACGCTACGATTTTTCTCACCTGAAGTACAATGCATACAGTGGCTCTAATGTTCCTGACAATGAAGAAAAAGAACATGAGTTTGAATATGAAAAGAGTAATGACTCCGACAAATATGGATATTGGCTACCACAAATCCATTTGCGTATAAAGCCAACAAACTGGATGGACATCAGGCTGGCATACACTGAAACACTGTCAAGACCTGATTATAACCTGCTTGCTCCACGAACAATCATAAAACCGAATGTGAATGAAGTAACATGGAGCCGTACTAATTTGAAGCCTGCTTTATCTCGGAATTATGATGTTATATTGACGTTCTATCAACCGGATTATGGACTCTTTACTATTAGTGGATTTTATAAAGATATTAAAAACTTTACTTATACTCGCTCTGCCTATATGTTGAATGGTACAGTGACGGATCCTGCTAATTTTGACTTACCTATGAGTTTGTCAGGTGGTAGCATTACCTATCCTTTAAATAGTCCATATAATGCAACGTTGAAGGGGTTGGAATTTGATTTGCAACTGCAATTCCGCAAAATGAAGAACTTCATGAAAGGTGTGGTATTCAGTGCTAATCTTACTCTTATGGACTCTAAAATGAACTACTTTGAAACGTTGAAGTCAAGAATTAAAAATCCGGATTTTACTCCCGGAGGTACTGAGAAGCCATTCCTTCCAACCAACTCTGACATTATATATACAGACCGGTTGTTAAAGCAACCCTCTCTACTATTCAACGTTTCTTTGGGATATGATTACAAGAAATTCTCAGGCAGAATATCTTGCAACTATCAAGACGGAGTGTTGATTGCAGAACAGCATCGCCAAGATGCAGCTGATGTGGAATCTACACGTCCATTCGTGAAATGGGATATGCAGTTGAAATATAGTTTGACCAGACAATTCTCTCTGTATGCTACTTTGTCCAACTTTACACAATCTTCCGATCGTAAACGTCGTGATATAACGAACTATCCGTCCAGAGTTGAATACTATGGTTCGGCTGCATACATTGGCTTTAAATATGATATCTTTAAATAAACATTGTTCCACTAAAACACTAAAGTTATGAAACTATATAAAATATATTCTAGAGCTATAGGATTACTTTTCGCATTGTCACTCTTGTGTGTTGGCTGCGAGAATGAAGATATACTCGATATTAATGATTTGGAAATCTCTCCAAGTAATCCTGAGAGTGTAGTTATTGTAGAACCGGACGATGGTATTACGTCGGTCAACGCTTTAACCAAAGCTATTAATGAAAATGGAGATGCAACATATATATTGCGTCGTGATGGGGTTTACTATATGGAAGGCAAGAATGTCTTCAAACATAATGTTGTAATTAAGGCCGAAAATGGTTCTGGCAAAATGCCTATCATACAACCTATTTGTGACGCGCAAGGAGCTTTAAATGCTGATATGATCCGTTTGGAAGGTAGCGCCACTTTTGAGAATATCTATATCATAGGTAAAGATGCGGCAACTGGTAATCTCATGCAACGTTTATTTCGTATTGACGAATCAAATGTGAGACTGAAATTTGACAATTGTTTTATTGACCATTGCAGGAACTTCTGTATTCGTACTGACAATGTCAATAATAAAATTTATCTGAATAACTCTACCATTCGTAATTTAGCTCTCACAAGTGATCCAGCCAATGGCAGATTGATAGATTCACGTGGAAACGAGCAAGATAGTATTGTTATCAATAATTGCTATGTTTATAATAACACTGCCCATATTGTACGATTTGACAATGTAGTCACAAACTATTTTGGAATTAAGCACAGTACATTCTATAATGTTGGGCACCATATACAAATAAACTATGCTATCAAAGTTGAAATAGAGAACAATATTTTCGCTAATGTAGGGTGGAAATCGAGTGCCGAGAGTGATGTGTTTTGGCAAATTTCAATACCAAAGAAAGATGAACGTGCTCAGGATATTAGTATGAGTGTTTGCAATAACAACTTATTTTTCTCTGAGGAATTTGAAAGACTGTTTGCCAAATACCCGCAGAATTTGAAGCGTACTACACTCTCTGACGATGGCTATCAACTGATAGAGGAAGGTAAACTGACTTTTAAAGATAATTTCTCGGAAGTACTGACTTTTGATTATCCGCCTGTTTTGCCAATGGAATATATTGACAAGTTTTTTGAGAATATGGGAAGTAATATGTCCAAATGGGCAGATCTTCCATTTTATGTTGACGAAGACGGAGTAGAAGGTATTGAAGTAGGAAAGACATTCACATTTCATTATTCAACCTCTTCCAAATCAGCAACAGCTTCCACAACCCAAGGACCTATTGGAGCATCATTTTAAAACTAAAAGAAAATGAAGAATATACTATTTATATTTTTAGCAGTGTTATACTCTGCTTGCATATCGGCTCAAGAAGGAGATAGTAAGAAGGTTAAAGACAGAGTACATCCCTATCTGATAATGACAACAGAAGATGAATCTGTCATCCGTTTTGCTATACAAACAGATGGAGTGTGGAAGGAATATCATGCCATCATGATAGAAGAGGCCGATAATATTCTTGGCAAGCCTAATTGCCAAAGAGTTATTCTTGGCAGAAGATTGCTTGAAGTGTCGCGTGAATGTTTGCGCAGGACGTTACTTTTAGGATATGCCTACAGAATGACTGGTGAAGTGAAATATGCCAAACGGGCAGAAAGTGAATTAGATAATGCCGCAGATTTTGTTGATTGGAATCCATCTCACTTTTTGGATGTAGCTGAAATGACTACAGCTATGGCTATCGGATATGACTGGCTTTACAATTTTATCAGTGATCAGACTAAGCTTAAAATAGAGAAAGCTATAGAAACCAAAGGTTTGAATCCATCATTAGACAGCCAATATAATAGCTGGCTCTATCGAAATAATAATTGGAATCAGGTATGTAATGGAGGAATAACACTTGGTGCCTTGGCTATTTATGATAAAATTCCAACCCTTGCTGATGAGTTGATCAATCGGGCTGTCCAGTCTGTTAAACTACCCATGTCCGTGTATGCACCTGATGGTGCGTATGCCGAAGGCTATTCCTATTGGGGATATGGGACGACTTACAACCTCCTCTTAATTGATGCCTTGGAAAATGTTATGGGAACTGATTATAATCTTTCTCAGGAACCAGGTTTCTTGAATACTGGAAAGTTTATCCAGAATATGCTACTTTCTGATGGCAAATCCTTCAACTATGGAGATTGTTCATCATCTGGTCGCGTAAGTCCTGCTATGTTTTGGTTTGCTAATAGGACTGCTGATAAAGATATTCTTTGGAGTGAGAAATACCAGTTTAGCCTGTCTTCTAAAAAGAGTATTAGGTCCTATCGATATGCTGTATTGGCTTTGATATGGGGCGCTTCTACTTCTATGGATAATCTGCCTAAACCTACTCAAAGAATGTGGGTATCAAGTAAAACAACCACTCCTGTTGCCCTTATGCGGACTACCTGGGATTATCAACATGGATTATCCATTGCACTCAAAGGAGGGACAGCACAATCAGGACACACACATTTGGATGCCGGTTCTTTTATCTTTATCAGTAAGGATACTCGCTGGAGTACGGATTTAGGTCCTCAGGATTACAACTCATTAGAATCCAAAGGTATTGATTTGTGGAATAAGACTCAGGAATCTGATCGTTGGAAAGTGTTTAGATACAATAACCTGGCTCATAATACACTTTCTTTTGACAATAAATATCAAAATGTGAATGGCTATGCAACGATTACAGACTTTTTGGATAATGAAAACTACATGTATGCTATTGCAGACCTTACAAAGATATATGAAGGTCAAGCAAAGGAAGTAAAAAGAGGAGTAGCTATTGTTGATTCTCACTACGCCGTTGTTAGGGATGAAGTAAAGACATTGGGACAGCCCACTGTTATTCGCTGGAATATGGTGACGGAGGCTCAACCGGCTATTATAGGAGAACATACAATACAGCTATCCCAGAATGGAGAAAAACTGTTATTGGAGGTGGAATCTCCGGCAAAGGTCAGAATGAAAACTTGGAGTGCGACATCACCCAACAGTTGGGATGCCAAAAATCCGGGTGTGATGTTCGTTGGGTTTGAAGCTGAACTGCGGCCCAATACAACAGAAGTATTACAAGTTAAACTCATACCGGAAGGTAATTTCGATTCCAGCAAAGAAATAATGCCGTTAACTGATTGGAAAAATAACTAATAATAAAATTATATGAAGAAAAAGACATTGATTTTGGCAGGACTAGTAATGGGACTCCTCTTACCATCATGCAGTAATAATAGTAATGATATGATGAGTTCTGTGATAGAAAAAGGATTAAAACGTAGCATTGAACAGTCTGAATTTATGGCTGCCAGTCTGATGGATCAGCCTGACAGGCTTCCAAAGACCACAGAGAAAGATGGAACTCTTGTTACGTCAGATACGCATTGGTGGTGTAGTGGTTTTTTTCCAGGAACTTTATGGATGCTTTATGAAGCTACTGGGAATGAAACGCTGAAAAAATATGCCGAAAGCTATACGATGCGTATTGAAAAGGAGCAATATGCTTTAGATACGCATGATTTAGGTTTTATGATGAACTGTAGTTTTGGAAATGGTTATAAAATAACAGGAAATGAAAACTATAAGAAAATTCTGTTACAAAGTGCCCGGTCATTAGCAACACGCTATAACGAAAATATAGGAGTTATTCGTTCGTGGGATAATAAGCCTAAATGGATGTATCCTGTAATTATTGACAATTTAATGAATTTGGAACTATTAGAAAATGCATATAAATTATCACAGGACTCATTGTTTGATAAAATTGCAAACAGCCATGCTACGGTAACTATAACAAATCATTTTCGCCCGGATTATAGTTCATGCCATGTTGTAGATTATGATACCATAACTAATAAAGCGCTCAAAATGGATACCCATCAAGGATATTCAAGTACTTCGGCATGGGCACGTGGACAAGCGTGGGGATTGTATGGCTATACAATGATGTATAGAGAAACCCAGAACGAAAAATATCTTCAGCAAGCCATTAACATTGCGAAGTTTATCTTGCACCACCCAAACCTTCCGGAAGACAAGATACCTTATTGGGATTTTGATGCACCTAATATTCCGGACGAACCACGGGATGCTTCTGCCGGGGCTATCATAGCATCCGCTCTGTTAGAGTTGGGTCAATACGTCAATGATGATAAGCTTTCTAAAGAATATCAGTCTGTAGCCGCTCAACAACTGAGAACACTCTCGTCAGACGAGTACCTGGCGGATCCCCGGACAAATGGTGGGTTTATTCTTAAGCATTCAGTGGGAAATAAACCCCGAAACAGTGAAGTTGATGCTCCACTTACGTATGCCGATTATTATTATGTAGAAGCGTTACTCAGATATAAGAAACTGTTGCAATAGGTATTTCGGCCAATTATATAAGAATGCGGGTTAGGACGGTTAAGGCAATCTAACCTGCATTTTATTTATAAACAACACTTAACAACTACCATGAAAAAGGTAACTACTCAGGTATAAAGTCATATTGATACTTCTCACTGTTCAAGAACAGCA